>Ga0153994_1000068_pt1 | contig 64262 bp, 57 predicted proteins | sample TSNC078MetaG_FD_104735 | JGI IMG/M metagenome (GOLD analysis project Ga0153994, IMG submission 104735) | Attine ant fungus gardens microbial communities from North Carolina, USA - TSNC078 MetaG | ecosystem: Host-associated > Fungi > Mycelium > Unclassified | place: USA: North Carolina, Lumber...
GCGGCAGGGCATCGCATACGTGCCGTACTTCCCGCTCGGCGGCTTCACCCCGCTGCAGTCCGACGAGCTCGGCGAGGTGGCAGCGCAGCTCGGCGCGACCCCGATGGCGGTCGCGCTGGCCTGGCTGCTGCAGCGCTCGCCGAACATGCTGCTGATCCCTGGGACCTCGACGCGGGCGCACCTGCGGGAGAACGTCGCGGGGGCCGGGCTGGAGCTGCCGGTGGATGCGGTGGAACGGCTGGACGCGATCGGCGCGTGACGGAGGTGGGCGCGATGGGCGGGTCGCGTCACACGGTCGGTGCGGGGGTGGGCTGAGTCGCGCATCCCGAGGGTGCGTCAGCGGCGGGTCGAGGCGCCCGCAGAGCCCGCCGAGCCCGCCGCGTCGGGCGTCCCCGGCGTCCCCGGCGTCCCCGCCGTCCCCGCCGTCCCCGCCGTCCCCGCGACCCCCGCAACCGCCGCCTCCGCGACCGCCGCGGCCGCAAGTTCCGTCCTGCCCGCGACGCCGAGTTTCGCGTAGATGTGCGAGAGGTGGGTCTTCACGGTGCCGCGGCTCATGAAGAGCCTGGCGCCGATCTGCGGGTTGGTGAGTCCTTCGGCGACGACGCCGGCGACCTCCCGCTCGGTGGGGGTGAGGCTGGCCCAGCCGTTCGCCGGCCTGCCGCGCGGGCCGCGAGCGCGGCGGACGGAACTCACGGCCTGATCGAGGGGGAGCCGCTCGCCCTCCGCCGCGGCAGCGTCGACGGCGGCGTCGCCCAGCGCGCCGCGAAGGGCCGCGATGACGGTGTCGTGCGCGGCCCGCTGCGCGACGGAGAGCGGGATGCCGAGGCGCGCCCGCGCGCTCGACGCGGCGGACAGGATGCGCACGACGTCGGGCGTCGCCTTCTGCGCCGCTTCGATCCTGGCCAGTGCTTCGAGGCTGTCGAGCTGTGCCGTCGTGAGTCCGTGCTCGATGCGGATCGTCAGTGCGGCGTGGTGGAGCTCGGTCGCGCGTGCGAGCGCGCCGGGGTCACTGCCCCGGTCAGCCGCGGCGAGCTCCGCCTGCGCGAAAAGCGCGTCGGCGAGCGCCCCAGGGAGGTGCAGGCGGCGGCAGACCTCGACCGCCCGGTCGAGCACGGCGGCTGCTTCGTCCGTGCGTCCGGCGGCGGCGAGGGCGGCGCCGAGACGAGGGAGCGCTCTGCCGGCCATCCAGGTCGGTGCACCGCGTTCGGTGGACGCGGCGGAGGGACGCAGCCGGTCGACGGCCGCACCCGCATCCCCGGTGAGCATCGAGACCTCTGCTGCGGCGCGGTCGAGCCCGGGGACGAAGACCTCCGCCCGGCCGGCGAACCGGATGATCGGCTCCAGGACCTCCGCAGCACCGGCGGGGTCGCCGCGCAGCGCGACGAGTTGCGCGACCATCGAGCGCGCGAAGCCGAGCCGCAGGTAGTCGCCCAGCGGCTCGGCGACCAGCAGCGCCTCCTCCGCCAACGCCTGCGCCCGCGCGGGATCTCCGCAGGCGAACGCGCCGTCCGCCTGGTAGACGAGCAGGGTGGAGAGGATGCCCCTGTGGTGCTGCAGCGCATCCAGGACGGATTCGTCGGCGAGCGCCGACGCCTCCTCGTGCCGGTCCTGCAGGTGCAGGACCATCGCCTGCAGTGCGCGCGCACCGCCCCGGACGACGATGCTGCCGCTCGCCTCGGCCGCTGCTGCGGCCTGATCGCACAGCCGCCACGCCTCGTCGAAGTCCACGTAGAACGCGCCGACGGCCAGCAGGTTGAGCGAGAGGGCGAGCAGCCCGTCGTCGCCGACCTCCCCGGCGAGCGCTGCGGCGCGTGCGGCGGCGTCGTACTCGACGTCCAACGGTTCTGCGGTGTCGGCTACGAGAGCGAAGCCGGTCAGCAGCCTGGCCTGGAGCACGGAGCGGTCGTCGGGGGAACGTTCGATCGCCCTGCGCAGAATGTCCAGGCCGTCTCTGCCTCTACGGTCGAAATGCCAGAACCAGGCAAGGGATGCGGCGAGCCTGCGGGCCTTGTCCGCATCGTCCGCCGCGAGTCCGGTTTCCAGCGCGGCGGCCAGGTTGTCGTAGTCGGTCAGCAGGGCGTCGCGCCACCGGTCGTCGTTGCTCTCCCTCGCGCGCTCGGCGGACTCGGCGAGGTCGAGGCACCACGCCAGATGGCGGGTCCGGAGGCCGTCTCGCTCCTTCGCGTCGACGGCGCGAGCGGTCGCGTAGGCGCGGATGGTCTCGAGCAGGCGGTAACGAGCCTCGCCGTTCCGCTCGTCGACGACCACGAGGGACTTGTCGACGAGGCGACCGATGGATGAGAGGACGTCGGCGGGCTCCACGTCGGCCGGCGAGGCCGTGCCGCCCGCCGACGCCGTGCCGCCGGTGCAGAGCGTCTGAGCCGCCCGCATCCCGAACGTCCCTGCGAACACCGAGAGGCGGCGGAACACGACGCGGTCGACGTCGTCCAGTAGATCGTGACTCCATTGGATCGACCCGGCGAGCGTCGCCTGACGTCGCTGGGCACCGCGCGGGCCGCGGACGAGCAGCGTGAAGCGGTCGTCCAGACCCTCCTCCACCTGCCTGGGCGTGAGGGTGCGCATCCAGGCGGCCGCGAGTTCGATGGCGAGCGGGATGCCGTCCAGGTGAACGGCGATCGAGCGGACGGCAGGCTCCGAGTCCCCATCGAGCGCGAATCCGTGCCGGGCCAGACGTGCCCTGTCCACGAACAGAGCGACCGCGTCGTCGTCGGATAAGGGTGGGACGTCGAGCACGGCCTCGCCCGACAGCGCGAGCGGTTCCCTGCTCGTGACCAGCACGGTGACGCCCTGGCAGCTCTGCAGCACGGCGGAGACGGTCTCTGCCACGCCGTCGAGAAGATGCTCGGCGTTGTCGACGCAGAGCAGCACGCGCCGCGTGGACAGGTGGACGCAGACCGTCCTGAGCTGGTCGCCGACGACGGGGGCACCGACGGCCGCGCCGACGGCGGTCGCCACCGCCTCTGCGACCTGTGCGCCCTCGGTCAGCGCGGACAGGTCGACCCAGTGCACGCCATCCGGATGCCGGTCGGCGCGCCCGCGCGCCAGCTCCGCCGCGAGCCGGGTCTTGCCGGCGCCGCCGGGGCCGGTGAGGGTCACCAGGCGCGAGCCGGTCACGAGCTGATCGGCCGTGCGCAGCTCGGCGGCGCGCCCCACGAAGGCGGTCAATGGGACGGCGGGAGCGTCCGCTCGGCCGGCCGGCGCCTGCTCCGCGTGCCCATCGCGCGTGGTCATGGGTCCACCCTGCCACGGGCGACGCCGCGTGACCACGGGCGGGTGGGCGGTCCGTCGGCGGATGGGCGGGCCCGTTCCGTCGGCGGCAGTGACTGAGGATCGGCCAGGTGGACAGAGCATCGGCCACGACAGAGGATCGGCCACGACAGAGGATCGGCCACGACAGAGGATCGGCCAGGTGGCCGATGTTCCCGCCGGAGCAGCGCACGAGACTCGGAGCAGAGAAACCACCGGCACGAATGGAGAGGCGCATGACATCCACCCCTGAGACGACGGGACCGCTGATCGTCTCGCCGAAGAACCCGCGGTACTTCACCCCCTCATCCGGCCCGGACGCCGGGCGAGCGGTCTACCTCACCGGGTCGCACATCTGGAACAACTTCCACGACGGGATGGGCCCCGGCCCAGACGCCCAGAGCGTAGACGACCAGGCCGAGTCGGAGCGGATGGACTTCGACGCCTATCTGAGCTTCCTCAGCGAACGCGGCCACAACTTCATCCGGCTGTGGCGCTGGGAGCAGATCCGTTCCCAGGCGGCGGGCGGCAACTACCACCTGAACATGAGCCCGCAACCGTGGCAGCGAACCGGCGGGGGAACCGCGAAGGACGGCAAACCGCGCTTCGACCTCGACCGGCTGGACGACGCATACTTCCAGCGGCTCCGCGACAGGGTGGTCGCGGCGGGCGAGGCGGGCATCTACGTGGGCGTGATGCTGTTCGACGGCTGGGCGCTGCACCTGAGCCCCGCCCCCGACCACATCGAAGGTCACCCCTTCCACGCGGCCAACAACGTGAACGGCATCGCTGCCGCATCCATCGACGACCTGCAGGTGCTCCCGCTCGACCCGCGCGTGCAGGCGATTCAGGATGCGTACATCCGCCGTGTCGTCGACACGCTCCACGACCTCCCCACCGTGCTGTGGGAGGTCGCCAACGAATCGTCGGGCGGCGGTTCGGTCACCGACGAGTTCGCCGGGTTCATCGGCCTCAGCGCCGCACCGCACTGGGGAGACTCGACGGCCTGGCAGTATCGGGTGATCGACACGGTCAAGGAGCACGAGCTGGCGCAGGGCTATCCGCCGCATCCCATCGGGATGACCATGCAGTTCCCCGTCGCGGTGCAGACCGAGGTCAACGACCCGCTGCTCGCCAGCCGTGCCGAGTGGATCTCGCCCGGCTACGACGACGAGATCTTCGCCGACGGAGGCCACCCGATGGCGCCGGGTTCCCCACCGTCGCGCTGGTATGCCGACCCCCCGGCGGCAGACGGCGCCAAGGTGATCGTCAGCGACACCGACCACTACGCACCTGGCCAGGGGGATGCGCTGTGGGCGTGGAAGACGTTCCTCCGCGGAGGCCACCCCATCCTGATGGACTTCGGCCTGATCGGCGGGTTGGAGCCGACGGGCGCCGACCCGGCCGACACCGGCGTGCCGCCGTTCGAGGCGTACGAACCGGCGCGGTGGGCGATGGGGGACACCCGGCGATACGCCGAACGCATGGGGCTGATCGACGCGCTGCCCGGCGGGGAGACCGCATCCACGGGGTACGCGCTGGTGAACCCCGGTGTCGAATACCTGGTGCTGCAACCGGAGGACGGACCGTTCACGGTCGACCTGCCCACTGGCGCGTATGCGGTGGAGTGGTTCGATGTGAGCAACAGGGAGACGACGCCGGGGGAGCGGGTGGTCGTCGACGCGTCGGCGGCGGTCGAGTTCTCCTCGCCATTCCCTGCCGGGCCGGCTGTGCTGTATCTGGCCAGCGGCGAGTGATCGGAGGACCATCGTGAGCAGAGTGATCGCAGACATCTCGATGTCGCTCGACGGATATGTGACAGGCCAGGGCGCTGACCCCGAGCACGGCCTCGGCATCGGCGGGGAGGGCATCCACGCCTGGGTGCTGGAGGAGCCGCGCTCGGCGGTCGACGACGAGGTGCTGGCGCGCGCCTTCGCGGAGACGGGCGCTGTGGTGCTCGGGCGTCGGCTGTTCGACGTCGTGGACGGGCCGGACGGCTGGAACGACGACATCGGGTACGGCTACGACCAGGATCAGACGGTCGCGCCCCCGTGCTTCGTGGTCACCCACGAGGCTCCCGAGAGCGTGCGGCTGGCCTCCCGGTTCCGGTTCGCGACCGGGGGAGTGGAGGACGCCGTCCGGCAGGCGAGCGAGGCTGCAGGGGAGAAGAACGTGGTGGTGATGGGCGGCGCGAACGTGGTGGACCAGTGCATCGCGGCCGGGTTGGTGGACGAGCTGCGCATCCACCTGTCGCCGGTGCTGGTGGGGTCGGGGACGCGGCTGTTCGCCGTGGCGGGGGCCGCTGCGCTGGTGCAGCGGGAGGTGGTGGTGTCGCCGCGGGCGACGCACGTGACGTATGACGTCGTGGGCCGATGAGGGTGCTGGGGGCGATGGCGCCGAGGTAGGTGCTGATGTCGATCGCGGCGCGGAAGGCGGATTCGGGAAAGGGAGGAACCATGCCGGACAGGACGGACATCGAGCGGGTCGTCGCCGCGACCCGCTACCTGGTGATCGCCAGCGTCGGCGACGACGGGCGGCCGTGGGCGACCCCGGTCTTCTTCGCTCCGGTCGGGGAGGACCGGCTCTGCTGGGTGTCGTCGCCGGACAGCAGACACTCGCGCAACATCGCCGCGCGGCCGGAGGTGGCGCTGACGGTGTTCGACTCGACCGTCGCGGTCGGCCACGCGGAGGCGGCGTACTTCGACGCACGCGCCTACCCCGCTCCCGAGGCGGCCATCCCGGATGCGCTGCACGCCCTCAATCGGCGCCTCCCGCCGGACAGGCAGCTCGATCCCGACGACCTCGCGCCCGCCGGCCCGCTGGTGCTGTACCTGGCGGACATCGCCCACCGCTACCTGCTCGTCCGCGGAGGCGACGCGCAGCAGGGGAACGAGCTGGACCTGTCGCTGGAGGTCTGAGCGCGCATCCGTCGTCGTACGCTGGAAGCATGGCGAAAGGGCAGGAGCACAGCGACTCCCGCGTGGAGGCCGCTCGTTACCTGGTCGACCGGCTGGTCGACCAGGAGCGTCGGCAGGCGGGGGACGAACCGCAGGAGGCAGAGCAGAACAACGCGGGGGCGCCGACGATGGATCAGCGCGCCCACGTCGTGGAGAACGCGATCCAGCAGGCCATCCGCCGCGGCGACTTCGACAACCTTCCCGGCGCAGGCAAGCCGCTGGAGAACCTGACAGGGACGCACGACCCCGACTGGTGGATCAGGCGCAAGATCGAACGCGAACGCCTCACCGGTCTCGGCCCGCCCGCCCTCACCCTCCGCACCGAGAACGAGCAACTCGAAGCCAAACTGGATGCGACGGGCTCAGAGGCGCGGGTGCGCGAGATCCTGCACGACTTCAACGAGCGCGTCATCGAGGCGCGCAGGCAACTGCAGGGCGGCCCGCCCGTCGTCACGCCGACCAGAGACGTGGATGCGGAAGTCGTGCACTGGAGGGAACGTCGCGACGCGCGCGTGCGGGCGGCGCAGGCGGAGCGGGAGCGGCAGGAGGCCGAAGAGGTCACGCTGACGTGGCGCGAGCGGAGGGCGGCGGCGCGGGAGCGGCGGGCGGCGGCGGGGGAGCGGCGAGCGCGCCGGGAGACGGAACGGGACTGACGCAGCGGGAGCGGCGGGCGCGCCGGGAGACGGAACGGGACTGACGCAGCGGGAGCGGCGGGCGCGCCAGGACGGACGCAGCGAGCCGGGTCCCCTCGTCAGCGCAGCGCGCGCACGATGTGGTCGCCGAGCCGTCTGCTTGCGGCGGCGGCGGCCTCGGCGTCGCCGCGGCAGATCGCATCCACGAGGTCGGCGTGCTCGTCGATGTCGGCGCCGATCGGGCTGTCCTCGCCTGTCTCGAACGTCGCGAGCTCGCGCGCAGCATCGCCGAGCGCCGGCGCGAACTGCTCGAACAGGGTCAGGATGACCGGATTGCCCGAGGCGGCGACGATGCTGCGATGCAGGTCGACGTCGGCCCCCGCGAACGCTTTCGGGCCGCGCGCGTGCGCATCGGCGCGGTCCTGTTCGGCGGCTCGGAGCGCATCCACTGTTGCGGGCGTCACGCGCAGGGCGGCGAGGCGCGCCGCCTCGGCTTCGAGCGCGACCCTGGCCTCGAAGACGTCCGCGAGTTCGGCGCGGCTGAGGAGTCGCTGCACGTCCGACTGGGCCGCCGTGGAGATGACGTAGATCCCTGCGCCCTGGCGCGGCGCCACCTGCCCGCGCGCCGCAAGCGTGCGAATCGCCTCGCGGATCGTCGATCGGCCGACGGTGTACAGCTCCGAGAGCGTCTTCTCCGTGGGGAGACGCGTGCCGACCGGCCACTCCCCGAGAGCGATCCTCGATGCGAGATCGTCGGCGATCCGCAGCGGCAGGGATGCCCGAACCAACCCGTTTCCACTCATACGCACCTCCGAACTTGTCTGATGACCTGATCAATTCTATGCTGAGGTCATCATGTTCCGACTCGTGCTCAGCCTCCTTCTTCGTCGCCACGACGAGCGCTAGCCGAGACCGGGCGCCGTCGTGGAGGTCGCGCGACGGTCGCCGGACACTTCTCGAAGGACGACAGAACATGAGCAACGACCGCAATTCCCACCCCGTGGACGCGCAGGCAGCATCGGCCGCACAGGGCGCCCCGCCCGCGCACTCAGCCCCGCCCGCGCACTCAGCCTCGCCCGCGCACTCAGCCTCGCCCGCGCACTCAGCCCCGCCCGCGCACTCAGCCCCGCCGGCGCACTCAGCCCCGCCAACACACCCCGCATGGAACCCGCAGACCCCGAGCGGGATGCCGTTCCGCAAATACCTCCCACCGCACGAACGCGTCGATCTGCCCGACCTCGCCGACCGCCGCTGGCCGGAGGCGCGGCTCACCCGTGCGCCGCTCTGGGTGCCGGTCGATCTGCGCGACGGCAACCAGGCGCTCGCCGACCCGATGGATGCGCCGAGGAAGCGCCGCCTGTTCGACCTGTATGTGCGCATGGGTTACAAGGAGATCGAGGTCGGCTACCCGTCGGCAAGCGCCAGCGATTTCGGGTTCGTGCGCGAGCTCGCCACGAGCGACGCCGTGCCGGACGACGTCACGGTGGTGGTGTTCACCGCGGCGCGGGCCGACCTCATCCAGCGCACGGTCGAGTCGGTGCGCGGGCTGCGCAACGTGGTCATCCACGTCTACATCGCAACGGCACCGCTCTGGCGCGAGATCGTGATCGGCCGGGGCAGAAGCGAACTGACGGAGACGGTGATGGCGGCGGCCGCTGAGATGCAGCGCGGCGCTGACCGTCTGCGCGGCACGTTCACCCGGTTCCAGTTCTCGCCTGAGGTGTTCAACCTCACCGAGTCCGACTTCGCCATCGACCTGTGCAACGGTCTCACCGACTTCTGGGAAGCGTCGCCGGAACGACCCGTGACGATCAACCTGCCCGCCACGATGGAGATCGGGACGCCCAACCTCTACGCCGACCAGATCGAGTACGCGAGCAGGCACCTGGCCCGGAGGGATGGGGTCATCCTGTCCATCCACCCGCACAACGACCGCGGCACCGGTGTGGCCGCCGCCGAACTGGCGATGCTCGCCGGAGCCCAGCGCGTCGAGGGCTGCGTGTTCGGGAACGGAGAGCGCACGGGCAACGTCGACATCGCGACCCTGGCGCTCAACCTGTACTCGCAGGGTGTGGACCCGTGCATCGACTTCTCCGACATCGACGACGTCCGCGAGGCGGTCGAGTCGTGCACGCGCATCCCGGTGCACCCGCGTCACCCGTACGTCGGCGAGTACGCGTACACAGCGTTCTCCGGCACCCACCAGGATGCGATCAAAAAGGGCTTCGCGGCGCGCGCGGCCGAGCTCGCGACTGTGCAGGATGCGTCGACGTACCCGTGGCGCGTGCCGTATCTGCACATCGACCCTGTGGATGTTGGCCGTGACTACGAGGCGGTGGTGCGGGTGAACTCGCAGTCCGGCAAGGGCGGGATCGCGTACGTCCTGAGCGCCGACCACGGCATCGAGCTGCCGCGCGCGGTGCAGGTGGAGTTCGCGGCGATCGTGCAGGACGCGGTGGATGCGTCGGGTGCGGAGATCAGCAGCGCGGGCCTCGCGGAGCTGTTCGAGCGGACGTACGTCGGCGAGCAGGTCGGGGAGGGCGCGGTGGCCGAGCGGGTGGACGGCGGCCGCTACACGTTCGTGAGGGTGACGGCGGCCGGCGGTGAGCGCTGGGTGGCGGTGACGGAGCGCTGAGCGGCGCGGGGTGCGCTGGCCCAGGTCCCGCACCCCGCGCATCCATTGCCTGCGGCTACTCGGTCAGGTGCTGGTGTGGGTTCGTGAAGGCGATCTGGTCCGCGGTGACGCCGACGAGGCCGAGGGTGACCTTCAGCAGCTGCGGAGGAAGGCCGTCGGCCGGCGGGGGCGTCGCCGCCCCGAGGGTGAGCGACTTTCCATCCTTGCCTGTCGCGGTGACCGAATCGAGGTAGACCTGCACGTTGCCCTGGAGGCGCATCCGGTCGGCGGTCGTCGCGAGGACCGGGCCGGTGCCTTTGCGCACGGTGAGGCTGAAGCCGTCGATGGTGATCTCGTCGGCGACGAGTTTCAGCACCGGGATGCGGCTGCCATCCGCGACGGGGACCGTCACGACGCTGAGCGAGCGCAGGCCGGAGAAGGAGAGCGACGAACTGCCGAGCTGCGCAGGTGGCTGGGCGAAGACCGGGGCGGCGCCGTCCGGCGAGGCGGGGGACGCCGGGGCGGCGGGGGTGGCAGGCGCGGTGGAGCCCGGCGTGGGTTTCGGAGTGGGGGTGCTGCCGGGGGCTGCTGGCACTCCGGGGATGCCGGGGACGGCCGGGGCGCTCGGCAGCACGGACCCGCCAGGCGATGTCGGTGTCGGGGTGGGCGTCGGCGTGCTGCAGTCCATCAGCAACGGGATGCACCAGGAGCCTTCCGGCACGATCATCGGAGCGCGCGCGAACCCGAAGCCGACCAGCGCCACAGTGACACACACGGCCAGAGTGCTTCGGCGCATCCCGCGCCTGCCGGACGTGGTGCGGCGGCTCAGGATGCGCTCCCCTCGCCGGCCGCCCCGACGGGCGGTGCGCTGGTGTCGCTGGGTGGTGTGTCGTGGGCTGTCGTGTTGCGGGCGACACCACTGTCTGCCACCCGCGGCATCCACGCCACGGCCAGCACGCCGCCGACCGTGCTCAGCAGCATTCCCACGAAGAAGCCGCCGAGGTTCACGCCGACCAGCGAGTACACCGCCACCACCAGCGCGAGCACGCCGTAGAAGATCCGGTGCGCCGGCATCAGGACGATGAGCACGCCGAGCAGCACGAGCACGATCGGGATGATCGTCGCCTGCAGGCCCTCGATGCCGAGCTGCACGTGGATCTTGCCGATGTCGAGCTGGCCGGAGAAGAACAGTTCGATGCCGCCGAGTGCGATCAGCAGTCCGCCGAGGAACGGACGCTGCCTGCGCCAGTGCGAGAACCGGGACCAGGCCGAGCCGGAGGAGGAGCGCCCGCTTCGCGCATCGCGCTCGCCGCGCTCAGTCCGCTCGCTGCGCCGGCGGGTACTGCGCTCCGCCGCGTTCAGAAGCATCCCTTGGACCCGTCCGTGAGCTGCACGTGCATCCCGGTCAGGGTGAACACCGATGCCTGGGTGCTCCACGCGGTCTGCTGCAGGTTCGCGATCTTCACCGTGTCCGCATCCTGGGCGAAGTCGCCGACGCCGCCCTTGGCCGCCGTGTTGACGGTGGATGCGTCGACCCCGATGCGGATGTTGCCGAACGTCGAGTCTCCCTTGAGGTCCGTCATCCCGATCTGCAGGTCGGACGCGCTCGCGGGGGCACCGCCGCCGCCCGCCGTGATGAGCAGGCCGACCTTGCCCATCGGGGTGTCGGTGACCACCGACTGGCAGAGGTCGGCGAGCGTCGCCGACTTGATGTTGGCGATGGCGACCTGGTGGTTCTTGCCTGCCGTGTCCGGTGCGACGCCCGCGTACTGGCTGAAGCCGGTGCCGTCGAGCTGCGACGCACTGATCTGGAACTGGCTGCCGGACACCGCGAACGAGACCGGCACGGCACCGTTGGCGACCCCGGCCATCAGCAGCGACGACACCACGACCACCGGCACGGCGGCGAGCACGATGCGCCCGGTGTGGGAGCGGGTGAGTGAGCGGAACTTCATTGATCCTCCTCGTTTGGGGGTCTTGACAGCGGCGGTGCTTGTTGGGTCGGAACCCCACAGCGAGCATATTCACTATTGACGGGTTGTCAATAGTGGGGCGATCGGCGCGGGACTCAGATGGCTAGGCTCGACGCATGGAGATCGACCGGCGCACCAGGCTCACTCCGGAGGAGCGCAGGGCTCAGCTGGTCGCGCTCGGCGTCGCCTTCCTCGTCGACAACCCACTGGATGCGCTCACCATCGAAGGACTGTCGGCCAAGGCTGGCGTGTCGCGGGCGCTGCTGTTCCACTATTTCGGCACGAAGCAGGGGCTGCACCGCGAAGTGGTCAGGACGGCCCGCGACAGCATGCTGCACGCCACCCAGCCGCAGTCCGACCTGCCGCCGCTCGACCGCCTGCACGACACCCTCAGCAGGATCGTCCAGTTCGTGCGGGACCACCGCGGCACGTTCTACTCGCTGGTGCGCGGTGTGGCCAGCGGCGATACGGAGGTGCGCGAGGTGGTGGAGGAGGCGCGCGCGGAGCAGGCGGAGCGGGTGATCGCGGTGTTCATCGAGCTGGGCGTGCCGGATACAGAGCTGCTGCGCATCGCGCTGCGCTCCTGGGTGGCGTTCGCGGAGGAGGCGCTCGTGCGCAGCGCCCTCGGGACCGACCTGGCGTCGGACGAAGTGGTCGCGTTCCTGGAGCGCAGCGTCCGCGCGGTCGTCGCCGCCCTCTGACCGCGCTGAACCCGCGGCCCGGTTCTCCACAGGCGAGCCCCACAGGGCCGCGAGATGCCAGTAACTGTGCCGCATCTCGGGCTTTTCGCGACAGTTACTGGCATCTCGACGGCGACGGCGACGGCCCGGAGGGTCGGAGCCGGGCGGGACGGGGCGGGCGGGGCAGGGGCGGTAGCCTCGTGTTCGGCCGACACGCGCCCATCCACTGAGCCCGGAGTGCACATGACCGAACCCACCACCCGCCGTCCCGTCTACCTCGACTGCGACACGGGCATCGACGATGCGCTCGCCATCGCCTACCTGCTGGCGTCTCCCGAGATCGAGCTGGTCGGGATCGGCACGGTCAGCGGCAACGTCAGTGCCGCCCAGGCAGCGGACAACACGCTGCGCATCCTGGCGCTCGCCGAACGCGGGGACATCCCGGTCGCCGTCGGCTCGCACGACGCGCTGGCCCGCGCGTTCGACGGGGGAGCGGAGCACGTGCACGGCGGCAACGGGATCGGCGGCGTCGAGCTGCCGGACACCGATCTGACGCCGATCGTCGAGTCGGCTCCCGAGTTCCTCATCCGGCTCGCCGAGGAGCACGCCGGTCGCCTCGAAGTCATCACGATCGGGCCGGTGACCAATATCGCCCTCGCTCTGCGCCTCGACCAATCGCTGCCCGGCCGCGTCGCCGCCGTCACCGCGATGGGCGGAGCGGCCTTCGCATCCGGGAACGTCACGCCGGTGGCGGAGGCGAACATCTGGAACGACCCGGAGGCGGCGGCCGTCATGCTGTCCGCGCCGTGGCCGGTCACCCTGGTGCCACTGGACGTGACCGTGGAGAACACCTTCGAGGAGGAGCACCTCGCAGGCCTCCTCGCAGCGGAGAAGCCGCTGGCCCGTGCGGTCGGCGCGATGCTCGGCTACTACTTCGACTTCTACGTCGACCTGTACGGCCGCCGTGCCAGCGCCCTGCACGACCCGCTCGCCGCCGCCATCGCGGTCGGCGCGATCCTGCCGACCAACGCGCCGCTGGTCGACGTCGTGGTGGATGCGACGGCAGGCCCGGCGCGCGGCCAGACCATCTGCGACCTGCGCGGCCAGCGCCTCGGCCCGGTCGATCAGCCGGGCGCGCACATCCGCGTCGTCCTCGGCACCGACCGCCCCCTTGACGCTCACCTGCTCGAACGCCTGCTCGCCTAGCCATCGAGCCGGGACTTGTGCACACGACACGCCGTCACGACGCGGCGTGTCGCGTGCATAACTCCCGGCTCGATTATGTGGGGGTGGCGGTGGATCCCCGGGGGATGAAGGTGGCGACGAGGTCGGCTGGAGCCGCGGGGGCCGCGCCAGCGGCGACAACGGGGGCCGCGGGGACCGCGCCGCCGGCAGGCGCCGCGGTAGCGTCGGCAGCGGCGACAACGGGGGCCGCGGAAGCCGCGCCAGCGGTAGGCGCCGCGCCAGCGGCAGGCGCCGCCGCTGCTCCGGCGGCGGCGAGGGCGCCATCCGTCGCGGACGGCGCGTCGATCTGCGCGGCGAGGCGGCGGGCCGCCGCGCGGCCGAGCGGCTCGCCCGGCAGGCGCACCGTCGTCAGCGGCGGCGCCGTCACGCGCGAGTACGGGAGGTCGTCGAACCCCGTCACCGCCACGTCGCCCGGCACGGACAGCCCGGCCTCGCGCGCCGCCTCCAGCACGCCGTACGCGTGCGTGTCGGTCGCACACACCACCGCGGTCACGTCCTCCGCACGCCACTGCGGCCACGCGGAGGCGAACGCCGAGGCTGCCGCTCCCAGCTCGATGATGCTGCGGGCCGCATCCGGTGCGCTCACGGACATCCCGTTGCGCGCGGCGGCACCGGTGAGCTGTTCCCGGCGGAGCTGGAACGTGCGGGTGCCGGTGATGCTGTCCAGGTAGCCGAGCGCGCGGTGGCCACGGGATGCGAGGTGTGCGGCGAGCTGGTCGATCGCGTCGCGCATGTCGTAGTTGACGGCGGCGACGTCGGTGCGCAGCTCCGGCGCATCCAGCACCACCAGGGGCACGTCGTCGCCGAGTTCGTCGAGGAATTCGTCCGAGGGCGCATCCACCAGGTACCCGGCGGGCCGGAGCCCGGCGAAGCGGCGGACGTCGGACGCGGACGGCTGCACCCCGCTCTCCGTCACAGAGAGCACGAGCTGGAAGCGCGGACCGAGCTCCTGCTCGATGCCCTGGATCACCGAGCCGAAGAACGGGTTGGAGAGGTCGGGTGCGACCAGCACCACGAGGTCGGAACGCCCGCGCGCGAGCGCGCTCGCCCCCTGATCGACCACGTAGCCGAGTTCAGCCACGGCCGCGCGCACCCGCTCGATGTTCACGGGGGAGACCCGCCCGTCCGTCTTGCCGTTGAGCACGAGCGACACCGTCGCGATCGAGAGCCCCGCGTGCGCGGCCACCTGCGCGGCGGTCACTCTGGATGGTCGGGGCATACCTCGATCGTATCGGCGCCCGATTTAACGTCAAGCGCTTAACGTGATAAGCATTAAGCGCTTAACTCATCCCCCGACGAAGTGGAGCCCCCGTGACAGATACGGGCAAGAAAATCATCCTCGACTGCGACCCAGGGCACGACGACGCCATCGCGATGCTGCTGGCGCACGGCAACCCGGACATCGACCTCCTCGCGGTCACGACCGTGGTCGGCAACCAGACCCTGCCGAAAGTCACCCGCAACGCCCTCGCCGTCGCCGAGATCGCAGGCATGATCGGCGTCCCGATCGCCGCGGGCGCCACCCGCCCTCTGGTGCGCACCATCGAGAACGCGCCGGAGATCCACGGCGACTCCGGCATGGACGGCCCCGTCCTCCCCGAGCCGACCATGCAGGTGGATGCGCGTCACGCGGTCGACCTCATCATCGACACGATCATGGCGCACGAGCCGGGCACGGTCACCCTGGTGCCGACCGGCGGCCTCACCAACATCGCCCTCGCCGTGCGCAAGGAGCCGCGCATCGCTGAGCGGGTCAAGGAGGTCGTGCTCATGGGCGGCGGCTACCACATCGGCAACTGGAGCGCCGTCGCCGAGTTCAACATCAAGATCGACCCGGAAGCCGCGCACATCGTCTTCAACGAGAGCTGGCCGGTGGTGATGGTCGGCCTCGACCTCACCCACCAGGCGCTCGCCACGCCCGACGTCGTCACGGCGATCGCGGCGGTCGGCACGAAGCCGTCGCAGTTCGTCGTCGAGCTGCTCGAGTTCTTCGGCCACACCTACAAGGAGTCGCAGGGCTTCGACGCCCCGCCCGTGCACGACCCGTGCGCCGTCGCGTACGTGATCGATCCCAGCGTCGTGCGCACCGTCAAGGTGCCGATCGACATCGAGCTCACCGGCACGCTCACCCTCGGGATGACCGTGGCCGACTTCCGCGCGCCCGCGCCGGACGACTGCACCACCTGGGCGGCGACCGAACTCGACCACGAGCGCTTCTGGGCGCTCGTCGTGGACGCCCTCGAGCGCATCGGCGAGGTGCAGGCATGAGCAACGTGACCGCATCCACCGGCCCCGGCGCATCCACCAGCGCACGCACCGGCCGCACCAGCGGCGGCAAGAGCCTCGCCGCCCTGACCGCGGCGCTGCTCGCCGCCTGCGTCGCCTTCCAGCTCAACGCGAGCATGCTGAGCCCCGTGCTCGTCACCATCGCGCACGAGCTGAAGACCGACGACGCCTCCGTCGGCCTCTCGCAGACGATGTTCTTCACGCTCGCTGCGCTGTTCTCGCTGTTCCTGCCGCGACTGAGCGACATCGTCGGCCGCAAGCGCATCCTGATCGGGATGCTCGTGGTGATGATGCTCGGAAGCATCGTCGCAGCCCTGGCCGTCAACCTGCCGATGCTGTACGTCGGCCGCGCCATCCAGGGGGTGTCCGGTCCCGTCGTGCCGGTGTGTCTGCTGATGCTGCGCGCCGAGATCTCCGACCCGAAGAAGTACGGCGCGGCGATGGGCCTGCTCACCGCGGTGAACGGCGGCATCGCCGGCATCGACGCCATCGCGGGCGGCTGGCTCGCCACCACCCTCGGCTTCCGCTCGGTGTTCTGGGTGATCGCGGTCGTCTCCGTGGTCGCCGTCGCGCTGGTGCTGTGGTGGGGCGTCGAGTCGAAGCCGTCCGCAGGGACGCGGATGGACTGGTGGGGCGTCATCCCGCTGGTCGTCTCGATCGGCGCGCTGCTCATGGCGCTCAACGAGGCAGGCAAGCTCGCCGCGGCGAACTGGGCGCTCGTCATCGGCGGGATCGTGCTGTCGCTCGTCGCGTTCGTGGTGTTCTGGTTCGTGGAGAAGCGCATCAGGGAGCCGCTGGTGCCGCCGAAGTACCTGCGCCAGCGCAGCACCTGGGCGCTGCTGGTCACCACCCTGCTGACCATGACGGGCGTCTTCGCCGTCGTCAACGGACTCGTCACATCGCTCGCCCAGAACGGCGACGCCGGGTTCGGGATGCAGGCCGACCTCGCCTCCCTCGCGTTCCTCACCCCGTACGCGATCGTCGGCTGGATCGTCGGGCCGTTCGCCGGACGCCTCGCGCCGACGCTCGGCTACCGCACCGTGCTGCGCGTCGGCCTCGTCGGAAGCATCGTCGCCACGCTCATCATGGCGTTCGTCGGCGTGCACTCGCTTCCGGTGCTGATCATCGCCACCGTGCTGATCGGCGTCTGCTACGCGGGCATCGCGAACATCATGCTGAACGGCCTCGGCATCGTGCTGTCTCCCGCCGACAACCCCGGGTTCCTGCCCGGCCTCAACGCCGGAGCGTTCAACCTCGGTGCCGGCCTCAGCTTCGCGCTGCTGCCCGTGCTGCAGGTGGTCCTCAGCCCGGCCGGAAGCACCTCCACGGTCGGCTACAGTGCCGGGATGCTCGTGGGGGCGGCGATCACGGTCGTCGCGCTCGCGGTGTCGTTCCTCATCCCGAAGCCCGCGACGGCCGAGGCGTGACCAGAGGAAGATGAGAGGGTTGTGGCATGACTGACTCCGGCATCCTGATCGTCGGCTCGCTGAACGCCGACCTCGTCGTCCGCACCGACCGTTTTCCTGGACCGGGGGAGACGGTGCGCGGCTCGGAGCTTGCGACCCTGCCGGGAGGCAAGGGTGCGAACCAGGCGGCGGCTGCCGCGCTGCTCGGCGGCGACGTCCGGATGCTCGGAGCGGTCGGCGCCGACGCGCACGGCGAACTGCTGACCGGTTCGCTGCGCCGCGCAGGCGCCGACGTCGACGGCGTGCGCCTGATCGACGGCGTCGCCACCGGCACCGCGATGATCACGGTGAATGCGGACGGCGAGAACACGATCGTCGTCAGCCCCGGCGCGAACGACCGGCTGACGGCCGACGACGTGCGGGGGAGCGACGCGTTCTCCGGGCGCAGCGTGCTCGGGCTCTGCCTGGAGATCGACACCTCGGTGGTGCTGGCTGCTGCACAGCGGGCCGGTGCGGACGGCGCGACCGTGCTGCTCAACCTCTCGCCGTACGCGGAGGTGCCGGAGGAATTGCTGGCGGCGACGGACGTGCTGCTCGTCAACGAGCACGAGGCGTCGACGCTGCTCGGCGTCGATGTGGAGTCGGTGGATGCGGCGGAGGTCGCCTCCAGGCTCGCCGGTCGCGGCATCCGGCGTGCCGTCGTCACGCGCGGCTCGGAGGGCGCGCTCGTCTTCGACGACGGCGAGAGCGCGACGGTCCCTGCTGTCCCTGTCACCGCGGTCGACACCACGGGATGCGGCGACGCGTTCATGGGGGCTCTCGCGCTGCGTCTGGCCGCAGGCGACGCGCTGGTCCGGGCGGCCGCCTTCGCCGCCGCCGTCGGCGCATACGCGGCCACCGGCCACGGCGCCCAGTCCTCATACCCCACGCTCGCGGCCCTGGAGGCCTTCCGCGCCACCCGCTAGCGCCACCCGCGCAGCTCGCCTCAGCCGCGCAGCAATCGAGCCGGGACTTGTGCACGCGACACGCCGTCGCGCAGTGTGCACAAGTCCCGGCTCGATTGCTGCGAGAGGGGCCTGGAGGGGAACGGGCGGCGAGGGGCGGGGCGGGTCAGGCGTCGGGGTCGGTCGCGGCGTCGGGGGCGTCGGGGTCGGCGTCGACGTCGGCGGCGGAGGCGTGCTCGTCGTAGACGGGGGAGGCCTCGCTGGGCGAGCCACCGGTGGGGCCGTCGTTGCCGTCGCCCGCGCCTGGCCAGACCGTCTCGCCGGCGACCGCATCCGTGGTCACCAGGTCGTCGGCGAAGTCGGCGGCCGCGATCGGGTCGTTGGCCGCGTAGTCGACGTCGCCGTCGGCCGGGTCGACCCAGCCGGCCGTGTCGCCGGCGTCTGCGTCGCCGAGCAGGTCGTCGTCGAGGCCGTCGATGCCATCGTCCGGGATGCGGTCCATGGTGGTTCCCTTCGCCGTCGGAGTGCTGATGCAGCGAACGCTACACCGCCACGTAGGAACCGAGAAGGCGGAGGAACCCGTCGCGGAACGACGAAGCGCCCGGTCGGGAAGACCGGGCGCTTCTGTCGGGCGGAAGCCCTACTTCTTGGGTGCCGGCGTCGGGAAGGTCACGCTTCCGCTGCTGCCTGCGTCGTTGACCGCGGTCTGCACGAACGATGCGAACGTGGTGGCGTCCGTGAAGCCACCGGAGTAGCGCTGTCCGTTCACGAACACGGTCGGCGTTCCGAAGCCGCTCGGACCGCGCAACTGCGAGTCAGCGACCGCGGAGGTGGTGCGGTTCGTGACGAACTTCGCGAACCGCTGATCGTTCACGCAGTCGGTGATCTGCTGGGAGGACACCCCGGCGCCCTTGAACAGTTTCAGGATCTCCGCGTTCGTGAGGCCTGACCCTGTCTGTTCGTCCGGTTGGTTGGCGAACAGGGCGCTGTTGACGTCGAAGAACTTGTCAGGCTGGTAGTTCGCCACGCACGACGCGGCCGCCGCGGCCCTGGTCGAGTACTTCTTGTTGGTCGAAGAGTCGAGGATGGCGACGGGGTGGATCTCCAGGGTCGCCTGGCCGTCCGCCATCCACTTCTTCATCTGGTCGGAGTTCGTGGTCTCGAACTGGTCGCAGTACGGGCACTGGTAGTCGAGCCAGATCTGGATGTGCGCCGTCTTGCCGTCGAGAGTCTGCTTGGTGGGCGTCGGGTCGGCGCCTTTCGCGATCGCCGGCGTGGTCACCGCCTTGTCCGATGCGGTGAGCAGGATGCCGCCGCTGAGCATGTTCTTCGGGTTGGCGACATTGTTGGCCGCGCTGACCCCGGCGAAGATGAACCCGCCGACGATGGCGAGCACCGCGACGATCCCGACGATCACGGAACCCTGCACGATGATCTTGCGACGCTTGGCCTTCTTGGCGGCTTCCTCGCGCATGAGGCGAGCGTGTTCCCTCGCCTCTTCCCGGCGGTCGCGTTTATTCGGCCCCGAAGCGCCCCTGCCTGTTGCCATTCGGCTCAATCCCATCAACGGTGAACAGTTCCTTGACGATGTTATTGGCTGAATGCTTTGAAGGGGCTGTGCCGGTGCCGTACCGTTGCAGGGGTGCGAGACGAAGGTGAGCGACTGTGACGGCTGCGAAAGCTGAAGAGCCGGGAGGCTCCGGCAGCGGAACGGCCGGCCTCGAATACGCCGAGCGCCTGCGCAGGCTCGACAACTCCTGGTGGAGGAGGACGCTCAACGTCCAGGCGCCGTACCGGTACAACATCCGGCACATGCACCTCGGCAGGGTGCTGGACATCGGATGCGGTCTGGGCCGCAACCTCGCGCACCTCGGCAACAACGGGGTCGGAGTCGACCACAACCCGGAGTCGATCGCCACCGCCCGCGCCCGAGGCCTCACGGCGTTCACGAGCGAGGAGTTCCCGCACACCGAGTATGCGGTGCCCGGCGCGTTCGATGCTGCCCTCGTCGCCCACGTGGTCGAGCACCTCGACCCCGATTTCGCCGTCGAGCTCATCCAGAGCTATCTGCCGTACATCCGTTCCGGCGGCCAGGTGGCGTTCATCACGCCCCAGGAGCGCGGATACGCCAGCGACTCGACGCACGTCACGTTCGTCGACTTCGACGGTTTGCGCGCCCTGAGCGTGAAGCTCGGGCTGACCCCGATCCGCCAGTACTCGTTCCCGTTCCCGCGCGCGGCGGGCAAGGCGTTCCCGTACAACGAGTTCGTGATGCTGGCGCGCAAGCCGTAGCTACGGCAGCAGCCGCGTGAAGTGGTGCGGCACGCCCTGCCACACGGTGGTGATCTCCACGGGCCGGCCGACGTCCGGCGCCTGGATGAGGACGCCTCCGCCCAGGTAGAGGCCGATGTGCTCCTCGTCGTCGAAGACGACCAGGTCGCCCGGCTGCGCGTCGGCCTCGCTGATGCGCGTGCCCGCGTCGTCCTGGAGGTGCACGAGGTGCCCGAGCTGGATGCCAGCTGACGCATATGCCTCGAGGACCAGGCCGGAGCAGTCGATGCCGTCGTGGCTGGTTCCGTCGAGCACGTACGGGTCGCCGAGGTAGGTGAGCGCGGTCGCCACGATCTGCTGCCGGGGACCGGAGGCCGAGAGTGCTGCGGTGATCGCGGTCGCCGCCTGCTGGCCCGCCGCGCCTCCCTGCGCGCTGATGACGCCGGCGATGGCTCCGGCGACGGGGTCGTCCCTGTCGCGGCGGCTGTCCGAGGAGGATGCCGACGTCGCGCCGACTGTCAGCGACTGCAGGTGCTGCTCCGCGGCGGCGACCAGCACCACGGGCGCCGCCTCGGCCGCGATCGCGGAGTTCGTCGGCATGGCGATGAGGGCCGTGCCGACGAGGGCGATGGATGCGGCGGACGCCGCCAGCGCGCTGGTCCTGGACGGCGACGCGGCGTGACGGTGGCGCACCGCGGGGCGGGGACGCGCATCCGTCCGGGTGGCTTCCGCGCGGTGACGGCCGCGCTCACGCCTGCCTGGCTGGGTTGCGGTGGGCATACGCTCCTCGGGTCGTGACGCGCCCCCGTGCACGGTCGGTGTGTGCACGCGGTCGGTGCGTGCTCATGCCCCCGCGTTCCACCCTAGGAAGCGCATCCTGAGCGCCACCGGTGGATGCGGCGGTTTGCAAGCCTCGTCTCTGACGGTCCTCTCAGGCCACCACCATCGTCACGTCGCCGGCGTGAACGCCACGTCCTCCACGCGCGAGCGCGGCATCGACGCACCCGCCGCGATGGTGAGCGCCGACACCACTGCCACCGAGACGAACACGGCCGTCGCTGCCGCCTGCACCGTGCCGGGGTCGTGCTCGCCGCCAGACGATCCGCTGATGATCGAGTTGGCGATGGCGCCGAACACGGCGACGCCGACAGCGCTGCCGATCGAGCGCGCGAACATGTTGGTGCCCGTCACGACGCCGCGCTCGTTCCAGTCGACGCTGGACTGGGCAGCGATCAGCGTCGGTGTGGCGATCAGTCCCATCCCGAGGCCGACGATGAAGCAGCTGATCGCGACGAACGCGACACTCGGATGCACGGAGGTCGCCGCCAGCGTGATCGCCCCGACGAGCGCGATGCCGGAGCCGAGCAGCGCGGTGTTGCGGAAGCCGATGCGCAGGTAGAAGCGCCCGGACTGGGAGGCCGCGATCGGCCAGCCGATGGTGAGCGCCGCCACCGCGAGCCCCGAGATCAACGGGGTGACGTGCACGGTCCCTTCGAGATAGGTCGGCACGTACGAGGTGAGGCCGATCAGGATCGCGCCGACGCCCAGCGAGACGAGCGTCGTCGTGACGAGCAGGCGCCGAGAGAACACCCAGAGCGGCAGCACCGGCTCGGCAGCGCGCCGCTCCACCAGCACGAACGCCACCAGGATGAGGCCGCCGAGCACGAACGAGCCGATGCTCCACACCGAGTTCCACGCCCAGCCCGTCCCACCCTCGAGCACGGCGAGAATGAGCAGCGTCATGCCGGAGGTGAGCAGGATCGAGCCCGCGTAGTCGATGCGGTGCTTGCGGCGCTCGATCTTCTCGTGGAAGGTGCGCATCAGCATCCACCCGGCCAGGATGCACAGGGGCACGTTGACGAAGAAGATCCACCTCCACGAGGTGAACTCGGAGAACAGGCCGCCGAGGGTCGGACCGACGACGGAGGAGATCGCCCACACGCTCGCCAGGTAGCCCTGCGCCTTGGCGCGCTCGGCGACCGTGTAGATGTCACCGGCGATGGTGACGGCCATCGGCTGGATGGCGCCGGCGCCGAGGCCCTGCACGGCGCGGAAGGCGATGAGGGCCGGCATGCTCCAGGCGAACCCACAGAGCACGGAGCCGACCAGGAACAGCGCGATGCCGATGAGGACGATCGGCTTGCGCCCGATGGTGTCGGACAGCTTGGCGTAGAGCGGTACGGACACCGCTTGCGCCAGCAGGTAGACGGAGAACAGCCAGGGGAACTGCGCGAAGCCGCCGAGGTCGGCCACGATCGACGGGACGGCGGTGGCCAGGATGGTCGAGTCGATGGCGACCAGACCGGTGGTCAGCATCAAGGCGATCAGGATGGGACCGCGCTCTGATCGGAAACCGATACTGGCGGTGGTGGTGCTCGACATCGTTCTCCAGCTCTGTGGGTGTAGTTAACCCTCTACAACAACACGTCGCCCGGTCAACCATTCCCAGTCCGACGAGCAACATGACGTGCACCTTGACGTGAAAGACGAGTGCGCCGACAATGTGAAACATGTCTTTCACATCGAGCAGACCCGAGAACAGGCGGCAGGTCACCGACGCCCGCGCACTCCGCGCCCTCGCACATCCCCTGCGGCTCGCCCTGCTCAATCACCTCATGGCCTTCGGCACCCAGACCGCCAGCCAATGCGCGGAGGTCGTCGGTTCCACCGCCTCCAACTGCAGCTACCACCTGCGCTCGCTCGCACGCTACGGACTGGTCGAGTCCGTCGACCCGGAGGACGGGCGCGAGCGGCCGTGGCGCTCCACCGCGACCGGCCTGCAGTTCGGCAGCACGGACGACCCCGCCGTCGCGCTCGGCGCGGACACCGTCGAGCGCGTGCTGGTCGAGAAGCAGATCGACGACGAGGCCGCCCTCACCCACCGCGCGGTCGCCGGCCGCGACGCGCTGCCCGCCGACTGGAAGGACGCCATGCAGCTCTCCGGCTACGCCCTGCGCATGACGCCGGACGAGCTCCGCGACCTCGGCGACCGACTGGATGCACTCATCCGCCCGTACATCGGCCTCACCCGCGAGGACGCCCCGGAGGGCAGCGAGGTCGTCGCCCTGCACCTCAACGCCTACCGCCACCCGGATGCGAGGACATCGTGACAGACACCAGACCGACCCCCGCCCCCGCGGTGGAGCGGAAGCGCTCGCCGCTGTTCCGCCGCGACTTCGCCCTGGTCTGGGCGAGCAGCTTCATCTCCGACACCGGCGACTGGCTGCTGATGATCGCGCTGCCGCTGTTCGCGTTCGCTGTCACTGGCAGCGCGCTCGGCGCATCCACGGTCTTCCTCGCCGAGCTGGTGCCCATGCTCGTGCTCGGCAGCTTCCTCGGCGTCCTGGTCGACCGCTGGGACCACCGCAGGACGATGATCGTCGCGAACCTGCTGCAGGGTGCGCTGCTGCTGCCCCTGCTGGCGGCGTCGGCCGACCGGATGTGGATCGTCTACGTCGTCGCAGCGCTCGAAGCCTGCCTCGGCGCGATCGTCAACCCGGCCAAGCAGGCGCTCGTGCCCCGCCTGGTCGACGAGGACCAGCTAGGCCAGGGCAACGCGCTGATGGCGGTCAGCGACAATCTCGCGCGCCTCATCGGCTCGCCGCTCGGCGGGCTCGCGTTCGTGCTGGTCGGGCTGCCTGGCGTCGTGGTGGTGGATGCGGTGAGCTACCTGGTGAGCGCCGGGCTGGTGGCGCTCAGCCGCCCCCGCGCATCCGCTGGGCGGGCAGGGCGGACGGAGAAGGAAGAGGAACGCGACGCTCCGCTCCCTCGGGTGCACTTCCTCCGGCAGTGGCTCGACGGGCTCCGCACCATCCGCAGGGTGCGCCCCCTCGGCGCCGTGACCGCGATCACCACGCTCGGCCAGTTCGCCCAGGGCATCTTCCTCGTCCTCTTCATCGTCTATGTGTCCGACCAGCTCGGTGCGAACGGCACGGAGGTCGGGCTGCTGCGCGGGGTGCAGGCGATCGGCGGAGTGCTCGGCGGCCTCCTCAGCGGCGTGCTGCTGCGCCGGTTCGCACCGCGCACGCTCGTCGGCGTCGGCTATCTCGTGTTCGGCGCGATCTCGCTCGTCACCTGGAACCTGTACCCGGTGACGACAGCGGTCGGCGTGTACGTCGGGCTGTTCATCGCGGTCGGCATCCCAGCGGTGGCGACCACCACCGGCATGATCACGATCGTGCAGCGCGTCACCCCGCCGGATGCGCTCGGCCGCGTCTTCGCGTCCGTCACCACGTTCGGCGGTGCTGCACAGGGTGCGGGGCTGCTCGTGGCCGGTTTCCTCGCGGAACGGTTCGACGTCGTCGCCATCCTCAACGGGCAGGCGCTCGTCTACGTCGCCTGCGGGATGCTCGGCCTCCTGTTGCTCGGGGAGAGGGGCCGTCGCAGCGCGGGGTAGCCTGGACCGTGCCCTTTAGCGCGAAACTCGCCCGTATTGCAAGGGGAATACTGGATTCAGCCCGTAGGGTGGCCGTGTGTGGCGACTGGACAGGAAGAACGAGGATGACGACATGATGTCGGACATTCCGGACGATGACGCCCTCAATCCGCAGAACACCACGTCACCGCACGCGATCAGCCTCGGTGACCCTGCGCTCGTGGCCGGCAACATCGCCGAGCCCGTGTGGCACAGGTGGCGGGAGGAGATCGCAGCTCTCGGCGGCGCATCCCCTCTGCTGCACTTCGAGGACAGCCCGCGGACCCGCATCGAGCTGAGCTCGACGCATCCGGGAGGGCTCCCGCAGTTCATCACGGGCCAGTCGACGCTGCTGTCGAGCCTGATCCGCGACGAGCTCGCCCTGCGCACGGCGCGCGCCGCAGCAAACGCGATCACCGCGAAGGGCATCGAGCTGCGCTCTGTGCGCGGCATCGAGTCCGTGCACCTGGCGATCGGGCTCGCCCAGTGGCGGCACGGCGGCGAGGAGTACACGGCGCCGATCCTGCTCCGCCCGCTCGCGATCCGCCGCTACGGCCGCGACTTCGAGCTGAAGCTCAAAGGCCAGCCGTACCTGAACCCTGAGCTGGCCCGCGCCCTCGCCGAGCAGTTCCAGATCACGCTCGACGCCGACGCGTTCGTCGCGCTCGCCCTCACCAACGGCGTGTTCAAGCCGCAGCCGGTGATCGACCGGCTGCGCGGCCTCACCTCGCACCTGCCCTGGTTCAACGTGCAGCCGCGGCTCGTCGTCTCGTCGTTCGCCGACGTCGCGACCGCGATGCGCGCCGAGGCGGAGGATCTGGACACGGTCGTGCTGGATGCCCTGGCAGGCAACCCGACGGCGCGCCGCACCGTGGAGAGCGCCTTCAACCCCGTGCAGCCCGTCCGCCAGGACGAGCGCCCGCCCGCCACCGACACCCTGCTGCTGGATGCGGACGAGGAGCAGGAGAACGTCGTCGCCCAGATCGCGGCAGGCAACTCCATCGTCGTCAAGACGCTGCCGGGAACCGGAGGCACGCAAACCATCGTCAACGCCATCGGCGCACTGGTCGCCCAGCACAAGCGCGTGCTGGTCGTGACCCCGCGCCGGTCGAGCATCGAGGACATCACCCACCGGCTCACCCAGGTCGGCCTGCCCGGTCTCGCCGTGACGCCGCGTTCGCTGCGCCGCGACGTGATCCAGTCGATCGGCCGCAACGAGAAGGCCACCCAGCCGAAGGTCACCGACGTCGACGAGGCGCTTGTGCGCCTGCGCAAGGTGCTGCTCGACTACCGCGCGGCGCTCACCCGCCGCGACCCCGTGCTCAAGGTGTCCGTGCTGGATGCGCTCGGCGAGCTGTCCCGCCTGTCGCTGCTGCCCACCCCGCCATCGACGACCGCCAGGCTGGACCGCGCATCCATCGAGCTGCTGGCGAACGACAGGCCGTCCGCCGCGGACGCGCTCATCCGCGCGGCCAGGCTCGGCGAGTTCCGCTACGGCCCGAACGACTCGCCCTGGTACGGCGCATCGTTCGGCACCACTGCGGAGGGCAATGCCGCGCACGAGCTGGCGAAGAAGCTCAACCGCTCCGAGCTGCCGCGGCTGATCGAGCGGGCGAAGAGCCTGATCGGCCAGACCAGGATGCGGCCGTTCGAGTCCATCGCGGAGCTCGGCGTCTACCTGCGCCTCCTGCTCGACGTGCGCGAGACGCTCGACAAGTTCCAGCCGGCCGTCTACGACCGGTCGATCGCCGAGCTCATCGCCGCGACGGCGACGCGACGCGAATCCCCGTCGATGTCCGGCGCGAACCGCCGCCGCCTGCGCAAGCTGGCGCTGGAGTACGTGCGCCCAGGGGTGCACGTGACCGACCTCAACGAGAGCCTGCGGCGCATCCAGCAGCAGCGCATCCTGTGGCAGCGGTTCGCCGCGGCAGGGGTGGTGCCGGAGGTGCCGGTCGGCATCGCGGACGTGCAGGTCGCGTACCAGCGCGTCGCGGAAGACCTGGCACGCCTCGACATCCCGCTGCGCCGCACCGGGACGCCGTTCTCGCTGTCCGTGCTGCCGATCGACGAGCTCACCCGGCAGATCGCCGGCCTCGCCGCCGAGTCGGAGGTGCTGGCCAACCTGCAGGAGCGAACCGCGCTGCTCTCCGAGCTGCGCGAGCGCAAGCTGGACCCGCTGCTCTCCGACCTGTCCCAGCGACACGTGCCGGAGACGCAGGTCTCCGCCGAGCTGGAGCTCGCCTGGTGGCAGTCCGTACTGGAGTCGCTGCTCGCCTCCGACCGCGCCCTGCTCAACGGCAACACCGGCGTGCTCGACCGGCTGGAAGCCGACTTCCGGCTCGTGGACGAGGCGCACGCCTCCGCCACCGGCCAGCAGCTCGCCTGGATGCTCGCCGAGACCTGGAAGATCGGCATCGTCGACTGGCCGGACGAGGCTGCGGCCCTCAAGAAGCTGCTGAAGAGCGACAGGACGACGGCGGCGACCCTCAACGAGGTCGCGCCGCACCTGGCGCGCCCGCTGGCTCCGGTGTGGCTGGTGTCGCCGTACGAGGTGACCTCGATCAGCCAGGACGTGGCGTTCGACGCCGTCCTGCTGGTGGACGCCGGAGCATCCATGCTGTCGGAGAACGTTCCGGTCATCCGTCGTGCCCGCCAGATCGTGGCGTTCGGCGATCCCGTCACGCAGACTCCGTCGCCGTTCGACATCGGAGCGCACGAGTACGGCACGACCGTCGACCAGGTGGATGTGGATGCCGCCCACGCGGGCTCTGCCCTGGCCGAGCTCTCCGAGCTGCTTCCCGTCTACACGCTCACCCGCAGCTACCGCGCAGGCGGAGAAGACCTCGCCGACCTGGTCAACCGCCGCTTCTACGGCGGGATGATCGACTCGCTGCCCTGGGCGGGAACGTACCTCGGCCACGGCAGCCTCACGCTCAACTACGTCACCGGCGGCCAGGGGATGCCGGACAGCGACACCGGCGCGGTGGAGAGCACGGACGCCGAGGTGTCGAAGGTGGTCGAGCTGGTGCTCGATCACGCGACGGAGCGTCCCCGCGAATCCCTCATGGTCATCACGGCCAGCGAGCGGCACGCGGTGCGGGTGAACCAGGCCGTGCTCGCGGCCTTCGCCAAGCGCACGGAGCTGGCCGACTTCATCCTGAAGGACAACGCCGAGCCGTTCACGGTCGTCACGCTGGAGCAGTCGGTGGCGCAGAGCCGCGACCGCGTCATCTTCTCGATCGGCTACGGCCGCACCCCGCACGGCCGCCTGCTCTCCAACTTCGGAGCGCTCGCCGAGCCGGGAGGGGAGCGCCTGCTCGCCGTCGGCATGACCCGCGCCCGCCGCGGCATGGACATCGTCTCCTGCTTCAAGCCGGAGGACATCGACGACACCAGGATGCGTCACGGCATGGCCGCGCTCGCCCAGGTCCTCGGCGAGGCCGACCAGATCCAGGCGGCCACGGCCCAGTACCTCAGCCACGACGCCGACCCGATGGTCCTCGACCTCGCCAAGCGCCTCACCAGGCGCGGTCTGGATGTGCAGCTCGGTTACCGGGGTAAGCTCGCGCTTGTCGCCTCCCACGCCGGCCGTGCGGTCGCCGTCGAGACGGACGACGACGTCAACAAGGGCAGCCTCCGCGAGTCGCTGCGCCTGCGTCCCGACGTCCTCCGCCGCCTCGGCTGGCACTACCTCCGCGTGCACAGCTTCGAGCTGTTCGCCGACCCCGACGCGGTCGCCGGCCGCATCGCCCGCCTCATCGGCATCCACGAGCCGGACACGCAGACGGCGCCGATCGCGCTGCCGGTGCAGCAGGGGTAGAGCAGTCGCACCGGGGTAGCATCACGGTATGCCGCGGTGACGCGGGCGCACAAGGGTGCTGTCGTGGTCGTGCCCGTCACAGCGAGCGTCGGCTACGTGCATCCCGATTCGCAGGTGCTGATCGACGACCAGGATGCGCTCGCGGACATGGGCCTCGCTGTGCCGTCGAAGGCGCAGGCGGACCAGATCAGGGCCATCTCGGCGGAGCGCATCCAGCGCATCATCGGCAGGGCTCCCGCGTGGGTCGGCTACAAGCTCGACGACGCCATCCGGTTTCACCTGTCGCTCTGACCGCGACGGTACCCTGGAAGGGTGAGCGAGACGAGCAGGCCGAAGCATCGGCGCGTGCAGGTGGGCGCGGCGCCGGGGACCGACCCCGCACCGCAGAGCGGTCAGGGCGCGCCGGCGCCGCAGCGCGCCGCCGAGGACACCGACCGGGCCTGGAACGGCGGGTCGGACAGCAACGACGAACGGCTGCGGCAGGACGTCCCGCCGCACTGGTGAGCGCAGGCGGAGACGGAGTGAGCGCTACTCCGCGTGCTTGCCGGCCGCCGACGGCGGAGCGGCCTGCGTCTGCAGCAGGTCGCGGATCTCGGTGAGCAGATCGAGCTCGGTGATCGGCGCATCCGGCTCCACGACGCCCTGGTTGCGGAGCTTCTGCGCGCGGTTCTTCGCCAGGTTGATCGGGTAGACGAAGACGAAGTAGACGACGACCGCGATGATCAGGAACTGGATGATCGCGCCCAGGACCGCGCCGAACTTGATGTGCGCATCCCCGATGTCGACGACCAGAGCGTTGGTCAGGTCGCTCGTCTTGGCGAACGCCCCGATGATCGGGTTGAAGATGTTGGCGACGATCGAGTTCACCACAGCGGTGAACGCAGCGCCGATGACGACGGCCACGGCCAGGTCGATCACGTTCCCGCGGAGGATGAACTCCTTGAATCCTTTGAGCATGGCCGGTCCTTTCGGTCTGTTGGGCAGGGTTCGGTGGAACTAGCTGGACGACGACGTGGATGCGGCGGGCGCGCTGGACGATCCTGAGCCGGACGACGAGGAGCCGGACGACGAGGAGCCGGACGACGAGGAGCCGGACGACGAGGAGCCGGAGGACGAAGAGCCGGAACCGGAGGACCCGGACCCCGACGACGATCCTGTCCCCGTGGTGGACGACTTCGTCCCGCGTGAATCCGTGCGGTAGAAGCCGGACCCGTTGAACGTCACGCCGACCGTGCCGAACACCTTGCGCAGGCTGCCGCCGCAGGTGGGGCAGACGGTGAGCGCGTCGTCGGTGAACGCCTGCTGGATGTCGAAGGCGGTCCCGCAGTCGCGGCACGAGTACGAATAGGTGGGCATTGTGTCAGGCTCCGGAAAGGTCGGGGTGTCGGGCGGGTTCGCCCGGTGCAGCCGTCATGAGAATTGCACGATCCTGGTCGGGGTGACCGCACCGTCGACCGGTTGATCGTGTCGTTCGCGCGGGACGTCGTCGACGAGTTCGGCATCGAACAGCACAGCGTACACCGGGGGACATTTTTCCATGCTGCCGAGGGTCTTGTCGAAATAGCCTCTGCCCCAGCCCATCCGCATCCCGGAGGCGTCGACGGCGGCGGCGGGGATGACGATGAGGTCGACGTCGTTGATCGCGATGGGGCCGAGCAGCTCGCCCACCGCCTCCGGCATGCCGAACAGGCCCTCGGTCTCCGTCTCGCCGTCGCCCGTCGTCCAGTCGAGCAGGCCGTCCTCGCGGGAGATCGGGAGCAGCACACGGATGCCCTGGGTGTGCATCCAGTTGAGGAACGGTCGCGTGTCCGGCTCGATCGGCGTGGACAGGTAGCAGGCGACGGAGCGCGCGGACAGATCGGTGGCGAGGTCGATGAGGTTGCGGGTGATGCCCGCCGTCGCCGCAGCACGCTCGGTGCTGGTGAGGTTCTGTCGTCGTTCGCGGAGTTCGGCGCGCAGAGCGCGCTTGCGATGGGCGGCAGTATCCGAATCCATAAGCCAATCCTAGGAGATTGCATCCAGGGGTGTCCGGAATTGCCGATACCCTGAGCAGATGGCAACGCACGTCACTAAAGCAGTCATCCCAGCTGCGGGCCTCGGCACCCGCTTCCTTCCCGCCACCAAGGCCATGCCGAAGGAGATGCTCCCCGTCGTCGACAAGCCGGCCATCCAATACGTGGTGGAGGAGGCCGTGGACGCCGGACTCCACGATGTCCTCATGATCACCGGCCGCAACAAGAACGCGCTGGAGAACCACTTCGACCGCAACGCCGAACTGGAGGAGACGCTCACCAGGAAGGGCGACACCGACCGGCTCGAGAAGGTCAATTACTCCACCGCTCTCGCGGACATGCACTACGTGCGCCAGGGCGACCCCAAGGGTCTCGGCCACGCCGTGCTGCGGGCGAAGATGCACGTCGGCCGCGAACCGTTCGCCGTGCTCCTCGGCGACGACATCATCGACTCGCGCGACGAGCTGCTGTCCAGGATGCTCGAGGTGCAGCACGAGCGGAACACCACTGTCGTCGCCCTTCTCGAGGTCGACCCCAGCCAGATCCACCTCTACGGCGCAGCCGCCGTCGAGGAGACGGAGGACGACGACGTCGTCCGCATCACCGGACTCGTCGAGAAGCCCGACCGCGAGCACGCGCCGTCGAACTACGCGATCATCGGCCGTTACGTGCTGCGCCCGGAGGTCTTCGACGTGCTGGAGAAGACCGAGCCTGGCAAGGGCGGCGAGATCCAGCTCACGGATGCGCTGCAGTCGATGGCGCAGGCTCCGGACTGGACGGGCGGCGTGTACGGCGTCGTCTTCCGCGGCCGCCGCTACGACACCGGTGACCGTCTCGACTACATCAAGGCGATCGTGCAGCTCGCGTCCGACCGCGAGGACCTCGGCCCCGACCTGCGCCCCTGGCTCCGCGAGTTCGCCGCCGGGCTCGAGGACGAGCCGGACGAGGTGCTGCCGGAGATGCCGGCCGAGCCGGCCGAACCCGTCGAAACCGTCGCCGACCCGGCCAACTAGCCGCACCACGAAGGAGAGGTCCGTGGCGATCGTCGTACCGTCACTCAGCGAGGGCAAGGTGGGGCTCAGGCCCATTCGCCTCCGCGACGCCCGCGGTCTGGAGCGTTCCCTGCTCGAGAACCGCAGCTGGCTGCGCCAGTGGGAGGCGACCAGCCCGTATGCGCCGACGTCGTTCGACACCCGGTCGAGCATCCGGTCGCTGCTGGCGAACGCGCGGGCGGGGCACGGCCTGCCGTTCGTCGTCGAGTACGACGGGCAGCTCGCGGGGCAGCTCAACGTGTCGTCGATCACCTACGGCTCGCTGTCGAGTGCGACCATCGGCTACTGGGTGTCCGAGGAGTTCGCCGGGCGCAACATCACGCCGACGGCGGTCGCCCTCGCCACGGACTACTGCTTCTACCAGCTCGGGCTGCACAGGATGGAGATCTGCATCCGGCCGGAGAACGGCCCAAGTCTGCGCGTGGTCGAGAAGCTCGGCTTCCGCTACGAGGGGCTGCGTCGCAGGTACATCCACATCAACGGCGATTGGCGCGACCACTTCTGCTTCGGGCTGGTGACAGAGGAGCTGACCCAGGGCGTCCTCCGCCGGTGGCTCGACGGCAACGCTCCAGAGGATGCGGCGACCATCCCCGCCGAGGACAGGGCGGCTGCGGCGATCCCCATCCCGATCGCACGACAGCGCTGACGGCGATCCGCGAGCGGCGACCGGCGAGCGGCGGGACGCCTACCCGCTGAGCCGCGGCTGCATCCGGGCTGAGAGAACTCTCCATCGCGAACACACCCGGCGCGCTGCCGGGCCACGGGACACGCCGCCCCCTACCGTAGAGGCATGACAGGGGACGTGATGGGCGGTGGGGTGGTCGTAGCCATCGCCGCTGCGCTGTGGCTGGCCTATCTCATCCCGGTGTGGCTGCGCAGGCGCGAGTATCTGGCGACCGAACGCAACGCGGTGAGGCTGCAGCAGACGCTGCGCATCCTCGCCGAGACGAGCGAGGTGCCGGAGCAGGTGCGCATGGAGGCGACGGCCCGCACCGTGGCCGAGCAGCAGCGCATCCTGAAGCGCGCGGAGCAGAAGAAGCTGGCGGAGGCTCGCGCTGCCGCCGCGGCGCACGCTCGCCGCGAGCAGGCCATCGCGGAAGAGGAGCGCCGCGTTGCAGAGGAGGCGGAGGCCGCCGCCGCAGACGCCATCGCGCTCGAACGCGCCGCCCGCGCAGCAGCCGCCCAGCGCGCCCGTGTCCTCGCGGCAGCGACCGCGATCCCGAAGCTCTCGCCCCAGCGCCGCCGCCGGTTGCGCCGCTCGCGGGGGCTGAGCACACTCGTCCTCGTTGCCGCGGTGGTCGGGGGAGTGATCGGCACGGTCTCCCTGGTCGCCACCGGCGCGTGGCTCACGCTCGCCGTCTCCTCCGTCGTCGGAGTCCTGGCCATCGGGATGCTCGTCCGCCTTGCCGGCGCGGAGCGCACGGCCGCCGTGTCGACCGTCGTGCCGCTCGCCGCGCCCATCGCGCCCGCGCTCTACGACGACGCCCAGCATGACGTGCAGCAGGTCAGCCGCCCCCGTCAGGAGAGCTGGACCCCGCGTCCGCTGCCCAAGCCGCTGCACCTGTCCCGCGGCACCATCGCTGCGACGGCGATGGCGTCGATGGATGCGGCCACCGCGCTGCGCCGCTCGGCCGCCCTGGCCGAAGTCGAGCGCAAGGCGGCGGAGCGCATCCCGGCTCCGATGCCGCTGCGGCCGGTCGCGACAGCGCCGGCCGTGCCAGCTGCTGCGGCGGTGCACAGCGCTCCCGCGCCGTCGGCGCCCGTCGCCGTTGCGCCGGTGCAGGAGCCCAGCCGGTACGCGGCGATGGGCCTCGTCGGCGACCTCGACAGCAACGCGATCGACCTCGACGCCGTCCTCCGCAGGCGACGCGCCGCAAGCTAGCCCCGATTCGATTTCGACCCCGCAGGGGTGATATGGTTTTGGAGCAGTTCACGGGGCTATGGCGCAGTTGGTAGCGCGCTTCGTTCGCATCGAAGAGGTCAGGAGTTCGAATCTCCTTAGCTCCACCACCACGGGCCGCACTTCCTAGGAAGTGCGGCCCGTTTCGTTCGTGCCGTGCCGTGTTGCCTCAGCGCTCACACGACCAGCAGCACCGCAAGCACCAGCATCAGCACAGCGATGCAGCCGTCCAGGATGCGCCACGCCACCGGCCGCGCGAAGACCGGGGCGAGGTAGCGGGCGCCGAAGCCGAGCATCCCGAACCAGAGGATGCTGGCGGTCACCGCGCCGGCGCCGAACACCCAGCGGCCGGGGTCGCCGTGGGAGGCGCTGAGCGAGCCGAGCAGCAGCACGGTGTCCAGGTAGACGTGCGGGTTGAGCCAGGTGAGGGCGAGACAGGTGCCGACCGCGGCAAGCAGCGAGGTCGCAGCGGCTCCGGTGCCGGCGTCGAGGCGTTCGGGGCGGAGGGCGCGGCGGGCGGCGAACAGCGCGTAGAGCAGCAGGAATGCGAAGCCTGCCCAGCGGATGATCTCCAGGGCGACGGGTGCTGAGCGGATGATCGCGCCGATTCCCGCGACCCCCGCCGCGATCAGGACCGCGTCGCTCGCCACGCAGATCAGCACGATCGGGAGGACGTGCTCGCGCCGCAGCCCCTGCCGCAGCACGTAGGCGTTCTGCGCGCCGATGGCGATGATCAGGGAGGCTCCGGCGCCGAGGCCGGTCAGGTAGACGGCGAAGGCGGAGGCGGGGGTCACAGTTCGAGACTAGGCATCGGCGCGTGTGTAGGGAAGCTCATGATTCTTATGTTCCATTAGCATTGCTGTTGATGGATGCCAGCACAGATCAGCTTCGCACGCTGGCCGCGGTCGTCGACCACGGCACGTTCGACCGCGCCGCGTCCGCGCTGCACATCACGCCGTCCGCTGTCAGCCAGCGGATGCGTTCCCTCGAATCGCAGGTCGGGCGCGTCCTCGTCCGCCGCAGCAAGCCGATCGAGCCGACCGAGGCCGGCCGCGTCCTGCTCACGCTCGCCAGGCAGGTCGCGCTGCTGGAGAGCGAAGCGGTGGATGCGCTCGGAGGCGACGAGACGGGGCCCGTGCCGCGCATCCCGCTGGTGGTCAACGCCGACTCGCTCGCGACTTGGGTGCTGCCCGCCATCGCCGAACTCGGCGACATCGCGTTCGACATCGTGCTCGACGACCAGGAGCACACCCTCGACCGGCTGCGGGACGGCACGGCGATGGCGGCGATCAGCTCCGACCGTGAGCCGGTGCAGGGCTGCACCGTCACCCGGCTGGGCGCGATGCGGTACCGTGCGGCCGCGAGTCCGGCGTTCGTGGCCCGCTGGCTGCCGGACGGCTGGACGCCGGAGGCGATGGCCGAGGCGCCGATGCTGGTGTTCGACAGGAAGGACGCCCTGCAGGACCGCTACCTCGCCGCGCATGCGCCTGGTGCGCATCCACCGCGTCACTATGTGCCGGCATCGAGCGAGTTCGTGCGGGCGGCGGAGCTCGGACTCGGCTGGGGGATGCTGCCCGACCTGCAGACCGCCGCGCAGCTCGCCGCAGGCGACCTCGTGGTGCTCGGCGACGCCGGTCCTGTCGACGTGCCGTTGTTCTGGCACCAGTGGTCGCTGCAGTCCTCGACGCTCGCCGCCGTCGCATCCACCCTGGCCGCCGCCGCTGCTCGCGCTCTGCGGTAGCGCGGACGGGACCCGATGCAGCCGGCAGCGGGCAGCCGGCAGCAGGCAGCTGGCAGCCGGAAGCAGGCCGACCCGCTCAGGCGGTGGCTTGCACGATCTCGAAGAACGCGCGCATGTCGGAGGCGACGAGGTCAGGGGTCTGCTTGGCGGTGAAGTGGCCGCCCGTCGGCAGGTCGTTCCAGAACCGGATGTCGGTGTACGTGCGCTCGGCGTAGCTGCGCGGGAACCCGCGTTCGCCGTACTGGATCGAGACGCCGACGGGCACGTGGATGCGCGGCATCGGCGGCTCCTGCGCGTCGTCGTAGTACGCGCGGAACGACGTGCCGATGGAACCGGTGAACCAGTAGAGCGCGATGGTGGTGAGGAGCTCGTCCGTGGTCCACCAGGTGTGCACGTCGTCGGAGCCGCTCCACTCGCGGAACTTCTCCAGCAGCCAGGCGGCGAGGCCGGCCGGGGAATCGGTGAGCCCCACAGCGAGGGTGTCCGGGCGCGTCGACTGCTGGGCAGAGTATGCGCTCGCCCTCGCCCACTTGCTGTCGAGCCACGCGACGAACGCCTGCTCGTCGTCGGTCAGGTCGGCGGCGCGCTCCTTCGGCGGGAACGCCGCGTGCGTCGCGAACAGGCCGAGTACCGCGTCGGGGTGCAAGGCGGCGAGGCGGTCGCTGGTCCAGGTGCCGACATCCTCTCCGTAGGTGGCGTAGCGCTGGTATCCGAGCACGTCGGTCATCAGCGTGTGCCAGCGCTCCGCGACCGCATCCGACGTGAACGGCACTCCCATCGGCGCGGAGAAGCCGAACCCGGGGAGCGACGGCACGACCACGTCGAACGTCTGCCCGGAGCCGTCGTCCGTGCTGAGCAGTTCTGCCAGCGGCAGCATCTCGATGAAGGAGTACGGCCAGCCGTGGCTCAGCACGATCGGGATGGGGTCTGCCGCGCCTGCACTGCGCTGCCCGCGCAGGTAGGCGAAGTGCACCAGGTCGCCGCCGATCACCGAGGTGTACTGCGGCACGGCGTTCAGGCGCGCCTCTGCCGCTCGCCAGTCGTAGCGGTCGCGCCACTCGTCCATCAGCGCGCGCAGGGTCGGGAGGTCGACGCCAGCAGCCCAGGGCGCTGCGGGCGTCTGCGCCGGGTAGCGCGTGCGGGCAAGCCGCTCGTGCAGATCGGCGATGTCGTCGTCCGGCACGGCGATGCGGAACGGTTCGGCCTCGGTGAACGAGACGGCAGGAGTGGCGGCCATGAGCCGAGCGTACGCCGCACCGCCGACACGTCTTCGTGTCGATTTCTCCGGCAGAGCGACCGCCGTCAGAGCGTCGCCAGCACCAGGTCGAGCGCCTCCACGAACCGGTCGGCGCTCTCCCGTGTGATGCACAGCGGCGGCTTGATCTTGAGGACGTTCTTGTGATCGCCCGTCGGCTGCACCACACAGCCCTCCGCGAGCATCCTGTCGCAGACCGCTGCGGCCTCCTCCGTCGCAGGAGCCAGGGTCTCCCTGTCGCGCACGAGTTCGACGCCCAGGTACAGTCCGAGCCCGTGGACCGCGCCGATCAGTGCGTGGCGCCGGCCGAGGTCGCGCAGCCGGGCAGCGAGGTGGTCGCCGACCTCCGCGGCGTTCCGCTGCAGCTCCTCGTCGCGCATGATGTCGAGCACCGTCAGCCCGACCGTGGCGCTCACGGGGCTGCCGCCCGCCGACGAGAAGAAGCTGCCCTCCGCCGCGAACGAGTCGGCGATGGCTTTCGTCGTGATGACGGCGCCGAGCGGGTGTCCGTTGCCCATCGCCTTGGCGACGGTGATGATGTCCGGCACGACGCCCTGCTGCGCCGAGCCCCAGAAGTAGTGCCCGAGCCTGCCGTAGCCCACCTGCACCTCGTCGGCGATGCAGACGCCGCCGCGATCCCGGATGCGCTGGTATGCGCCGCGCAGGTAGCCGTCCGGCAGCATGACCCCACCCGCGTTCCCGAAGACCGGTTCCGCGATGAACCCCGCGACGGCCTGGCCGGAGGCGTCGAGCGCGGCGAGGTCCTCATCCAGGTCGGCCAGGTATGGGGGCGCGGAGGCTGTGCCGCGGTGGCGCCCACGGTAGGTGTTCGGCGACGCCACCAGCTTCACCCAGTCGGGACGGGTCTCCAGCGCACGCGGGTTGTCGCCGATCGATGACGAGACCCCATCCGCCCCGACCGTCCAGCCGTGGTACGCCTCAGTGACCGCCAGGATCGTGCGACGGCCGGTGTGTGTCTGCGCCAGCCGCAGCGCCAGGTCGACGGCCTCGCTTCCGCTGTTGACGAGGAACACGGTGTCGAGCGGCGCGGGCGCGAGCCCGGCCAGCCGCTCGGTGAAGCGCGCGAGCTCCTCGTAGTGGAACCGCGAGTTCGTGTTGAGCAGCGCCCACTGGTCGCGCACGGCGGAGACGAGGCGCGGATGCGCGTGCCCGACCGCCGTGACGTTGTTCACCATGTCGATGTACGTCTGCCCGGCGGTGTCGACGAGGTGGTGCCGCCAGCCGCGCTCGATCAGCGGCGGCTCGGCGAAGTAGTGCTCCTGCACGACGGCGAACGTGTCGTCGCGCCGGGAGAGCGCGAGCGCTGCGTCGCTCTCCGGAGCGGCGAGGTCGGCGCCGAACAGGGCGGACGGGTCAGGCGAGACCTGCTCCCACACCGACCGTGGGATGCTCGGGGTCACGAACGCAGGAGGCCGTCGGCCGCGCACGCGGCTGAGCTGCACGGTGAGGGTGACGGCCGCGCCGATCGTCTCGCCCTGCGCGACGCGCGCGGTGCTGAGCGGACGGCTGAGCCCGTCGATCCACAGGTCGACGTCGTCGCAGCGCAGCCGCCACGAGCCGTCGACGATGGCGAGCTCGCCGGCGAACGGGGCGGTCACGTCCACGCCGCCCGGTGCATCCAGGGTGACCGAGAGCGCACGGGTGGCCGAGGCTGCGCGGCGGTCGATGGACGCCCGCGTGAGACGGTGCTCCGCGTAGCGGGTGACGGCGTGCCCGTGCTCCCGGCAGATGGCGGCGAGCACGCCGGCCTCGGCGGCCGGATCGAGCCAGCGGCCGGCGTCGAGGGCGTGCGATGTCACGGAGAGGTCGGCGAGATGGTGCTCCGCTGTGCGGAGCCCGACGATGGGCGAGCCGGTGATGGGGGAGCCGGGGGTGGGAGAGCCGGTGGTGGGAGCGCCGTCGACGGGGGAGGCCGCGTCGACGGGGGAGGCGGCGTCGGCTGCCGCGTTCTCCAGCCGCCACCGCAGTACCGCCTCGAACTCGGCAGCGTCGATGCGTCGTGCCACGTCGAAGGCGAGCCACTCGTGGGCGCGGTTCTCGTCCGCGTACCGGTTGTCGCCGTCGAGGGCGACCTGCTGCTCCCCGCTCACCACGAGGACGGCCCCGCGCAGCACGACGAGCGGCCAGAGCGCGGCGATGTCGGTGTCGTCGAGCGGTGACACGGCCGCGAACGCCTCCACGACATCGAGCACCGCCAACGGTGCCGCTGGGACGTGGTGCAGCGCGCTGGCGACCGTCGCGGCCAGCTCACCCACCAGCCAGCCGTATGCCACGTCGCCGAAGTCGATCACGCCGGCCCCGCTGCCGGCCGTCGTGCCTGCCTCGCTGCCTGCCTCGTCGCTTGCCCCGCCGCTTGCCTCGTCGCCGCCCGCCGCCAGCACGATGTTGTCGTCCGTCACGTCGCCGTGCACCGCCTGCACGCGCAGTCGCGTGCGCAGCGGGGCCAGCCTGGCGAGCGCCGCATCCACCGTTTCGCGCACCACGCGGCGCTTGGCCGGGTCGGCGACGTGGTCGATGAGGAGGTCGACGACCTCGCCGCCGATCCGCGCATCCCACTGGGTGGTGCGCGCGAGCCCCAGGTGCCGGAGCGCGGCCAGCCCGGCGGCCACGGTGCCTGCGAGTGTGCCGAGAGTGCGCAGCTGCTCGGCGGACGGTTCTCCGACGCCGGTGAGCGGTTCGCCGTCGAGGTAGCCGAGCAGCCGGACGAGCAGCCTGACCCCGCGCACGTCGACCGCGACCAGGTCGGTGCCGTCCGTCGCCGTCATCACCTCGGGGATGCGCACCCCCGACCGCGCGAGCGTCGCCATCGCCGCGTTCTGGGCGTGCAGCTCGTCGGCGGAGAACACCGGATTGGCGAGCTTCAGGACGTAGCGGGCCGTCCCCGTGTCGATCAGGAAGTTGCGGTCCTGCTGGCTGCCGAGCTCGGTCACCGTGCCCGTGAGACCGTAGTGCTCTGCGGCGATCGCGGTGGCGTCGTCGCCGGTCACGTCTGGCCGAGGAAGCGATGGCTGGGCGAGGAAGTCGAAGTTCGGCACGGGGGACTCCAGGGCTCTGCGTCAGGGTGTCGACAGTCTACTGACGACCAGCCCGCTACCAGCCAATGCACGGGTGCGCGCGCGTAGCATCTACCCGTGAAATCCTGGAGGACTGCCCTGCTGGCGTTCGTCGTCGACGCTGCGCTCGTGCTGGTCTTCGTGCTGATCGGCCGCCGCAGCCACGGCGAGGCGGCGAGTTTCACCGGGATCGTCGACACGTACTGGCCGTTCCTGGTCGGGCTGCTCGCCGGATGGCTGGTCACCGTCGCGTGGCGGCGTCCGCTCGCGATCCTCTGGCCGGGCATCCCGGTCTGGCTGATGACCGTCGCGCTCGGGATGCTCATCCGCACGTCGGTGGGGCAGGGCATCGAGCCGAGCTTCATCGTCGTCGCGACGATCGTGCTCGGCGTGTTCCTGGTCGGCTGGCGGGTGGCCGCCATCCCGCTCGTGCGGCGTCGCCGCCGCGCGCTCGCCCGCTGACCCGCGCACGCCTCGTGCGAAACCCGCGGTCCGGCGGCTCTTGACCGTGCCATTCGCACGAGTCGTGCGAGCGCTCAGCGCGGGAGCAGGGCCGTGGCGATCGTGAAGATCGCCAGCCCGGCGAGCGAACCGACGACGGTGCCGTTGATGCGGATGAACTGCAGGTCTTTTCCCACCTGCAGTTCGATCTTCTCCGTGGTCTCCTTCGGGTCCCACGCGGTCACCGTGTCCCCGATCACGCTCGCGATGTCGTGCCGGTAGGTGGCGACGAGGTGCACGGCCGCGTCGGTGATCCACACGTTCACCTTGGCGCCCAGCTCGCGGTCGGCGGCGAGGCGCGCGCCCGCATCCGCCAGCGCCGCCTCCGCGCGCTTCCGCAGCTCGCTCTCCGGGTCGGCCAGCGCATCCACCGCCGCGGTCTTCGCCGCCTGCCAGGCGGAGCCGGCCAGCTCGCGCACGCGCGGGTCGTCGAACGCGTGGTGCTTGGCTGCTTCGAGCTTCGCGATGGTGGCCTGGTCGTTCTGCAGACGGTCGACCAGCTCGCCGAGGTAGCCGTCGATGGCGACGCGCAGCTTGTGCTGCGGGTCGGAGCGCACGTCGGCGAGGAAGCGCCGGACCTCGGTGTACACCCGGTCGTCCACCAGCCGGTCGACGAACGACGGCAGCCAGGACGGCAGCCGGGCGGAGACCAGGGCGCCGAACGCCTCCGGGTTGGCGGCGACCCAGTCGTCCAGCCGGTCGACCAGCAGATCGACGGCCTCGTGGTGGCCGCCGGAGTCCAGGATGCGCGCCCCGAGCCTGCCGATCGGTGGCGCCCACTCCGGCTCGATCAGGTGGGTGCGCACCACGGCCTCGATGGCGTCGCGCATCGTCTCGTCGTCGAGCATCGTCGCCAGACCGCGGACCGCCGTGGACGCCTCGGCGACCACACGCCTGGCGTTCTCCGGCCTGGCCACCCACGCGCCGAGCGCGCCGGCGATGTCGATCGAGCCGAGCTTGCCGGCGACCACCTCGTCCGACAGGAAGTTCGTCTCCACGAACTCGCCAAGGCTCGCGCCGATCTCGTCCTTGCGGTTCGGGATGATCGCGGTGTGCGGGATGCGCAGCCCGAGTGGATGCCGGAACAGTGCCGTCACCGCGAACCAGTCCGCCAGCGCTCCCACCATGCCGCCCTCTGCGGCCGCGCGCACGTAGCCGAGCCACGGGAACCTGCCCTGCAGGGTGAACGCGACCACGAAGATCACCGCCATCAGCACGAACAGGCCGGTCGCGAGCAGCTTCATTCTGCGCAGCGCCAGCAGACGCTCCGCATCGGACGGGCTCAGGATGCGCGTGGCGGAGGTCACTGGACGATGTGCAGTTCGCGGCTGGTGTTGTTGAGCCGCTTCGCGCCGGAGGCGGTGGCGACGACGATGTCCTCGATGCGCACGCCGAACCGGCCGGGCAGGTAGATGCCGGGCTCGATCGAGAAGCACATCCCGTCCTCGATCGGGCGCTCCTCTCCCTCCACCATGTACGGCGGCTCGTGCGTGGTCATCCCGATTCCGTGGCCGACCCGGTGGATGAAGTAGTCGCCGTAGCCCGCATCCTGGATCACCGCCCGCGCCGCCCTGTCGATCTCCTGGCAGGCGATGCCGACCGCGACGGCTTCGAACGCGGCCTGCTGGGCGCGCTTCACCGTCTCGAACACGGTGCGCTCCTCGTCCGTCGGCTCGCCGACGTGCACGGTGCGGGTGGTGTCGGAGCCGTAGCCGTCCATGATGCCGCCGAAGTCGAGCACGACCATGTCGCCGCGCTCGATGGTGCGGTCGCCAGCCTCGTGATGCGGGTTGGCCCCGTTCGGGCCGCTGCCCACGACGGTGAAGTCGACCTGGGAGTGACCGTGTTCACGCAGCAGCCTGGCGAGGTCGGCGGCGACCTCGTTCTCGGTGCGGCCCGCGAATCGCACGCTGAGGATCTGCTCGAAGGTCGCGTCCGCTGCCGCGCCAGCTGCTGCGAGGCGGTCCACCTCGTCAGCGCCCTTCACGGCGCGGAGCATGGGCAGCGCGTGCGAGATGGACTCGAACCGCGCAGCCGGGAGCTTCTGCTGCAGCGCGAGCAGGTGCATCGCCCACGCGGCGTCGGAGATGGCGTAGCGGCCGTCCGGCTTCAGGAGCGCGGCGGTCGGGACGTACTCGTCCGTTCCGTCCGACCAGTCGACGATGCGGAACGCGTCTGCCGCGCGCGAGGCGGCGGCGCTGTCGTGCTCCAGGTTCGGGACGATCATGGCGGGGTCGCCGTCCGCGGGGACGACCAGCAGGGTGATGCGCTCGGTGGTGGCGATCGGGAGGTAGTCGGCGAAGTATGCGAGGTCGGGGCCGGGTGCGATCAGTAGACCGTCGAACCCCGCCGCGGCCGCGCTGCGGGCTCCGCGCTTCAGGCGCTCGGAGAAGTCGTCGGCGGAGAGCTGCTTCATTCGGTGCCTTTCGTGGGTTCCTCCGCCGGGCCGAGCCACGCGTTCGCGACGGTGGAGTGCGCCGACTCGTCGTCGGACGGATGGAAGATCCCGGCCAGCACGTCGCGGTAGAGGCGCCCGAGCTCGCTGCCGGCGAAGTACGTGGAGCCACCGGAGACGCGGATGGCCTGGTCGACCACCTGCCGTGCCGTCTCGGTGGCGCGCACCTTCGTCCCGACCAGCTTCGGGAACCACTGGGCTCCGTGGTCGGCGAGCGTGTCCACATCCCGTGCGATGGCGTCGAGCTGGGGAAGCAGTGCGTCCTGGGCGATGGCAGCGTCGGCGATGCGCCACCGGATGTCGGGGTCGCCGGCGTAGCTGCGGCCGTCGTTCTTGAGGCTGGTGCGGCGGTGGGCTGCTGCGACCGCGAGGTCGAGCGCGCGGGCGCCGATGCCGGTGTAGACGGCGGCGAGCAGGATCTCGAAGTTGGCGAAGATCGCGAAGACCAGCGGGTCGGGGTTGGGACCAGGGTCGAGGCGGCGGACGATGCGGTCGGCGGGGGAGGCTGCGCCGTCGAGCACGGTCGTGTTCGACTGGCTGGCGCGCATCCCGATGGTGTCCCAGTCCTCGCGGATGGTGAAGTCGCCGCCGTCGCGCTCGATGAAGCCGTAGACGATCTTGGGTGCGTCCGCGCTGGTGGTGTCCAGGCCCATCGTGCCGAGGCGGGTCCAGGCGGGGGAGAGGGAGGTGAAGATCTTGGTGCCGTGGAAGCGGTACGAGCCGTCCGGCTGAGGGCGAGCATCCGTCGTCGAGCCGAAGAGCACCAGGTCGTTGCCCGCCTCGCTCAGGCCGAACGCGAACACCTCGCCTGCGCCGGCCTCGCGCAGCAGGAAGTCGAGCGAGGCGTCGCCGCGATCGTGCAGGACCTTGGCGACGCCGGTCCAGACCAGGTGCATGTTGACGGCGAGGGCGGTCGCTGGGGCGGCTCCGGCGAGCCGCACCTGTTCGCGGGCGACCTGTTCGAGGCCGAGCCCCGCACCGCCGAACTCGGCCGGCACCAGGGCTTTCAGGTATCCGGCTTCGACTAGCTCGGTGAAGTCGTCCGCGAAAAAGGCGTTCTCGGCGTCGTAGCCGGCGGCGCGGGAGCGGATGCGCTCCAGCAGCTCGTCGCTCAGCAACGGGATGTGCTCGGTCACGCTCCCCAGCCTAGGGGAGCGCGACCTGGCGCGGTCGGCCGATCTCCGTCCGGATGGAGTTCCGGTCGCTCCGCGTCGATTTCTCCGTCCGAACGGAGACTCGGGCGGCGCGTCGGCCGCGTTCTCCGTCGTTCCGCCCTACTGGGCGGTGTATCCGCCGTCGACCAGGTGGTAGCTGCCGGTGATGAAACTGGCGGCGTCGGAGGCGAGGAACGCGACGAGCGCGGCGACCTCCTCCGGCTCGCCGAGGCGGCCGAGGGCGTGCTTCGACTCGAGGAAGTGCAGCGCGTCCGCATCCATGGCCGACTCGACCAGCGGGGTCCGGATGAAGCCGGGGCCGACCGCGGTGACGCGCACCTTCTGGTCGGCGTACTCGAGCGCGGCGTTCTGGGTGAGACCGAGCAGACCGTGCTTCGCGGTGACGTATGCGGACGAGTTCGGGAAGCCGACGCTGCCGAGGATGGACGCCATGTTGACGATCGAGCCGCCTCCGTTGGCCGCGATCGCGTCGAGCTGCGGGCGCAGCGAGTAGAACACCGCGTTGAGGTTGATCTCGATGACCTTGCGCCAGCTGTCGAGCGAGTAGTCCCCGACCTTGTTGGCCTCCCCGCCGATGCCCGCGTTGTTGACGGCGATGCGCAGCGGCGCCAGCTCGTTCGCCGCAGCGACGCTCGCGACGGCGAACTCGGGGTCTGTCACGTCTCCGATGAGCGAGGCGGCCGTGCCGCCCGCTGCCTGGATCTCGCCGACGACAGCGGTGGCGTTGGCCTCGTTGAGGTCGGTGACGAGCACGGATGCGCCGCTCGCCGCCAGCGTGAGAGCGACAGCGCGTCCGATGCCGGAGCCTCCTCCCGTCACGATCGCGGAACGGCCTGCGACGTCGTACTGAGCCATGAGTGAATCTCCTTTCAGTTATCCGACACCTGTCGGATAACTCAATTGTACGATCGAAACATGGATGCACGCCAAGAGAAGACGATCGCCCGCTTGAGCGACGCCATCCTGGAGCTCGCCACCGAGCGTCCGGTGACCGAGGTCACCGTCTCCGAGCTGGCTCGCACCGCGGGGGTGCACCGCTCGACCGTCTATACGTACGCGCCGTCGCCCACCGAGCTCCTGCAGCAGGTGCTCCGCGGCGAACTCGATGTGCTTCGCGCCGGCTACCTGGTCGACGTCGGCCCGGACGACGCCTTCGCCGCGGTCGTCGGCGTCACCCGCGCCGTGCTGGTGCACGTCGACGAGCACGACACGATCTACCGCCGCGGCCTCGGGCCGGACAGCGGCTCCGCCAGTCTGCACGCGATGCTGAGCGCGCACTTCCAGGGCTCGATCGAGCTGCTGCTCGACCAGCACAGCCTCACCGTCCCCGCCGCGGACGCCGCAGAGCGCCGGATGATCGCGCGCTACCTGGCGGACGGCACCATCGGCGCGATCGACGTCTGGCTCGACAGTGAACGGCCGAGGGATGTGGATGCGCTGCTGGACGTGCTCGCCCGCGTCCGGCCGGCCTGGTGGCCGAACAGCGCGGCGGGTTCGCCGGCGGGGAGCGCCGCGGCAGAGGGCTCCACCGGGAGCGCCACCGGAACCGTGTGAGAGGGTGGGGCGCATGGGGAGAGTGGCTGACGCGGTCGGGCGGATCTTCCGCCGCGCTCCGCTCCTGCACGTCGCGGGCGACGAGGGCACCGGCCCCGTCGTCGTGCTCGTGCACGGCATCGCGTCGTCGTCCGTCACCTTCCAGAACCTGGTGCCGCTGCTCGAACCGACGCACAGGGTCATCTCGATCGACATCCTCGGCTTCGGGCGTTCGCCTACCCCTCCGGACGCGACGTACACGCTGGAGGAGCACGTCGACGCCCTGCAGGCCACGCTGCGGTCACTGAAGATCGCGCATCCGTTCGTCCTGGTCGGGCACTCCCTCGGCAGCCTGATCGTCGCGCGGTACGCGGCCGAGCATCCGGATGCGCTGACCAGGCTGGTGCTGGTCGGCCTGCCGATCTACGGCACCCCGGCGGAGATCGGCGACCGGCGGGTGCGCAGCAGGGTGAGCGCCTACCTGCGCGCGTACGAGTTCCTGCGGAACAACAAGGAGTTCACGATCCGCAACGCCGGGATGCTGGCGAGGCTGCTGCCGATCAAGGGGGTCTTCGAGATCACGGAGAAGAACTGGACGCCGTTCGTCCTGTCGCTGCAGAACTGCATCGAGTCGCAGACCGTCGTCAGCGATCTGGCGCGGGTGCGCGTGCCGGTGCAGGTGGTCTACGGCACCCTGGATGCGTTCATCGCGCCGGGCAGTCTCGCCGTCGTCGAGGCGATGCGGCACGTCACGATGCACAGGGTGGAGGCGAACGACCACATCATCCGCAAGAGGATGGCGCGGGTGGTGGCCGCCGCCTGCGGGTGACGCCGACGGCCGGCGTGGCCGCGCTCAGGCCGGCTGGATGCTCGATGCGGCCGCGAGGTACGCATCGCCGTCGAAGTGGCTGAACAGGGTCGACTGCGTGACGTAGCCCTGCACGATCCCGACGTAGAGCGACGTGTACTTCTCCGCGAGGCGCCCGGCCTCCTCGGCGTCCGCGCCGAGCGAGTGGGCGTACCAGGCGCGGAGGTAGTCGGTGAGCATCCCGCTGACCCTGGCTCCGATCGCGTCTGTCATGGCGCGCAGCTCCGGTTCGTGCGCGACCTCGCCCCAGACCTGCACGAGCATCCCGAGCTCGCCGACCTGCGCCTTCATGCCGGTGAGCAGCAGACCGATGATCTCGCCCGGCGAGGGGAGCGGAGAGTGCGCTCTGGCCTCCGCGAGCTCGAGGAAGCGGGCGTCGAGCACCTCCATGATCGCCAGATGGATGAGCTCGTTCTTGCTGCTGTAGTGGCCGTAGATGGCGCCGGCGGAGAGACCGGACTCGGTGATGATGTCGGCCATCGAGGTGCCCTGGAAGCCGTTCCTGGCGAAGCAGCGCAGCGCGGCCTGGGCGATCTCGTGGCGTCTGGCCGTGCGGTGGGCCTCGCTGACCTTCGGCATCGTCTGCTCGCTCCTCTCGAAAAAAGAATGTTCGTTCTTGACAGTAGCCGATGCCGGGTTCACGATAAAGAACGAACATTCTTTTTATTTGGAGGTCGTCGTGACCACGTCCACGCAGCAGCAGCCCATCCGCATCCCGCACACCCCGTGGGGTCGTGCCATCGCCATCGCCGTCGCGGCCGCCGTGATCGTCGGGGTCGTGCTCCTGGCCTTCGTCTGGCCCACGATGACCTCGTCGGTGAAAGACGTCCCCATCGCGATCGCGGGCGACAGCGCGCAGGTCGCCGCCGTGCGGACCACGCTCGACACGAACGCGCACGGGGTCTTCGACGTGACGACGGTGGACTCCCGCGCCGCGGCCGTCGACCGCATCCAGACCAGGGATGCGTACGGCGCCATCGTGCTCGGGGCGCAGCCGGAGGTGCTCACCGCATCCGCCAACGGAGCGGCCGTCAGCCAGCTCCTCGGCCAGCTCGCCGGTCAGCTGCAGACGCAGGCCAACGCGCAGGCCGCCGCGGCCGTGCAGAAGGCGGTCGCTGCCGGCGCTGCGCCGCAGGGAACGGTCGCGCCGACCATCACGGTCACGGTGACGGACGTCGTGCCTCTCGCCTCCACAGACGCTCGCGGCCTCGGACTCACCGCCGCGGCGTTCCCCCTCGTCCTCGGCGGTCTGGTCGGCGGCATCCTCATCTCCTTCCTTGTGGCAGGCAGCTGGCGACGGCTCGCTGCGGTGACCGCATACGGGGTGGTCGGCGGACTCGGGATCGTCGGCATCATGCAGGGCTGGTTCGGCGTGCTGCAGGGTGACTTCTGGGTCAACGCGCTCGCCGTCGGGCTCGCCATGTTCGCCACGGCGTCGTTCATCGTCGGGATGAACGCGCTGATCGGGCGCGCCGGCATCGCCGTCGGCGGTGTGCTCACCATGCTGATCGGCAACCCGCTGTCGTCCGCCGCTCAGCCCATCCAGTTCATGGCGGCGCCGTGGGGTGCGATCGGGCAGTGGTTCGTGCCAGGCGCGTCGGCGACGCTCGTGCGCGACCTGTCCTACTTCCCGGATGCGGACACCCTGTTCCCGTGGCTGGTGCTCCTCGGTTGGAGCCTGGTCGGGGTGGTCGCGATGATCGCGGGGCACTTCCGCAACCAGGAGGTCGTCGCGGCCGCGGTGCCGGAGCACGAGGAGGAGCGCGTGCTCCAGCTCGCCTGAGCGGCTCCGCAGCCGGTCGTGCCGAATCGCCGTGACAGCCTGGGCGCACGGCGATTCGGCACGAGTGGTTCGCGTAGCCTGGCGGTATGCAACAGCGCACACTCGGCAGGACGGGCCGCACGGTCTCCGTCATCGGACTCGGCACCTGGCAGCTCGGAGCGGACTGGGGCGACGTGAGCGAGCAGGACGCCCTGGCCGTCCTCGACGCGGCGGTCGCGGCGGGCGTCACATTCTTCGACACGGCGGACGTCTACGGCGACGGGCGCAGCGAGCGCCTGATCGGCGCATACCGGGCCGCGCATCCGGAGGCGCCGCTGACGGTCGCGACCAAGATGGGTCGCCGCGAGGCGCAGGACCCTGACAACTTCACGCTGGCGAAGTTCCGCGAGTGGACGGACCGCTCGCGCGCGAACCTCGGCGTCGACACGCTCGATCTGGTGCAACTGCACTGCCCACCCACCCCGGTGTTCTCGACGGATGCGGTCTACGACGCCCTCGACACGCTCGTCGCAGACGGGGCGATCGCGAACTACGGCGTCAGCGTGGAGACCTGCGACGAGGCACTCGCCGCGATCGCGCGGCCAGGCACGGCGACGGTGCAGATCATCCTCAACGCGTTCCGCCTCAAGCCGCTCGACGAGGTGCTTCCTGCAGCACGCGAGGCCGGAGTGGGCATCATCGCCCGCGTTCCCCTCGCGTCCGGGCTGCTGAGCGGTCGCTACACGGCCGACACCGTGTTCGCCGCCGACGACCACCGCGCGTACAACCGCCACGGCGAGGCGTTCGACGTCGGAGAGACGTTCTCCGGTGTCGACTTCGACGAGGGCGTGGGCGCCGCGCGCGAATTCGCGGCGCTGGTGCCGTCCGGCCTGACGCCGGCGCAGGCAGCGCTCGCCTGGGTGGCCCAGCAGGACGGCGTCTCCACCGTCATCCCCGGCGCACGGTCGCCCGAGCAGGCGCGCGCCAACGCGGCCGCCGGCTCCGCCGCGCCGCTCGGCGCCCCGTTCGAGGCCGCGGTTCGCGACATCTACGACCGCCGCTTCCGCGCCGTCGTCCACCCGCGCTGGTAGCGCGGCCGTCTGCGGCGTTCTCCGTCGTTACGGAGAACGCGGCGACACGCCGCGCCCCCTCTCCGTTGGGACGGAGAACGCGGCTGCCCGCCGCGCATTCTCCGTCCCAACGGAGTTTCCGGCGGCGTGGCGCGCTGGCTCTCCGTATCGACGGAGATTTGGGCGGCGTGGCGCTGGGTCTCCGTAATGACGGAGTTTCCGACGGCGTGGCGTGCTGGTTCTCCGTAACGACGGAGATTGGGCGGCGTGGCGCGCTGGTTCTCCGTAACGACGGAGATTTGGGCGGCGTGGCGCTGGGTCTCCGTAATGACGGAGTTTTGGGCGGCGTCGCACGCCGGGTCTCCGTAACGACGGAGTTTTTGGGCGGCGTGGCGCTGGGTCTCCGTAATGACGGAGTTTCCGGCGGCGTGGCGCGCTGGCGCTCCGTAACGACGGAGTTTCCGGCGGTGTGGCGCGCCGGGTCTCCGTCTGGACGGAGAGCCGGCGGGCGCGCAAGCGCGGCGTGCGCGGTCAGGAGGGCTGGACGGGGACCGGCTCGGTGTCGGGGATGGGGGAGGCGTCGCGGCCGCGGAGGTCGGGGTGGATGCGGTGGGCGAGGACGGGCACGATGAAGCCGACCAGCGCGAAAGCGCCGGCCACCCAGAACGCGCCGATCGCTCCGCTGCCGTCGATGAGGAAGCCGGCGAGCGCGGAACCGAGGGCCGCGCCGATGAGCTGGCCGGTGCCCACCCAGCCGTACGCCTCCGCCGTGTCGGAGAACTTCACGCTCGCCGAGACGATCGCGAACAGCACGGCCAGTGCCGGTGCGATGCCGAGGCCGGCGACGATGAGCGTGAGCGAGAGGCCCCACCAGGAGCCGAGCATGAACGTGGAGATGACGACACCCACGAAGACGATGAACATGCGCCGCGCTGTCGCCCACGGCCCGATCGGGACGTGCCCGAACGCCAGGCCGCCGACGAGGGAGCCGAGCGACCAGATCGCCAGCACGATGCCTGCGAATGGCGAACCCTCGCCGAAGTTCGCGACCACACCGGCCTCGATCGCCGCACACGAGCCGATCAGGAGGAAGCCGACCACTGTCGCCAGCAGCACGGGAGGACGGGCGAGCACCACGCCGAAGCGGCGCTTGCTGCGCGGGATGCGCACCCTCCCGACCTCGGGCGACGAGATGAACCACAGGCCGCCGAGCAGCATGATCGCCACCGACATCAGGATGCCCTGCACCGTGCCGATCTGGGTGGCGACGAAGGTGATGGCGACGGGGCCGGCGATCCAGATGATCTCCTGCGCAGACGCATCGAGCGAGAACAGCGGGGTGAGCTGACGCGAGTTGACCATCTTGGGGTAGATGGTGCGGACGGCAGGCTGGATGGGCGGCATGCTGAGCCCGGCGAAGAACGCCACGCCCATCGTCACCGGGATGGGCATGACGAAGACGCCGATCGCCGCGACGGCCGCCGCGCACAGGATCAGGGTGGTCCACAGCACCACGCGCATCCCCAGGATGCCCATCAAGCGGCTCGTCATCGGCCCGGCGATGGCCTGCCCGATGCTCATCGCGCCGAGCACGAGCCCCGCAGCCCCGTAGGAGTGGTGGACGTGCTCGATGTGCAGCAGGAACGCGAGCGAGAGCATCCCGAACGGGAACCTGGCCAGGAGCTGGGCAGCGATGATCCGCGTGACGCCCGGCGTCTTGAGAAGGCTCGAATACGTGCTCACAAGAGGTCAAGTCTATCGGTGGGATGCGCTTCGCCAAGGGGCGGGACAGGCTGTGGAAAAGTGCATAAGTTATGCACACCTGTGGATGACACGCCCACTAGATATGGGGTTCGATAAATGTCGGACCCCCGCTATATAGTGGTCACACGCCGAAACGCACTGCGGGTCTCGCCCAGCGGATTTCGGCCGTGACAAGGGGTTTTTTGCGAGCGCGCCGTGCGCGCCCGCGGGGAGTGCAGACTTCGCCGCTCAGGCAGAGCGGCACATTGAGAGGGAGAGAAAGTGGCCATCACTGTCGTGAAGCGCAACGGCGAACGGGAGCCGTACGACGCGAACAAGATCAACCTGGCTATCGAGAGCGCCGCGCAGGGCCTCGATGAGAACATCACCTGGGTCACCCAGATCGCCAGCGAGCTCGAGCTGACGCTGTTCGACGGCATCACCACCCAGCAGCTCGACGAGGCCGTCATCCAGGTCGCGCTGCAGAACGTGAAGGACGACCCCGCGTTCGACACCGTGGCCGCCCGCCTCCTGCTCAAGACGATCTACAAGCGCGTCCTCGGCGACTACGAGGGCCAGGACGAGCTCGTTGCTCTGCACGCCAGCCACTTCCGCGCATACATCGAGCGCGGCGTCTCCGAGCAGCTCCTCGAGCCGCGCTTCACCGACCTTTTCGACCTCGACCGCCTCGCCGGCCACCTCGACCCGTCGCGCGACGGGCTGCTCAAGTACATCGGCGTCGTCACCCTCAACAACCGTTACGGCATCAAGGCGCGCAACGGGGAGACCCTCGAGGTCCCTCAGTACTTCTGGATGCGCATCGCGATGGGCCTGTCGCTCAACGAGGCGGACCCCACCACCCACGCTCTCGCGTTCTACGACAAGATGTCGCGGCTCGAATACCTCGCGGCCGGCTCCACCCTCGTCAACGCGGGAACCGCATACCCGCAGCTCTCCAACTGCTTCGTCATGGAGATGCAGGACGACATCGAGCACATCGCCAAGAGCGTCCGCGACGTCATGTGGCTCACCAAGGGAACGGGCGGCATCGGCCTCTCCGTCACCAAGCTGCGTGCCCAGGGCTCGCCCATCCGCTCCAACAACACCACCTCCACCGGCCCCATCCCGTTCATGCACACGATCGACTCCGTGCTGCGCGCGGTCAGCCGCGGTGGAAAGAAGTTCGGCGCCCTCTGCTTCTACATGGAGAACTGGCACATGGACTTCCCGGAGTTCCTCGACCTGCGTCAGAACTCCGGCGACCCGTACCGCCGCACCCGCACCGCCAACACCGCGGTCTGGATCAGCGACGAGTTCATGAAGCGCGTGCAGAACGACGGCGACTGGTACCTCTTCGACCCGCTGGAGGTCTCCGACCTCAACGAGCTGTACGGCAAGGAGTTCTCCGAGCGCTACGCGTTCTACGTGGGCGAGGCAGAGGCCGGTCGCCTGCAGATGTTCAAGAAGATCAGCGCCCGCTCGCAGTTCAAGGACATCCTGATGAGCCTCCAGACCACCAGCCACCCGTGGCTGACCTGGAAGGACACCATCAACAACCGTGCCCTCAACAACAACACCGGCACCATCCACCTGTCCAACCTCTGCACGGAGATCACCCTCCCGCAGGACCGCGACAACGTCTCCGTCTGCAACCTGGCGTCGATCAACCTGTCGCGCCACCTGGTCGACGGCAAGATGGACTGGGCCCGCATCGAGGAGAGCGCCCGCAGCGCCGTCCGCCAGCTCGACAACCTGATCGACATCACGATCTCCAGCGTCGACGAGGCCGACTTCTCCAACAAGCAGAACCGCGCCATCGGCCTCGGCGTGATGGGCTTCACCGACATCGTCGAGCGGCTTGGCTTCAGCTACGAGAGCGAAGAGGCGTACGACCTGATCGACGAGATCATGGAGCACGTCTCGTACGCGGCCATCGACGAGAGCGCCGACCTGGCGAAGGAGCGCGGCGCATACCCGAACTTCGACGGATCGCGCTGGTCGCAGGGGCTCGTCCCGTTCGACTCGATCGCCCTCACCGAGCAGGACCGCGGCGTTCCGATCAAGGTCAACCGCACCACCCGCCTCGACTGGGACAGCCTGCGCGAGAAGGTCAAGGGCGGGATGCGCAACGCGACCCTCATGGCCATCGCACCGACCGCATCCATCGGTCTGGTCGCCGGCACCACGCCCGGCTTCGACCCGCAGTTCTCGCAGATCTTCAGCCGCTCGACCTCGTCCGGCAAGTTCCTCGAGGTCAACCGCAACCTGGTCGAGGCGCTGCAGGCCCGCGGCCTGTGGGAGACCACGCGCGAGTCGATCCTGCGCTCGCAGGGCGACATCCAGAACGTCGCAGAGATCCCGGACGACCTGAAGGCCGCGTTCAAGACGAGCTTCCAGCTCTCGCCGTACGCGTTCCTCGAGGTCGCCGCCCGCGCCCAGAAGTGGATCGACCAGGCCATCAGCCGCAACATGTACCTGGAGACCAGGGACATCGGCGACATGATGGACATCTACTACGCAGCGTGGGAGCGTGGCGTCAAGACCACCTATTACCTGCACATGAAGCCCCGCCACCAGGCAGAGCAGTCGACCGTCAAGGTCAACAAGGCCGAGGAGATCTCCGGCGGCCGCAAGGGCTTCGCAACGGTGGGTGCAGGCGCACCCGCCGCATCCACGGAGAAGGCGGAAGCGCCGGCAGCACCTGCTCGCCGCGGATTCGGCTTCGGCGGACTGTCGACGGGTGGTGAGAAGTAAATGAACACCACCAAGATCGAGGAGTACTACGTTCCGGTCGACCCGATGGACGACCTGCAGTGCGAATCCTGCCAGTAGCCGGCTGACCCGAAAGAGAGAGAAGAAACACGATGGGCATCCTGGGAACGGGAATCGAAGAGGGCCTGCTGCTCAAGCCGGTGAAGTACAAGTGGGCGATGGACCTGTACGACCAGGCCGTGGCGAACACGTGGTTCCCCAACGAGATCCAGCTCGGTGAGGACATCGCCGACTTCAAGAAGATGACCGACGAGGAACGTCACGCGGTCACCTTCCTGATGAGCTACTTCAACCCGAACGAGCTCCTGGTGAACAAGGCTCTCGCGTTCGGTGTCTACCCGTACATCAACGCGGCGGAGGCGCACCTCTACCTCGCCAAGCAGATGTGGGAGGAGGCGAACCACTGCATGTCGTTCGAGTACGTCCTCGAGACGTTCCCGATCGACCGCGAGCAGGCGTACAACTCTCACGTGGACATCCCGTCGATGGCCCGCAAGGAGGAGTTCGAGGTCCGGTTCATCAAGCGGATGACCGAGCAGGCGCTCGACATCACGACGACAGAGGGCAAGCAGGACTTCATCCGCAACCTGGTGGCGTACAACGTGATCCTCGAGGGCATCTGGTTCTACTCGGGCTTCATGGTGGCGCTGTCGTTCCGTCAGAGGAACCTGCTGCGCAACTTCGGTTCGCTGATCGACTGGGTGGTGCGCGACGAGTCGCTGCACCTCAAGTTCGGCATCAACCTCATCCTGACCGTGCTCGAGGAGAACCCGGACCTGCAGACCCCGGAGTTCGCCGGTGAGATCCGTCAGATGATCCTGGATGCGGTCGAGATGGAGGAGCAGTACAACCGTGACCTCCTCCCCGGCGGCATCCTTGGCCTGAACGCGAACTACATCAACCAGTACGTCCGCTACCTGGCCGACCGCCGACTCGAAGAGCTCGGCTTCGAGGCCGAGTACAAGGTCGCCAACCCGGCCAAGTGGATGGCGACGGCGAACGACACGCTCGAACTGGTGAACTTCTTCGAGTCCACCAACACCTCGTACGAGTCGAACGCGAAGGCGTCGACCGGCCACTGAGGCGCAGAGCACGGCAGCCGGAACGGCGTCAGGGGAGTGATCCTCTGGCGCCGTTCTCGCTGTGCGCCCGGCCGCTGCTCCTCCGCCGCCGGGCGATGCACGAGGATGGAGGGCATGACGCACCTGATCGACGCCGCTTCGCTCGCTGCCGCCCTGACCGCATCCACGCCACCGCGGGTCCTCGACGTGCGCTGGAAGCTCGGCGGCCCTCCCGGCGCGCAGGAGTACGCAGCCGGCCACATTCCCGGAGCGGTATACGTCGATCTGGACACCGAGCTGGCCGGGCACGGGCTGCCGACGGATGGTCGCCACCCGCTGCCGACGCCGGAGGACTTCCAGGATGCTGTGCGCGGCTGGGGGCTGGGCGACGGCGACGACGTCGTGGTCTACGACGATGTCTCCGGCACCTCGGCTGCGCGCGCCTGGTGGCTGCTCAGGCACGCCGGATTCGCGAGCGTGCGCGTGCTGGACGGTGGGCTGGCGGCCTGGCGCGCGGCCGGCGGAGCGCTGGAGACGGCGGCGAACATCCCGGAGCGGGGGACGGCCACCGTCGCGTACGGCTCGCTGCCGACGATCGACGCCGACAGCGCGGCGGGCTTCCCCGCAGCCGGTGTGCTGCTCGACGCCCGCGCAGGTGAGCGCTTTCGTGGCGAGGTCGAGCCTGTCGACCCGCGGGCCGGTCACATCCCCGGCGCGGTGAGTGCGCCGACGACAGAGAACCTCGCCGCTGACGGAACGCTGCTGCCCGCCGACGTGCTGGCCGACCGGTTCGCGGCACTCGGGGTCAGCCAGGATGCGCCGGTCGCCGTGTACTGCGGCTCCGGGGTGACCGCCGCCCACGAGATCCTCGCACTGGAGGTCGCCGGCTTCCGCGCGGCGCTGTATCCGGGTTCGTTCTCCGCGTGGTCCAACGACGCACAGCGGCCGGTGGCGATGGGCGCCTGACCCCGGCCGCGTCGGATGCTACGGCGTGTGACGTAACAGTCGGCAACAGCCGTGCACGGCCACGGGATGCGCGCCTAGTGTCTCTGCATGACCACCGTGGATGTGCGCCCAGCCGGGCCGATCGGCACCGCAGGCGCGGACGCCGCGCTCGCGGCGTCCGGCGAGGTCTACGACTCGGTCGCCTCCCTCATCGGCAACACCCCGGTGGTGGAGCTGCGGTCGCTCACGCGCGGTCTGGCATCCCGGGTGTTCGTCAAGCTGGAGGGGCGCAATCCCGGCGGCTCGTCCAAGGACCGCATCGCGCTGAACATGATCCGCACCGCTGAGGCCGATGGTGCTCTCGCGCCAGGCGGGACGATCGTCGAGGCGACGAGCGGCAACACCGGCATCGGCCTCGCCCTGATCGGGCGCCTCACAGGGCATCCTGTCGTCATCGTGCACGCCAGCGACATCTCCGACGAGAAGCGCAAGGTGCTCACGGCATACGGAGCGCGGCTGGTCGTCGCCGACTGGGAGGCCGGACCGGACGATCCGGCCAACCCGCGGGCCGTCGCCGACAGGATCGCGGCCGAGACGCCGGGTTCGTGGCGTCCTGCGCAGTTCGCCAACGCGGCCAATCCCGCCGCCCACTACCAGGGCACCGGCCCGGAGATCTGGCGGCAGACCGCGGGAAGCGTCACGCACTTCGTCGCCTCCATCGGCACAGGAGGCACCGTCAGCGGCACCGGGCGGTTCCTCAAAGACGTGAGCTCGGGCGGCGTGCGGGTGATCGGTGCGAACCCGGTCGGCTCGACGTACGCGGGCGGAGCGCCAGGGCGCATCCTGGTCGACGGCGTCGGCTCCGCGTGGCCGCGCGAGTGGTGGCCGCACACCTTCGACTCCGACGTGCTCGACGAGGTGCGCACGATCGACGACCGCGAGGTCTACGCGACCGTCCGCAGGCTCGCCGCAGAGGAGGCGCTGCTGCTCGGGCCGTCGTCCGGGCTCGCCATCGCCGTCGCCCTCCGCACGGCAGGGGTTGCGCGTCCGGGCTCCGTGGTCGTGGCCATCGCCCCGGACGGCGGGATCAACTACCTCACCAAAGCGTTCGACCCCGACTGGCTTGCCGAGTCCGGGCTGGGCGCTGACTGACAGAAAGCACTCATGAGTCTTCTCCACTTCGGCTGGTTCCTCGGCGCCGGGTTCGGTGTTCAGGGCTGGGGCGACCCCAGCTACGGCATCGGCTACGACTGGAAGCAGCCGCAGGTGTACCAGGACGCCGCTCGCGTGTTCGAGGCGAGCGGGTTCGACCTGTTCATCATCGAGGACGGCGTCGCCGTGCCGGACACCTACGGAGGCACGGCGGAGGTCAACCTGTCGGCCGCCCGGTTCGTGCCGAAGCACGACCCGCTTCCGCTCGTGCCGTACCTGCTCGGGGCGACGAGCAACCTCGGCATCGTGCCGACGCTCAGCGCCAGCTTCTACGAGCCGTTCACCGCCGCCCGCCTGCTGTCGACCCTGCAGCACTTCGCGGGAGGACGTCTCGGCTTCAACGTCGTCACCAGCGGCTCCGACCTTGCGGCGCAGAACTACGGCCTCGACAAGCAGGTCGACCACGACCTGCGCTACGACAGCGCGGACGAGTGGGTGGATGTGGTCCGCAAGCTCTGGCGCAGCTGGGAGCCGGACGCCATCCTCGAGGACACGGAGCGCGGCGTGTTCGCCGACTTCCGCAAGGTGCACACCATCGACCACGACGGCCGGTTCTTCCAGGTGCGCGGCCCGCTCAACACCGCACCGGCGGCCGAGGAGCCGGTGATGGTGCAGGCGGGCGCCTCCGGGCGTGGCCGTGACTTCGCCGGCAAGAACTCGGACGTGGTGCTCGCGCTCGCGTCCACCCCTGAGCGGATGCGGGAGTACCGCGACAGCATCCGCGAGGTCGCCGCATCCACAGGGCGCGATCCTGACTCGATCAAGGTGCTGTTCGTCGTCAACCCGATCGTCACGGCGAACGCGGAGGAGACTGCGAGCGTCAAGGCGGCCAGGGCGGAGCTCACGCAGGCGGCCATCGACGAGGCGTTGCAGTCGATCTCCTACCTGAGTGGTGTGGACTTCAAAGCGTTCGACCTCGACGCTCCGCTGCCGGAGCTGAGCACGAACAGCAATCAGGGCACGCTCGACAACTTCGTGAAGTCGGCGCCGGAGGGATCGACGCTGCGCGAGATCCTCCAGGCCAGAGCGCGCAAGGACGGGCTGGCGATCGTCGGCACGGCGGACGAGATCGCCGACCACCTCGGTGAGCTCGGCGCAGCGGTCGGCGGCGACGGCTTCCTGTTCACCGGCCAGGTGCACCCGGCGAACGTGCACCGCACGCTCGACGCACTCGTGCCTGCCCTGCGCCGCCGCGGGCTGATCCGCACGGAGTTCGGCGGCAGCGGGCTCCGGCAGAACCTGCTCGCGTTTTGACGGGGATGGTCTGATGTCGCGCCGGGTGATCGTGCTCACGACGGACGCGCCGACGGCGGACGACATCGTCGCCATCGCCGACGGCGCGACGGTGGAGCTCTCCGCTGAGGTGCGGGATGCCCTGGCCGCATCGCGCGCTGTCGTCGAGCGGGCGATCGAAGCGGGGGAGCCCGTCTACGGCCTCAATCGCAGACTCGGCGCCGGCCGGGATGCGGCGGTCGACCCGGCCGGGTTCGCCGAGTTCCAGCGCCGCACCATCGCCAACCACCGCGGCGGAACGGGCGAGCCGCTGGCGGCGCGCGAGGTGCGCGCGGTGATCGCCGCGCGGCTCGCCGGGTTCACCCGCGGAGGTGCTGGGGTGCGAACGGAGCTGGCGGAGGCGTACGCCGCGCTGCTCGACGCCGGCGTGCATCCGGTGGTGCCGCGGCGCGGATCGGTGGGGGCGGCAGACCTGACCGTGCTCGCCGAGGTGGCGGCGGTTGTCACCGGAGACGGCCTCGTGCTCCGCGATGGCGGCGACGGTCCGCCCCTTCCCGCTGCCGAAGCGCTCGCGGCCGCCGGCCTCGCCCCGCTCGCCCTCGCCCCGCACGAAGGGCTCGCCGTGCTCAGCGCGAACGCGTACAGCATCGGCGTCGGTGCGCTTGTCGCCTCTGACGCCGCCGCACTCGCCGAGGCGGCCGACCTCACGGTGGCACTGTCGCTCGAAGCGGTCGGCGCGGCATCGCCGGCAGGCAACCTCAGCCCGTACAGCACTGTCGTCGCCGACGCACGGGGCGGGACCGGTCAGCGGGCGTCAGCGGAGCGCATCCGGAATGCTGTCGCAGGCGGAGCCCTGGAACGGCCAGGACGCACGGTGAGCGTGCAGGACCCTCTGGCCTTCCGCACGGCCCCGCAGCTCCACGGGGCGCTGCGCGAGGCCGTCGACCGGCTGCGCGCCGAACTCGACCTCGAACTCGCTGCCCGAAGCGAAAATCCGGTGGTCGACGTGCCGAGCGGTCGCATGGTTTCCGGCGGCAACTTCCAGGCGCTGCCGCTCGCTCTCGCGTTCGAGAACCTGCGGCTGGTGCTCGCGCACGTCGCGTCGGCGTCGGAGCGGCGCACGGCGGCGCACTCGCTCGCGCTCGCGCCGTCGCGCGCGGCAGGGGAGACGCGCATCCCCGGCCTGCTGCTCTACGCGGCAGCCGCCGCTGTCGCCGAGCTCCGCCAGCTCGCGGCACCGGTGACCCTCGGAATCACCACGCTCTCCGGCGTCGAGGACCACGCGACGCTCGCGCCGGTCGCTCTCCAGCTCGCGCAGCGCTCGCTCGCGCTCACCGGCGAGGTTCTCGCGATCGAGGCCCTGCACGCGACCGACCTGCTCGGTGTCGGCGGTGCGACGGCGACGGGCGCGCGCACGGGCGCACTGCAGGCGTCGCTCTCCGCGCTGGTCGACGACGGTCTTCCCGCGGCAACGCTCGCGGAGACCGCTCAGAGCGTCTTGCGGAACGCCAGGTAGGAGACGGCCTCCCAGTCGCCGTCGATGTCGAACAGCGGCTCGTAGCCGAGGGAGAGGTACAGCGCGACCGCCTCCGGCTGCCTGGCGCCCGTGGTCAGCACGACGTTCCGGATGCCACGCCGTTCGGCCTCCGCCTCCAGCTCCGCCATCACGCGCCTGGCGAGCCCCCGGCGGCGATACGCCGAGTGCGTCCAGACCCGCTTCACCTCGACGGTCGCGTCGTCCTCGCGCATGAACGCGCCGCCCGCCACCGGCTCTCCGTCCACCAGCAGCAGGATGAACGTGCCTCCGTGGTCGGCGGCGAAGCGCTCGGCGGGGTAGCGGGACAACTCGACGGACGACGGGATGCCGTCGTTCAGCCCGTAGCGCTCGTCGTACTCTCGCGACAGCTCGGCGACCAGCGGGGCGGCGAGGGCGTCGTCCGGGGTCGTCACGAGCACGACGGCGGATGCGGCGAAGTCGGCAGTGTGTTCGGTCACCAAACGACGATATCCCGGCAGGCGCGTCTCGTGCATCACCGGCCCGGACTTCGTCGTGGTTAAGTGTGTCTGGCTGCGGAATCAGTGCAATAAATCCCGAAACCTGCCGGAAATCTCCGTGAAAAACTGCGTTGCACGCGTGATTTAGTGTGAATGAACCGCCCCGCGGCTGAGGTATGCTCCCATCACCCGCACCTGCATCTCCTGCACAGGAAGAAGGACGAACCCCATTATGCGCATCCGATCCGTGGCCTCCGTGGCCGCCATCGCCGCCGTTGCAGCGCTTGCGCTCAGCGGCTGTGTCGACAACTCCACTCCGGCCGACAGCAGCTCACCGTCGAGCGCGTCCGGCGTGAAGAAGGACGACGCCCTCGCCGGTCAGCTGCCCGCCGACATCAAGAAGGCCGGCGTGCTCACCGTCGGCATGGACAACACCTATCCGCCGAACGAGTACAAGGACGACAGCGGCCAGCCCGCCGGCTGGGAGGTCGAGCTGACCAACGCCATCGGCGCCAAGCTCGGACTCAAGATCAACTACGCCATCGCCAAGTTCGACAACATCATCCCGAGCGTCGTCGGCGGAAAGGACGACTTCGGAATGTCGTCGTTCACCGACACGACCGAGCGTGAGAAGCAGGTCGACTTCGTGAACTACTACACCGCCGGCATCATGTGGGCGTCCGCCAAGGGCAAGACGATCGACCCGGACAACGCCTGCGGCCTCAAGGTCGCCGTCCAGGCCACCACCTACGAGGACACCGACGAGGTCCCCGCCAAGTCGAAGGCGTGCACGGACGCAGGCAAGCCCGCCATCCAGGCGCTGCGCTTCGACACCCAGGATGCGGCGACCAACGCCGTCGTCCTCGGTCAGGCCGACGCACTCAGCGCCGACTCGCCCGTCACCCTGTACGCCATCTCGAAGTCCAGCGGCAAGCTGCAGGCAGCTGGCAAGGCGTTCGAGGTCGCCCCGTACGGTCTGCCCGTCGCCAAGGACTCCAAGTTCACGAAGGTGCTCCAGAAGACGGTCCAGGCGCTGATCGACGACGGCACGTACGGCAAGATCCTCGACAAGTGGGGCGTCTCCGACGGCGCCGTCACCACGGCCGACCTCAACGCCGCCTCGAAGGGCTGAGTGACATGTCCCTGGGCAACCAGGACCGGCCGGTGACGGGCTCCATCCCGTCGCCGGCCGGCGCTCCTCCCACGTCAGAGCCGATCAAGGCGATCAAACTCAAGCACCCGTGGCGGATCGTCTTCGCCGTCGTGCTCATCCTGCTGGTCGTCTGGTTCATCATCGACGCGTCCCAGCGCGAGGCGTACGGCTGGCAGTACGTCGGCAAGTACATCTTCGACAAGCGCATCAGCGCCGCCGCGCTCGTCACCCTGCAGCTGACCGTCTACTCGATGATCATCGGCGTGATCCTCGGCCTCTGCCTCGCCGTGATGCGGCTGTCGCCGAACCCGGTGGTCAAGTCCATCGCCTGGCTCTACCTCTGGATCTTCCGCGGCACCCCCGTGTACGTCCAGCTGGTGTTCTGGGGCCTGTTCTCGCTGATCTACCCCAAGATCTTCCTCGGCGTGCCGTGGACGGACTGGGGCGTGTCCTTCGACCTGGCGTTCATGCAGAACGCTTTCATCATCGCCATCATCGGCCTCGCGCTCAACGAAGCGGCGTACATGGCCGAGATCGTTCGCGCGGGGCTCCTCTCGGTCGACTCCGGCCAGGAAGAGGCGGCGACAGCGCTCGGGATGGGCTGGGGCCGCACGATGACCCGCATCGTCATCCCGCAGGCCATGCGCGTCATCATCCCGCCGACAGGCAACGAAGTGATCTCGATGCTGAAGACCACATCGCTGGTGGCGGCCATCCCGCTGACCACCGACCTGTACGGCGTCGCGCGGGACATCTCCGCCGTCACATACACGCCGGTGCCGCTGCTGATCGTCGCCTCCTGCTGGTACCTGCTCTTCACCTCGATCCTGATGGTGGGGCAGTACTTCCTCGAGCGCCGGTTCTCGCGCGGAGTGAACGCACGCAGGCCGGACCGCGGCGACGGAGCCGCCCTGACCGGCGCCGTTCCCGTCGCAGGCGCGCCCGGCAACGACCTGGGAGGTAAAGGATGAGCGACCGCGTTTCCCCCTCGACGCCGGGGACCCCGATGGTCCTCGCCGACGGCGTCTCGAAGAGCTTCGGCTCCAACGAGGTGCTGAAGAGCATCTCGCTGTCGGTCAACCCCGGCGAGGTGCTGTGCATCGTCGGCCCGAGCGGTTCGGGCAAGTCGACCTTCCTGCGCTGCATCAACCACCTCGAACGCGTGGATGCCGGACGTCTGTCGGTCGACGGCCAGCTGGTCGGCTACCGGCAGCACGGCGACAAGCTCTACGAGCTGAAGCCCAAGGAGGCCGCGAAGCAGCGCCGCGAGATCGGCATGGTGTTCCAGCGGTTCAACCTGTTCCCGCACATGACGGCGCTGGAGAACGTGATCGAGGCGCCGATCAGGGTCAAGGGCGTTCCGAAGGCGCAGGCGGTCGCCCGCGCGCAGGAGCTGCTGACCAGGGTCGGGCTCGGCACCAAGGGCGATCACTACCCTGCGCACCTCTCCGGAGGTCAGCAGCAGCGCGTCGCCATCGCGCGGGCGCTGGCGATGGACCCGAAGCTGATGCTGTTCGACGAGCCGACCTCGGCGCTCGACCCCGAGCTCGTCGGTGAGGTGCTCGACGTGATGAAGGGGCTCGCCGCATCCGGTATGACCATGATCGTGGTCACGCACGAGATGGGCTTCGCTCGCGAGGTCGCCGACGAGCTGGTCTTCATGGACGGCGGCGTCGTCGTCGAGTCGGGAGACCCGCGCGAGGTGCTCGCCAACCCCCAGCATCAGCGCACCCAGGCCTTCCTCTCCAAGGTGCTCTAGCCCCCTCGCCCCCCCGTCCGCCACCGTCCCCCAAACAATCGAGCCGGGACTTGTGCACACTCCGACACGGCGTGTCGCGTGCACAAGTCCCGGCTCGATGGCTTCGTCAGGCGCCCAAGATCTTGCGGAGGCGCTGGATGGAGGCGGACTCTGCGGTGCCGAGGGACTGGGCGAAGAGGCTCACGCGGAACTCTTCGAGCATCCACCTGGCGTGCACGATGCTCTCGGGTGAGTGCGGCGCGAGCGGGATCCGGCCGCCTGCTTCGGTGTAGAGCGCCACGGCCGTCTCCACCTGCGTCTGCCAGGCGCGATCACGGCCAGGGTTCACCGGCAGAGCGGCGATGCGCTGGCTGATGCCGTTGAGATAGCGGGGGAGGTGCTGCAGCTGGTCGAGGCCGGTGGCGGAGACGAAGCCGGGGTAGACGAGGCCTGCGAGCTGCGCCTTCGCGTCGTTGAGCGCCGAGAGGAACACCAGGCTTGTCGCCCCGCCGATCGCCTTCTCCGCGGCGCGGGCGGCGGTCAGGATGCGCGTGACCAGGGCGACGGTGGTGAACATCGAGTCCATCACGATGCCGGAGACGCGGTCGCGGACCGCCTCGAACTCGGCCCGCATGAACACCTGGCCGTCCGGCTTCATCCGATACAGCACGCTGTCGATCACCGCGAGTAGGCAGTCGTCGAACAGCGCCTTGGTGTTCGGGTACGGGCTCGCGGCGAGCGTCAGCTTCTCGTTCGACGTGAGGTGCTGCTGCACGTACGCCACAGGAGACGGGATGCTCGCCAGCAGCAGCCGGCGCACCCCGCCCGGCATCGCCTTCGCCTGGTCGGCCGGCGTGCCCATCAGCCGGATGCTCACACTGTCGCCGTCGTCGACCAGTGCCGGGTACGCGCGGATCACGTTCTTCGATCCGCCGGGGCCCTCCTGGGTGCTGTCGAGGAAGCGCGGCAGCTCGTCCATGTCCCAGGTCGTGAGGCCGGACCGCTCGATCGCATTCGGCGTGCGCGCCTCCGCCACGCGCGCCACCGAGTCGCGGGCGCGCGTGCGCAGGCGGTCCTGGAGCGCCGCCAGGTCTTTGCCGGACGCGATCGGGCGGCCGCGCTCTCCGACCACCTGGAACGTCGGCGACAGGTGGGCGGGGATGCGCTCCCGCTCGAAGTCGGAGCCGCTCACCCGCGATCCCGTCATCCGGCTGATCGTCGCCGCGAGAGTGTCTGCGAGAGTCGCGGCGGGCTTCTCGCCGTCGTGGGCGTGCATCCCCGCCGTGCCGCTCAGCTCGCCGAGCAGCCGGGAGGCCCAGTCGGCGGCGGGCACCACCTGGCGGCGGATCGCCTTGGGGAGCGCCTTGATCATGGCGGTGACGAGGTCGTGGCGGAGACCGGGGACCTGCCAGTCGAAGCCGTCGGGCAGCAGCCCGGCCAGCAGGGGCAGCGGGATCTGCACGGTCACCCCGTCGTCCTCCGCCCCAGGCTCGAAGCGGTAGC
>Ga0153994_1000069_pt1 | contig 61163 bp, 59 predicted proteins | sample TSNC078MetaG_FD_104735 | JGI IMG/M metagenome (GOLD analysis project Ga0153994, IMG submission 104735) | Attine ant fungus gardens microbial communities from North Carolina, USA - TSNC078 MetaG | ecosystem: Host-associated > Fungi > Mycelium > Unclassified | place: USA: North Carolina, Lumber...
ATCGCCAACCCCGCACGACCGGCTACGGGCGCAGCAGCACCTTGATCGCGCGACGCTCGTCCATCGCCGCGTACGCCTCGGCGGCCTCGTCGAGGGGGAGCTCCAGGTCGAACACGCGACCCGGGTCGATCGCACCGGACAGCACGTCGGGCAGGAGCTCGGGGATGTAGGTGCGTGCAGGGGCCATGCCGCCGCCCACCGTGATGTTCGTGTCGAACAGGTAGCGCATCCCGATCGTCGGCACCCCGTGCGGTACCCCGACGAAGCCGAGGTTGCCGCCGGCCCGCACGACGTGCAGCGCCTGGTCCATGCTCTCCTCGGTACCGACGGCCTCGACCGCGCAGTCCGCCAGGTCGCCGCCGAGCAGGTCCCGCACGGCCTGCACGCCCTCGTCGCCGCGGGTCTCGACGATGTCCGTCGCTCCGAACTCCCGCGCGAGCGCCTGGCGGTCGGCGTGCCGGCTCATCGCGATGATGCGCGCAGCTCCGAGGCGCTTCGCCGCGAGCACGGCGCAGAGCCCGACCGCGCCGTCACCGACCACGACGACGGTCTTGCCGGGGCCGACCGCTGCCGAGACCGCCGCGTGGTGCCCGGTCGAGAAGACGTCCGACAGGGTGAGCAGCGACGGGTACAGCGCCGGGTCGACCGGACCAGGGACCACCACGAGCGTCGCCGACGCATCGGGGACGCGGACGTACTCCGCCTGTGCGCCGCCGACCGGGTCGCCGTACGCGTCCTTGCCGCCGAAGCCGGAGAGGTGCTCGCAGCCCGTCGTCATGCCGTTGCGGCACGCCTGGCAGGTGCCGTCGTTCATCGTGAAGGGGGAGATCACGAAGTCACCGACCGCGAGCCCGGTCACCTCGCTGCCGACCGCGGTGACCTCGCCGATCATCTCGTGGCCGATCGGGTGTGCGTGCTTCGTCTCGGTCACGCCCCGGTAGGGCCAGAGGTCCGACCCGCACACGCACGCGGCCGCGACCTTGACGACCGCGTCCCGCTGGCTGATGAGCGACGGCTGGTCGCGGTCCTCGACGCGGATGTCGCGAGGGGCGTGGATGACTGCTGCGCGCAAGGTCGCTGTCCTTTCGAGATGACGAGGCACCCGCCGAGTGTCGGCGCTCCGACCCCTCCGCGACGGTGCATGACCACGACCCTACGCACATCATGCGAGGCCGCGATGCGCCCGCTGCGTTGCGTACCCCATGTCCTCTTTTCGACCCACCGGAATCTGAGAATACTCATGGAAATGAGAATTCAGGAGGGTGATGTTTCACGCTCCGGCGCTAGATTTCCGTCAACCCGATCTGAGTGGATCGGGACGGACGGCGGGGGGTCGCTCAGGTGCTCCTCGCTCATACGCAAGAGGAGAAATGCCATGTCACCGACTGCCGTGAACGAGCTCGAATCCGCTCTGGCCGCCCTCGATGACTTCAGCGGTTGGGACGTCGTCGTCCCCGACACCGCGGAAGCCGCGATGACGGTCGAGCGTCGTGACGTCATCGAGATCACGAGCGAGTTCTCGACGCTGGGTGGAAGCCGCCCGCGTCAGATGTCCTGATCAACGGCGTGGCGTGCCGGGTTCGGCGCGCCACGCCTCTGGACGCTCCGCAACCAGAACCCGCTTCCGCGAAGGACCTCAGTGCACCTCGATCCAGTCGTGACCCCGCCGCACCGCTCGGTATTCGACCACATGCTCACTGTCCCCACACCCGCTCTCGTGTACGACGTCGACAACGCGATGCGCTCGGTCGGACGAATGCTCGATGACGTGTCCCTGGTCTCGGGCGCCAGGCTGAACGTCGCGCTGAAGTCCTGCCACACGCCCGCGGTGCTCCGGCACCTCGCGGACGCAGGACTCGGCGCGGACTGTGCATCGGTCCGCGAACTCGACCTCGCCGTGTCAGTCGGGTTTGACGAGCTGTCGGCGACGGGTCCGAGCTTCTCCGACGAGGGAGCTCTCGACCGGCTCGCTGAGCGCGGTGTCGTCCTGGATGCGACGTCGATCGACCAGCTGGAACTGATCGGCAGGACCCGGTCGGGTTCCGACGTCGGGCTCCGTTTGCGTCTGCCGATTCCCGAGACGCTGGACACGGCCAACTCCTTCGGTGCGAACAGCCGGTTCGGGGTCGGCGCCACCGATCCAGCCGTCCACGCGGTCTTGGCCCGGCACCGGCTGCGCGTCGCACGGCTGCACCTGCACACCGGGCAGCTGTCCCCTCACCTGTTCCTCTGGGAACTCCGGTACACGCTCACCGTTGCGGAATCCATGTCCCACGTGGAGCTCATCGACTTCGGCGGCGGGTTCTACGACTTCTACGCGGATCGAGCCGTGGCACGGCGTGCGCTCCAGACGGCTGATGAACTGCTCGCGCAGTGGCGTGCCCGGACCGGGCGGCCGATGGCGATCCGGTTCGAACCCGGAGCAGCCGTCCTCGGCCCGCATGGATACCTCGTGACGACGGTCCAGTCGATCGAGCAGGCACATCCCGCCTACGGCGCCGAGGTTGTGCAGGTGGACACGTCCGCCTGGAACTACGCCCCGTGGCACCTCCCGGTCGCTGTGCCGCTCGACGAACCCGAGCGTCAACCGAAGTCCACCCGGCTGGTATCCGGGAACACGCTCTACGAGAACGACTTCTTCGGGATGACCGGTCGCGCAGGACGTCCGCTCATCGACATGGCGGCGGTGTCCGTCGGGGAACGGCTCGTCCTGACCAACGCAGGCGCCTACACCATGACGAACCGTCGCGATTTCAACCTCCTGGGCAACCTCCGCGAGTACCTGATCGTCGATGACGCACTCCGTCCGGTCGACACCGAGATGGCGGCAACGCGGTGAACGCCGACAGTTCGAGCGCGCTCGGGCTCGAACGCACGCTGCTCCAGCGGGTGCTCGACGAGAACGCGCAGCTCGATCCGTCAGGGATGGCGCGGATCTCCCGGGACCTCGCGGCCGGGGACGCGGCCGGAGACCACCGCGAGCAGGAGCGCTTCCTGCACGACAGGTACATCGACCTCCGGCACGTGCTGCGGAGTCGCGCAGACCGTTCCGTGGTGGATCGTTTCGCGAGTCCTCCGTCCGGTCGTGACGCGGATCCCGGAATCGACTACGGCTACGAGCGGAGCGCCCCGAGCGCCGTGCTCGACGGCAGGCTGGTGGACGGGGAGCCCGACATCACCGGATGGACGGCGTCAGGAGTCGTGTGCAGCAGCGGGATGGCGGCACTCACGGTGGCGCTCCACGTCGCCGCGTACGAGTTCCGCTCCGTCCACGGCAGGCTCCCGAAGGTCGCCCTGCTGGGTGACTACTTCGAGACGACGATGCTGATCGAGCTCGTGTCGACGTCGTTTGCGTCCTGGTCACGGTGCCGGTCGGTGGCTGAACTCGTCGCAACCCGCGCAGATGTGGTCGTGCTCGAGCCGGTCCGCTACGACTGGGACCTCCACACCGTCGACTTCATCGAACTGTCCACTGCCTGGTCAGCGCAGGGGGCTCCGCGAACGGTGATCGTGGACCCGAGCCTGACGCCGGGCGTCTGGCCGAAACAGCAGCTCCTCACGACCTTGACCGGAACGGACACCGCGACCGTGATCGAGGCGCGTTCGGCGCTCAAGCTCGACCAGCTGGGGCTCGAGCTGGCGAACGCCGGCGCAGTCGTGGTCCACCGCAACGACGCGCTGACTGCTGCGGTGTCCGACCCCGAGACACTGCGGAACGCCCGCGCGGTCCTCGGCGCCGCGCTCCCTCCACGCTCGGCGATCGCGCTCGACAACTCGTTCTTCCTCGACCCGGATTGGCGCAGGACCCACGTCGCGCTGGTGGCGAGGAACAACGAGGCGTTCGCGCGAGCGCTCTCCGTCGACCGGGGGCTCTTCGAGACCGTTGCCCATCCCGCGAACCGACCGCGGGGCGCGGACACACGAGACGGCTCGGTGCGGGTCGCCCCGTTCACGGTCCTGCGTCTCGAGGACGACGACCTGCTCGGGTACCGCCTGCTCCTCGGGGTGATCCGGACCGAGGCGGACCGCCGCGGAGTGGACCTGCAGTTCGGCGCGAGTTTCGGGTTCCGGTCCCATCGACACGAGACGATCGTGCCACGCAAACGAGATCTCAGGTGTCTGCTCAAGGTCGCCCTCGGGGCGCGCGGCGGACCCGCGATGGACGGGGTGATCGAGCTGTTCCGTGACCTGCACGCGCTCGGCAGCATGGATGCCGTGCGGCGGCACTTCCGCGGAGTCCGACCGATCGAGCTGGCACTGTGAGCGGCACGACGGCTGCACTCGGGCACACGTTCGCGTCGCTCCGTCCCTTGCTTCGAGGACATCGACGGGCGTTGGCCGCGCTCATCGGTCTCGCACTCGCGGGCACACTCGCCGAGGCGTGCCTGCCGATCGGGCTCGGGCAGGTCGTCGACGGAGTCGAGCGTGGACGGTTCGACACGGTCTTCATCGCCTCCGGCGTGTTGGCACTGGTGGTCGTCGCTCGCGTGGCGTCGTCGGTGGTCGCTCACGCCGTTGCTCGCAGCGCCGAGATCGACATCGCAGTCGGTCGCAAGCGCGCAGTCGGCGCGCACCTCGTGGCGAGCCGATCGGTGATCGGTGAGCGCGTGGGTCTCGGCGATGCCGTCGAGACAGCGGAGACGGACACCGAGACCATCGCCGGAGTGGTGGGCGTGGCCCGGTCGTTGGTCGTGTCGCTCGTGACCTTCGTCGCGATCGGCGTGTACCTCGTCGCGAACTCCTGGGTGATCGGTGGGTCCATCATCGTCGGAGCACTGTGCATCGCCCTCTTCCTGCCGGCACTGGTCGGCCTGCTCGAACAGCCGCTCGAGCGGCACCGCGCGCGTGCGGGCGCCGTCGCAGGACTGGCTGCCGACGCGGCGAGTGGACTCCGCGACCTCCGCGGCATCGGCGCCGAGGACGTGTTCCTCCGCCGGTTCCGCGATGCGTCCGCCCAGATGCGTCTCGCGGGCCTCACGGTCGCGCGTCGACGCGCGCTCATCGCCGGTGTCCAGGTCGCGATCCCGAGCGCATTCGTCCTGCTCATCCTGGGGATCGCGCTGTGGCAGTGGCGTTCCGGCGACCAGACGGCGGGCGATCTGGTCACCTACTACGGGCTCGGCGTCTTCCTCGTCGGTCCTGTCGGGTCCTTCATCGGGGCCTGGAACGAAGTGCCTGCGATCGCCGTCGCGGCACGGCGGGAGCAGACGCTGCTCGACGCTGGACACCCGCCACGTACCGGACGCGACGGAACGCCGACCGGTGACCTCGTGGACGAGGTGAGCGGTGTGGTGGCCCGTTCGCCCGAGTTCCTGCTCGTGACCGGCGTGGAGCTCGCGACGCTCCGCTCCGTCGCCTCCCGCCTGGTCGGAGAAGCCGACGCAACGTGCTCATACGTCGGCCCGACGCGTTGGTCCGAATGGGACGAGGGAGCGGTGAGGAGGCATGCCGTCATGCTCGATTCCGACGCACGCCTCGTCTCCGGCACCGTGCGCGAGATCCTCGGCGCCCAGGACGACGACCATGCCCGCGCCGTGCTCCGGGTCGCGGCTGCCGACGACTTCATCGGTGACGACCTCGATCGCGAGGTCAGCGAGGGGGGACGCGACCTGTCCGGCGGGCAGGTCCGTCGACTCCTGCTGGCACAGGCGCTCGCCGTCGAGACCGAGGTGCTGGTCTTGGTCGAGCCGACACGGTCGCTCGACCTCGTCACCGAGCGGCGCCTGGTCGAGCGTCTTGCGCGCCACCGTGCCGGCCGCACCACGATCGTGTGCTCGCAGGCTCCATCGGTGTTCGCGGTCGCCGACCGCGTCGCCGTCCTCGACCAGTCGGTCCACGTGCCGGGAGCGGTCGAGGCCGCAGCCGAGCGAGAGGGCCTCCGGTGAACGCACCGCTCCTCGTCGCAGGGCCGACCGAGACCTGGGGAGCGATCCGTCGGGTGGTCAGGTCGCATCGTCGTCGCCTTGCACTCATGCTGGGGTGGCACGCACTCGCGGTCGGCTCGGCGGTCAGCGCGCCGGTGTTGTTCGGCATGCTCATCGACAGTGTCACCGCGGGAGGTCCGTGGGACCGGATCTCAGCGCTGTTCCTCGTCCTGTGCGGTGTGCTCGTCGTCAGGACCGTGCTCGGTGTGGCCTCCCAGGACGCGTCTTGGCGGTTCGGCGAGGACGTGTTCGCGCAGCTCCGCGACGAGGTCGTCGAAGGTGTGGTCCGCCTCCCGCTCCGCGTCACGGAGCGAGCCGAACGCGGAGAGGTCCTGGCCAGGACGTCGAACGACGTCGATGCGGTCTCCGAAGGCGTGCGCGTGGGTGTCCCCGAGGTGCTCGTCGGGGTCTTCACCGTCCTCTTCACCACGGCCGCCTCGTTCGTGCTCGACTGGCGGGTCGCCATCGCATCAGTCGTGGGCTTGCCCATCCTCGTTCTGTCGACGCGATGGTACGTCCGCCGCTCGCAGTCCGCGTACGAGGCCGAGCTCAGGAGTCACGCGCGCTTCAACGGCAGCGTCCTCGAGACCGTCACGGCGTCTCGGACGCTCGGACTGCTCGGGACAGGGGATCGACTCCTCCGACGCATCGACTCCCGGGCAAGGGAGGTCAAGGCGGCCGAGCGCGTGACACTGGGACTGCAGTCGCGGTGGTTCCCCGTCGTGCAGCTCGGCTACTACCTCCCGTTCGCGGTGGTGGCGACGTGGGGTGGCTGGCTGGCCGTACAGGGTGAGGTGAGCGTCGGGACCGTGGTCGCGATCGCACTCAACGTCCAGCTCGTCGTCGATCCGCTGGACGACCTCCTGTACTGGTCGGACCAGCTGCAACTCGCCTGGGCCGCGTTCCGGAGGATGTCCGGCGTTTCCCGACCCGTGGCGACCTCGCACGACGACGACGAGATGGTGACCGCTCCCGTCGAAACGCCGGGGCGCGCCGTCCACTGTGCAGATGTGTCGTTCTCGTACGACGACGGTCCGCCCGCAGTCTCGGGAATCGACCTCGACATCGCGCACGGCGAGCACCTCGCGGTGCTCGGGCCATCCGGAGCCGGGAAGACGACCCTCGGCCTGCTCATCGCTGGTGCGCTGGACCCCGACACCGGACGGATCGCGGTGGGCCGCGAGTCCCGTGCCCCCGCGAAGCGGATGATGGTGAGCCAGGACCCTCATGCCTTCAGCGGCACGCTCCGCGACAACCTCGCGCTGGCGGCGAGATCGGCGTCGGACGGGGAACTCCTCGCTGCGCTCGCGCTCGCAGGGGCACCGACGGATGTCGATGGGCTCGACGTGGAACTCCAGGCCACATCGATCGATCCCGTCCACTTGCAGCGGATCGCGCTCGCGAGAGTGGTCCTCCGCGACCCGGACGTCGTCGTCCTCGACGAGTCGACCTCGCATCTGTCCGTGGACGACTCACGGGTGCTCGACCGCGACATGGCAGCGGTGTTCCGAGGGCGGACCGTCGTCACCATCGCGCACCGGATGAGCGCGGCGCTCGATGCGGACCGTGTCCTCACCATGGAACACGGTCGGGTCAGCGAGATCGGCACGCCGCGCGAACTCCTTGACTCCGGGGGACTGTTCGCCGAACTCCACCGGCAGTGGACCTCCCGAACCGAAGAAGGAAACCATGAACGCTGATGACGTCCTCGCGGTCGACCAAGGCTTCGTCGTGCGGAGTGCCGACATAGACGGGACGATGACGCTGTGGTCGCCCGGAACCGGCACGGAGCTGCAGCTCAGCCGCAGTGCGCACGCGCTCCTCTCACGTTTCGCGGTGCCGACAGCACCGTCCGTCGCCCTGGGCTCCCTCCCCGAACCCGCACGTGAGCCAGCTCTCCGCGCCATCACCTCCCTCGTCGAAGGAGGTCTGCTCCGTCCTCACGGAAACGCACCCGGTTCCGGCGAAGCCCCTCGAGGGCTGTTCGGCGTGCCGATGACGACGCTCGGTCACGCGGTGAGCGATCCGGGGCTCGACATGGTCGTCGTCGGGGTCGAATACGACGCCGGTGCTTCCGCACGGAGCGGCTCGAAGACTGCCCCCGATGCCGTCCGACGGGTTGCGGCCAGCTTGTTCGCACCCGGTTCCGACCGCGGGATGTGGGATCCGGCACTGGGGCGCCGCATGCTCGACGGCGCGCGGATCGGCGACATCGGGAACATCGGCGACGTCGTCCAGATGCGCAACGGACCGGTGCTCGATCGACTCGCCGGCGCAGTGGAGGCGATCACGGGTTCCGGCAAGCTCCCGGTCGTGATCGGTGGCGATCACTCGATCACCCATGCGGTGGTCAGGGGACTCCTCGCGGCATCCGAGGGCGAGATCGGTCTCATCCACTTCGATGCTCACACGGACTACCTCCGTCCGGCCCGCGGGAACTGGCGGCCCTCGCTGCACCACGGGAACGTGATGAGCTGGATCGCCGGTGAGGAGCGAGTCGAGCGGATCGTGCAGTTCGGCATCCGGCAGCGAGTGGACGACGACCCCGAGGGTGGCTCCAAGACCGTCGTCTGGGGCGGACGGTCGTCGATCGACGCCGACGTCGATGAGCTCTTGGCGGACCTCCCGCAGCACCTCGGGTGGCACGTGACGATCGATGTCGACGTCCTCGATCCGGCTCACATGCCGAGTACGGGCACCCCGGTTCCCGGGGGGTTCAGTACCCACGAACTCATCGACCTCGTCTGCCGACTGGTGTCACGACGCCGGATCGTGGGTGTCGACATCGTCGAACTCATCGGTGAGGGCGAGGGCGCCCACCGGTCGGCGCTCGCCGCTGCGGACGTACTCGCACGGACGCTCGATGCCGCGTTCAGGCCCTCCGCGGAACGTCAGTCAGGAACGGAGTCGTCGTCCCGCTGAGGTGGTCCTCGCGCAGGATCCCGTAGGCGACGGAGTCCCGCGGCGCACCGCCGTCGACCGGCCACGTGCGGCGGTAGTGCGCTTCCTGCACCCAGCTGTTGCGCGCAAGGGCCTTCCGCATGGCGACGTTGTCGTCGCGAGTCTGCGCCTCGATCCTCGTGATGTCGGGGAACGCGGCGAAGACATGATCGGCCAGTGCGCCGACGAGCACGGTCCCGATGCCGTTCCCCCGCGAAGGTTCAGCAAGGCGGATGTCGATCATCGGCGCATCGTCGTCGAGGTCATCGAGGACGACGATGCCGGTGAGCGCACCGTCGACGTCGACCCGGAACACCGCGTGCTCTGGGGAGGCGAAGGCGCCGTCGTCGATCCGTTTCTCAATGGCCCCTCGCGTCGGCGACGCGGAGACGTGGAACGGAAATCGATTCGTGGTCAGGAACTCGACGAAAAGGGTTCGGTCCGTGGGCTCAGCGAGGTCCATCGAGTGGAGTTTCAGATCCATGACACGAACGTACACGCCAGAGTCGGAAGGATGGGCGCTACCCTCGTGCGGGTGGACGACGACCGGTACGGCAGCGATGTGCTCTCGGGCGACTGGCGCTCGAAGGGCGTGAAGAAGGTGCGGCAGGTGCCGCTCGAACGCGACATGGTGCTCGAGGACCCCGCCTCCGGCTGGGCCGGCGCCGTGGTCGGCCTCGAAGCCGGCACCATCGCCCTCGAGGACTGGAAGGGTCGCACCCGCTCGTTCCCGTTCACCGGCCAGTTCCTGCTCGAGGGTGAGCTCGTCACCCTGGGTCGCCCGCAGGCGCCGGTCGGGCGCTCTGCCGCAGCTGCACCCCCGGCTCGTGCCGGATCGGACGGGAGGCCCGGTGCCGGTCCGGCGGTCCGCCACGCGTCCGACGGTGGTCGCCTCCGCACCGCCTCCGGATCGTTCGCCGTCGAGGCGCAGCGAGCGCGCGTGGCGCTGCCCTCCCGGATCATGGTCGAGGGCAAGCACGACGCCGAACTCGTCGAGAAGGTCTGGGGCGCCGACCTCCGGGTTGAGGGCGTCGTCGTCGAGGAACTCTCCGGCGTGGACAACCTGGCCGACGTGCTCGAGGAGTTCCGCCCGTCGCGGGACCGCCGAGTGGGTGTGCTCGTCGACCACCTGGTCCCCGGGTCGAAGGAGTCCCGCTTCGCCGACGCCGTGATGCGGGGCAAGTGGGGCGCACACGTGCTCGTCGTCGGGCACCCGTTCGTCGACGTCTGGCAGTCGGTGAAGCCCGGACGGGTGGGTCTCGAGCAGTGGCCGACCATCCCGCGGTCGATCGAGTGGAAGAAGGGCATCTGCCAGGCGCTCGGGTGGCCGCACGCCGAGCAGGCCGACATCGCCAGGGCGTGGCAGCGGATCCTCGGGCAGGTGCGGACGTTCGCCGATCTCGAGCCGCAGCTGCTCGGTCGTGTCGAGGAGCTCATCGACTTCGTCACCGAAGCAGCCTGATCCACCGGGCTCGCAGGCTCGCCCGGCGCTGGCGTCGCGCGCCGCTGGCGCGTCGCTCCAGCGGAACGCGCGCGACTTCGTCACCGAACCCGTCTCCTAGCCGCGGATACCCGGAGTGACGCATACCCTGGGGACATGGACGGCATCGACGGGCGCGTGCGGAACGCCGTCGACGTCTGGCTGCGCTGGCTCCCGCGCTGGCAGATCGGCACCGCCCGGCCACGCACCCGCATCTGCCGGAAGTGCACCGGGTCGCCGATCGCCAGCGCCGCGGGCTTCGGGCCCGACGTGCCGCATCCCGTCCAGCACGCGCTGATCGGTCGGATCTCGACGATCATCGAGGACGCCGTCGACGACTACACGGCGAAGAACCTCCCGCTGTTGCAGCGGGAACTCGAACGCGCCGCCGCCCGCAAGCGCGACGCCGGGTACCAGCCGGCCGAGGGGCTCTCGCCCGAGTTCCAGGGGCTCGACGTCGACCCGCAGCCGCAGGAGGGCGCACCGTTCCTCTTCACGCTCGGCGAGCTCGCCGGCACCGGGGCATCGTCGGACGCAGCACCGCGCGAGCCTCTGTCCGACGAGGCGAAGGCGGCACTCCGGCACGAGATCGACCTCTCCGACGAGTGCGCCCGCTCGACGGGGACGGCGGTGTGCCTCGCCCTCATCGACCACCGGCCGCGGATCGCCGAAGCCGTCGAACGTCTGGTCGAGCCGCAGATCGAGGCGCTCGTGTCCGACATGTTCCGCGGCCTCGACGGCGACGCACCACGCGGCGGCTTGTTCTGACGTCCGGCGCCCCAAGCGATCAGGGACGAAAGCGGGAACGTCGGTAGCCCACCGCGGTGCTCGCCAGGATGATCACGCTGCAGGCGACCGCGATCGATCCGAACACGCCTGGGGCGCCGCTCGTGAGGAGGACGACTGCAACAGCGCCGAACACGAGTCCGATCAACAGGAACACGAGCCACAGCACGTTCGATCGACGCATACGACGAATCCAACCATCGACGAACTCTTGGTCGTCCGCTCAGGTGCCCGGCGTCACACCGGCCGAGGGCTCCGTCGACGGGTCGTCGTTCGCCGGGTCGTCCTCGACCGCCGGCGCCGACCGCTGCTGTCGCCGCGCGACGGCCCGCAGGACACCCCGCGCGATCGCCCGCCACCCGAGCAGGAACACCCCGAGCACGATCGTCGCGACGATGACGAACGAGATCGGCAGCGGGTTGCCGTCGACGACGCCCTGCCCGGTCGCGACCCTGATCGCCATGCCGACGAACACCGTGAGGATCCACGCGACGACACCGGTCGGCCAGAAGCGCAGCGGGCGGGCCCAAGCACCACTCGTGACGTAGGCGATCGCCCATCCCGCGAGGAACGGGTACGCGGTGGTCCACAGTCCGACCAACGAGGACGCCTCGCCGTGGGACGACCGACCGATCAGTGCGAACACGATGATCAGGACGACGTCGATGACGGCTGCGAGCCAGCCCCAGGTGCGATCGGTCACCGCCTCATTGTCGCAGGCACGACGCGGCAACGAGTTCACCTGCCGGTGGTGCACCCGGCAACCTGGTGTTCAACCGGGTCCGCGACGATGCGAGACCGGACCGTGACGACGCGGGACGGAAGTCTCCACGGAGGGCAGAGCCATGACGACGACGGACGCGACCCGGAGTCGTCCGGCTGAACCGAGCCTCCCGTCCGTCCGGATGCCGCGCCTGGTGGCGCACCGTGGTGCACCACGGGTCCGCCGCGAGAACACCCTGCCGGCCGTCGCGGTGGCCGAGGCGCTCGGCGCCGACGTGATCGAGGTGGACGTCCGGCGCACGGCGGACGGTGTCGCCGTCCTGCTGCACGACGAGACGCTCGGCCGGATGTGGGGCGACGCGCGTCGGGTGGCGGACGTGGCGTGGTGTGACGTCGCCCGGCTCGGGAACGGCCTCGACCGCATCCCGCGGCTCGACGCGGTGCTGGAACGGCTGGACGGCTGCGGGTCGTCCCTGCTGATCGACCTCACCGACGCCGAGGACGCCCGCGTCGCCGCACGCACGGTGGCCTCGTCGAGCGCTGCCGTCGCCGTCGCGTGGTGCGGAGCGCAGGAGGCGATGGCTGCGGTGCGCGAGGTGCTCCCCGACGCGGACGTCTGGCTGGCGTGGGCATCGCTCGACCCGCCGAGGCCCGACGACCTGGTGGCGCTCGGGCCGTCGACGCTGAACCTCGACGTCGCCTTCCTGGCCCCGAGGACCGTCGGGGCCGCCCACGACCTCGGTCTGCAGGTCGCGGTGTGGACCGTGGACGCACCGGAGCCGGCGATCTGGGCGGCTCGGCTCGGCGCGGACTCGATCACCACGAACGACCTCGCCGCCGTCCGTGCAGCGCTCGCCGCGGCCGAACGGGACGGGTGGCCGGAGCCGGACCACGAGGCGACCGAGGCCGAGGTGGCCTCGCGGGCACAGGCGCTCGCGCACCGGATCGCGCACGAGGTGATCGCGTACACGCGGGAGCACCCGGTCGGCTCGGTGACGACGAAGGCGCACGAGGCCGATCTCGTCACGGACGTCGACCGGCTCGTCGAGCAGCACGTCAGGGGTCGCGTCCGCGCGGCGTTCCCCACGCACGGCTTCTCCGGCGAGGAGTACGGCGATGCGCCAGGCGACAAGCACCGCTGGTACCTCGACCCGGTGGACGGGACGACGAACCTCGCGAACGGCGTCCCGTGGACGAGTACGTCGCTCTGTCTCACCCGGAGCGGGCGTCCGCTCGTCGGCGTCGTCGCGGATCCGTGGCGTGGCGAGGTGTTCGAGGCGCGTCGGGGCCGCGGCGCCGTGATCCGCGACCGGCAGCTCCGGCTCGACGACACCCCGAGGTCGCTGGCGGGCGCGGTCGTCGGGACCGAGCTCGACGGACACCTGCCGTGGCCGGGGTTCGGCGCGTTCCTCGACGCCCTCGCCGCGCGGTCCTGCACGCTCCGCGTCCAGGGTTCCGGCACGCTGACGATCGCGCAGGTCGCGGCGGGGCGGGGGATCGGCGGGTGCGTGTCGGCGTTCGACCCGATCGACCACGGTGCGGCCGTGCTGCTCGTGCACGAGGCCGGTGGCGTCGTCATGACCGTCGACGGGCCGGTCGAGGGGTTCCCGCCGGTGGGTGCGCCGTTCCTGGTGGCGCACCCGGGTGCGGCCGACGAACTGCACGCGGTCTGGGTGGGTGCGGTGCGTCCCTGACGTGTGGAGGACGGCCGGGAGGCTCGTGGCGGGGCCGCCACGAGCCTCCCGTCCGCCTTCGGTCCGGTTCCGGACCTGCTCAGGCCTGGGCGATCCGGACCATGTTGCCAGCAGGGTCGCGGACGGCCGCGTCGCGGACGCCCCAGAACTGGTCGGTGGGCTCCTGGAGCACCTCGGCGTCGGCGCTCGCGGTGATGCGGTCGAACACCGCGTCGAGGTCGCTGACGCGGAGCTGGAGCATCGACAGCGCGCCCTTCGCCAGGAGGGCGGCGAGGGCGTCCCCGTCCTCCTGGGAGCGGCCGGCGTGCGGCTCGGACAGGACGAGCTCGAGGTCGGGATGCGCGTCGCTGACCAGGGTCACCCAGCGGTGCCCGCCGTTCTCGACCTCGTTGCGGACGGAGAGGCCGATCGTGTCGCGGTAGAAGGCGACGGCGGCGTCGATGTCGTCGGCGAGCACGTGCACGCCGCTGATCTGGATGGTCATGCGACCGACCCTAGGCGGGCGTCCGCGCCCCGTGCTTCTCGGAAACTGCTCGCACCGGGCGCGTCACCGCCATCGTGTGGCAGCTCCACATGCCCGACAGGGCCTCGTGGTCGGCGGCGCGGTACTCGGACGGGGTCATGCCGACGAGGGCGGTGAAGCGCGAGGAGAACGACCCGAGACTCGTGCAGCCCACCGCCATGCACGCCTCGGTCACGGTCACGTCCCCGGTGCGGAGCAGCGCCTGCGCCCGTTCGATCCGCCGGGTCATCAGGTACGCGTACGGGGTCTCGCCGTAGGCGTCGCGGAAGCGTCGGCTGAAGTGCGCGGTGGACATGTACGCCGACGCGGCCAGGGCGGGGACGTCGAGGGGCTCGGCGTACTCGCGGTCCATCCGGCTCCGCGCACGGCGGAGTCGGCGGAGCTCGTCGAGGTCGGTCATGGTGTCATCCTCCTCGTTCACCGAACTCTGTGCGTGCACACAGTCACCGGTCGTCCGGCGTCCCTACTGTTGCACTCCACGGGCACCGTGCCCGGATCACGTTGGGAGCATCGACATGGGATTCCTCGACCGACTGCTCGGCCGCGAAGACCGATCGCAGCAGCAGGGGTGGAACGCGCCGCAGCAGCAGGGCTACCGGTACGGGCAGCAGTCGTACGACACGGCCCCGCCCGCCAGCGGCGCTCCCGGCGGCTCCGGTCCTGGTGCTGGCTACGGTCCTGGTGCTGGCTACGGTCCTGGTGCCGGGTCCGGTCCTGGTGCTCGGACCGAGGACCAGCAGGCCGTCGAGCGCTACCGCTACCTGCTGCGCACCGCGCCGCCGGAGCGGATCGAGGAGGTGCACGCCGAGGCCTTCGAGCGGCTCACGCCGGAGCAGCGCCAGATGGTCTACGACGAGTTCACCCGGACCGCTCCGGCCGGCGACGCACCCCGTGGCAACGACCCGCGATCGCTCGCGCAGTCGGCCACGCGGTCCGAGATCCGACAGCCCGGGTTCATGGAGCGGTCGCTCGGCGGGATGGGCGGCGGTGCCGGCGGTGCCTTCGGCCAGCGTCAGGGGCCGTCGTTCGGCAGCATGCTCGGTGCGTCGATCCTCGGGACCGTCGCCGGGTACGTCATCGGTTCGACGCTGATGAGCGCGTTCCTGCCCGATCCGTCCGGCTTCGACGGCGGCACCGACGCATCGGGGGATGCGGGTGACGGTGGTTCGGGGGACACTGGGGGCGACTCCGGTGACGGCGGCGCATCCGACGGCGGCGGGTTCGACAACGCGTCGTGGGACAGCGGCTCCGACCTCGGTGGTGGCGGTGGGTTCGACGACTTCGGTGGCGACTTCGGCGGGTTCGACGTCTGACCTTCCCGCTCGATCCGGCACCGCCCCACTGGACTGTTCCACGTTCGACGAGGGAGCGGCATGGCCATCATCGAAGCCTCCGGGCTGACCAAGACCTACCGATCGAAGTCCGGGCCGGTGCACGCGCTGGCCGGACTCGACCTGTCCGTGCCGCAGGGCACCGTCACGGCGCTGCTCGGGCCGAACGGCGCCGGCAAGACCACGACGGTCAAGGTGCTCACGACGCTCATCAAGCCCGACAGCGGCACGGCGTCGATCGCCGGGGTCGACGTCGTGCGGGACCCCCAGGCGACCCGTCGGTCGATCGGGGTGTCCGGGCAGTACGCCGCGGTCGACGAGAACCTCACGGGGTTCGAGAACCTCGAGATGATCGGCCGGCTGTACCACCTCGGTGGCAAGGCGTCCCGTGCCCGAGCCCGCGAGCTCATCGACGTGTTCGACCTGTCCGAGGCGGGGGACCGCCCCGTGAAGGGCTTCTCCGGCGGCATGCGTCGGCGCATCGACCTCGCCGGTGCCCTCGTGATGAACCCGAGCGTGCTGTTCCTCGACGAACCGACGACCGGGCTCGACCCCCGCAGCCGACTGTCGCTCTGGGGCATCATCGAGCGACTCGTCGCGGACGGCGCGACCGTGCTCCTGACGACGCAGTACCTCGAGGAAGCCGACCGGCTCGCCGACGACATCGCGGTGATCGACGACGGCATGGTCATCGCCGAGGGCACGGCCGACCAGCTCAAGGCACAGGTCGGCGGACACCGGGTCGTCGTGACGCTGGTCGACGAGACCGACGGTGACGCCGCGGTCACCGTGCTCCGGCGCTACGGCGTCGGTGAGGTGGAGGCATCCGGCGACGGACGCACCCACGCGATCGCGGTGGAAGCCGGCCCGACGGCGCTGCAGCGCGTGCTCGCCGACCTGGGCGAGGCCGGCATCGAACTCCACGACGCCGGCATGCGCCGCCCCACCCTCGACGACGTGTTCCTCCGGCTCACCGGGCACGCCGCGACCGAGGACGATGCCGACGTCGCGCCGGCCGCCAAGCAGAAGGAGGCGGCACGATGACCGCCGTCGTCACCACGCCGGGCCGGCAGCTGCCGGTCGTCGTCACCTCACCCGTCGCGGTGTGGTTCGAGGACGGCTGGACCGTCACCAAGCGCAACCTCATCAAGATCAAGCGCTCGCCCGACATGCTCGTCTTCGCCGTGCTCCAGCCGATCATGTTCGTGCTGCTGTTCAGCCAGGTCTACGGCGGGGCCATCGCCGTGCAGGGCACCGACTACACGCAGTTCCTGATGGCGGGGATCTTCGCCCAGACCGTCGTGTTCGGCGCGACGTTCTCCGGCTCCGCGATGGCGCAGGACCTCAAGGAGGGACTGATCGACCGGTTCCGGACGCTGCCGATGTCGTCGTCCGCGGTGCTCGTCGGCCGCACGAACAGCGACCTCGTCCTCAACACGATCTCGATGGTGATTATGATGCTCACCGGCCTGCTCGTGGGGTGGCGGGTGAACTCCTCGCCCTTGGAGTTCCTCGCCGGCGTCGCGCTGCTGCTGCTCTTCAGCTACTCGTTCAGCTGGGTGATGGCATTGCTCGGCATGAGCGTGAAGACGCCGGAGGTGATCAACAACGCGTCGTTCATGATCCTGTTCCCGCTGACGTTCATCTCGAACGCCTTCGTCCCGAGCGACACGCTGCCGCTCGTGCTCCGCGTGTTCGCGGAGTGGAACCCCGTGTCCTCCCTCGTGCAGGCGGCCCGTGAGCTCTTCGGGAACGTCGGGTCAGCACCGGTGCCCGACATCTGGACGATGCAGCACCCGATCACCACGGTGCTCATCGGCATCGCCGTCATGCTCGTCGTGTTCGTGCCGTGGGCGGTGAACAAGTACACGCGGATCAGTTCGAAGTAGCCGCGGCGGCTTACGATCGTGTCGAACCGTCGACGCGAGAGGGCCCATGACCGCGACAGATGCCGAGCGTGCCGGCGAACAGGCTGCCGCCCGCGATGCCACCGAGCCCCGTCCGGACCGCAGCACGCGGGTCCGGCGGTGGATGCTGCAGGGCTCCGATCAGGGGGCGTCCCACCAGGGTCCGCACCAGGTCGAGGTCGAGAAGACCCACTCGTGGTGGCGGGTCATGTGCCTCACGGGTGTCGACTACTTCTCGACGCTCGGCTACCAGCCGGCCATCGCGGCGCTCGCCGCCGGGCTGCTCTCGCCGATCGCGACCATCGTGCTCGTGCTCGTCACGCTCTTCGGCGCGCTGCCGGTCTACCGCCGCGTCGCCCAGGACAGCTTCCGCGGCGCCGGATCGATCATGATGCTCGAGAAGCTCCTGCCCTGGTGGGCCGGCAAGCTGTTCGTGCTGGTCCTGCTCGGGTTCGCCGTGACGGACTTCATGATCACGATGACCCTGTCCGCCGCGGACGCCACGGCCCACATCGCCGAGAACCCGTTCACGCCGCACTGGTTCACCGAGATCCCGGTGCCGCTGACCCTGGCGCTGCTGCTCCTGCTCGGCGTCGTGTTCCTGCGCGGGTTCAAGGAGGCGATCGGCATCGCGGTCGGCCTGGTCGCCGTGTACCTGGCGCTCAACGCGGTCGTCGTCGCCGTCTCGCTCTGGCACGTGTTCGAGCGCCCGACCGTGGCGAGCGACTGGTGGAGCGGACTGACCGCACAGCACAGCAACCCCCTCGTGATGATCGGGATCGCGCTGATCGTGTTCCCGAAGCTCGCGCTCGGCCTGTCCGGGTTCGAGACCGGGGTCGCGGTGATGCCGCAGGTCCGCGGCGACGCCGCCGACGGCACGAGCCCCCGCCCCGAGGGCCGCATCCGCGGGACCAAGCGGCTGCTGACCGTCGCCGCGGTGATCATGAGCACGTTCCTCATCACCTCGTCGATCGTCACGACCTTCCTGATCCCGCAGCACGAGTTCCAGCCGGGCGGCGGAGCGAACGGACGCGCGCTGGCGTACCTGGCGCACGAGTACCTGGGCGGCGTGTTCGGGTCGGTGTACGACTTCTCGACGGTCGCGATCCTGTGGTTCGCCGGCGCGAGTGCGATGGCCGGACTGCTCAACCTGGTGCCCCGGTTCCTGCCCCGTTACGGGATGGCGCCGCAGTGGGCGAGGGCGACCCGGCCCCTGGTCATCATCTTCACGCTCATCGCCTTCGTGATCACGATCATCTTCCAGGCCAACGTCGACGCGCAGGGCGGTGCGTACGCCACGGGCGTGCTCGTCCTGATCACGAGCGCCGCCGTCGCGGTGACCCTGTCGGCCCGGCGCAAGCAGCAGAAGAAGCGCACCATCGGCTTCGGCATCATCGCCGTGGTGTTCGTCTACACGACCATCGCGAACGTCATCGAACGCCCGGACGGCGTGCGGATCGCCACGGTCTTCATCATCGCGATCGTGGTCGTGTCGCTGGTGTCCCGGGTGCGACGGTCGTTCGAGCTCCGGGCGTCGTCGATCGAGCTCGACGCGACCGCCAGGCAGTTCGTCGAGGCCGACGCCGACCAGTTCAGCTCGGTGTGCATCATCGCCAACGAACCGGGTGCGGGAACGGCGGCCGCCTACCGGTCGAAGGGACGCGAGGAACGACGCGACTCCGGCATCCCGGCCCGCGTCCCGACGATGTTCCTCGAGGTGCTCCCGGCCGACTCGTCCGACTTCGAGGAGGACCTCGTCGTCGAGGGGCACGTGGTGCACGGGTTCCGGGTGCTCCGGGTCCGATCCGGCAACGTGCCCAACACCATCGCGTCGACGTTGCTCGCGATCCGGGACATCGCCGGCGTGGTGCCGAGCATCTACTTCGAGTGGAACGAGGGCAGCCCGATCCGGAACGCCATCCGCTTCGTCTTCACCGGCGTCGGCGACGTCGCTCCGGTGACGCGTGAGGTCCTGCGCGAAGCCGAACCCGAGGTCAACCGCCGACCGAGCGTGCACGTGTCGTGACGGGCGCGGTCGACGCGGGCCGAGCCTCCCACCCGGTCGGCGGCATCGCCGCCGTCGTCGTCGCCGCGGCGGTGTGGGGGACCACCGGGACCGCGACGCACTTCGCTCCCGGCGTGCCCGCGTTCGTGTTCGGTGCCGTGACCTTCGGCCTCGGTGGCCTCGTGCTCGCCAGCCTGGCCGGTCGCGCCACGCTCCGTGCCGTGGTCGCTCCGGGGACGCGGGGCTGGGTCTGGCTGGGGGCAGCGGCGCTCGCCGTGTACGCGGTGGCGTTCTACGCGGCGCTCGCCGACGCGGGTGTGGCGCTGGGGACGACCATCGCGATCGGGTCGGCGCCCGTGTTCGCCGGACTCGTCGAGTGGGTCGCGGAGCGTCGTCCCGTGGCGCGGCGGTGGGTCCTCGCCACGGTCGTGAGCGTCATCGGAATGGTCGTCGTGACGCTCTCCCGCTCGTCGTCGAGCTCGTCCGGGTCGCTTGCGATCGGTCTCGGAGCCGCCCTGCTCGCCGGACTGACCTATGCGCTGTACTCGTGGGCGATCGCCCGCGGGATGGGCACGTTCCGGGCACCGGTGCCCGGTGGGCCGACGGCCGAGATCGTCTCGCGTGTCGGGCCGAACGGACGGGGACTCGTCGGCGCGGTGTTCGGGCTCGCCGCGGCGCCGCTCGCGGTGCTCGTCGTGGTGTCCGGTCACGAGTACCTCGTCGTGCCGTCGGACTGGCCGGTGTTCCTCTATCTGGCGCTCGTCCCGACGGTGATCGGGCACTCGCTGTACGCGGTCGGGCTCAGGACGGTGACAGCGTCGGCCGCGACGCTGCTGTCGCTGTTCGAGCCCGTCGTGGCAGCGGTGCTCGCGGTGCTGGTCGTCGGGGAGCACCTCGGGGTCGTCGGGTGGGGCGGCATCGTGCTCGTCGTGCTCGGCCTGGCGTTGCTCGCGGTGCCCGGGCGGGCGCCGCGGCGCTGAGGGCTCGCGCGTCCTGACTCGGCGCGTGCATGCGGTTGCGACTCGGCGCGACGGCCGCATTTCGACTCGGCGCGTCCATGCGGTTCTGACTCGGAACGACAACGCCGCTGTCGTACGACGACGACGCTGTCGTTCGTTGCGCGGGCCGGATGTTGCGGACGCGTGGAAGCGACATGCTCGATGTCGTACGACAGCGAGTCTGTCGTTCCGAGTCGGCCCCGCGCGCCCGCCCCCGCGCGAGCCGCCTACTCGCCCAGGATCTGGTCGCGCACCTTGCGCCGCAGGACCTTGCCGATCATCGAGCGGGGCAGGTCCTCCACGACGACGATCCGCCGCGGCACCTTGTACGCCGCCATGTGCTCGCGGGCGTAGGCACGGAGGGCCTCGGCGTCGAACGAGGACGGGTCGCGCGGCACCACCGCGGCGACGACCTGCTCGTTGCCCGCCTGGGTGATGCCGACGACGGCGACCTCGCGGACGCTCGGGTGCTTCACCAGGGCGTCCTCGACCTCGGTCGGGGAGACGTTGAAGCCGCCCGTGATGATGAGCTCCTTGAGCCGGTCGACGATCCGCACGTACCCGTCGGCGTCGATCGCGACGATGTCCCCGGTGCGGAACCAGCCGTCCGCGGTGAAGACCTCATCGGTGGCCTCGGCCTTCCCCCAGTAGCCGCTGAACACCTGCGGCCCGCGGACCTGCAGCTCACCCGGCTCGTCCGTGCCGAGTACCCGGGTGGGCTCGTCCGGGTCGGCGACACGGGCCTCGGTCGAGGGGAACGGCAGGCCGATGGTACCGAGTCGCCTGGCGTCGGACACCGGGTTCGCCATGATGACGGGGGAGCACTCGGACAGGCCGTATCCCTCCACCAGGTAGCCGCCGGTCCGCGCCTCCCACGGCTCGACGACGTCCTTCGACAGCGCCATCGCCCCGGAGATCCCGATCTCGATGCCCTCGAGCGACACCTTCTTGGAGTCGGCGGCGTGCTGCAGCCTGGCGTAGATCGGCGGCACGGCGGGCAGGAACGTCGGCGGGTGCTGCTTCATCGCGGTGAGCACGAGATCCGGTTCGAACGCCGGGAAGAGCACCAACCGCGAGGCCATGCTCATCGCGAAGGTCAGGCACAGCGTCAGTCCGTAGGCATGGAACATCGGCAGGATCGCGTAGACGACGCTGCCGTCGCCCGGCTGGATCTGCGGGACCCATGCACGGGACTGCGCCGCGTTCGCGATGAGGTTGCGGTGCGTCAGGACGGCGCCCTTCGGCGTCCCCGTGGTGCCGGACGTGTACTGGATGAGTGCGGTGTCGTCGGTGGACGGCCGGACGTGCTTGCGGGACAGCCGGCGGGAGGACACCAGGTCGTCCCACTTCGTCGTGCCGCGGACCTTCGTCGTCAGCTTCGCGCGGGACTCCCGGGCCTTCGCCACGGGAAGCGTCAGCGCGAGCCGGGTGCTCCGAGGCATCGCCTTCGTCAGGTCGACGGACACGATGGCGTCCAGTCGAACGTCGGCGGGGAACTCCTGCAGCGTCGCGACGGACTTGTCCCACGCGATCGCCACCGTCGCGCCGTGGTCCTCGAACTGGTGCCGGAGCTCGCGCGGCGTGTACAGCGGGTTGTGCTCGACGACGATCGCACCGAGCCGCAGCACCGCGTAGAACGCCACGACGTGCTGCGGGCAGTTCGGCAGCACCAGCGCCACCCGGTCGCCAGCGGTCACGCCGAGCTTGCGGAGGCCGTTCGCCGCACGGACGATCTGGTCCTCGAGCGCGGCGTACGTCGTCGTGCGCTTGAAGAACTCGAGGGCGACCTTCTTCGGGAACCGCTTCGCGGACTGCTCCACGAGGTCGAAGAGCGACCCGGTGGGCTCCTCGATGTCGTGCGGCACTCCTGGTGCGTAGGCGGCAAGCCAGGGACGGGGCGTGTCGATGCTCACCCGCCCAACCTAGCGGGGTGCCCGACCGCGGGCTGGGAACACACCCCGCCGGACGGCGCACGATGAGGACATGTCCTTCGTCACCGGTGCACTCCGCTCCCGCCTCCAGGCCACGTTCACCGGCAGCACGACCGGTCGACCCGAGTGGGTGGACGAGCTCGAGCAGGGCACCGACGCCGGCTTCTTCGGACCGGGGTCGGCGACCTGGTCCGTGCACGGCGGCAACCACACGATCGTGGCCGGTGTCCGTGCGCTCCTCGTCCAGGCCCTGCACCCGGGGGCGCTCGCGGGTGTGGCCGACCACTCCCGCTACCGCGAGGACCCGTTCGGCCGCCTCGCCGGAACCATCCGCTGGATCTACACGGTGTCGCACGGGGACACCGCGACGGCGAGGGGAGCGAGCCAGTGGGTGCTCCGGCTGCACGAGAAGGTCCACGGCCAGTACGTCGACGGGCACGGGGTGACGCGGGACTACACCGCGAACGACCCGGACCTGGCGCGGTGGGTGCACCTCGCCTTCACCGACGCGTTCCTCAGGAGCGCGCAGCGGTGGGGTGACCCGATCCCGGGAGGCGCCGACGCCTACGTCCGGGAGTGGGCGACCGCCGGCGAACTCATGCGTGTGGAGGACCCGCCGCGCAGCGAGGCCGAGCTCCGCGCGCAGATGGACGGCTACCTCGACCGCGGCGACCTGGCCGTCACCCCGCGCACCCGTGAGGTCGTCCGCTTCATCCGCAACCCGCCCCTCGCTCGCATGCTGCGGCCCGGCTACCAGGCGCTGTTCCAGGGTGCCGTGTCGACCCTCGACCCCCGGCACCGCTCGATGCTCGGGTTGCGTCAGGCGGCGATCGGCCCGGTGGAGCTGCCCGTCGGACGCGCGACCGGCATGGTCCTGGACGGCATCGGCGGCGTGCTCGGCAACCAGTCGGGGACGGAGCGCGCAGCGCTCCGGCGCATCGCACGGCTGGAGCGCGAGGCCGCGGAACCAGCGGCCTGAGACCCGACCAGATGACGGACAGGAGGCACGGTGCGGGCCCGCACCGTGCCTCCAGTCCGTCTGGTGGGCGCGTCAGAAACCGGACGGCACCCGGGGCGTGTACGCGGACTCGAGTCGCGTCACCTCGTCGTCCGTGAGGACGATCGACGCTCCGGCGACCGCGTCGTCGATGTGGTGCTCCTTCGTCGCGCCGACGATCGGGGCCGTGACCGCGTCCTTGCCGGCGACCCACGCCAGGGCGATCTGCGCCATGCTGACGCCGCGGTCGCTCGCGATCGACTCGACGGCGTCGACGATCGCGTGGTTCGCGTCCTCGTCCTGGCGGTAGAGCGTCTTGCCGAACTCGTCGGTGTCGGCGCGCGTGCCGGAGCCCTGCGCGTTCCACGGGCGGGTGACCTTGCCGCGGGCGAGCGGGCTCCACGGGATCACCGCGACACCCGTGGCGGCGCAGAACGGGTGCATCTCACGCTCTTCCTCGCGCTCGAGGAGGTTGTACTGGTCCTGCATGCTGACGAACGTCGTCCAGCCGTGCAGCTCGGCGGTGTGCTGCATCTGGGCGAACTGCCACGCCCACATGCTGCTCGCGCCGATGTAGCGCGCCTTGCCGGCCTTGACGACGTCGTGCAGCGCCTCCATCGTCTCCTCGATCGGGGTCTGCGGATCGAAGCGGTGGATCTGGTACAGGTCGACGTAGTCGGTGCCGAGGCGGGTCAGCGAGGCGTCGATCTCGTGCATGATCGCCATGCGGGAGAGCCCGGCACCGTTGCGGCCAGGGCGCATCCGGTTGAAGACCTTCGTGAAGACCTGGACGTCCTCTCTCGGGGCGAGTTCACTCAGGAGCGTGCCGGTGATCTCCTCGCTGGAGCCGTCGGAGTACACGTTGGCGGTGTCGAAGGTGGTGATGCCCTTGTCGAACGCGTGCCGGACGAAGGGGCGTGCCTCGTCGATGCCGACGCTCCACGCGTGCGAGCCCTTCGCCGGGTCGCCGTAGGACATCATCCCGAGGATGACGTTGCTGATCTCGAGGCCGGTGGCGCCGAGTCGTGTGGTGCTTGCGTTGGCGTTCGTGTCGGTGCTGTTCGTCGGGTGGGTCGGGGTCATGCGTTCACCCTGGCATCGCGGCCTGTGACCGCGAGGAGGCGGACCTGGAGCGGTGCGTCCTCGCCGACCTCGACGGGTGCTGCGTAGAGGCCGGTCTCGGCGAGGGACTCGATCTGCGGCTCGAAGTGGTGCCACACCGCCGCGACGAGTTCGTCCGGCAGCTGCTCGTCCGTGCCGGTCGCCCGCGCGAGGTCCCACGTGTGGATCGTGATGTCGCTCGTCTGCTCGGCGAGGTACTCCGCGGCGCTGACCACGTCGGTCGCGAGGTGGACCGGGGTGTCCTGCGGGGCGCGGTGCCACGCCTCGGTGGCGGCGCCCGCGAAGCGCTGCCACTCGGCCACGAGGTCGTCCCCGACGGGTTCGAGATCGGCCTCGGCCTGGGCGTAGTCGCACCCGGTGAGGAGGAGAGGGATCCACCGCTGCTCGTCGACGACGTGCGCGACGAGGTCCCTGGTGGTCCACTCGGAGTCGGGGGTCGGGGCGTCCCAGTCGGAGACGGCGGCGACGCGGCGGCCGAACTCGGCTGCGGCGACGGCTTGCAGCGCGATCCAGTCGGTGGCCATGGTGGTGCTCCTGTTCGTCACGGTTCGGCGATGTGTGGCGTGCAACCTCGGGGAGCCTTCGCGGATTCCCGGGGCCGTGGGTGCGCTTGGTGGGTGCGGGGGTGCGTGCGGGGGTGCGGAGGTGCGGGGGTGGGTGCGTGGGTCCGAGCCCAACGTACGCCGACGCGGGTGCGGTCCGGTCGAGCGGGCGAAATACCCGGGAGTCCTCGCGCGAGAACCCCTCCCTTCCGCCCGCTCGTGTTCGTCCGGCGACGACTGCAGACCGTCTGCCGCCGAGCGGGCGAAATACCCGGGGAGTACCGCTCGGGAACCGCTCGAATCCGCCCGCTCGTGAGAAGCGGGCAACGGGAGCTTGCCGTCGTGGTCGTCGAGCGGGCGAAATGCCAGGGATCGCCTCGCGAGAACGCGGGTATTTCGCCCGCTCGGGTGAGCGCGTGGGAGCGCCCGCGGGAGCGCCTTTGGACGCGTGGGAGTGCGTCCCCCTGAACGCGTCGCGGCCGGGCGCGACGAAGCCCCGGCGCCATGGGGCGATGCCGGGGCTTCGTCTCGGGTACTGCAGTGTGGTGCGGTTCGGTTCCCCTGGTCAGGGAGCGAGCGTCCGGAACGGACTCACGCAGCCTGGAGGACGAACTGGACGTCGAGGTTGATCGTGACCTCGTTGCCCAGGGTGAAGCCACCGGCCTCGACGGCTGCGTTCCAGTTCACGCCGAACTCGGTGCGGTCGATCTTGGTCGTCGCCTCGGCGCCGAACTTGACCTGGCCGTAGCCGTCCGTCGTGAAGCCACCGAGCTCGGCCTTGAGGACGACCGGCTTGGTGACGCCGCGGAGGGTGAGCTCGCCGGCGATGTGCAGGTCGTCGCCCTTGGCCTCGATGCCGGTGGAGCGGAAGGTGAGCTGCGGGTGCTCTTCGGTGAGGAAGAAGTCGCTCGTCTTGAGGTGCTGGTCGCGCTGCTCCTGGCCGGTGTTCACCGAAGCCACGTCGATCGACGCCTCGACGGTGGACTCGAGCGGGTTCTCGGCGGTGACGACGGTCGCGTCGAAGGTCTCGAACTTGCCCTTGACCTTGCTGATCGCAAGGTGGCGGACCGAGAAGGTGACCTCGGAGTGGGTCGGGTCGATCTTCCAGGTGCCGGTGCGGTAGCCGGGAACGGTTTCTGCGGTGAGCGACATTGTGGTGTCCTTCCAGGACGAGTGAGTCGTGGTGACGCGAGCGACCGGATCCCCGGTCCATGCGCCCGCATCGAAGTTGATGCTACGCCATTGTGCACCCATTTGGTTGAAGCGTCAACCAATGTTCACCCGAGTGTCGCCGTGCGTGTGTCGTGCCGACCACCAGTGCCGACCGACAGCAACCGTCTGACGCGTGCGACGAACTGCTCGATGAGCGCTCCGACGTCGTCTGCTGTGACCCGGACGAGCCACCAGTCGACGTCCTTCAGGTGCTCGCCACGCGTGAGGTCCTTCTTGAACGACCTGGCATCCGTTCGGTGGAGATCGCTCTCGTACTCGATCGCGACGCGTGCCTCCGGGTACGCGAGGTCGACGCAGGCGATCCACTGCCCGTCGACGATGACGTCGTGGTTGAGTGCAGGCTCGGGCAAGCCTCGGCGGACGAGGGCGAGCCGGGTTCGCGTCTCGCCGGGGGACCTGGAACCCGGTCGGATCTCGGCGAGTGCTGCACGGAGCTTTCGGATGCCCCGGATGCGACGTCGTCTGCGGACCGCTGCGGTCAGTTCTTCGAGCGTGAGCCAACCGAGCCACCCGACGAGGGCATCGCCGGCGATCACGAGCTCGTCGACCGTGAGCATCGTCCCCAGGGTGACGAAGGTGTCTGCGGGGTCGCTGATCGGGACCCCTCGTGAGATCGTCCGTCGCACCGTGCCGGCCCGGGCCCGATGTCCCACCGAGCCACGTACCCGGATCGCCTGATCGACGCCGATGGTCGTCACGTGGAGTCGTCGGTCGCGCTCGAAGCGGCGGGGGAGCGGGACGCCGATGATCGCCGCGGCGGTCACGTGGCTGAACACCTGGTCCGGCCGGAGCCGCGGAGCGAGGGCGCGGGCTCGTTCGTCCACCAGCACCGGGGTCGTCGGAGAGCGAGTCCCGTGGAACGGCCGGACGAGGTCCTTGGCGTCGAGGCGTCCACGGGGCACCCCTCGGTACAACGCGTCACGGACGCGGAACGATGCGTCTCGGAGCGCTCCGGGGAGTCTGCGTCTGGCGGTCATCCCCACATGCTCGTGGCGAGTCGGCGTCGTCGGGGCGAGCCGAGCCTCCCATGTGGATGGTCGCGGGCGCCGACCGCGTGTGGAGGCCTGCCCGTCTCGGCGAACGGGCGAGATACCAGGGGTCGGAACAGGGTCAACGCGGGTATTTCGCCCGCTCGCGAAGACCGCGGCCCACGCACCACCCCCCCACGCGCACCACCCCCCCACACGCACCACCCCCCCCGCACGCACCAACCCCGCGCCCCGCACCCCACGCCCCCCCACACCCCACGCCCCACCCCGGGAGGCACCCACGGGGCCACCCGGGGCCGAGCGCGCTCCAGTAGCGTCGGGAGCATGGAATTCAGGTACCTCGGCAACTCGGGACTCAAGGTCTCCGAGATCACCTACGGCAACTGGCTGACGCACGGCTCGCAGGTCGAGAACGACGTCGCCACCCAGTGCGTCCGGGCAGCGCTCGACGCCGGCATCACGACGTTCGACACCGCGGACACGTACGCGAACACCAAGGCGGAATCGGTCCTCGGCGACGCGCTCAAGGGCGAGCGTCGCCAGTCGCTGGAGATCGCGACGAAGGTGTACTGGCCGACCGGTCCGAAGGGGCACAACGACGTCGGACTCAGCCGGAAGCACATCCTCGAGTCGATCAACGGGTCGCTGACGCGGCTCCAGACCGACTACGTCGACCTCTACCAGGCACACCGGTACGACTACGAGACCCCGCTCGAGGAGACGATGCAGGCCTTCGCCGACGTCGTCCGACAGGGCAAGGCGCTCTACATCGGCGTCTCCGAGTGGACCGCCGACCAGATCCGCGCCGGTGCGGCACTGGCCAAGGAGCTCGGCTTCCAGCTCATCTCGAACCAGCCGCAGTACTCGATGCTCTGGCGGGTCATCGAGGGCGAGGTCGTCCCCACCTCCAAGGAGCTCGGACTGTCGCAGATCGTGTTCTCCCCGATCGCGCAGGGCGTCCTCACGGGCAAGTACAAGGCCGGCCAGCCGCTCCCCGAGGGCTCGCGCGCCACCGACGAGAAGGGCGGCGCGGACATGATCAAGCGGTACATGCGCGACGACGTCCTCGAGGCCGTCCAGCGCCTCCAGCCCGTCGCGGACCAGGCGGGGCTCACCCTGGCGCAGCTCGCGATCGCGTGGACGCTCCAGAACGACAACGTCGCGAGTGCGATCGTCGGCGCCTCGCGCCCGCAGCAGGTCACCGACAACGTCAAGGCGGTCGGCGTGAAGCTCGACGCGGACGCGCTCAAGGCCATCGACGACGCCCTGGGGTCCATCCCGGAACGCGACTCCGCGAAGAGCGTGAGCCCGGCGTCGCGCCCCGCGTAGACGCGACCCAGAACCGGACGGGAGGCACGGTGCCAGCTGGCACCGTGCCTCCCGTCCGTCGTTGCGGACCGCAACGCCCGTACCCCACATGAACAACGGATGTCGCGTTTCTGGCAGAACCCTGGGGATCTCCGTACCCCACCCAAACGGGGGGCAGCAGCCCACCGAATCGGCTGCATGACCTCGACTGACACCCTCGTTGTGGTGCCACCCGCACGGGTGACGTCCACGCGGCTGAGCCGCCTCCTGGCGACAGCCCGGCAGCTCGTGTCCTTCGGCGCCATCGGCGCGTTCTGCTTCGTCGTCGACCTCGGCGTCTACAACCTGCTGCGCGCGACCGTCCTCGACGACAAGCCCATCGGCGCGAAGGTCGTCTCGGCGGTCGTCTCGACCGCGGTCGCCTACGTGCTCAACCGCTTCATCACCTTCCGCGCGGAGCGCACCACCGGACGTCGCGAGACGATCCGCGAGGGCCTGCTCTTCGCGCTCACGAACCTCATCGGGCTCGGCATCGCCGCCGCCTGCCTCTACGTCTCGCACTACCTCCTCGGATACACCTCCACCCTCGCCGACAACGTCGCCGGCAACGGGGTCGGCCTGGTCCTCGGCACCGCATTCCGGTTCGCCGCGTACAAGGCCCTCGTCTTCCGTTCCCACGACGCACGTCGCACGAAGGAGATCGTCGAATGACCGTCATCACGACGCTGGTCACGGCCGCTGGGCCGCTGCTCCAGCCGAAGGACCAGTCCGGGACGTCGGGGAACGTCCCGAACCGGGGCACCACGGACGTCCCGACAGGAGGCTCGGGGCAAGCCGCGCACGCCGCCTGGACGCTGGGCGAATGGGTCGGCTACTCCGCCCTCATCGCCATCTCGATCCTGCTCACGCTGGTCGCGCTGTCCACGCTCTGGTGGATGCTGCACGCGTGGCGGTCGCGTGACGCGCTGAAGCAGACGAGCTTCAGCGACACACCGCGTCCAGCGGCCCACCGCTTCACGCTCCTGGTGCCCGGGCGGCACGAGGAGGACGTGATGGGGCAGACGCTCGACATGCTCGCCACGCAGGACCACCCCGACTTCGAGATCATCGCGATCGTCGGCGAGGACGACCCCGGCACCGACCGGGTCGTCCGCGAGGCCGCCGCGCGGCACCCCGGCCTGATCAAGGTCGTCGTGGACGACACGCTGCCGAAGAACAAGCCGAAGGCGATGAACCTGGCGCTGCAGTACGCCACCGGGGACATCGTCGGCGTGTTCGACGCAGAGGACGAGGTGTACCCGAAGCTCCTCAGCCTGGTCGACTCGCGCTTCCAGGAGACCGACGCCGACGTCGTCCAGGGCGGCGTGCAGCTGATGAACTTCAAGTCCAGCTGGTGGTCGCTCCGCAACGTGCTCGAGTACTACTTCTGGTTCCGCTCGCGACTGCACTTCCACGCGGAGTCGAAGTTCATCCCGCTCGGTGGCAACACCGTCTTCGTGACGAAGGAGCGCCTGGACTGGTCGAACGGGTGGGACGCGCACTGCCTCGCCGAGGACTGCGAGCTCGGCGTCCGGCTCTCCGCCGACGGCGCCAAGGTCGTCGTCGCGTACAGCCCGGAGGCGGTCACCCGCGAGGAGACCCCGCCGACGTTCGCCTCCCTGCTCAAGCAGCGGACACGCTGGAACCAGGGCTTCCTGCAGGTCCTCGAGAAGGGGGAGTGGAAGCAGCTCCCGTCGCTGAAGCAGCGGTTCTTCGCGCGGTACCTGCTGACGATGCCCTTCATCCAGGCGGCCACCGGCCTGCTGATCCCGCTCAGCGTGATCATGATCGCGTTCGTGAAGGTGCCGACGGTGATCGCGCTCATCTCGTTCATCCCGCTCGCGCCGACGCTGATGCTGCTCGCGGTCGAGATCGCAGGCCTCGGGGAGTTCGGGCGTCTCTACAAGGAGAAGGTCCGGATCCGCGACTACGTGAAGCTCGTGCTCGGCCTCGTGCCCTACCAGGTGTTCCTCGCCGCAGCAGCCGTCCGTGCGGTGATCCGGCACGCCAGGAAGCAGAACGGATGGGAGAAGACCGAGCACACCGGGCAGCACCGCACCGCGGCGCAGCAGCCCGAGGTCGTGGGCTTCCCGTCCGCGGTCACCAGCCCGGAGCCGGCATTCGCCGGTGCATCAGCAGGAGGTGAACGATGACCGCCAGCATGACCAACACGACCGGCATCCCGATCCGCGGCACGCGCTCGGCGACCGGCGTCCGCGCCTGGTTCCAGGTGCACGCACGGAGCCTCGCGTGGGTCCTCCCCGTCGTCGCGATCGCCGCGCTGGTGCAGGCCTGGAACATGGGCGGCATCCCGCAGCGCATCGACGATGAGGGCACCTACACGGCCCAGGCGTGGGCGATCACCCACCTCGGCGAACTCACCCACTACACGTACTGGTACGACCACCCGCCGCTCGGGTGGATCCAGATCGCCGGCTACACCTCGCTGACCGGGGCGTTCGCGCGCTACCCGTTCGCCGTCGAGGCCGCCCGCGAGGCCATGGTGTTCTTCGCCGCGGTCTCCGCAGTGCTGGTGTTCGTCCTCGGCCGTCGCCTCGGGATGTCCCGACCGGCGAGTGCCGTGGCCGTGCTGGTGTTCGGCCTGTCGCCGCTCGCGCTGCAGTACCACCGCACCGTGTACATCGACAACGTCGCGACGCCGTGGCTCCTCGCCGCGTTCGTCCTCGTCCTGAGCCGCCGGCAGCAGCTCGCCGGGTTCGTCGGTGCCGCCGCCTGCCTGGGGATCGCGGTGCTCAGCAAGGAGACCTACCTGCTGGCGCTGCCGTTCCTCATCTGGATGGCCGTGCGTCGAGCCGACAAGAGCACGCGTCGCTACACGTTGAGCGTCGCGGGGGCCGTCCTCGCCGTGATCGGCGGCGGGTACGTCCTGCTGGCCGCCGTCAAGGGCGAGCTCCTGCCGAGTGCCGGCAAGGTCAGCCTGCTCGAGGGCATCACCTACCAGCTCGGCAGCCGCGAGGCGAGCGGTTCGCTCTTCACCGGCGGCAGCCTGGCGAACGAGGCCGCATCCCAGTGGTGGGCGCTCGACCCGGTGTTCATCGTGCTCGGCTCGGCCGCGGCCGTCGTGGGGCTGTTCCTGCGTCGGGTCCGTCCGATCGCCGCGATGCTCGTCTTCCTGCTGCTCTTCATGTTCCGGCCGAACGGGTACCTGCCCGTGCCGTACGTCATCATGCTCGTGCCGTTCGGGGCCGTCCTCGTGGCGTTCGTCGCCGAGCGGGCCGTGCTCGCCGTCAGCGGCAAGACCGCCTTCCTCGCGAGGAACCGGGTTCGCGGAGCGTCGCGTCGGGTCCTCGGTGGGGCATGGGCGCTCGCAACTGCCGCTGCGCTCGTCGTCGCCGTGCCGCTCTGGGGATCGCAGCTCCGCGGCTTCCTCGTGACCGACCTCGACAAGCCGATGGCGCAGGCGGAGAACTGGATCGGCGACAACGTCGACAAGCGCTCCCGGATGCTCGTCGACGACGCGATGTGGGTGGACCTCGTGAACGACGGCTTCGCCAGGAACAACGTGGTCTGGTACTACAAGCTCGACACCGACGGAGCCGTCGAACGCCAGTCGCCGAACGGTTGGAAGGACTCCGACTACGTCGTGACGACGGACTCGATGCGCACCGGCGGGAACTCCTCGACGGACGTGCGCCAGGCGATCCAGAACTCCACGAGCGTCGCGTCCTTCGGCACCGGCAACCAGAAGGTCGACGTCCGGCAGATCAACTCCGAGGGCCAGGCAGCCGCCGACAAGGCGATCACGAAGGCCGCGGACCAGCGGAAGACGCTCGGCACGCAGCTCGCGGACAACCCGGCGCTCGAGGCGGATGCCGGTACCCGGTCGCAGTTCCGGGCAGGGCAGGTCGACTCCCGGGCGATGATCGCTCTCGGGCAGGTCCTCGCCGACGACTCCGTCCGTGTCGACCGGTTCACGCCGCTCACCGGCGAGGACGGCCAGACGTTCCGCCGCGTGGTCGTGCACACGTCGGACACCGCCGCGGCGAAGCGCACCGAGGCCACCCTCGACGCGATGGGCAGCGCGTTCCGCCCGACCTCGGTCGAGCGTGACGGCACCACCCTGACGGTCGTGTTCCCGACGACCGACCCCACCACGACCGCGGTCAGCACCTCGTGACCCGCGAGTCCGCCGCCCGACCTCGCCGTCCCGCCGCCCCGCGAGCGGGCGTAATACCCGCCCCGCTCCCACGCGCGACCGCGGTATCTCGCCCGCTCGCGGGGGGAGCGGGGGGGGAGCTCGGCGAGCGGGCGAAATACCCGCCCCGCTCCCGCGCACGACCGCGGTATTTCGCCCGCTCGCGGCCGGGGCGGCCCGCGGGAACACACCCTGACCCGGAACGACCAGCACGATCCGACCCGAAGGAGCACCACCATGCACACCTCCGCACACACCCAGCGCCGCCGCGTCGCCATCGTGGGCGCCCTCGCCGCGACCCTCGTCGCCGCGACCGTCGGCCTCGCAGCTCCCCAGTCCGCCAGCGCCGCCACCGACACCGGGTGGCTGCGCGTCGGGCACCTCTCCCCGGACACGAAGGGCGTCGACGTCGAACTGTCGAGCCTGTCCGGCGGCAAGAAGGTGTTCGAGCTCGACGACGTCACCTACGGACAGGTCAGCAAGTACCAGACGCTCGCGGCCGGCACCTACGTGCTCTCGATGCGTGCATCGGACGCGCCAGACTCCACGCCGGTCATCTCCACCGACGTGACGGTCCAGGGCGGCAACGCGAGCACCGTCGTCGCCTACGGCAAGAACAAGAGCCTGAAGACGGCCGCGTTCACCGACGACCTGCAGCAGCCCGGTGACGGCAAGTCGAAGCTCCGGCTCGTCCAGGCCGCGACGACCGCCAAGAAGGTCGACGTCACCACCTCCACCGGCACGAAGATCGCCACCGACGCCGCGTTCGGCTCGGCCTCGCAGTACGCGACCGTCGCCTCGGGCAAGTGGGACCTCGACCTGTCCGGCGGCGGGCAGACGGGCTCGGCGGACATCGACCTCGCCGGCAACACCGTCTCGACGCTGTTCGTGCTCGACGACAGCAAGGGCGACCTGACGGTCGTCCCCGTCACGGACGCCGCGGCCACCGCCGCGACGCCGACGGGCGGCGTCCAGACGGGTGGGGGCGGCACCGCCGCCGACCGCCCCGCAACGGACGCGGTCCACGCGGCCGTCGCCGCGATCCGCGCACTGTTCCACTGATCCGTACTGGAGGCCCTGATCACCGCCGCCGATCGGCGAACGTGATCCGGGCCTCCAGTCAGACCGTCTCCCCACCAGCAGAAAGCAGGCCGGCATGACCCGCAGGAACTGGATCCCCATCACCGCCGTCGGCGTGGCCGCGGTGCTCGTCGCCGGCGGCATCGCCGTCGCCGCCGTGCACCCGTGGTCGGCCTCCGAGCCCGACGCCGGTGGCGCGTCGACCCCGACCTCGACGACCCCGCCGGACGGGAACCGCTCGGCCGCGCAGCTCCGCACCGACTTCCTGGACCGCTACGTGCAGGACGGCCGTGTCGTGCGGCTCGACCAGGGGAACGACACCGTCAGCGAGGGGCAGGCCTACGGGCTGCTCATCGCGTACGCAGCCGGGGACGAGCAGCGCTTCGGCGAGATCTGGTCGTGGACGAAGCGGCACATGCTGACGGACGACTCCTTGCTCGCATGGCGCTGGACGAAGGAGGACGGCGTCGCGGACGAGCAGTCCGCGAGTGACGCCGACCTCGACGCCGCGCGTGCCCTCGTCCTCGCGGGTGCGAATTGGCAGGACGAGACGTACACGAAGGCCGGCAAGACGATGGCCCGCGCGGTGCTCGACCACGAGACGGCGACGACCGACCTCGGGCGGATCCTGCTCCCGGGGCCGTGGGCGGACTCGGAGCCGTACCGGTACGACGCCTCGTACGCGTCGCCCGCCGCCTACCGGGTGCTCGCGAAGGCAACGGGCGACGCGCGGTGGACGGAGCTCGAACAGGGCTCCAGCGCCGTGACGGCCGCGGTGCTCGAGAAGACCGACCTGCCGAGCGACTGGTCGCAGGTGCACGCCGACGGCAGCGTCGACCCGATGCCCGCCACCGGCAGCGACGCCCGCGTGCTGTACGGCTACGACGCGATGCGCATGCCGCTGCGGTACGCCGAGGCGTGCACGGCGTCGGACCGCAGCCTCGCGGCGTCGATCGCACCGACGCTCCGGCGGACCACGCAGCTCGCGGCGCAGCTCGACCTCGGCGGCACCGCCGTCACGGGGGACCGCAGTGCGCTGGCGTACTCCGCTCGTGCGGCTGCGGAGCAGGCAGCGGGCGCGACGGGTGCGGCGACGGCTGATCTGCGTCGTGCCGATCGGACCGCCGCCACGACGCCGACGTACTACGGCGACGCGTGGGCGGCGCTCGGTGCGACCATGCTGACGTCCGACGTGCTCGGTGGGTGCGGTACCGCCGGCGGGAGCTCCTCGTGAGCGGCGGGCGGCGTCGTGCCGAGCGAGGGACGTCGCTGGGCGCGCGCCTCGGTCGGCGGTGGGTGGTCGTCGCGGCGGGTGCGGCGGTCGTCGTGGCCGCCGGGGCCGTCGTGACCGGGGTCGCCGTGGCCGCCGGGGACGACGCCGCGCCGTCTGCGGGGTCCTCGGCCGCTGCTCCGGGGGCATCGCCGTCCTCGGGCGACCGGGACATCGCGGGGTTCCAGGACCCGGCAGCCCCGGCGGCGCGGTCCGACGCGACACCGACCCGGGTGGCGATCCCCGCGATCGGCGTGGACGCCTCACTCGAGGACCTGCACCGCGGAGCCGCCGGCGAGCTCGACCCGCCGAAGGGCTGGGACAACGCCGGGTGGTTCAGCGACGGCATCGTCCCCGGGGAGGTCGGCCCAGCGGTCATCGCCGGGCACGTCGACAGCCCGACGAGCGCCGCGGTGTTCTTCCGACTCGACGAGCTCGTGGCTGGTGACGAGATCCACGTCACGATGTCCGACGGCAGCACCCGCACCTTCACCGTCGACCGCACCGAACGCGCCGCCAAGTCGGCGTTCCCCACGAGCGACGTCTACGGGTCGTCGCCCACTCCTGACCTCCGGCTCATCACCTGCGACGGCACGTTCGACACCGCCACAGGGCACTACACGGACAACCTGATCGTGTTCGCATCACTGTCGGGGCAGTGACTCAGCAGCCGAACCATATGTTGGACACCAGTCATCGAGGAGCAACATGAGCGAGACCCTGGTCATCATCCCGACCTACGACGAAGCCGAGAACGTCCGGCCGATCGTGGCACGTACCCTCGCGGCCACGGACGACACCGTGCACGTGCTCGTCGTCGACGACAACTCCCCGGACGGCACCGGTGACATCGCCGATGCCATCGCGACCGAGACCGATCGGGTCCACGTGCTGCACCGCACCGTCAAGGACGGCCTCGGTGGCGCGTACCTCTCGGGCTTCGCCTGGGGGCTCGAGCACGGGTACGACAAGCTCGTCGAGATGGACGCCGACGGCTCCCACCACCCCGAGTACCTGCCGTGGCTCATCGAGCTCGCGGACACCAACGACCTGGTCCTCGGCTCCCGCTGGATCCGGGGCGGCGAGGTCGAGAACTGGCCCTGGTACCGCGAGCTCCTCTCCCGCGGCGGCAACCTCTACACGCGACTCGCGCTCGGCATCGCCGTCCGCGATGCCACCGGCGGCTTCCGGGTGTTCACCCGATCGGCACTGCAGCGCATCGACCTCGACGGCATCGCGTCGAAGGGGTACTGCTTCCAGGTGGACCTCTGCTGGCGGGCGCTCGAGGCGGGCCTGCGGATCGTGGAGACCCCGATCACCTTCACGGAGCGGGAGTTCGGCGTCTCGAAGATGAGCGGGAACATCGTCCGCGAGAGCCTGACCCTCGTCACGAAGTGGGGCATCGACCGGCGCCTCCGCGAGGTGCGTGCGCTCGCCAAGGAGCACAAGCCGCTGCCCTCGGTCCGGCGCAACGCCCACGCGGTCGCGAACCCCATCCGCTGACGGGGCTCCGCCCGACCTCCACGCGAAAGCGACAGTCTCCCGCCGGACTCCGGCGGGAGACTGTCGCTTTCGCGGGACGACTGCGCGCGCCGCGGTCAGCGCGGGCCGGCGGCGCGCGCCGCGGTCAGCGCAGGACGACGACCCCGCGGCCGGTGAACCGAACGCAGTCCGACGCGACCGAGGCCGCACCGAACTGGTACAGCACCTCGCCGGTCGCGCCGGGCACGGGCACCTCGGCCGCGTCGTCGAGGAAGTTCACCACGACGTGCACCGGCGCCACGGTCGGCCCGAGCAACCCGCGGGTGAGCACGAGCCACCGACGGTCCTCGCTGAAGCGGACGGCGTTCGCCTCGTAGCGGTCGTCGACGAAGGCCTCGTCGGTCCGCCGCAGTGCGACGAGCACCCGGTAGGCCCGGAGGATCGAAGCACCCCGCGGCGACGACACGTCGTCCCACGACAGCTTCGAGTCTTGGAACGTCTGCGGGTCTTGCGGATCCGGCACGGCGGACTCGTCCCACCCGTGCTCCGCGAACTCCTTGATCCGCCCTTCGGCCGTGGCCTTGCCGAGTTCCGGCTCCGGGTGCGACGTGAAGAACTGCCACGGCGTCGTCGCCGCGAACTCCTCGCCCATGAAGAGCATCGGCGTGAACGGCCCGAGCAGGGTCAGCGCCGCCGCGATCACCAGCCCCTCATCGGTGAGCGTCGCCGCGAGCCGGTCGCCCGCTGCCCGGTTGCCGATCTGGTCGTGGTTCTGGTTCGCCACCACGAGCGCCGTCGCAGGGGAGGTCCCGCGGTCGATCGGCCGGCCGTGCCGCTTGCCACGGAACGACGACCACGTGCCGTCGTGGAAGAACCCGTGGTCGAGGACCTTCGCCAGCGCCGACAGCGGGGCGAAGTCCGCGTAGTACCCGTTCGTCTCCCCGGTGAGGGCGACGTGCACGGCGTGGTGGAAGTCGTCGGACCACTGCCCGGCGAGCCCGTAGCCGCCGGCCTCCTGCGCCCGGAACATGACCGGGTCGTTGAGGTCCGACTCGGCGATGAGCGACAGCGGCTTCCCGACGAAGGCACCGAACGCCGAGGTCTCCGATGCCATGGCCTGCAGCACGTGCGGCCGGGTGGTGTCGCGGATCGCGTGCACCGCGTCGAGCCGGAGCCCGTCGACGTGGTGGTCGCGGAACCACATCCGCACGTTGTCGAGGACGTACCGTCGGACCTCGGGGTGCTCGACGTTGACCGAGTCGCCCCAGGTGTTCGCGAGTCCCTGGACCAGGTACGGCCCGTAGAGCGGCAGGTAGTTGCCGCTCGGTCCGAGGTGGTTGTACACGACGTCCTGGATCACGCCGAGCCCGAGCGCGTGTGCCCGGTCGACGAACCGGTCGTAGGCGTCCGGCCCACCGTACGGTTTGTGCACGGCGTACCAGGCGACCCCGTCGTACCCCCAGTTCCACTCGCCGTTGACCCCGTTGACGGGCAGCAGCTCGACGAACTCCACGCCGAGCTCGACGAGGTGGTCGAGCTTCGCGGCGGCGGCGTCGAGCGTGCCCTCCGGCGTGTAGGTGCCGACGTGCATCTCGTAGATCACGGCGCCGCGGGCCGGACGTCCGGTCCACGCGTCGTCCGTCCACGAGAACCGTGCGGGGTCGACGACCTCCGATGGACCGTGCACACCCTCCGGCTGGTACCGGCTGCGCGGATCGGGGCGGACCGCGTCGTCGTCGTCGATCCGGAAGCCGTAGCGGGCGCCGACGTGGGGGAGCACCTGGTCGGTGCTCCACCAGTCGTCGGCGCCGCGGTTCAGCGGGTACTCGGTGCCGTCGACGACGAGCCGCACCCGCTCCGGGGTGGGCGCCCAGACGGCGTAGCGGTCGGGTGCGGTCATGCGTGGCCCTCCAGGATGTCGATGTCGGCCTGCGCGTCGGTCTCGTCCGGCGCGGTGCGCGTCACGACCGGACTGGAGGCCCGGCTCGTCTCCGCCACGTCGGTCGCGTCGGCGACCCGACCCGTCTCGTCGACGTCGGCCGCCGGGACGAGCAGGGCAACGGGGTAGGTGGTGAGCAGCTCGGACAGCGCGATGCCCCTGGTGGCCGGGACGAGCCTCCCGGTCAGCAGGTCCACGCGGTCGACGGGAGCCGGGTGGATCAGGGTGTCGCCCCACCCGCCGACCCGTTCCAGGCCGATCGGCAGGCGTGTGGCGACGGTGACGGCGCCGCCGCGGTCGAAGGCGACCACGTGGTCCGCCGCGCTCCCCGTGGCCTCGATCGGCAGGTAGCGCGTGAAGAGCTCCGGCCGGTCACGGCGGAGGCGCAGCGCCCTGGTCGTGACGAGCAGCTTCGCGGCACCGTCGATGCCGATGGCCGGCAGCGTCTCGGGTCCGTCGTCGTCGGGCCCGTCGAGTTCCGCGAGGACGTGCCGGCGTTCGGTGTAGTCGACCGCGCGACGGTTGTCCGGGTCGACCAGGGAGCGGTCCCAGAACTCCGTGCCCTGGTAGACGTCGGGGACGCCGGGGGCGGTGAGCTGCACGAGCTTCGTGCCGAGGCCGTTCGACCAGCCGGCCGCGTCGATGCGCTCGTCGAGCGCGTCGAGCAGCGCGACGACGGACGGGTCGTCGAAGGCGGCGTCGACGAGTGCGTGCATCCGTCCCTCGAACGCCTCGTCCGGCTCGGTCCACGTCGTGCTGTTTCCGGCCTCGCGGGAGGCCTTCTCGGCGTACGCGTGCAGACGCTCCCTGCTGGCCGGACGGGCGCCGACGATCGCCTGCCAGAGCAGGTTCGCGAACACCTCGTCCTCGAGCGGGGCCAGGGCGTGCAGCTTCCGGAACGTCTTGGTCCACTCGTCGCCGAGTTCTGCGAGCACGGCGATCCGGGCACGGGTGTCCTCGCTGCGCTTCGTGTCGTGCGTCGTGAGGGTCGTCATGGTGTGCGGCCAGCTCGCCAGGCGCTCCCGCTGTGCGGCGTGGAACTCCTCGGTGCTCACCGCGAAGACGCTCGGATCGCCGCCGACCTCGCTCAGGGAGCTCAGCTTCGCGGTCCGGTAGAACGCGTTGTCCTCGACGCCCTTCGCCATCACCATGCCGCTGGTCTGCTGGAGGCGGATCGCGGCGGGGTGGGTCGGGTCGACGAGCGCGGGAGCGATGCGGTCGATGACGTCGGCGAGGTCGGGGCGGGTCTCCGCCGCGAGCTCGAGGGCGTCGATGAGGTGGTGGGCGCCTTCCGGGAGGTACGTGCGGTACACGTCGAAGGACGCGATGACCTCGGCGAGGGCGTCGACGACCCGTTCGGTGTCTGCTGCTCCGGCTTCCTCGAGCAGGCGGGCGAGACGCCGCACCTCGCTGTTCAGGATGCCGTCGGCGATCCCGCGGCGGGTGTCGCGCGTCAGACCCTGCCAGTCACCCGGCTCGTCGGCGACGGTCGCCCAGAGGGGTTCTTCGCCGCGGGGGTCGACGAACAGTCGGTCGAGGACGCCGAGTGCGTCGTACCCGGTGGTGCCGTCGACCGGCCAGCTCGCGGGGAGCTCTTCGCCCGGCTCGAGGATCTTCTCCACGAGGGTGTACGCGCCACCGGTGAGGTCGTGGAGGTCCTGCAGGTACCCGGCCGGGTCGTACAGCCCGTCCGGGTGGTCGATCCGGAGCCCGTCGACCAGGCCGTCCCGGAACCACGCACCGACGACCGTGTGGGACGCGGCGAACACCTCGGGCTCTTCGACGCGGATCGCCGCGAGGGTGTTCACCGCGAAGAACCGGCGGTAGTTCAGCTCGTGGTCGGCACGCTTCCAGTGCACGAACTCGTAGTGCTGGCGAGCGTGCACGGTCGCCACGTCGTCGCCGTCGTGCACGGTGCCGGGAGCGGTCGGGTAGGCGGTGGTGCCGACCAGGAGCACGGGTCCGGCGGTACCACTGGTGCTCCCGCTCGTGTCCAGCGTGACCCCGTCGAGCAGGCGGTCGTCGAGGACCGGGATGCGGATCCGTCCGTCTCCGGCTGCCCAGTCCACGTCGAACGCCGTGGCGACGGGGGAGTCCTGCCCGAGCTCGAGCAGCGACCACCACCACGGGTTCACCGAGGGCGTTGCGACGCCGACGTGGTTCGGCACGATGTCCACCAGGACGCCGAGGCCCGCGGCGTGTGCCGCTTCGGCGAGCGCCCGGAACGCCGCGTCTCCGCCACGCTGCTCGTCGACGTGGGTGTGGTCGACCACGTCGTACCCGTGTGCGGAACCGGGCTCGGACTGCAGCACGGGGGACAGGTAGAGCCAGTCCGCGCCGAGGTCGTGGACGTAGTCGACGAGGGCCGTGGCCGACGCGAGGTCGAAGTCGGGCGAGACCTGCAGACGGTACGTCGAGGCAGGGACGCGGCGGGTGCGCTCTGTCGTCACTTGGTACCGCCCTGGGTGTCGCTCGGCGCGGGGGATCCTGCGGGGTTCGCGGGGGTCACCGCGTCCTGCGGCTCCGGCGTGACCGGGTGCGCCTCGGCGTCGACGGGGGTGGTCGTCACCTCGTGGTCGGGCTCGGCGCGGAGCACGATCATCGATCGGGCCGGGACGTCGAGCGGGGTGGCGGCGTCGATGACCTCGTCTCGGGCACCTGGTTCGGCGGTGTCGATGCGGACCGTCCAGCCCGGCGCGTACTCCTCGGGCGGCAGCGTGAACGTCACCGTGTCGTCGTGCGCGTTGAAGTACGTGATGAAGGCCACGTCCGTGACGCGCTCGCCGCGGGCGTCGCGACCGCGGATGCCCTCGCCGTTCAGGTACATGCCGACGCTCTTGCCGAAGCCGGAGTCCCAGTCCTCCGGCGCCATCGCGTCGCCTTCGGGGGTGAGCCACACGACGTCGGGCAGGGGCTCGCCCTCGCCGCGACGCACGGGTCGACCGTTGAAGTACCGCGTCCGTCGGAACGTGGGGTGGTCGTGCCGGAGCTTCGTGACGTCGGCGGTGAACTGGATGAGTTCGTCGTCGGCCGTGTCCCAGTCGATCCAGCTCAGCTCGGAGTCCTGCGCGTACACGTTGTTGTTGCCGGACTGCGAGCGGCCGAGCTCGTCGCCGTGCGCGATCATCGGCACGCCCTGACTGAGGAGCAGCGTCGCGAGGAAGTTCCGTCGACGCTGCAGCCGCAGGGCGTTCACGGACTCGTCGTCCGTCGGACCCTCGACGCCGGAGTTCCAGGACCGGTTGTGGCTCTCGCCGTCGTTGTTGTCCTCGCCGTTCGCGTCGTTGTGCTTCTCGTTGTAGGCGACGAGGTCGTACAGCGTGAAGCCGTCGTGCGCGGTGATGAAGTTGATGCTGGCCTTCGGCGTGCGGCCGTCGTGCTCGTAGAGGTCCGCAGAACCGGAGATGCGCGACGCGAACTCGCCGAGGGTGGACGACTCGCCACGCCAGAAGTCCCGCACGGTGTCGCGGTACTTGCCGTTCCACTCCGACCACTGCGGCGGGAAGTTGCCCACCTGGTAGCCGCCGGGGCCGACGTCCCACGGCTCGGCGATGAGCTTCACCTGCGACACGATCGGGTCCTGCTGGACGAGTTCGAAGAAGGCCGACAGCCGGTCGACCTCGTAGAACTCACGGGCCAGCGCCGACGCGAGGTCGAAGCGGAAGCCGTCCACGTGCATCTCGGTCACCCAGTACCGCAGCGAGTCCATGATGAGCTGCAGCGAGTGCGGGTGCCCGACGTTCAGCGAGTTCCCGGTGCCCGTGTAGTCCATGTAGTAGCGCTTGTCGTCGTCCATCAAGCGGTAGTACGCGGCGTTGTCGATCCCGCGGAACGACAGCGTCGGGCCGAGGTGGTTCCCCTCGGCGGTGTGGTTGTAGACGACGTCGAGGACGACCTCGATGCCCGCACGGTGCAGCTCGCGCACCATGGTCTTGAACTCCTGCACCTGCTGGCCCTCGTCGCCGGAGGACGAGTAGTGCGAGTGGGGGGCGAAGAACCCGATGGTGTTGTACCCCCAGTAGTTCGACAGCCCCTTGTCCTGCAGCGTCGAGTCGTTCACGAACTGGTGCACGGGCATGAGTTCGAGCGTCGTGATGCCGAGGCGCTTGAGGTGCTCGATGACGGCCGGGTGCGAGACACCGGCGTACGTGCCCCGCTGTTCTTCGGGCACGTCCGGGTGGGTCTCGGTGAGGCCCTTCACGTGTGCTTCGTAGATGACCGTCTCGCCGTACGGGGTCCGTGGTGCGCGGTCGCCCTGCCAGTCGAAGAAGGGGTTGATCACCACGCCCTTGACCATGTGCGCGGCGGAGTCCTCGTCGTTCGTGGAGTCCGGGTCGCCGAACGTGTACGAGAACAACGACTGGTCCCAGTCGATGTCCCCGCTCGTGGCCTTGGCGTACGGGTCGAGCAGCAGCTTCGCCGGGTTGCACCGCGCGCCGTTCTCGGGGTCGTACGGGCCGTGCACCCGGAAGCCGTAGAGCTGCCCGGGGCCGACGTTGGGCAGGTACGCGTGCCAGACGTAGGCGTCCACCTCGACGAGGGGGACGCAGGTCTCGGTGCCGTCCTCGTCGAACAGACAGAGCTCCACGCGCTCGGCGACCTCGCTGAAGAGGGCGAAGTTCGTGCCGCTCCCGTCGTAGGTCGCGCCGAGCGGGTAGGGGTTGCCGGGCCAGGTGTGCAAGGGTCCTCCAGTGGTGGGTCTCGCCAAACGTATCCACGCCTCCCTGTGCTGTCCGCTCGACGAGCACTCCTGTGGACGAACGGCGCCCGTCCACAGCGGAGTAGCCTCACCGGCATGGCCAACATCGTCACGCAGATCGCAGACAAGGTGCGCCCGATCGGCGTCTCCACGAACTACGGAGACCCGGTGGAGGTCGGCGACCAGACCCTCATCCCGGTGTCGCTCGGGTGGTTCGGCTTCGGGGGCGGCGGTGACGGCGACGACAACGGCGGCGGCGGTGGTGGCGGCGTGGCCGTGCCGATCGGCGCGTACGTCCGTCGACCGGGCAAGGACCTGGAGTTCGAGCCGAACCTGATCGCGCTCGTCGCCGTGAGCATCCCGCTGGTGTGGGTGACGGGCACCGTGCTCCGCAGGCTGATCCGCGTCCTCAAGAAGTAACGCACGCCGCGCAGCGGTACACTGCTGGGACACACACGGGAGTCCGGGATCGCCGGGCTGAGAGGGAGCGAGTGGCGCTCCGACCGTCGAACCTGATCCGGGTCATGCCGGCGCAGGGAGGAGTACCAGCTGATGCCTTCGCGCACGCCGTCCACCGTCCGTACCGCTGCCACCGCGGCGGCTCCGTCGACGCAGAGCCCGAGGCGCTCGCTGCGCTGGCGGGTCGTCGACATCGTCGTCGCGAGCGTCCTCGCCGTGGCCGTCGGCGTCGTGTTCAAGCTCTGGGAGTTCGGCTACGAGCCGCTCTCGGCCGCTGTGGCGCTCCTGCTGCCCGGAACGCAGGCGCTCTTCGGTGGCGTGTGGTTGCTCGCCGGCCCGATCGTCGCGATCATCGTGCGGAAGCCGGGTGCTGCGCTCTTCGCCGAGATCGTCGCCGCCAGCGTCGAGGCGCTCTTCGGCACGCAGTGGGGGTGGAGCACGCTCGAGGCCGGACTCGTGCAGGGCCTCGGCGCGGAGCTCGTGCTCGCGCTGTTCCTGTACCGCGTCTACCGGCTGCCGGTGGTCGTCCTCGCGGGTGCCGCCGCCGGACTGGCGATGGGGATCAACGACACGATCCTCTGGTACCCCGGCCTCGACGCCGCGTTCAAGACCGTCTACATCGTGTGCGGGACGATCTCCGGCGCGGTCATCGCGGGCGCGGGTTCGTGGCTGATCGTCCGCGCACTCGCCCGCACCGGCGTGCTGTCGTCGTTCGCCGCCGGCCGCGAGCACACGAAGCGACGCTCCCGCCCGTCCACGGCGGCGTGATCGTGCCGGGCGCGCAGGCGGCCCGGATCGAGTTCCGCGACTGGGGCTGGCGGTACGCCGAGCGGGACGACTGGGCGGTCCGCGGGGTCGACCTCGTCGTCGAGCTCGGCGAACGGGTCGCAGTCGTCGGTGCCTCCGGTGCGGGCAAGTCGACGCTCCTGCGTGCCGTCGCGGCCGTGCTGCCCGACGAGCCGGACCCGGACGACGACTCCGCGGCGGCCGCGGAGGGCAGCGTGCTGGTCGACGGCGTGGCACCGGGGTCCGTCCGCGGACGCGTCGGGCTCGTCATGCAGGACCCGGAGGCGCACACCGTGATGTCCCGCGTCGGGGACGACGTCGCGTTCGGGTGCGAGAACACCGGTGTCCCTCGGGGCGAGACCTGGGAGCGGGTCCGGTCGGCGCTCGACGTCGTCGGGCTCGACCTGCCGCTCGACCGGTCGACGACGATGCTCTCGGGCGGGCAGCGGCAGCGGTTGGCGCTCGCCGGGGTGCTCGCGATGCGCCCGGGAGCACTCGTGCTCGACGAACCCTGCGCGAACCTCGACCCGTCCGGGGTCCAACAGGTGCACGACGCCGTCCGGGCGCTGCTCGACGAGACCGGCGCGACGATGCTCGTCGTGGAGCACCGGGTCGGCACGTGGCTCGACCTGGTCGACCGGCTCGTGCTGCTCGAGCCGGGGGGTGGCGTGATCGCCGACGGCACGCCCGCGGACGTCCTGCGGTCCCACGGCGATGCCCTGACCGCCGCCGGCGTGTGGGTCCCCGGTGCCGAACCCGAGCGCGGCTCCGCCCGAGCGCCCCGCCCCGCGCCCCCACGAGCGGGCGAAATACCCGGGTCCGTCCCGGGGAGCACCCTGGCATTCCGCCCGCTCGACGAAGCCGGGACTCGCGCGCTCCCACGAGCGGGCGAAATACCCGGGTCGAGTGCGGAACCCACCCCGGTATTCCGCCCGCTCGACGAGGGCGGGCGCGCAGCGGGGTGCGCGGCGGGGCACACGGCGGAGCACACGGCGGAGCACGCTGCGGAGCAGGACCTCCTCGTGGCGGAGGGGCTCGGGACAGCACAGGGCAGGCGGCAGCGTGTGGGGAGCGGCATCGACCTCGACGTCCGCTCGGGCCAGGTCATCGCGATCACGGGACCGAACGGCATCGGCAAGTCGACGCTCGGGCTCACCCTCGCAGGACTCCTCCGCCCCGCCGACGGCACGCTGCGGGCCACGACGACGCTCGCAGGCGACGCCGGTCCCGCCCCGTACGCATGGTCGAGTCGCGAGCTCGCCGTCCGGATCGGCACGGTCTTCCAGGACCCGGAGCACCAGTTCGTGGCCCGCACGGTCCGCGAGGAGATCGCCGCCGGCCCGCAGGCCCTCGGCATCTCGGACACCGTGGAGCGTGTGGGGGAGCTGCTCGACGCCTTCGGCCTGGCGCACCTCGCGGACGCCAACCCGTTCACGCTCTCCGGCGGCGAACAGCGGCGTCTCGCGATCGCCACCGTCGTGGCCACGCGGCCTCCGGTCGTCGTGCTCGACGAACCGACCTCGGGGCAGGACCGTGCGACGTGGCAGGCCGTCGTCGACCGGCTCGGAGCACTCGCGGACGCCGGGACCGCGGTGGTCGCCGTGACGCACGACCGCGACCTGGTTCGCGCACTCGACGCCGACGAGGTGGTCCTCAGCGCGACGGGCGCGACACCCGCAGCCGAGACGCGCGCACCCGCAGCCGAGACGCGCGCACCCGCAGCCGGGACGCGCGCACCCGCGCCCGCGACCGCGACGAACGCGCCCACGGAGGTCACGACGTGACCACCTCGACGACGCAACCCGCACCGTCGTGGCGATCCGAGCCTCCCGTCCGCTCGGAACGCGGCATCCGCGCGGTCCAGCCGGTGGCCGCGCTCCTCGGTGTCATCGGACTCGGGATCTGTCTCGTGCTGAGCCTCGACGTCGTGTCGGCGGCGGTCGCCCTCGGACTGGAGCTCGCCCTCCTCCCGCTCCTGCGGATCCCGGTCAGGACCCTGCTGCTCCGGACCTCGCCCGTGCTGGTCGCCGTGCCGCTGACGGGCGTGAGCATCGCGTTGTACGGGAGGGCCTCCGGACGGGAGTGGTTCGACCTCGGCTTCGCCCACGTCACCGACGGGTCGCTCGTGCTCGCCGTGGCGACGATGCTGCGCGTGCTCGCGGTCGGTCTGCCGAGCATCGTGTTGTTCATCGGGATGGACCCCACGGACCTGGCGGACGGGCTCGCGCAGATCCTGCGGCTGCCCGCGAGGTTCGTGCTCGGGGCGCTCGCGGCCATCCGGATGATGACCCTGCTCGGCGACGACTGGCGGCAGCTCGCGATGGCCAGACGTGCTCGCGGCCTCGCTGACACCGGACGGATCCGGCGTGGCGCGTCGATGGCGTTCGCGCTGCTCGTGCTCGCGCTCCGGCGGGCGACGACGCTCGCGGTGGCGATGGAGTCGCGCGGCTTCGGTGCGCCCGGGAGGCGCACCTGGGCCCGGCCGGCCCGCTTCGGGGCGCGGGAGTGGGCGATGGTCGCCGTGCTGGTCGGGATCGGGCTGGTCTCGATCGCGGTGTCGGTGGCCGTGGGGACGTGGCGTGTCTGAGGGGGCGCGTGGTGCGGCCGGAGCGTCCGTTTCCGGCGGGTCCGTTTCCGGCGCTCCCGTTCCCGGTGCTTCCGTTTCCGGCCTGGAGGCTCGGCTCGCCGCCGTCGCGTCCCTCGCCGACCGCGCACGGTCGGCTCCGCAGACGTCAGGCCGGCGGTCCGTCGTCCTGGTCGACGGGCGCTCCGGGACCGGGAAGACCACGCTGGGCAACGCACTCGGGGAGTCGCTCGGGTGGCGGGTGGTCCACCTCGATGACGTCTACCCGGGGTGGGACGGACTCCGTGCCGCGTCGTCGGCCGTCGTGACGGAGGTCCTCGGCGAGGCGTCCGGCTACCGGCGGTGGGACTGGACCCGCTCGGCACCGGCCGGCTGGGTGTCGCTCGACCCCACGGCGCCGCTCGTCATCGAGGGCTGTGGTTCGCTGTCCCGAGCCTCGGCGCCGCTCGCGACGCTGCGGGTCTGGATGGACGCGGACGACGACGTCCGGAAGCGGCGAGCACTCGACCGGGACGGGGACGTGTTCGCAGCGGAGTGGGAGCGGTGGGCACGGCAGGAGGACGCGTTCATCGCGTCGGAGGACCCCGTCGCACTGGCGGACGTCGTCCTGCGGTCCTGAGGGCCGGTGACTCGCGGCTGGTGACTCGCGGCTGGTGGCGTCGCTACGCCCAGCCGAGTTCGTGGAGGCGCTCGTCGTCGATGCCGTACCAGTGGCCGATCTCGTGGACGAGCGTGGTGTGGACCTCGTCCCGGAGTTCCTCGATCGTGTCGCACTCGGCGAGGTGCTGCTTCCGGAACACCACGATGCGGTCGGGGAGTTCGCCGAAGCCGTACTGCCCGCGTTCGGTCTGTGCGACGCCGTCGTAGATGCCGAAGAGCTCGGAGCCGTCCTCTGGCTCGTCCTCCACGACGAAGACGACGTTGTCGAGGCCGTCGACCATCTCGTCGGGCAGCAGGTCGAGTTCGTCGGTCACGAGCGCCTCGAAGGCCTCGGCGGACATCTCCATCACGGGCACGATCGTGGCATACCCGCCTGGATGCACGCGGGAACGACGAAGGCCCCGCCGACAGCGGGGCCTTCGATTTGTTCGGGGTGAGTAACGGGGCTCGAACCCGCGACCTCCTGGACCACAACCAAGCGCTCTACCAGCTGAGCTATACCCACCATGTGCACCGGTCAGGCCGGGCAACCACTCAATAGTAGTACATGCGAGCGGCCCCGCGGGACACTACTCGGCGGGCTGTGGGGCGAGCCGAGGCTCCCATGCGGCGACGACCTCCGCCGCGACGGCCCGGACGTCGTCCGTGCTCGGGCCGGGCTCGGCGACGAAGCCCGCGCGACGGTAGTACTCGAGTTCGCGGATGGACTCGAGGATGTCCGCGAGGGCCCGGTGCCCGCCGTGCTTCTCCGGCGCGTTGAAGTAGACGCGCGGGAACCAGCGGCGGCAGAGTTCCTTGATGCTCGACACGTCGACGCTCCGGTAGTGCAGGTGCCCGTCGACGCGGGGCATGTACTTCGACAGGAACGAGCGGTCGGTTCCGATGGTGTTGCCGGCCAGGGGCGCGGTGCCCTCGGCGGGGACGTGGGCGAGGATGTACTCGAGCACCTGGTACTCGGCGTCCGCCAGGGAGACGCCGTTCGGGATCTCCTCGATGAGGCCGGACGTGGTGTGCATGTTCGTCACGAACTCGTTCATGTTGTCGAGCGCGGACTGGTCCGGCTTGATCACGATGTCGAATCCGGGGTGCACGGGGTTCAGGTCGAAGTCGGTGATGACCACGGCCACCTCGACGAGTTCGTCGACCTCGAGATCGAGGCCTGTCATCTCGCAGTCGATCCAGACGAGGCGGTCATTCGCGGTTGCCATGCCCTCGATCCTATTCCCGGCACCACGGTGCCCTGGACGGGACGGTCTGGAGGCCCGGTGCCGGTCCGCCGGGCGCCCGCCGCGCCTCCAGGCGGTCGCGTCCACTGCCCACCACGCCGTCCCGCCCGCCGTGGGCGCCCCGGAATGCCGAGCGGGCGAAATACCCGGGCGCCCGCCGTGGCGGGCCGAGGTATTCCGCCCGTTCGACGGAGCGCGCGCATCGGGAGCGGGCGGCGCCGGCGCGAGCGGGCGAAATACCCGGGCGACCGCTGAGGCGGACCCGGGTATTCCGCCCGCTCGACGGAGCGCGTGCACCGGGCTCGGGGGGCGTGCGCGAGCGGGCGAAATACCCGGGCGCCCACGGAAGCAGACCCGGGTATTTCGCCCGCTCGACCGCGCGCGGGACTCGCAGCCCGGCCAGGCTCCGCCCGGCCAGCGCGCGGGACCCGCCGCGCGGCCAGGCCCCGCCCGGCCCGCGCCCTACGCCATCTCGCCCGCGGCGATGGCCTCGGCCTCGACGGGCTCCGGCTCGGCACCGTCGTCGACCCGCCGCAGCACCCGAGCGGTGACCAGGGTGATCACGAACGCGACGGCCACGGACGACCCCGCGAAGACGTACGCGGCGGACGGCGAGTACGCGTCGGCGAGCAGCGTCGCGACGGGCGGGGCGATCGCACCACCGATGAAGCGCACCGCGGAGTACGCACTCGAGGCGACCGAGCGGGGGAGATCGGTGGCCTCCATCACACATTCGGTGAGGACGGTGTTGAGCACGCCCAGCACGAGTCCGCCGATGACGACGCAGATGATGAGCCCGACCTGCGACCGCACGACGATCGCGGCAGCGAAGAGGTCGAGCGCGAGCAGAGGCAGGGCGATCCGCAGCACCGTCGTCCGACGGAGACGGGCGGTGAGCATCGGGGCGACCCACACCGAGGTGATCGCCAGGCCGACGCCCCAGCCGAAGAAGGTGAACCCGATGCCGAGCGCCCCGAACCCGAGCGGGAACGGCGTGTACGCGAGCAGGACGAAGAAGCCGATGTTGTAGAAGAGCGCGGTCGCGGCGAGTGCTGCCAGCGCCGGACGACCCAGCGCGCGGAAGGGTGCGGAGAGCTTCGTCGGGACGGGCTTCTCGAGCCCGGAGGACTTCAACATGACGGCCACGGCGATGAAGGCGATCGCCATCAGCGTGGTGACGCCGAAGAACGGGCCGCGCCAGCTCACCGAGCCGAGGAGCCCACCGACGAGCGGGCCGATCGCGATGCCGAGGCCGAGCGCGGCTTCGTACAGGATGATCGCGGACGCCGTGCCACCCGATGCCGCCCCGACGATGGTCGCGAGCGCGGTCGAGATGAACAGCGCGTTGCCGAGCCCCCATCCCGCACGGAAGTCGATGATCGTCCACACGTTGTTCGACACGGCTGCGAGCACCGAGAACACCACGATGAGGGCGAGCCCGATCATCAGGGTGCGCTTGGCGCCGATCCGGCTGGAGACCCAGCTGGTGAAGAACATCGCGACGCCGGTGACCGCGAGGTAGCTCGTGAAGAGCAGCTCGGTCTGCGCGGGGGTCGCCTTGAGCGACGATGCGATGGCTGGGAGGATCGGGTCCACCAAGCCGATGCCCATGAAGGCGACGACACAGGCGAAGGCGATCGCCCAGACCGCCTTGGACTGTTTGAGGATGCTGCCGGACGACGCCGGTGCGTGCGCGTTCACGCGGTGATCTCCGTTCTGGTCCCCGTGGCGAGGGCCGATGCGATGAGGGCCGATGCCTCGTGCAGGATGTCCCACTGGTCGTCGTCGAGGTCGGCGAACATCGGCCCGACCGTCCGGGTGAGCGTCGTGCGCCAGTCGGCGAGACGGACGCGACCCATGGTCGTGATCTCGATGAGCTGCCCGCGGGAGTCGTCGGGGTCGACGGTCCGCGAGATCAGGCCGTCGGCGAGCATGCCGGCGACGAGTCGGGTCATCGTGGGTTGGGAAACGCGGGACAGCTTCGCGAGTTCGCCGAGCCGGAGCGGCTGGTCGGACTCGAGGATGCCCAGCGTGCGCCAGACGGCCGACGACGTGGTGCTGCCGGCGGCCTGGGCGGCGACGCGGATCAGGCGGTTGACCGAGACGAGGAGCGTCTCGATCGTCTGCTCACGCGTTGTTTCCATAGCTGAACTATATAGCGTTGCTATGCATATTGCAACAGGGCTGCCCTGGTAGAAGTGATGGATGAGCGACATCACCATCGACGAAGGCAGCGAGTACACCGCGATCTTCCACCAGGGCCCCTTCGACGGGACCACGGACACCCGCACCGCGACGAGCGGCTCGGTGGACGACGAAGTGACGGTCTACGCGGACGTCGAGGGCCTCCAGACGGCCTTCACCTACCGGGCGACCGGCTCCCGCCACGTCCTCGACCAGATCTCCGTCGACTACACCTACGAGCCGGGCGAGTCCGACCCCGTCGACGACCTCGCCGACCGCGGCGACCGCAGCGGCGAGTTCGACCGGGAGTAGTCCGACCCGCTGCGACGTTGCACGATCACATGCAGCTCGACCTCTGGACCTCAGCCTTCTGCGCACCGTGCGCCGCCGCCCGCCGGGTGGCCGCCGACGCGGCACGGCTGGTCCCCGGGCTGACGGTGACCGAGCGCGACGTGGCTGCACACCCTGACGACGCTGAGGACCTCGGCATCCGTTCGACCCCGACGATCATCGTGCGGGGCGCGGACGGAGCCGAGGTCTTCCGTTCACCCGGGGTCCCTTCCAGGGACCAGCTGCTGGTCGCGGTCGCCAAGGCGGTCGCCTGACACCCGGACTGGAGGCTCGGCTCGGCTCGCGGACGCCGCCGGGCTCTCGGACGGGGTCACCTCGGACATCCGTGGTCGGGTCGTCTCGTCGGCCTGCGTGCGCTGGGAGCGCGGTGCCCCGATGACCGTCGGCTCCGGCGGACGGACCACACGCAGCACGCGACGCACGGCGCGTTTCGCGCTCCTGACCGGCACGCCGACGACGAGCGCGGCCGCGCCGATCGCCGACCGGTCCGCGCTGCCGAGGGCGTTCTTCCGCTCCCAGGCACGGCGGAGCGCCCCACCACGACTGCGTCGGGCACTCGGCCGGTCCGGCAGGGTGCCGGCGTCCCGGCGCTGCATCAACGCCTCGGCCCGGATCGCCCAGTCGTCGTCCGTCGCCGGGTGGAAGTAGTTGTCCGTCATCCACGCCGGACGGACCGTGCCGAACCGGCCGTCGACGAGGTCGCCCGCGTCACCCTCGAGGCCGCTGTCGACGAACACCTCGTTGATCAACGGGCCGGAGACGCCGAAGTCGGTCAGGGTGAGCGCCGGGATGCCCCGTGCTGCCGCCTCGAGCACGGCGGTGGAGCTGATCGTCACGAGCGCCACGGCCCGGTCGAGGTGCGCGGCCATCGGGCCGGTCTCGACCACCAGGTTCGTCGGAGCGTCCGACGGCAGCAGGTCCGCGTACGGGAAGGCCTCGCGGTGCGTCTGCTGTTCGCCGGCGACCGCACGGGTCTTCACCACGACGCGCCACTCCGGGTGCCGGCGGGCGGTCTCCGCGAGCCACTGGACGACCTGCTCCCGTTCCTCACGGGTGGCGGGGACGCTCGGCTGTGCGGCGAACACGACGGAGTCCGGTGCCACGGTCCGACGTGCCACGACTCCGGTGCGGGCGAAGGGCAGGGTGGCCAGGGCGAAGTGCGGCTCGACACCGTTCTCCGTCGCGAGGGCGTCGTACTCGCGGACCTCGCGGTGGCTGTGCAGCACGAACAGGTCGGCGCGGGCTCGGGAGAACACGCCCTTCCACTTCGCGGGGAAGGAGATGCCCGGGAGCCCGGTCAGCAGGACGGGGCGCCGGGGGACCGTGCGGTGGACCTCGTCGACGAGGAGTTCCGCGACCGGGCCGATCACCGAGACCAGGACGGCGTCGGGCTCGGACAGCCGGACGTGGTCGACGACGGCGTCGACCTCGAGCGGTGCCGGGGGAGCCGATGCCAGGTGAGCCAGCCGACCGTCGAGGCCCCGGAACGCCGAACGGAGCTGTGCGGGGCTCGCGGTCCGCGGGGTGTCCACCACGAGGAGCTCGAGCGACCAGTTCTCGGGAGCCGCCGCGAGCAGGTGACTGCCCCACTTCGCGAACGAGTCGGTGTCCACGATCCCGACCACGTGCCTCCCGGCCGTGTCTCCTGACCGGCGCACGACGCTCGACGCTGGGGTCACGCGTCCACGCGGCGGAGCTTCGCGAGCGGGGCGAGCTCGCCGGGCATGACCCGCTTGACGCCGTCGCCCAGGGCGGTCTCGACGATGCGGACGTCGCGCGCGAGGGTCTGCAGGCCGTGCGGCTCGAGCGACGCGGCGTGGTCGGAGCCCCACATGGTGCGGTCGAGCGTGATGTGGCGCTCGACGGCGGTGGCGCCCAGGGCAACGGCCGCGATCGAGATCTGCAGGCCGGGCTCGTGTCCCGAGTACCCGACCGGGACACCGATGTAGCGCTGTGCGAGGGTGTCGATCATGCGGAGGTTCGCCTCCTCGGCGGGCAGCGGGTACGTCGAGGTCGCGTGCATGAGCACGAGCCGTTCGGTCCCGAGCGCCTCGACCGCGCGATCGATCTGCTCCAGCGTCGACATCCCGGTCGACAGGATCACGGGCTTGCCGGTCGCTGCCACCGCGGCGAGCAGGCCGAGGTCGGTGACCGACGCGGAGGCGATCTTGTACGCCACGACGCCCAGTTCCTCGAGGAAGTCCACGCTCGGCTCGTCCCACGGCGACGCGAACCAGTCGAGGCCGCGCATCGTCGCGTGGTCACCGATCTCGATGTACTGGTCGCGGTCGAACTCGACGCGGTAGCGGTACTCGAGGTAGGTCATCTCGCCCCACGGGGTGCTCCGCGGGGTGTGTTTCATGTGCTCTGGCGTGGAGATCTCCGGGGTCCGCTTCTGGAACTTCACGGCCTGCAGCCCTGCGTCGGCGGCGACGTCGACGAGCCGCTTCGCGATGTCCACGTCGCCGTTGTGGTTCAGGCCGATCTCGCCGATCAGGTAGGCGGGGTGGCCGGCGCCGATGGTCGAGGTGCCGATGCTGACGGTCATGGTGCTCCGTTCGTGGTGGTGGCTTCGTGTTCTTCGCAGGCGGTGCTGGCGGTGCGTGCGGTGCGGTCGAGCCGGGGTGCGAGGGCGTCGGCGAGCGCGAGGTCCGTCTCGTCGTCGATGTCGATCGCGCCTGCCGGGTCGACCGGCACGACCTCGACCCGCCCGAAGAACCGGTGCCGGTGCTGCCGGAACCCCTCGACGCGCATCGCGTAGAGGGCGCCGGTCTCGCGGTACTCGGGTGCCCGGTCCTGGCGGCGCGGGCGCGTCGCAGCGTCGTGGTTCACGGCGACCGCACGCCCGTCGGGATCGGTGCGCCACAGGAACGCGTGCGACGGCGTCGCTGCGAACACCGAGTCCGCGTGGTCGTCCAGGATCCGTTCGACGGCGGCGTCGAGGTCGGCCGGGTCGATGAACGGTGACGTCGCCTGGACGAAGAGCAGGACCTCGGGGGTGTCGCCGACGGCCGCGAGCTCGTCGAGCGCGTGCAGCAGCGCGGACTCGGAGCTGGCGCCGTCGTCGGCGAGGGCGGCGGGGCGCCGGACGATGCGTGCACCGGCCGCCACGGCCTCGGCAGCGATCGCGTCCCCGTCCGTGGAGACCACCACGGCGTCCACCAGGTGTGCTCGCAACGCGGACTCGACGGCTCGACGGACGAGGGAGCGGCCGGCGACCGGGCGGAGGTTCTTCCCCGGGATGCCCTTGGACCCCGCGCGTGCAGGGATGACCGCGACGACGCGCATGCTGCTGGCGCGCTCGGTACTGGCGCGCGTGCCGCCTGCGCGCTCGGTGCTCATGTCGGCACGCTAGGGAGGCGGTGTTGCCGGGAGGCGAACGGCGGGGGAGCGTCCGGGGAACGGCGGATTGCTAGGGTCGACGGGTGCTCGGAGCCGATGACGTCCTCGATCCGCCGCCACGTCGAGTCCTCGTCGCCGGGGTGACCGGCGTCGGCAAGACGACCACGGCCGGTCGGATCAGCCGCCGGCTCGGACTTCCACACACCGAGATCGACGCCCTCTTCCACGGACCCGGCTGGGTGCCGCGTCCGACCTTCGAGGCGGACGTCGAGGCGTTCACCGCCGAACCCGCCTGGGTCACCGAGTGGCAGTACCACCAGGTGCGACCCCTCCTCGTCGAGCGTGCCGACACCCTGGTCTGGCTCGACCTGCCCGTCCTCGTCGCGCTCTGGCGGCTCGTGCGTCGGACGATCCGTCGACGGGCCCGGCGGATCGAGCTCTGGAACGGCAACGTCGAGCCGCCGCTGTGGACCGTGCTGGTGAACCGGGACCACATCATCCGGTGGGGGCTCCGGACCCGCAGGAAGATGCAGGCCCAGGTCCCACCTCTCGAGGACACGGCACCCCATCTGCGCATCGTCCGACTCCGGTCGCAGGCCGATGTCGACGCGTGGGTCCACCGGCTGCCCCGACCCTCGGAATAGAATCGGAGTCGTCCGCCTCCGTAGCTCAGTGGATAGAGCAGGTGGTTTCTACCCACCGTGCCGCGGGTTCGATTCCTGCCGGGGGCACCGACGACGAAGGCCGCCATCCGTTCGGATGGCGGCCTTCGTGTGCTGGGGGGCGGTGACGGCTACTCGTCGTCCTCGGCGCGGCGACGCAGCTCGTTGGCGCTGATCGGCTGCGTGTACGGCGCCTCTGACGTCTCGTCGGCGTCCGCGGGTTCCACCGGGGCGTCGGCGATCCGGGTGGGGATCGACGTCGTGTTCGTGGGGCCCGCGGCATCGACGGGGCCGTCGGTGAGGGTGCCGGCGTCCCGCTGCGTGTCCGTCTCGCGGGGCGAGGACTGCGGCCGGGGCGACGACACCGGCTGCTCGTCGACGACGTCGGCGTTGTCCGCGTCGACGTCGCTCGAACCGCGCGACGGGGATGCGGACGTGCCGGGAGCCCCGGGCGTGACGGGAGCCCCGGGCGTACCCGGGGTCCCGAGGGCGGGACGGATCGGCGTCGGCGCCGGCTGGTCGTCACCGTACGGGCGGGTGAGTCCGTCGCCGAACGAGCGGGTCGCGCCGTCCGTGATCGGCGTCGTGGCGTTCGGGTCGGTGCCGCGCGTCGCGGTGTACCCGGCGACGGCACCCGCTGACGCGGCGGTGCCCGGCGTCCCGGCGGCTGCGATGCCTGCGCCGGTCCCCGCGGCGGTGGAGCCGGCGGCGGTGGCGGTGGCGGGCTGCGCGGCGGGCGTGGTCGGGCCTCCCGTCCGCTGCGGCGCAGGCCGCAGGGAGGTGGTCGTCGGCGTCGGGGCCGGCGTCGGTTCCGGCGCGCGCTTGCCACTCGCCTGGTCCGCGCTCCAGTCCTGCTGACGCTTGATCAGGTCGGCGTCGGGATCGGGCGACTCGAACTTCCAGCGCTCGAGGTCGTACTTGAAGAGCTTGCGTGCCTTGCCGGGCCGGGACTGCCACTCGAGCAGCCGGTCGCGGAACTCGGCGAGGGACTGCTCCGCCTGGAAGCTGAACGTCGAGGAGTTCTTCTTGATGTCGGCGATCTCGTGCTGCGCCCAGTTCGCCGCGAGCGGCGCACCGTTGATCGGCAGCAGGCGGAGACGGATGTCGGCGTCCTCGGCGAGGTGGTCCGCGTACCCGCGCTCCTCGTGACCGAGCGAGCCCCACGACGCGGCCTTGCGTGCCGCCGAGATGATGGCGGCGACGGCAGCGTTCTTGGCTTCCCGCTCCTGCAGGCTCACCACGCGCTTGGTCGCACCGCGTCCGATGAGGGCCGCGACGACACCGGCGACGACGATCGCCACGAAGGGGATCAGCGCTCCGGAGATCACGCGCCACCCCGTGTCCGACGAGGTCCAGTCGAGAAGGTCGTTCCACCAGTCCATGCGCGCACCATACCCACGAGTCGGTCGGTTCCAGGGGAGATCAGGCGGCGTTCCGCGCATCCGGTCCGACGTGATTCCAATGTGGAACATCATCGGATCGAACCGCTCCACGCACCGAGGTCACCAGCGCAGGCAGTCCACCGCGTCGTCGACGGACCAGACGTTCGGCAGTTCGACGAACCGGCGCTCTGCGGCGATGTACCGCCGCGCTCGGTAGGCGGTGTCGCCTGCCACGTCGACCCGATCGACGTACCCGACGATCTCGCCGTTGCAACGGGTCACGCGGGAGAGGTCGTCGCGGACGTCGAGGACGCGGAGGTCACCGCGGGAGCGTGCCACGGGGTGCGCGGTCCGGATGCGCAGCTGGGGCTCGGTGGTCGTCTGCATCGAGGTGCCTCCTGTTCCTGGTCGGTGTGCTGCTGACGCTACGGCGCACCTCCGACACGCCGGGGCCTGGCGGCGCGCCCGGGGGACAGTGCTGGCCGGCTGCGCGTTGTGGAGGACGCACCAGGGGCTCGGAGCTCCTCGGAGGCCGGGGAGGTACGTTGTGCCCATGACCACATTCGTGCTCGCAGGTGGATGTTTCTGGTGTCTCGACGCCGTGTACCGCACGCTCCAGGGTGTGCAGGACGTGGTGTCCGGCTACATCGGTGGGACCACGGAGAACCCGTCGTACGAGGCGGTGTGCACCGGTGCCACCGGTCACGCCGAGGCCGTCGCCGTCACCTTCGACGAGGCGGTGATCCCGGCCGACGTCATCCTCGACGTGTTCTTCACGCTGCACGACCCGCGGCAGCTCAACCGTCAGGGCGCCGACGTCGGCACGCAGTACCGCTCGGCGATGTTCCCCGCCGACGACGAGCAGCGTGCGCTGTTCGAGCAGGCGATCGAGCGTGCCTCGGACATCTGGGACGGCGGGATCGTCACCACGATCGAGCCGCTCACGAAGTTCTTCCCCGCCGAGGAGTACCACCAGGACTTCTTCGCGAAGAACCCCGGTCAGGGCTACTGCCTCGCAGTCGCGTTGCCGAAGGTGAACAAGGTCCGCAAGGCCTACAGTCAGTACATCCTGGCGTCCTGAACAACAGGACCGGACGTCGGGGCCACGAGGAGGTGGTCGAACGATGACACAGAACGACGGAACATGGGTCGCAGTCGGTCCGGCAGGAGCGGTGGGCAGCATCCACCGTGCGCCGGACGGGTTCCGGGTCGAGCTCTACGGACACCGAGCCGGCAGTGGCGGGGTCTACCCGTCGCTCCAGTCGGCGAAGGGTGCGGTCCACGCCGCGCTCGGTCCGCTCGCGACGCGACCGGAGTTCCACGCGCACTGATCCGACGTGGCTGCACCTGGCCAGGAGGCTCGGGGGACTCGTCCTCCACAGTCGCCTGATCGGGTCCACACCACACACATCGAGCCCCGGCCCGCCACGGCGGTCCGGGGCTCGATGACGATCGGTGGCATGAACGACACCATCACCGTCTGCGGCATCGTCGCGACCGAGCCCCGCCACCTCGTCACCGAGACCGGCATCGCCATCACGAGCATGCGACTGGCATCACCGTCCCGTCGCTGGGACCGCCAGAACTCCACCTGGACCAACGGCCCCACCAACTGGTTCACCGTGACGGCCTTCCGGTCGCTCGCGGCGAACGTGCACAAGTCCGTCAAGAAGGGCGACCGCATCCTCGTCACCGGACGGGTGCGGATCCGGACCTGGGAGCGGGACGGCCGCGGCGGCACGTCCGTGGAGATCGACGCGGAAGCCCTGGGGCAGGACCTCGCCTGGGGCATCGGCAACTGGATCAAGGTCCCACGCCACGCATCGGAAGCGACCGCGGTGCCCGGCCCTGGACCGAGCGTCAACCCCGACACGGGGGAGGTCCACGGTGCAGAGGACAGCTCGGGCGACGAAGCCGACGAGACGACTCCGGTCCCGGCAGAAGGGGTGGACGAGGAGCTCCCGGAACCGAGCGCCGCCGCCCGGGCCGCCGACGAAGTCCACCGCGAAGCGGCCTGACGTGCTCGAACCGTCACGCGGGGCCGGACGGGTCACTACACTTGACCGCGATATGGCTGAGTACATCTACCAGATGGTCCGTGCCCGCAAGGCAGTCGGCGACAAGCTGATCCTCGACGACGTCACGATGTCGTTCCTCCCCGGTGCGAAGATCGGCGTCGTGGGCCCGAACGGCGCCGGCAAGTCGACGATCCTGAAGATCATGGCCGGCCTCGACCAGCCCTCCAACGGCGAAGCGAAGCTCACGCCGGGCTTCAGCGTCGGCATCCTCATGCAGGAGCCCGAGCTCGACGAGTCGAAGACCGTGCTCGAGAACGTGCAGGAAGGCGTCGGCGAGATCCACGGCAAGATCTCCCGCTTCAACGAGATCTCCGCGCTGATGGCCGAGCCGGACGCCGACTTCGACGCGCTCCTGGCCGAGATGGGCACCCTGCAGGAAGAGATCGACGCGGCCGACGCGTGGGACCTCGACTCGCAGCTCGAGCAGGCGATGGCCGCGCTCCAGTGCCCCCCGGGGGACGAGCTCGTCACGCACCTGTCCGGCGGTGAGAAGCGCCGCGTCGCGCTCTGCAAGCTCCTGCTGCAGAAGCCGGACCTGCTCCTCCTCGACGAGCCCACAAACCACCTCGACGCCGAGAGCGTGCTCTGGCTCGAGCAGCACCTGCAGCAGTACCACGGCGCCGTGCTCGCCGTGACCCACGATCGGTACTTCCTCGACCACGTCGCCCAGTGGATCGCCGAGGTCGACCGCGGTCGTCTCTACCCGTACGAGGGCAACTACTCGACGTACCTCGAGAAGAAGCGCGCTCGCCTCGAGGTCCAGGGCAAGAAGGACGCCAAGCTCGCGAAGCGTCTGTCGTCCGAGCTCGACTGGGTGCGCAGCAACACCAAGGGTCGTCAGGCGAAGTCCAAGGCCCGTCTCGCTCGCTACGAGGAGATGGTGACGGAAGCCGAGCGCACCAGGAAGCTCGACTTCGAGGAGATCGTGATCCCCGTGGGGCCGCGTCTCGGCTCGCAGGTCATCGACGCCGAGAAGCTGCACAAGCAGTTCGGTGAGCGCGTCATCATCGACGACCTCTCCTTCACGCTCCCGCGCAACGGCATCGTCGGCGTCATCGGCCCGAACGGCGTCGGCAAGACGACCCTGTTCAAGACGATCGTCGGGCTCGAGCCCCTCGACGGCGGCACGCTGAAAATCGGTGAGACGGTCGACATCTCGTACGTCGACCAGAGCCGTGGTGGCATCGACCCGAACAAGAACCTGTGGGAGGTCGTGTCCGACGGACTCGACTACATCCAGGTCGGCAAGACCGAGATCCCGTCCCGCGCATACGTCTCGCAGTTCGGGTTCAAGGGCCCGGACCAGCAGAAGCGTGCAGGCATCCTCTCGGGTGGTGAGCGCAACCGTCTGAACCTCGCGCTGACGCTCAAGCAGGGCGGCAACCTCCTGCTCCTCGACGAACCGACCAACGACCTCGACGTCGAGACCCTCGGTTCGCTGGAGAACGCACTGCTCGAGTACCCCGGTTGCGCCGTGGTCATCACCCACGACCGGTGGTTCCTCGACCGCATCGCGACGCACATCCTCGCGTGGGAAGGCCTGAACGAGGACGGCACGCCGAACTGGTACTGGTTCGAGGGCAACTTCGAGGCGTACGAGGAGAACAAGATCGAGCGCCTCGGTGCCGACGCGGCCAAGCCCGGTCGCGCGACGTACCGCAAGCTCACGCGGGACTGACCCGCACGTGGCCAGGCTGCACACGCCGGTCCGCATCCGCTGGAGCGACATCGACGCCTACGGGCACGTGAACAACTCCGCGATGCTCCGGCTGCTCGAAGAAGCCCGTGTGCTCGCGTTCTGGGCGCCGGATCCCGACGAGGTCGACGAGTCGGGATCCGCGCCGGAGCCGATCATCGACGGTCGGCCGGGATCCGGCACGATGACGGTCATCGCGGCCCAGCGGCTCGAGTACCTCGCATCGACGCCGTACTTCCGACGACCGCTCGACATCCAGCTCTGGATCGGGCACGTCGGCGGTGCGAGCCTCGACATCTCGTACGAGGTCTGGTCGCCGGCCGGCCACGAGCCCGCCGAGCTCTACACGCGGGCCACGACGACGCTGGTGATGGTCGACGCGGCCACGAACCGTCCGCGTCGCCTCACGGCCGTCGAGCGCGCGGCATGCGAGCCGTACGTCGAACCGCCGGTCGTGTTCTCGAGGCCGTAGCCGACCCGGCCCAGCCCCCCCCCCCCCCCCCCCCCCGTGGCCCGCCGGGGGGGGCCCCCCCCCCCCCCCCCGGCCCCCCCCCCCCCACACCCCCCCCCCCGGGGGGAAAACCCGCCGCACCGCGAGACCCCGGCCGCCCTGCGCGCTCGGCGACTCCTGCGTGTACAGGATCCACTCGTCCGC
>Ga0153994_1000070_pt1 | contig 60977 bp, 61 predicted proteins | sample TSNC078MetaG_FD_104735 | JGI IMG/M metagenome (GOLD analysis project Ga0153994, IMG submission 104735) | Attine ant fungus gardens microbial communities from North Carolina, USA - TSNC078 MetaG | ecosystem: Host-associated > Fungi > Mycelium > Unclassified | place: USA: North Carolina, Lumber...
ACATCGCTCCGAGAGGCGAGCACGGACGGTTTCAGCACCGTCGGGCTCGCTGCGGCTCCTGTCGCGGTACTCGATCAGGTGAGGACGGGCAGCGTTCCCGTCGTCTCCGATGATGCGGAGGCCTCCGCGGAGGCGGAGGACGACTACTGCCCCGTCGTCATCCGCAAGAAGGTGTTCGCCTCCGTCCCGATGACAGTCGACGACGCCCTGTACTACATGGAACTCGTCGGCCACGACTTCTACCTCTTCATCGACCAGGAGAACCAGCGCCCGAGCGTCGTCTACCGCCGCAAGGGCTGGGACTACGGCGTGATCGCCCTGGACGACGAAGCAGACGAACTCCAGGAGGTCGCGACGGCGAGCCGCAAGCTCGGCAGCTGAGCCGACTGCGCTCCTGCAGCGCCGATTCCGCGCCGATGGTGGCGGCCCAGGCGGCCGTCGCCATCGGCGCTTCGCTTTCCGGAGCGCCCTCACAGGAACTACCCTCCGAACGCAATGGCGGAACAAGTACGATATGTCTAGCGTCGGCCCAGGTCGGCGGTTCGACGTGCGCCCGACTGGGCGACAGGCGATACCAGCCTGAACAAACAAAGTGGAGTGCATAAGTGGCCTCAGTACTGGAAAAGGTCCTCCGTGTCGGTGAGGGTCGCACCCTCCGCCGCCTGGAGGCGTACGCCAAAGCGGTGAACGCGCTCGAAGACGACTTCAGCGAGCTCACCGACGAAGAGCTGATGCACGAGACCGTCGAACTGCGAGAGCGCTACAGCAACGGAGAGTCGCTCGACGACCTCCTGCCTGAGGCGTTCGCCGCCGTCCGCGAGGCGGCCAAGCGCACGCTCGGGATGCGTCACTTCGACGTGCAGATCATGGGCGGCGCCGCCCTGCACCTCGGCAACATCGCCGAGATGAAGACCGGTGAGGGCAAGACCCTCGTGGCGACGACGGCCGCGTACCTCAACGCGATCTCCAGCCGCGGCGTCCACGTCATCACGGTCAACGACTACCTGGCCAGCTACCAGTCGGAGCTCATGGGCCGCGTCTTCCGCGCGCTCGGCATGACCACGGGCGTGATCCTCGCCGGCCAGACGCCGGAAGAGCGCCGCGAGCAGTACGCGGCCGACATCACGTACGGCACCAACAACGAGTTCGGCTTCGACTACCTGCGCGACAACATGGCGTGGCAGGCGAGCGACATGGTGCAGCGCGGCCACTTCTTCGCGATCGTCGACGAGGTGGACTCGATCCTCATCGACGAGGCGCGCACCCCGCTGATCATCTCCGGGCCGTCGTCCGGCGAGGCGAACCGCTGGTTCAACGAGTTCGCCAACCTCGCCAAGCGACTCGAGCCGGAGGTCGACTACGAGATCGACGAGAAGAAGCGCACCGTCGGCGTGCTCGAGCCAGGCATCGAGAAGGTCGAGGACTACCTCGGCATCGACAACCTGTACGAGTCGGCCAACACGCCCCTCATCTCGTTCTTGAACAACGCGATCAAGGCGAACGCGCTGTTCAAGCGCGACAAGGACTACGTCGTGATGAACGGCGAGGTACTGATCGTCGACGAGCACACCGGCCGCATCCTGATGGGCCGCAGGTACAACGAGGGCATCCACCAGGCCATCGAGGCCAAGGAGGGCGTCGAGGTCAAGGCCGAGAACCAGACCCTCGCCACCGTGACCTTGCAGAACTACTTCCGCCTGTACAAGAAGCTGTCCGGCATGACCGGTACCGCCGAGACAGAGGCGGCCGAGTTCATGAGCACGTACAAGCTCGGCGTCGTCCCCATCCCGACCAACAAGCCGATGCAGAGGATCGACCAGTCCGACCTCGTCTACAAGAACGAGCAGGCGAAGTTCGCCCAGGTCGTCGAAGACATCGCCAAGCGCCACGAGAAGGGCCAGCCCGTCCTCGTCGGAACGACCAGCGTCGAGAAGAGCGAGTACCTGTCGCGTCTGCTCGCGAAGAAGGGCGTGCGTCACGAGGTCCTGAACGCGAAGAACCACGCCCGCGAGGCCGCGATCGTCGCGCAGGCAGGCCGCCTCGGCGCCGTGACCGTCGCGACCAACATGGCGGGACGTGGAACGGACATCATGCTCGGCGGAAACGCCGAGTTCATCGCCGTCGCCGAGATGAACTCCCGCGGACTGTCGCCTGTCGACACCCCGGAGGAGTACGAGGCGGCGTGGGACGAGGTCTTCAGCTCCGTCAAGGAGAAGGTGCAGACCGAGGCGGACAAGGTCGTCGAGGCCGGCGGTCTCTACGTGCTCGGCACCGAGCGCCACGAGTCGCGCCGCATCGACAACCAGCTCCGTGGTCGTTCCGGCCGTCAGGGTGACCCAGGCGAGAGCCGCTTCTACCTGTCGCTGACCGACGACCTGATGCGCCTCTTCAACGCGGGCGCAGCCGAGACGCTGATGGGCAGGGGCAACGTCCCCGACGACCTCGCCATCGAGTCGAAGGTGGTCAGCAGGGCCATCCGCAGCGCGCAGTCGCAGGTCGAGGCGCGGAACGCCGAGATCCGCAAGAACGTCCTTAAGTACGACGACGTCCTCAACCGGCAGCGCGAGGCGATCTACGGCGACCGCAGGCACATCCTCGAGGGCGACGACCTGCACGAGCGCACCCAGCAGTTCCTGACCGAGGTGATCGACGACATCCTCGACCAGCACACAGGTGAGGGCAACGGAGACGACTGGGACTTCGACGCCCTGTGGGCCGAGCTCAAGACCCTCTACCCGGTGGGCGTGACGATCGACGAGGTCATCACCGAGGCGGGCAACAAGGGCAAGATCAACCGCGACTTCATGCGTCGCGAGATCCTGTCGGATGCGCGGATCGCTTACCAGAAGCGCGAAGAATCGCTCGGTTCCCCCGCGATGCGCGAACTGGAGCGCCGGGTGGTGCTGTCGGTGATCGACCGCCGCTGGCGAGACCACCTCTACGAGATGGACTACCTCAAGGACGGCATCGGCCTGCGCGCCATGGCGCAGCGCGACCCGCTGGTCGAGTACCAGCGCGAGGGCTACGCGATGTTCCAGCAGATGATGGGGTCGATCCGCGAGGAGACCGTCGGCTTCCTGTTCAACCTGGAGGTGGAGGTCAACGAGGCGCCAGGCGAGGTCGAGGCTCCGAGCGTCGCCGCCAAGGGGCTCGGCCGTGGCGAAGGCGAGGCCCGCCTCAGCTACTCCGCCCCGAGCGACGCCGGCGGCGTCGAGGTGCGCAACCAGCGTGGACAGATCGAGCAGAGCGCGACGGCGCGCGCGCAGCGCACCCAGCAGCAGCTCAACGAGGCGTCGGCGCCGCCTGCGCAGGGTGCGACGCAGCGCGGCGCATTCGGTCAGCGCGTCAGCGACAACGACGCGCCGGCTCCCGCCAACCGTGCGGAGCGTCGCGCACAGGGCAAGAAGGGCTGACCAGCCCCGATCACGCGAATGGCCGTCCCGATCGGGGCGGCCATTCGCGTGTCACGCCGCCGCCGAGCGGCCGCGAGCGGGGCGGCTCACACGGTCACAGCACGCTGATCGCGCTCGCCCGCCAGCGCTCCCCGACGGCGTCGAGCCGGATGGCGACAGCCCTGGACCTGTTCGGCTGGTGCACGAGCACCACCGCCTCGACGACGCCGTCCAGTGGCCGCGCGACGACAGGGTCGCCGACCAGCAGACGCGGCCGTTGCACGGTGGCTCCTGCGAGCCGTCTGGTGCGCGCCGCGATCGCGGAGCGGCGCAGCAGATGGATGAAGACGTCGTCGCTCACCCAGCGGCTGAGCTGGTCGATGTTCCTCGCCCCCGCGAGAATCTCCACAACGCAGAGCGCGAGATTGGCGACCAGGGGTGCTGGATCGGGGAAGCCGCTGTCGTCGGTGACGATCGGCAGCTCCACCACGGGATGCGGTGCGCGGCGAGCCTCGCCCGCTCGTGCAGCGGCTCCCACCCGCCCTGCGCGGCCAGGGTGCGGCGGCAGGCCCACCGGCCTGTAGCGGTCATGGTTGTGATCGAGCACGGTGCTCACAGAAGAATCCCCTCAAACGTGGCCGCTGCTGCGCGGCGACTTTCATCGGCTGCGGCGGCGGAAGCCCGTCCCACTTCGGCCGTCGCGTGGGAGCCACTCAAGCAGGCGCATCCCCGGGGCGTCCAGGGCTCTAACACGGGCTGTGGATAACATCCGTGATCATTTCGAGGATCTGCCTAGACTAGGGGCGTGTCGACGCTCAGTGATCTCGTGCAAGCCCATGGCCGTTCCTCGGAGGAGGATGTCGATTGGCTCCACGGCCTCGTCGGTGACTGGCAGCTCCTCGCCGACCTCGCCTTCGCCGACATCGTGCTCTGGGTGCCGACGACGGACGACGACTTCGTGGCGGTGGCCCATGCTCGACCGTCGAGCGCCGCGACGCTGTTCTACCGCGACTTCGTCGGGCAGCGCATCAAGCCGGAGTGGCGCCAGCAGGTCACGGATGCGTTCCAGACCAAACAGATCATCGACACCAACGCGCCGGACTGGTTCGAGGAGACGCCGACCCGCGTGCTCGCCGTGCCGGTCATCCGCAGGCTGAGCGTCAACTCCCCGCAGACCGCCGAGCAGCCCGTCGCCGTCATCACGCGACACTCCAACCTCAGTGAGGCGCGAACGCCAGGGCGCCAGGAGCTCACGTTCAACGCCTGCGCCAACGACCTGTTCAACATGATCGCGACAGGGGACTTCCCCGATCTCGGGGCGCCGAGCGGTCCTCGACGCGGGGCACCCCGCGCATCCGATGGCCTGATCAGGCTCGATGTGGACGGCATCACCACGTTCGCGAGCCCCAACGCCCTCAGCGCGTTCAACAGGATGGGCTTCACGGAGGAGCTCGAGGGCGAGTCGCTCGCGACGGTCACCACGCGCCTGCTCTCCGGCAGGATGACCGTCGACGAGTCCTTGCCGCTCGTCGTCACGGGGCGCGCGCCCTGGCGCACCGACATCGAGGCGCGCGGCGTCACCGTGTCTCTCCGGGCCATCCCGATCCGCAACAGGGGGGAGAGGGTCGGTGCGATCGTGCTCTGCCGCGATGTGTCGGAGCTGCGCCACCAGGAGCGCGAGCTCATCACCAAGGACGCGACCATCCGCGAGATCCACCACAGGGTCAAGAACAACCTGCAGACCGTCGCATCCCTGCTGCGCATCCAGGCGCGCCGCACCCACTCCGAGGAGGCGCGCGAAGCCCTCAGCCAGGCGATGCGCCGGGTCGCGGCCATCGCGGTCGTGCACGACACGCTCTCCACCGGCCTCAACCAGATCGTCGACTTCGACGATGTGTTCGCCCGCGTGCTGCTGCTCGTGGCGGAGGTGGCGTCGAGCCACAACACCACCGTGCATCCCAAGTCGTCCGGCAGCTTCGGCTCGCTGCCGAGCGAGTATGCGACCCCGCTCGCGCTCGCGCTCACCGAACTCGTGACGAACGCGGTCGAGCACGGTCTCGCCGGCCGCGAAGGCCAGGTCGAGATCATCGCGAACCGTTCGGAGGACTCCCTCACGGTGAAGGTCGTCGACAACGGCTCCGGCCTGCCGGAGGGCAAGGTCGGCAGCGGGCTCGGCACGCAGATCGTGCGCACCCTCATCCAGGGCGAGCTCGGCGGCACGATCGACTGGCACACCATGATGGGCCAGGGCACAGAGGTGACCATCGAGGTGCCGTTGCGCTACCTCACCAAGTCATAGCGTCCGGTGGTCCGGCCGGGTGCGCGCGGACAAACGAAAGCCGAGGCCGCTCCCTCTTCTGCTAGGTGTGTGAGGGAGCGCCTCGGCGTGCGCGGGTGGTGTTGCGGGTCAGGAAGCGCGGCGGGCGCGTGCTGCGCGGCGCTTGAGAGCGCGGCGCTCGTCCTCGGAGAGGCCGCCCCAGACGCCGGAGTCCTGGCCGGTCTCCAGCGCGTACTGCAGGCAGATCTCCGTCACGGTGCAGCGTGCGCACACGGACTTGGCCTTGTCGATCTGGTCGACTGCGGGCCCGGTGTTGCCGACGGGGAAGAAGAGTTCGGGGTCCGCGGTGAGGCAGGCAGCTTTGTCGCGCCAGTCCATGAAAATGTGCTCCTTGTTTGCTGATTGTTCCCCGGCCACGACGGCCTAGGATGCATGTTAAGCAGTCGAGCTACAGGGTGAATGATCCGTGGGGGATAGACCTGCCCACGACCCTGTGAGCGCTAACTCGACCTCGAATATGCTCCCATAGCGCATAATCCGAATCAATAGTTTTGTATGAGATAACGCTGTGAACACAAGCGAGAAATGAATGAGTGCTAGAGTTCCGCCCCCGGATGGGGACCAGTCCAACCGTTCCACGGACCCTGTCGGCGACACCGTGAGCGACCGCGTCGGCGGCACTGGAGTCGGCCCAAACGCCGCTCGGCGGCCGCCCATGCTGGTTGCGCTCTCCGTCCTGCTCTTCCTCGAGGCGGCCCTCGTCGCGGGAGCGGCCGTCTGGCTGCTCGTCGAGCTGCTCACGCAGCGGCCGGAGTCGTTCGCGACGGCCGTCGCCATCGTCGTGCTGGTCGTGCTCGCCGCGATCTGGGTCGTCGCGACGGCGATCGGGGCGCTGCGCGCGCAGAACTGGTCGCGTGCCTCGGCGGTGACCATCCAGATCCTGCAGATCGCGGTCGCTGTCGGCTCGTTCCAGGGCCTGTACGCTCGTCCGGATCTGGGCTGGGCGCTGCTCGTCCCCGCCGTGGTCGGCATCGTCCTCACTGTCTCTCCGCAGGTCGTGAAGGCGACGACGCGCAACACTCCGCAACACGAATAGGGCGGAAGCGGGAACAAGTCGCACACTCGGATGGTTATGCCCGACATCGTGACTGAAACATCCTCCGCCCCGCTCGCCTCCGCATCCACCATCGACGAAGCCCGCGCCGGCCATCAGGCGTGGCGCGACGCCCGCCTCTCCTCCGTCGTATCCGCAACGGGGAACCTCAGCCTCATCGAGACCCGCTGGCTGCAGCCCGGCGACGAGACGACGGCTCAGGATGCGCTGGCCGGTCAGCCGGAGACGGTCACCGCCACCGAGCTCACCCGCACGAACCTCGAGACAGGGCAGCCGGAGCGCGGCATCCGACTCTGGGATGCGAACTCGCCGGCGATCCAGGCGTTCGAGACCGTCACCGCCTTCCCGTTCGACCCGGATTGGGTCATCGAGGCGACCTTCACGCCGGTCGACGGCGCCCGCACGGTGCCGTTCGAGCACATCCGCGACAACGGTGGAACGCGCGATCTCGTCGTGCCTGGCGACATCACCTTCAGCAAAGACGGCGTCGCGTACTCGCTCAGCGCGTTCGACGACGACGGCACCCTGCTGCTCGTGTTCGGCGACCCGACCAACGGCGCCGACGGAGAGAACGGCACGTACGGCTCAGGCCGCTTCCTGTTCGTGCAGCACGACGGCGAGAAGGCCGTCCTCGACTTCAACCGCGCGTTCGTGCCGCCGTGCGGTTTCTCCGACCAGTACAACTGCCCGCTCCCTCCGCGCAACAACCGCTTCGACATCCCCCTCGAAGCAGGCGAGAAGGTCGTCGTGTTCCGCGACCGCGCAGCGCACTAGTACAGCGCACCAGCACGACAGCACACGCACCACAGCACACGCTTCACAGCACAGCAACCCCCTCACCCCCACCAGGAGAACTCCGTTGAGAAAGAAGTCCATTCTCGTCGTGCTCGCCACGGCCGTCGCCACCACGCTGGCGCTCGCCGGCTGCTCGGGCGCATCGTCGTCGTCGAGCGGCGCTGACGCATCCATCGCCATCGGCTCGCTGTACGAGCCGGTCAACCTCGACAACACCGCAGGCGGAGGGCAGGGCGTCACAGAGGCCCTGAACGGCAACGTCTACGAAGGCCTGTTCAAGCTCACCGACGACGGCAAGGTCGAGCCGCTGCTCGCCACGAAATACACCGCGAGCGACGACGGCCTCACATACACGTTCACCCTGCGCGACGGCGTGAAGTTCCACTCCGGCAAGCCGCTGACCAGCGCGGACGTCAAGAGCAGCATCGAGCGGGTGACCGCCGCGGACTCGCAGTCGGCGCGCAAGTCGCAGCTCGCCGTCATCTCCGGCATCGCCACGCCGGACGACAAGACCGTCGTCATCTCGCTGAAGTCGCGCTCGATCTCGCTGCCGTACAACCTCAGCTACATCTGGATCTACGGCCCTGGCACCAAGAACTACAAGACGGCGGAGGACGGCACAGGCCCGTACACGCTCGGCACCTGGAAGCGCGGCAGCTCGCTCAGCCTCGAGCGCAACAGCGATTACTGGGGCAGCAAGGCGAAGAACAAGGAAGTCGTCTACGACTACTTCACCGACGCCACCGCGCTCTCCAACGCCCTCCTCACCAACCAGGTGGATGTGGTCACCAGCATCCAGAGCCCGGATGCGCTGACCCAGTTCGACGGCAACAAGGACTACACGATCACCAACGGCAAGTCGACCACGAAGGAGCTGCTGGCCTTCAACGACAAAGTCGCGCCGTTCGACAAGGCCGAGGTCCGCAAGGCCGTGTACTCCGCCATCGACACCAAGAAGCTGCTGAGCTCCATCTGGGGCAAGTACGGCACGCTGATCGGCTCGATGGTCCCGCCGAGCGACCCCTGGTACGAAGACCTCACCAAGGTCAACCCGTACGACGTGACCCTCGCCAAGAAGGAGCTGGCAGAGGCCGGCCTGCCGAACGGCTTCACGTTCACGCTCGACACCCCGACGTACGACCCGCACCCCGCGGTCGCCGAGTTCCTGAAGAGCGAGCTGGCCAAGGTCGGCATCACGGTCAACATCAACTCCATCTCGGCAGACGAGTGGTACACGAAGGTGTTCAAGAACCACGACTTCGCCGCCACCCTGCAGGAGCACGTCAACGACCGCGACGTGGTCTGGTACGGAAACCCCGACTTCTACTGGGGCTACGACAACCCGCAGGTCACCCAGTGGGTGAACGAGGCAGAGCAGGCGACGAGCACCGCGGAGCAGACCGCCAAGCTGAAGCTCGTCAACGAGCAGATCGCGAAGGACGCCGCCAGCGCCTGGCTGTACCTCTACCCGCAGATCGTCGTCGCGTCGAGTGACATCAGCGGGTACCCGGTCAACGGGCTGAACTCGCAGTTCTACGCGTACGACATCGTCAAGAAGTAGACAGGGGCGAGATATCCACAGGATGCTCGGGGGGCCGTTCACCGGCTCCCCGAGCATTTACTCTTGAGAACGTCATGGCCGTCTATCTTCTGCGTCGCTTCGCCTTCCTGGTGGTGTCGTTGCTGCTCGCCATGGTGGTGCTGTTCCTCCTGCTGAGGGTGCTGCCTGGCGACCCGTCGAACGCGCTGCTGTCCGTCAATGCCACCCCGGAGCAGATCAAAGCCGCGCAGGAGCAGGTCGGCAGCGACCAGCCGCTGCTGCAGCAGTTCGTCACCTGGTTCGGGCAGATGCTGACGCTGAACCTGGGGGCGTCGTTCATCACGTCGCTCCCCGTCGGGCCCGAGATCGCTTCGCGGCTGGCCGTGACGATCCCGCTGACCCTCATCTCGTTCGTCATCGCGCTGGCGCTCGCGCTCGTGATCGGGTTCGTCGCCGCCTGGAAATCCGACACCTGGTACGGCATCGCGCTGTCCGCCATCTCGCAGCTCGGGATCGCCGTGCCGGTGTTCTGGGTCGGCATCCTGCTGGTGAGCGCGTTCTCGATCAACCTCCGCTGGTTCCCGTCCGGCGGCTTCCCGCGCGATGACTGGGCAGACCCGGCCGCCGCCCTCAACTCGCTCGCGCTTCCCGTGATCACGATCGCGGTCGTGATGAGCGCATCCATTGCGCGGTACGTGCGCAGCGCGACCCTGGATGTGATCGGCAGCGACTACCTGCGCAACTCGCGTGCGCTCGGCTCCAGCTTCGGCCAGGCGATGTGGCGGCACGGCCTGCGCAACGGGGCGGTGCCGGTCATCTCGATCCTGGGCATCGAGCTGGCGACCACCTTCCTGGGGGCGGTCGTGGTCGAGAGCGTCTTCACGCTGCCCGGCCTCGGGAGCATGCTGTTGCGCGCGATCCAGCAGCACGACTACCCGAACATCCAGGGCATCCTGTTCGTGAGCACCCTCGCCGTGCTGCTGATCGGCTTCGCGGCCGACCTGGTGCAGCGTCTCGTCGACCCGCGACTGCGGCTGAGCATCTCGGGCAACCGATGAGCGCGATCGTGGACCAGGCGGCCGGGCACGCCGGGGAGAGCGGGCAGGAGGCGCAGCCGCCGGAGCGCACCCGTCGCCGCCGTTCGGTGACGCTCACCATCGGGATCGTGCTGGTCGGGCTCGTCGTGGTGGTGGCCGTCGTCTCGTTCTTCTGGCTGCCGTTCGCGCCGAGCGACACCTCGGGCGGCCGGCTCGAGCATCCGGATGCGACGCACTGGCTCGGCACGGACAAGCTCGGCCGCGACCTCACGACGCAGCTCATGATCGGTGCACGGATCGCGCTCGCGGTCGGCATCGGCTCCGTCGCCATCGGAGCACTGATCGGCATCACCCTCGGCCTGCTGGCGGCGTTCGCCACCACCTGGCTGGACGACACGATCTCGGCGGCGCTCGACATCCTCATCGCGTTCCCGACGCTGCTGCTCGCGATGCTCATCGTCGCCGCCCAGGGCGCATCCCTCGGCACGGCGATCCTCGCGATCGGTCTCGCGATGTCGGCGGTCGTCGCCAGGCTCACGCGCGTTCTGGCGAAGCGGGTGCTCTCCCAGCAGTACGTCACCGCGGCGCGCACCTCGGGGACGAGCTGGCTCGGTGTTGTCGGCAAGCACATCCTGCCCAACATCTGGCCGACGCTCGGCGTGAACCTCGCCCTGCAGTTCGGCGTCGCCGTGCTGGCGGAGGCGAGCCTGTCGTACCTCGGTCTCGGCGCTCCGCCGCCGAACGCGTCGTGGGGCCGGCTGCTGCAGGAGGCCCAGGGCACCGTCGCGACGGCTCCTGTCGGGGCGATCGCCCCTGGCGTCGCGCTCGTGGTGCTGGTGATCGGCGTGAATCTCGTGGCGGACGGTCTCCGCGATGTCGCAGACCCGACGAGGAGGCGGTCACGATGAGCGAGGAAGTGCAGACACAGACTCCGTCGATGGATGCGACGTTGCTGGAGGTCAGGGATCTCGGGGTCGTTTCGGCGACGGGCGCCCCGCTGGTCCGGGATGTGTCGTTCAGCATCGCGGCGGGGGAGCGGCTCAGCCTCATCGGCGAGTCCGGCTCTGGCAAGTCGCTCACCTCGTTCGCGGTGACAGGGCTGCTTCCCGCAGGACTCGTCGCATCGGGGAGCGCCGTTCTCGGCGGCGTCGAGGTGGTCGGCGCGAAGGAGCGCGACCTGGTCGCGCTGCGCGGACGCGTCGCCTCCGTCGTCTTCCAGGAGCCGCTGACGGCGCTCGATCCCCTGATGCGCCTCGGCAAGCAGGTCGCGGAGCCGCTGCGACGGCATCTCGGGCTGCGCGGCGACGCCCTCAAGCGCGCGGTGCTCGACGCGCTCGCCGAGGTGCGGTTGCCGGAGCCGGAGCGGATCGCCAGGGCGTACCCGCACGAGATCTCAGGAGGGCAGCGTCAGCGCGTCGCCATCGCCGCCGCGCTCGCCTGCGCACCGCAGCTCCTCATCGCCGACGAGCCGACCACGGCGCTCGACGTGACCGTGCAGGCGGAGATCCTGTCGCTCATCGACGCACTCGTCGCCGAGCGCGGCATGGCGCTGCTGTTCGTCAGCCACGACCTCGCCGTCGTCTCCCGGATGACGGAGCGCGCTCTCGTCCTCCGTGCGGGACGCGTGGTCGAGTCAGGCACCATCGAAAACCTGCTCGCGGCCCCCAGCGACCCGTACACGGTCGAACTCGTCGCGAGCGCACGCGAGCTCGACCGAGCCCTGGAGGTGTCGTGAGCGCCATCCTGGAGCTTCGTGAGGCGGGTTTCCGCTATCGTCGCGCATCCACTGCCGCGCTGGAGGGCGTCTCGCTGGCCGTCGAGCCTGGACGCAACGTCGGCCTGGTCGGCGAGTCGGGCGCAGGCAAGACCACCGCGCTGTCCATCCTGCTCGGCCTGAGCAGCCCGACCAGCGGCGAACTGCTGTTCGACGGCGTTCGGCTCGACCGGCGGGATCGCGCCAGGATGCGCGAGTTCCGCCGCAGCGTGCAGACGGTGTTCCAAGACCCGTACTCGTCGCTCGACCCTCGGCAGAGCGTCGGGCGCATCATCGCCGAGCCGCTGACGAGCCTCAGGGTCGCCTCCGGTCAGGATGCGCGCGACAGGGTGGCGGAGGCGCTGGCGGCAGTCGGGCTCCCCGGGGATGCGGCCGGAAGGTATCCGCACGAGTTCTCCGGAGGACAGCGGCAGCGCATCGCCATCGCGCGCGCCGTGGTGTCCCGGCCGAGGGTGCTCCTCGCCGACGAGCCGGTGAGCGCGCTCGACGTGACGACGCGCATCCAGATCATCGGCCTCCTCTCCGAGCTGAGCAGCCGCGAGGGAATGACGGTGGTGATGGTGTCGCACGACCTCGGGGTCGTCGCCTCGCTGTGCGAGCAGACCGTGGTGCTCCGCGGCGGCAGGGTCGTCGAGCAGGGGGAGACGCGCTCCGTGCTGGGGAACCCTCAGGACGCGTACACGCAGCGCCTGCTCGCGTCCGTGCCGCGGCTGCCTGCCTGATCCGGCGGTCTGCTCAGTCGATGCCGAGTTTCTTGCGCAGCATGGCGACGTGTCCCGTCGCCTTCACGTTGTAGAGCGGGAGGCGCACGCTGCCGTCCGGGTCGACGACGAAGGTCGAGCGGATGACGCCGGTGACCGTCTTGCCGTAGAGCTTCTTCTCTCCGTATGCGCCATACGCCTGGTGCACGGCGAGGTCCTCATCGCTCAGCAGGGGGAAGTTGAGGCCCTCCTGCTCCTGGAACTGCTTGTTCTTCGCGGGGGCGTCCTTGGAGATGCCGATGACCTGATAGCCGGACGACGCCAGCGAGTTCAGGTTGTCGCGGAAGTCGCACGCTTCCTTCGTGCAGCCCGGCGTCATCGCCGCAGGGTAGAAGTACACGATCACGTTCTTGCCCGCGTAGTCGCCGAGCGAGACAGCAGCGCCGTCCTGGTCCTTCAGAGTGAACGCCGGTGCGGCGTCTCCCGCTTCGAGTCGCACATCAGTCATGCACTCATTCTGACGCACGAGTGCGGGCGGCGCTCAGGCGAACGTCGCGAGCAGCCGCTGCAGCGAGTCCAGTCGTGCCCGCCCGGCGTCGCCGAGGGCTCCGGCCTCGACGGCTTCGATGATCGCGCAGTCCGGCGCGTCAGGGAGGTGCGTGCATCCGCGGGGGCAGTCCTCCGCCAGCTCTGCGAGGTCGGTGAACGACTTGAGGATGCTGTCGGTGTTGATGTGCCCGAGCCCGAACGAGCGGACGCCGGGGGTGTCGATCACCCAGCCGTGGCCCTCGGCGTTCTCGACGCGTAGTGACACGGTGGACGACGACGTGTGCCTGCCGCGGCCGGTCACCACGTTGACGTGGCCCGTCGCGCGCAGCGCGCCAGGCACGATCTCGTTCACGAGGGTCGACTTGCCGACTCCGGAGTGACCGACGACCACCGTGTCGTGACCGACCAGGGCGGCCGTGATCGCGTCGACGGGGATGTGGTCCTCACGACTCGTGAACACCGGGAGGTCGAGCCCGGCGAAGTTCTCCAGGAACGGACCCGGATCGGCGAGGTCGATCTTGGTCACGCACAGCATCGGCGTGATCCCCGCGTCGTATGCGGCGACCAGGTAGCGGTCCACCAGGCGCGTGCGCGGCTCCGGGTTCGCAGCCGCCACCACGATCAGCATCTGATCGGCGTTGGCGACGATCACCCGCTCCACCTCGTCGGTGTCGTCGGCGCTCCTGCGCAGCAGGGTGGTGCGCGGCTCGATGCGCACGATCCGGCCGAGCGTGCCGTCCTCGCCCGTCGTGTCGCCGACGATGGCCACCCTGTCGCCGGTCACGATGGCCTGCTTGCGCAGCTCGCTGGCGCGGGCCGCCGTCATCTGGCGTTCGTCAGCGGTGTCCTCGTCGAGGAGCACGGTGTACCTGCCGCGGTCGACGCCGAGCACCCTGGCGATCTGCGCATCCCCGTGCTCCGGCCTGGTCTTGGTGCGCGGCCGGTTGCCCTTCGGGTTGGGGCGGCTCCGGATGCTCGACTCGTCGAACTCGGAGTACTCCTCGTCATCGTCGTCGCCGTCGTCCCACCACGATCCTGTCTGCTCCGTCACGCTGCGTTCTCCCTCACGCTGGGGCGGTGCCTTCCTCGACCAGGCGCGTCCAGAGCTGTGTGAACTGGGGGAGCGTCTTGGCGGTCGTTGCGACGTTCTCGATCTCGACGCCTGGGACCACCAGCCCGATGATCGCGCCCGCCGTCGCCATCCTGTGGTCCTCGTAACTGCGCCACACGCCGCCGGTGAGCGGCCGCGGTTCGATCCTCAGCCCGTCCTCGAGCTCGGTGACCGCGCCGCCGAGGCCATTGATCTCAGCGACGAGAGCGGCGAGCCGATCGGTCTCGTGGTGGCGGATGTGTCCGATGCCGGTGATCTCGCTGGGGCCGTCCGCGAGGGCTGCGATGGCCACCAGCGCCGGCGCGAGCTCGCCGCCCGTGGTCAGGTCGAGCTCCACACCGGGGATGCTCTCGCCTCCTGTGACGGTGAGCCGGTCGCCGTCGCGCGTGACCGTCGCTCCGAACAGGGGGAGCAGCTCGGCCAGGTCCGCTCCGACCTGCGTCGTGCGCTCCGGCCAGCCGGTGAAGGTGACAGAGCCGCCGGTGACCACGGCCGCCGCCAGGAACGGCGCAGCATTGGAGAGGTCGGGCTCGATGTCCACGTCCCGCGACGCGATGGCGCCGGGGGAGACGATCCATCGGCCGACCTCCGGCGACTCGACCGTGACGCCGCGCTCCGCGAGGGTGTCGATGGTCATCTCGATGTGCGGCAGGCTCGGGAGGCGCTCGCCGGAGTGCCGGAGGTCGAGGCCGTCCTCGAAGCGGCTCGCCGAGAGCAGCAGCGCGCTGACGAACTGGCTGGACGACGAGGCGTCGATGGTGATCGCGCCGCCGCGCACGGCGCCCGTGCCGTGGACGGTGAACGGCAGCGATCCCCTGCCGTCGTCGTTGACGTCGACGCCGAGGTCGCGCAGCGAGGAGATGATCGACGACATCGGGCGTCCGCGCGCGGAGTCGTCCGCGTCGAACATCGTCGGCCCGAGGGCGAGACCGGCGATCGGCGGCACGAACCGCATGACCGTTCCCGCCTGACCGCACTCGATGGTGGTGCTGCCGAGCAGTTCCTCCGCCGGCGTCACAAGGAGGTCGTCTCCGAACTCGCTCGCGCCCTTCTTCGCCTCGATGGACACTCCGAGGGCACGCAGTGCCTCGACCATGTTCTCGCTGTCGCGCGAGTGCAGCGGCGCGCGCAGCAGCGACGGGCCGTCTGCCAGAGCGGAGAGCACCAGCTCGCGCGCTGTCAGCGATTTCGAGCCAGGCAACGACACGGATGCGTTCAGCGGGCCCCTGGCGACTGGCGCTGGCCACAGCGTGTTCGGCTCGTCGGCGCGGTTGTCGCCGTACGGATCGAACTCTGGCGCGGAATATTTCGAGATCAGCATCGTTGTCAAGGGTATCCGCGTTTTCGATCGAAGGAAGGAAAGTCTGTGACCCTCACGAGCACCGTCCTCGACTCTCCGCGCGTGCACACACGCGCGGAACTAGACTTGCCCGTGATGACCACCGCAACTGACGACCTCGGTCCGCTCTTCGAAGAGCAGGCGCTGCAGTACATGGACCAGCTGTACGCAGCGGCTCTCCGCATGACCAGAAACCCTGCAGACGCGCAGGATCTGGTGCAGGAGACCTTCGTCAAGGCGTACGCGGCGTTCAACCAGTTCCAGCAGGGCACCAACCTGAAGGCCTGGCTGTACCGCATCCTCACGAACACCTTCATCAACACGTACCGCAAGAAGCAGCGCGAGCCGTACCAGGGCACCATCGACGAGCTCGAGGACTGGCAGCTCGGCGGTGCGGAGTCGACCACCGCATCCTCGAGCCGTTCGGCAGAGGCAGAGGCGATCGACCACCTGCCGGACAGCGCGGTCAAAGACGCGCTGCAGGCCATCCCGGAGGACTTCAGGATGGCTGTGTACTTCGCTGATGTCGAGGGGTTCTCCTACCAGGAGATCGCCGACATCATGAAGACCCCGATCGGCACCGTGATGAGCCGCCTCCACCGCGGCCGCCGGATGCTGAGGGAGCTTCTCACCGACTACGCGCACGAGCGGGGACTGTCCGCCGTGCAGACACCCAGGAGCACGAAATGACCGACTGCGGCTGCGACAAGGCCAAACAAGACCTCGAGGAATACCTGCGCAACGAGCTCTGCAGCGAAGATGCCGCAGACATCCGCGAGCACCTCGCCACCTGCAATGGATGCGCGGACGAAGCGCACCTGAGCGTCGTGCTCACCGAGGTGGTTCAGCGGGCGTGCAAGGAGACGGCGCCGGAGACGCTCCGCGCCGAGGTTCTGCTGCGCATCAGGGGCTTCCAGGCGACGCACTGACGGGCAGGCGCGCCAGAGCGCGCGCTACTGCTGCCGCACCTGGTGCAGCAGGAACAGTCCGCCGAGCGGGTCCGTGACCTGAGCGAACCGGCCGAACTCGCTGTCCCACGGGTCGCGGATCACGGTGCCGCCGAGCTCGACCACGCGGGCGCACGACTCCTCCGCGTCCGCGACGCCGAAGTAGACCACCCAGTGCGACGGGACGCCCTCAGGGAGCATCTTGTCCGCGTCGTACACGCCGCCGGCCGGTGCCCCATCCGGCCCGAACGTGGAGTAGCGGAAGTCTGCGGTGTCGCCGAGCACCTGCGTCTGCCAATTGAAGACCTTCGTGTAGAAGTCCACCTGCGCCGCGAAACTGCGCGCGTACAGCTCATGCCAGGCTGGGCCGCCGATCTCCGCCGTCAGCTCGAAGCCGCGGTGCGCGCCGGGCTCCCAGAGGCCGACCACCGCTCCGCCAGGGTCGGCGACCACGGCCATCCTGCCCTGATCGCCGACCGTCATCGCGGGCGCGTACACCTGGGCTCCTGCATCCGTTGCGGCCTTCTCCGACGCATCCACGTCTTCGACGAGCAGGTAGGTGAGCCAGCTGTTCGGCTTCTCGTCGCCCATCACCGCGCCGAGTCCGGCCACGGCGTGGCCGTCCCTGCGGAAGGTGATGTATCCGCCGTACTCCCCGCCGCCCTCGTCGGCCGTCCAGCCGAACAGAGCGGTGTAGAAGTCGCGGGCCCTGGGAACGTCTGAGCTCGCGTAGTCGACCCAGCAGGGCTCTCCGAGGCGGTGCGTCGTCACGACAGTCATGTCGTCACCATACGCGCGGCCGCCGCAAACGGCGAGGGGCGCCTCGCGCTGACGCGAGACGCCCCTCGACGGGCACGGATGCGGTTACAGCGTGAGCGCCCGCTGGATCAGAATGCTCTGCTCCTGAGCGTGTCGCTTGGCCGAGCCGGCCGCCGGCGATGCCGACGCTGCGCGCGAGATGACGCCCAGCGGGCGCGGGCCCAGCTTGGAGGTCTCGAGGATCATGTACGGCCAGGCTCCCTGGTTCTCCGGTTCGTCCTGCACCCACACCAGCTCCGCGTTGGGGTAGGAGTCGACGACCGCCTTGAGCTCAGCGGCGGGCAGCGGGTAGTACTGCTCGACGCGGACCAGCGCGACCTCCGGGTTGGGGTTCTTCTGGAGCTCGTTGAGCAGGTCGTAGTACAGCTTGCCCGCCATCAGCAGCACGCGCTTGACGGCGCCCTTGTCGCTGATCCTGGCGTCGTCGATCACCGGCTCGAACTTGCCCTGGGTGAAGTCGCTGACGTCACTGGATGCTCCGCGCAGTCGCAGCATCGCCTTCGGGGTGAAGACGACGAGCGGGCGGCGCGGGCGGGCGTACGCCTGGCGGCGCAGCAGGTGGAAGTACGACGCGGGAGTCGACGGGCGTGCGACGGTCATGTTGTTCTCTGCGCACAGCTGCAGGTAGCGCTCGATGCGCGCGCTGGAGTGGTCCGGTCCCTGACCCTCGTAGCCGTGCGGGAGCAGCAGCACGAGCGACGAGCGCTGGCCCCACTTCTGCTCGGCAGACGACACGAACTCGTCGATGATCGTCTGGGCGCCGTTGGCGAAGTCGCCGAACTGCGCCTCCCACAGCACCAGTGCGTCAGGGCGCTCGACCGAGTACCCGTACTCGAAGCCCATGGCCGCGTACTCGCTGAGCAGCGAGTCGTAGATCCAGAACTTGGCCTGGTTGTCGCTGAGGTTGGCCAGCGGCAGCCACTCCTGGCCGTTCGTGCGGTCGTGGAAGACGGCGTGACGCTGCACGAAGGTGCCGCGACGGGTGTCCTGACCTGCCATGCGCACCGGGGTGCCTTCGAGCAGCAGGGAGCCGAGGGCGAGGAGCTCGCCGAAGCCCCAGTCGATTCCGCCGTTGCGGCTCATCTCTCCGCGCTTGGTGAGGAGCTGCTGCAGCTTCGGGTGCACGGAGAATCCGGCGGGCGGGTTGTTGAACGCGTCGCCGATGAGCTGGATGACCTGGTCGGTGACCGCCGTGGTCTCCGGCTCTCCGACGTTGTCCTCCTGCTGCGCCGCGGGCAGCTCGAGGTCGGCGACGGCGCCCTCGCCCGTGACGACGGGCACCGAGTTGGTCTGCGCAGCGTGCGTCTCCATGAAGGCGCGCTCCAGGCGGTCCTGGAAGTCGCGGTGCGCCTGCTCGTACTCTTCTTCCGTGATGTCGCCGCGGCCGACGAGGGCCTCGGTGTACAGACGGCGGACGGAGCGCTTCGCCTCGATGAGGTTGTACATCAGCGGCTGGGTCATCGAGGGGTCGTCTCCCTCGTTGTGACCGCGGCGGCGGTAGCAGATGAGGTCGATGACCACGTCGCGCTTGAACTCCTGGCGGTACTCGAACGCCAGCTGGGCGACGCGCACGACGGCCTCGGGGTCGTCGCCGTTCACGTGGAAGATCGGCGCCTGGATGGTCTTGGCGACGTCCGTCGAGTACACCGACGAGCGGGACTCTGTCGGCGGCGTGGTGAAGCCGACCTGGTTGTTGATGTTCACGTGGATGGTGCCGCCCGTGCGGTATGCCCGCAACTGCGACATCTGCAGCGTCTCGACCACGATGCCCTGGCCCGCCATCGCGGCGTCGCCGTGGATGAGGACGGGCAGCGTGAGGAACGTCATCGGGGGGCGGCGGTCCTGCTTGGCGCGGACGATGCCCTCCATGACGCCGTCGACGGCTTCCAGGTGCGAGGGGTTCGCCGCGAGGTAGACCGGGATCTCCTCGCCATTGGCGCCGCGGAAGGTGCCCTCTGTTCCGAGGTGGTACTTGACGTCGCCGGAGCCCTGGACGGTGCGGGGATCCTGCGTTCCCTCGAACTCGCGGAAGATCTGGCCGTAGGTCTTGCCTGCGATGTTGGTGAGGACGTTGAGGCGGCCGCGGTGCGCCATGCCGATGGCGACCTCGTCGAGGTTCTCCTTCGCGGCTCCCTCGAGGATCGCATCCAGCAGGGCGATCGTGGACTCGCCTCCTTCGAGGCTGAACCGCTTCTGGCCGACGTACTTGGTCTGCAGGAAGGTCTCGAACGCCTCTGCCTCGTTCAGCTTGCCGAGGATGCGGAGCTGCTCGTCGTGGGACGGCTTCTCGTAGCCGCGCTCGACCTTGTTCTGGATCCACTTGCGCTGGGCAGGGTCCTGGATGTGCATGTACTCGATGCCGACCGTGCGGCAGTACGAGTCGCGCAGGACGCCGAGGATGTCGCGGAGAAGCATCTTGCGCTTGTCGCCGCCGAACTGGCCGGTGACGAACTCGCGGTCGAGGTCCCAGAAGGTGAGGCCGTGGCTGGCGATGTCGAGGTCGGGGTGCGTGCGCTGCACGTACTCGAGAGGGTCGATGTCCGCCATCAGGTGGCCGCGGACGCGGAACGCGTTGATGAGTTCCTGCACGCGGGCCGTCTTGTCGACGGCGCTCGCGAGGTCGACGCTGATGTCTGGCGCCCAGCGGATGGGCTCGTACGGAATGCGCAGCGCGGCGAAGATGTCCTCGTAGAAGCTGCGCTTGCCGATCAGCATCTCGTGCACGATCTTCAGGAACTCGCCGGAGCCTGCGCCCTGGATGACGCGGTGGTCGTACGTGCTGGTGAGCGTGATCGTCTTGCCGATCGCGAGGCCGGCGAGCGTCTTCTCGCTCGAGCCCTGGAACTCGGCCGGATATTCGAGCGCACCGGCGCCGATGATCGCTCCCTGGCCCTTCATCAGGCGGGGCACGGAGTGCACGGTGCCGATGCCGCCAGGGTTGGTGAGCGAGATGGTCGTGCCGGCGAAGTCGCCTGCGCCCAGCTTGTTGTTGCGGGCCCGGGTGACGAGGTCTTCGTATGCGGCGAGGTACTCGCCGAAGCCCATCGTGTCTGCGCGCTTGATGCTCGGCACGAGGAGGGCGCGGGTGCCGTCCGGCTTCGGCAGGTCGATGGCGATGCCGAGGTTGACGTGCGCAGGGGCGACGACGGACGGCTTGCCGTCCACCTCGTCGTAGAACACGTTCTGGCTCGGGAACTCCTTGAGCGCCTGGATGAGCGCCCAGCCGATGAGGTGCGTGAAGGAGACCTTGCCGCCGCGGGCGCGCTTGAGGTGGTTGTTGATGACGATGCGGTTGTCGATCATCAGCTTGGCCGGGATGGTGCGGACGCTCGTGGCTGTGGGGACCGTGAGCGACGCATCCATGTTGGTGGCGAGCGTCTTCGACATGCCGCGGAGCGGGGTGACCTTGTCCTGCGGCTCAGGGGTGCCGTCTTCCGCGAGCACCGTCTGCGGGGCGGTGACGGGGGCGTCTGCGGGGACGGGCTGCGGCTTCGGGGCGATCGAGGTGGTGCGGGCGACGGGCTGCGCGCCGATGACAGGGATGGGGGCGGTGACGGGGTGAGCGTCTCCTGCGGGCGTCGACGGCTCTGCCGGGGAGGGAGCGTTCGGCTCCGTGGGGCTCGGGGCCGTCGGCTCCGTCGGGGTGGGAACGGTGGGTTCGGCCGGGGTGGGGGCCGGGGTCTCGCTGGGGGCTGGGGTGGAGGCCTGCTCGGTGGAGGCCTGCTCGGTGGAGGTCGATGCCTGGCCGTCCTTCACGGTCGGCTGGTAACTCTCCAGGATCGGCCACCACGACTTGTCGACCGAATTCTTGTCGACGATGAACTGCTCGTACAGCTCGTCGACGAGCCACTCATTGGCTCCGAATTCGCCCGACGATCCGTCGTCGGTTCCCACACCTGTCAGTTGGCTCGACACAGCCGCTCGCCCACTCTCTCCATTGATTTTTGTTGCACAGGCAGCACGGTCACCGCCCGTTTCCATCCAGTCGTCAAGCCTAATCCCTTCCAGCGGCGGGTGCGGGCGTTCACCGGGGAGGGATACCGTTATTCCCATGCAGTTCTATGGAACGACCCCGCGCCACGATCTCACATACTCCGACGTGTTCCTGGTGCCGTCGAGATCCAATGTCACGAGCCGCCTCGACGTGTCGCTCGCGCCGGACGACGGCACGGGAGCGACCATCCCGATCGTGTCGGCCAACATGAACTCGGTGACGGGCAAACGCCTCGCAGCGACCCTCGCCCGCCGCGGCGGTCTCGGCGTCCTGCCGCAGGACATGCACCTGCAAGACCTGGACGACGCGATCCGCTGGGTCAAGGAGCAGCCGGTCGCCTTCGACACCCCGTACACCGCATCGCCGGAGGAGACGGTCGCGGACGCTCTGCGACGGCTGCCGGCCGTCGAGGGGCACGGCATCGTGATCCACGGAGCTGACGGCGCATACCTCGGCTGCCTCGCGGCGACGCAGCTCGGCTCCGCTCTTCCGGATGCGCGCCTCGGCGACCTGCTGCACGGCGCGCTCACGTCGCTCGACGCGGAAGACCTGCCGGACGCCAGGGCAGCCTTCGACGTGATGAGCGCCGCCGGCCTCGAGTTCGCCCCCGTGCTCGACCACGGCCGCGTCGTCGGAACCCTCAGCAGGAAGAGCGCGATGCGCTCCACCATCTACCAGCCGGCGCTCGACGCGCACGGCAGGCTGCGCGTGGCAGCGGCGGTCGGCATCAACGGAGACGTCGCGAGCAAGGCCAAGGCGCTCGCCGCCGCAGGGGTCGACGTGCTGGTCATCGACACGGCGCACGGCGACCAGGACGGGATGCGGCGCGCCATCCACACGGTCAAGGGGCTCGGCCTCGGGCTGCCGATCGTGGCGGGCAACGTCGTCACCGAGCAGGCCGTCCGCGACCTCGTCGCCGCAGGCGCGGACATCCTCAAGGTCGGCGTCGGGCCCGGCGCGATGTGCACCACTCGCATGATGACCGCCGTCGGTCGCCCGCAGTTCTCCGCCGTGCTCGAGACGTCGCAGGCCGCGCGGGAGCTCGGCGCCCACGTCTGGGCGGACGGCGGGGTCCGCTACCCGCGCGACGTCGCCCTCGCGCTCGCCGCCGGTGGCGCATCCGTGATGATCGGCTCCTGGTTCGCCGGGACGATCGAAGCGCCAGGACTGCTCGACAGGGACGCGAACGGAGCGCTGTTCAAGGAGAGCTGGGGCATGGCGAGCACCAAGGCGGTCACGGGGCGTTTCGAGCGCCTGGACGCATACGAGCTCGCCAGGAAGACGCTCTTCGCCGAGGGGATCTCCAGCTCGCGCATCTACCTCGACCCTCAGCGGCCGTCCGTTGAAGACCTGCTCGACATGATCACCACGGGCGTGCGCAGCTCGTTCACCTACGCCGGTGCGCGCTCGGTGGCGGAGTTCCACGACAGGGCGCTGGTCGGCATCCAGTCGGCGGCGGGGTACGAGGAGGGCAAGGCGCTGCCGGTCTCCTGGTAGGTCACCTCAGGCGCGAGGCTCAGCCGTTGTTCTGCGTCTGTCCGCCTGTTCCGCCGTTCTGACCCGTTCCGCCGTTCTGGCCGAAGCCGCCGTTGCCGCCGAACTGGCGCGGCTGGAAGTTCTGCCCCGTGCCGATGCCGGTGCGTCCGTGGTCGACGGCGTTCGCCGTGAAGAAGCCGGCGAAGAACACCACGACGAGCACGGCGACCGCGCCGACGATCACCGCGGTGTTCTGAGCCCAGCGCGGCCAGCGGTGCAGCACGTATCCGCCTGACGCCGGTGTCGCGGCGGCCGATGGATGGGGTGCCCGCTGCGCCTGCTGGTACGGCGGCTGCGGCGGCACGGGAGGCTGCTGCGGCGGCACCGGAGGCTGCTGCTGCGGCGGCACCGTCCCCTGGTACGGCGGCTGCTGAGGCGGAACGGGAGGGCCGGGCTGCCATGGCTGTCCGTTCGGTGCTCCGTATTCCGGGCTGGTGGAGGTCATCGTGCTGTCCTTCTCTTCGTGCTGGGTGAGCGATGCGAGTGTGACCGGCGGCGCTCAGCGACCGCTATGAACGGATTACGGACTTGCTGGGAGTGCCGAGGAACCGCGAATGCACACATCCTTTTCCCGGAAACCCCGCCGGTATACTGAGCGGGAAATGGACGACCCTCCTTCTGCTAGCCCATTCGCCCTGGCGAGTTCCACGACCTCGCCGCCCACCCGCGGTCTGAGACCGGAGCGGGGTGACCGCCGTGCTCTATGAGTGGATCATGCTCGGCGTCGGCCTGCTGCTGACCATCGGGACCGGCCTCTTCGTCGCGAGCGAGTTCGCGCTGGTCAACCTCGACCGCGGAGACCTCGAGGCGCGCCGCGAGCGGGGTGAGTCCCGGCTGACGATGACCATCGCCGCGCTCAAGATCACGTCAACGCACCTCTCGAGCGCCCAGCTCGGAATCACCCTCACCACGCTGCTCACCGGTTACACGATGGAGCCGGCGATCAGCACGCTGCTGAACGGGCCGCTGACCTCCATCGGGATTCCGGAGGCGGTGGTCGCCCCGATCGCGACGACCGTCGCCATCGTGGTCGCCACGCTGCTGTCGATGATCCTCGGCGAGCTGGTGCCGAAGAACTTCGCCCTTGCGCTCCCGCTGGCCACCGCCAAGCTCGTCATCCCGTTCCAGACGGTGTTCACCGCGATCTTCCGGCCGTTCATCGTCGTGCTCAACGGCACGGCGAACGGCGTGCTCAGGATGCTCGGGGTCGAGCCCAAGGAGGAGCTGTCCGGCGCGCGCACGGCCGAGGAGCTGTCGTCGCTCGTGCGGCGCTCAGCCAGCGCCGGGCTGCTCGAAGCTGACACGGCGACGCTGCTCAGCCGCACCCTCGCGTTCTCCAACCACACCGCGTCGGACGTGATGACGCCGAGGCCGCGCATCGCGACCGTGCAGCGCAGCGAGCCTGCGCAAGCCGTGCTCGACCTCGCCAGGTCCACGGGATACTCGCGCTTCCCCGTGGTCGACGACGACATCGACGACGTGGTGGGCTTCGTCCACGTGAAGCAGGCCGTCGCGGTTCCCCGGCCGCGCAGAGCGAAGGTCCCTGTCTCCGCCCTGCAGACGGACGCACTGCGGGTGCCGGAGACGATGAATCTCGACACGCTGCTCGGCGAGCTCCGCGGACGCGGCTACCAGATGGCCGTCGTCGTGGACGAGTACAGAGGCACGTCCGGCATCGCCACGCTCGAAGACCTGGTGGAGGAGATCGTCGGCGAGGTGGCCGACGAGCACGACCGCACCCGCGCCGGAGTCGTCCGTGGCAGGGACTCGCTGACCTTCCCCGGCATCCTGCGGCCGGACGAGCTGCTCGAACGCGCAGGCGTGACGGTCCCGGAGGACGGCCCGTACGAGACCGTCGCCGGTTTCGTCATGAACGAGCTCGGCCGCCTGCCGAAGGTCGGCGACGAGGTGCTGATCGACGGAGGGACCCTGCGGGTCGAGCGACTGGAGGGGCGACGGGTGGACCGCATCCGGTACACGCCGGATCCTGTAGTGCCGGGCGAGGAGGTGAACGGCCATGAGTGATTGGGCCGGAATCGCCTGGCTGGTGGTGCTGCTGATGGTCAACGCGTTCTTCGTCGGCGCCGAGTTCGCTGTCATCTCCGCGCGCAGGTCGCAGATCGAGCCGCTCGCAGAGCGTGGGAAGCGGAGCGCCAAGACGGCGCTCTACGCGATGGAACACGCGACGCTGATGCTCGCGACCACCCAGCTCGGCATCACCGTCTGCTCTCTGCTGATCCTGAACGTCTCCGAACCGGCGATCCACCACCTCCTCGAAGTGCCGCTGCACGCGACGGGATGGTCGGACGACGTCATCGGGACGGTCGCGTTCATCGTGACCCTGGTGCTCGTGTCGTTCCTGCACGTGGTGTTCGGCGAGATGGTGCCGAAGAACATCTCGTTCTCGATGCCGGACAAGGCCGCCCTGCTCCTCGCACCCCCGCTCGTGGCCATCGGCCGCGTTGTGAAGCCGATCATCGTCGCCCTCAACGCCACGGCGAACAGCGTGCTGCGCCTGTTCGGGGTGGAGCCGAAGGACGAGGCCGCGAGCACGTTCACGCTCGAAGAGGTGGCGAACATCGTCAACCAGTCCACGAGGGAGGGTGTGCTCACCGACCGGACGGGCGCACTGACCGCCGCGTTCGAGTTCACGGAGAAGAAGGTGCGCGACGTCGCCCTCGGCCTCGACAAGCTCGTGGCGCTTCCCGCTCAGCCGACGCCGGCCGACGTGGAGAAGGCCGTGTCGAAGAACGGCTTCTCCCGCTACGTGGTCCTGGACGAGTCCGGCGAGCCGACAGGCTACCTGCACCTCAAGGACGTGCTCGACCTGGAGGAGACCGGCTTCGAACTGCCGGTGCCCGCCAAGCGCATCCGGAGACTGGTGACGGTGTTCGCGGAGAGCGACCTGGAGGATGCCCTGGCGACCATGCGTCGCTCTGGGAGCCACCTGGCGCGCGTGGTGGATGCGGAAGGCCGAACGGTCGGGGTGCTCTTCCTGGAGGACATCATCGAAGAGCTCGTCGGTGAGGTTCAGGACGCGACGAGGCGTTCGTGAGCCGCGACGTGACCGCGGGACCGCAGCCGCCGTCCGACGATGTCCTGCGTGCGTTCGGTGCGTCGGGAACACCGGTGCTGCTGCCGGGCGGCCGCGGCCTGACCTGGCGCGCGGGCGACGTCGTCCTGCGCCCGGCGGAGCCGTCGGAGGAGACGGAGTGGAAGTCGAGCGTGCTGGCGGCGCTCGCCGATTCGGACGAGTTCACCGTCCCACGACCGCTCCGCGACGACAGAGGCCAGTGGATGCGCGACGGCTGGGAAGCCCTCGCCTGGGTCCCAGGAGCGGCAGACCCCACGCGCGTCGAGGACGTGGTGCGCGCCGGCCTGGCCTTCCAGCGCGCCGTCGCCGCGCATCCGGAGCCGCCGTTCATCGCGGAGACGGATCACGCGTGGGCGAGAGCCGACCGCGTGGCCTGGGGTGAGGAGCCGGCGCCGGACGATCCGCTGATCGCCGCCCTGACGGCGGAGTTCCGGCCGGTGGATGCGCCGAGTCAGGTCATCCACGCCGACCTGCTCGGGAACGTCCTGTTCGTCGAGGGCGGGCCACCTGCGGTGATCGACTGGGCGCCGTACTGGCGGCCGGCCGGCTTGGCCGCCGCGATCGCCGTCGCAGACGCGGTCTGCTGGCACGGCTATCCCGTCGAGCGGCTGGGCGAGGACTATGACATCCCGTCGTGGCGGCAGCTGCTGCTGCGCGCGCTGGTGTTCCGGATGGCCACGCTGCACCTGCTCGGGGTGTGGGACGACGAGCACACGCGGCGGCACGCTCCCGTGGTGCACGCCGTGATCGCGCTCGCCCGCTAGCGGTCGCCGCTGCTAGTCTCGACGGAGACCGGACGAGCGAAAGAGGAGGTGGTACCCGTGAACGAATCGACGTGGGTGCTCCTTCCTGGGGTCACGGTCGGGCGGTAGGTCGCCCGGGAGCGCCCTTCAGGAGCACTCTCGAAAGGCACGACCATGCACCTTCATTTCACCTCTGAACAGCGCCTCGACGGCGACGGCAGCGCTACCGATACCACTGCCGACACCAGTGTCAGCGAACGCGCATTCACCCTGGGCGATATCCCCGGCGTCCTCTGGACGCCTGCCTCCGCCACCGCCTCGGCTCCAGCGCCGCTGATACTGCTCGGCCACCCAGGCGGCCTCGGCATGATGCACTCCCGGCTGACCGGGCGGGCGAGGAGCGCCGCAGCCAGCGGTTTCGCTTCGGCCACCATCGAACTGCCAGGCAGCGGCGACCGGCCGCGATCGGCGGATGCCGAACAAGCCAGGGCCGACCTGCACAGGGCGCTCGCCGCTGGAGAGCCGGTGGACGAGATCGTCGACAGGCTGGTCCTCCCGCTGGTCGAGCGGGCCGTGCCGGAGTGGCAGGCGACACTGGATGCGCTGCTCGCGCTCCCGGAGATCGGCGGTCCCGTCGGCTTCTCCGGGGGAGTGACCGCCATCGCCATCACACTGGCGGCCGTCGACCAGCGGATCGCGGCGGCCGGTCTCTTCGCCGGCAGCTACGTCCCGCGCGCGATGTTCGACGACGCCAGGCAGCTCACGATCCCCGTGCACATGCTGCTGCAGTGGGACGACGAGGGGAACGACCGTCAGCTCGCCCTCGACCTGTTCGACGCCATCGGCTCCACGGAGAAGACGCTGCAAGCCAACATGGGCGGCCACCGAGGCGTGCCGTCGTACGCCGGAGACGACGCCGGCCGGTTCTTCGAGCGCCACCTCCGATGAGCCGCCGCCGCGGCGGTGCACCCGCCGCCGCGGCGGTCTGGCCGCGCCGCTGCGCTACCGGCGCGGCTGCGCTACCAACGCCGCTGCGCTACCGACGCCATTGGGCACGCAGGTACTGCGGCGGCCAGAAGTCGACGTCGTAGCCGAGCTCGTGCGCGGCCCGCAGCGGGAAGTGCGGGTCGCGCAGCAGCTCGCGCGCCAGCATCACGGCGTCCGCCCTGCCGCCCTCCACGATGTCCGCCGCCTGCTCCGGGGTGGTGATGAGCCCGACGGCGCTCACCTCGACCTCGGCCGACGACCGGACGTGCGCGGCGAACGGCACCTGATAGCCGGGCTCCAACGGGATGCGGATGCCGCTCTGGATGCCGCCGCTGGAGATGTCGAAGAAGTCGGCTCCCGCATCCTGTGCCCAGCCGGCGACCGTCGCGGTCTGCTGCTCGTCCCACCCTCCCGGCGTCCAGTCGCTGCCGGAGAACCGGACGAACAGCGGAACATCGTCGCCAACCTCGGCGCGGACCGCCTCCACGATGCGCAGGAGAAGGCGGGCTCTGTTCTCGAGGCTGCCGCCGTATTCGTCCGTGCGCTGGTTGGCGATGGGGGAGAGGAACTGGTGCAGGAGGTAACCGTGCGCCGCGTGCAGTTCGAGCACCTGGAACCCGGCGTCGACGGCGCGGCGGGCAGCGGACCGGAAGTCGTCGACGATCGCGTCGATGCCCGCAGGGTAGAGCTCTGCAGGCACCGCCAGGTCGCCGAACGCCACAGGCGACGGCGCGACCGTCGGCCAGCCGCCCTCCTCAGGAGGAACGCTGCCGGTGCGATCCTCGTAACCCCAGGCCGGCCAGCTCGACGCTTTGCGTCCAGCGTGGCCGAGCTGCATCCCAGGCACAGCACCATGCTCGGCGATGAACGCGGCGATCGGCTTCCACGCGTCGCGCTGCTCGTCGTTCCAGATGCCGGTGTCGCGCGGGGAGATGCGCGCCTCCGGGTTCACCGCGGTCGCCTCGGTGAACACGATGCCGCTGCCGCCTGTGGCGAAGGAGCCCAGGTGGACGAGGTGCCAGGGCTGCGGGACGCCGGACTCGTCGATGACGGAGTACTGGCACATCGGAGAGGTCCAGATGCGGTTGCGGACCGTGACGCCGCGCAGGGTCAGGGGGTCGAAGAGTGTTGCCATGCTGGTTCTAAGCCGCCAATGCTTCGAGATATGCCCGCAGGTCGGACGCCGTGGTGAAGACATGCCCAGCGATGCCGAGGTCTTCCGCCCCGCGCACGTTGATCTCCTTGTTGTCGATGAAGACCATCTCTGCCGGGCCGATGCCGAGCTCGCGCATCACGTGCTCGAAGATGTCGGCGCTCGGCTTGATGGTGCCGAGCTCGCCGCTCACGAACACCTGCTCGAACAGATCGCCCAGGGTGCCGTGCCGGAAGTACGAGCCGAAGTCGCGCCCGGCGTTGGAGAGCAGCGCCATGCGCGTGCCTCCGTCGTGCAGGTCGACCAGCACATCCAGGGTGTCGTGGTCGATGCTCAGCCAGCTGCGGAAGTCGGCCAGCCAGAGCCGGTGGATCTTCGCATCCCCCCACTGCTCGCCCAGCTCGCGCTCGATGCCCCTCCAGTACTGCTGGATGCTCATCGTGCCCTGATCGAGCGCGTCGCGATGCCGCCAGTATGCAGGCCAGAACACCTCGGCGTCCCCGCCGGCGAGACCCGCGAGCTGCTCGCGATCCGCCTCGGACGGCGTGGTCGAGATGACCTCGCCGTAGTCGAACACGATGACCCTGCCCGGGATGCTGATACCCATGAAACCGACCTCTTTCCTCGCCTATGAACCTATCGTGGAGTGAGCGAGCGCTCGGTGACGGACGGAGGAACGGTGGACAACTGGCAGAGCTGGGGGGCTGTGGAGAGTGCGCGCTGGATCGCCGTGCCTGGCGTGGCGAGCGACAAGTACACGCGCGGCGTGCTCGGCGTGGTCACCGGCTCCGACCTCTACCCCGGCGCGGCCGTCCTCGGTGTCGAGGCCGCGGCCCGCACGGGGCTCGGCATGATCAGATACCTCGGCGCGAAGGGCGCGGCGGCGGAGGTCCTGCGCAGACGCCCTGAGGCGGTCACGGCGCCGGGCAGGGTGCAGGCGTGGCTGGTCGGCTCCGGCATGGACGCGTCCCAGCGACCGGCAGACGACGCGCACCGTCTTCACGCTGCTCTTGCGGAGGGGGTCCCCACGGTCGTCGACGCTGGAGCGCTCGACCTCGTCGGCCGCGCCACCGGCGCCGTCGTCATCACTCCGCACTACCGCGAGCTGGCCGGGGTGCTCGCAGGAGCGGCGGACGACGACCCGGATGCGGTGACCGCAGACGACATCGCCGCCGACCCTGGAGCTTGGGCGGCGCGGGCGAGCGAGACTCTCGGCGTGACCGTCCTGCTCAAGGGGCACACCACATACGTCGCAGCGCCTGGCGGGGCGCGCTACGCGGTCACGGCGGGGCCGGCCTGGCTCGCCACCGCGGGCAGCGGGGACGTGCTTGGCGGTGTGCTCGGTGCGCTCGTCGCCACGCACGCCGACGAGATCGCGGAAGCGCCGGCATCCACTGTCGCCGCGCTCGCTGCCACGGCGGCGTACCTGCACGGGAGGGCGGGCGAGCTGGCGTCCCGGGGAGGGCCGATCGTCGCGCTCGACATCGCCGAAGCGCTTCCGGATGCGGTCAGGGAACTGCTCACGAGCCGCACGGAGGCGGATCAGGGCTGAGCGATCAGCCCTTCTGCAGGTTCAGCAGGAACTCGACGGTTCCGGTCTTCTCCACCGTCACGAATCCGAGGCTCGGAGCCTCCACGCCGAAGTCGGCGAAGGCGATCGGGATGCTCCCCGTCAGCTTTCCGCCGTCGCCGTTCAACGCCACCTGCAGATCGGCCGTCACCGTCCTGGTGACCCCGTGCAGCGTGAGCGCTCCTGTCGCCTTCAGAGACTGGACAGCCCCGGCTGTCGGGGTCCCATCCGCCTTCACCGGCTCGGTGAGCGTGAAGGTGGCATCGGGGAACGTGCCGGTCTCGAGCGCCGTCGAGCGGAAGTAGCTGTCGCGCGCCGGTTCGTCGGTGGCGATGCTCGCCACGTCCACGGTCACCGTCGCGGCGGTCAGGGTGAGGCCGTCGACCGTCAGGTCTCCTGTCACCTTCTTCGTGCGGCCGGTGACTGTCACATCAACGCCGTTCAGGACCTCCTTGACGCGGTACCCGGCGAACGACGAATCGCCGACCGTCCACCTGCCGCTCAGGTCGGAGGTGTCGATGGTGGTCTCCTCCTCCGGATCGGCGGTGAGCGCGATGGTCGGAACGGCAGCAGGAGGGCCGGAGATCAGGTCGCGGTAGACGTACGGGCCAGCGACGGCCGCTGCCACGCCGAGCACGACGACTCCTGCGGCGACGCCGATCCATACTTTCGACGAGGTCTTCAACGGTGACATGTCATCGAGATTAGGGAGCGGGCATGTCCTCTTCCTGAGAGTGTCCGATGGTGTTCCTGGGCGATCGGCGGTGCACCCCGCCGTTCATCTTCGGGAGGTCGCCGCCCGCTACGATGACCGCATGGGGATCGAGGCAGCACAGGCTCCGGCTCCGGCGTCCCCGAGTGCGGTCCGCCGCGTCGCAGCCAACCCGTTGACCCTCTGGATCGCGTTCCTGGTCGTGCATCTCGTGCTCGGCTGGCTCGCCATGCACGGCGACGGGATGGGCCTCGGCGACGTGTACCTGGTCTACAAGCCGTGGGCGCAACTGGCGGCGCAGGGCACCTCCATCGTCGGCGTGCAGGCGGACTGGGTGTACCCGTTCGCCGCGCTCGTGCCGATCATGCTCCCTCTGCTCGCCGGCGCTGACAACTACGTCGGCGGCTGGCTCACGCTGGTGCTGCTGCTCGACGCCGCAGCGTTCGCCGTGCTGATCGGCGGCAGGGAGCGTCGCCGCATCGCCGCGGCGTGGTGGTGGCTCGCGTTCCTGCTGCTGCTCGGCCCGATCGCGGTCGGCAGGCTCGACGCCGTCTCCGTCTCGCTCGCCATCGTCGGGATGCTCTGGCTGATGCTGCACGAGCGCGCTGCGGTCGTCACGCTCACGATCGCCACCTGGATCAAGGTGTGGCCGGCCGCACTCATCGTCGCGGCGGTCATCGCCCTGCGCAGCCGGTGGCGCATCCTGGTCACCGGAGTCGTGACCAGCCTGCTGATCGTGATCGTCCCGCTCATCTTCGGTGCTGGGATGCACGTGTTCAGCTTCATCACCGCGCAGACCGGCCGTGGGTTGCAGATCGAGGCGCCGGTCAGCACCATCTGGATGTGGCAGGCCGCGCTCCACGTGCCGGATGCGGTGGTGTACTACGACAGGGACATCCTCACCTTCCAGGTGACCGGCGCAGGGAGCGTCACGGCGGCCTCCCTGATGAACCCGCTGCTCGCCGTCTGCGCCGTCGTCGTCGCACTGATCGGCGTGCGGGCGGTGCGGAGGGGGACGCCGGTGACGCGCATTCTGCCGGAGCTGTCGCTCGCCCTGGTGAGCGCGTTCATCGCGTTCAACAAGGTCGGCTCGCCGCAATACGTGGCCTGGCTGGCGGTGCCCGTGGTGATCGGGCTGGTCTACCAGGGGCGCGGATTCCGCACTCCGGCCATCCTGGTCGGCATCACGGCCGCGCTCACCCAGGTCATCTACCCGTACCTCTACGGCTGGCTTCTTGCGGTGGACACCGGGATGGTCGCGGTGCTGACGGTGCGCAACCTGCTGTACTTCGTGGTGCTCGGCTGGGCGATCGCGGCGCTCTGGCGCGGGAAGCGCGGCGCCGAAGCGGACGGAGACGTGCTGCCGGAGCACGCGTGGCCGTTCCGTGCTTCGAAGCAGGAGCCCTCCGGCAGCCCGGTGGCTAGGCTGTAGGTGCGGTCGGAGGTCAACGCAGCCGCGCGAGGAGGAAACATGCTGGTCGCGTTCTCTGTCGCACCGAGTGGGGGAGAAGGGGCTGACGCCTCCGTGCACGACGCCGTCGCCGCGGCGGTGCGGATCGTGCGGGAGTCCGGACTGCCGAACCACACGGATGCGATGTTCACCACCATCGAGGGCGAGTGGGATGAAGTCTTCGACGTCGTCAAGCGCGCGACGGAGGCGGTCGGCGCGTTCGGCTCCAGGGTCTCCCTCGTGCTGAAAGCGGACATCCGGCCAGGGCACACGGGAGAGCTGACCGGCAAGGTCGAACGGCTCGAAGCCGCTCTGGACCTCGGGGTCTGACACCGTGACGGCGTCGGACTGGGTCCTGCCGATCTTCGTGGCGTTCGTACTGTATTGGCCGGTGTTCGCGGTCGTCGCCATCCTGATTCTCGGCCCGCTGCTCGGCTTCGTGATCGTGGGCGTGATCGGGGCGATCCGCGCCGGTGTGTCCGGGAAGGGCGACGGTGACGAGTCGGACGACGATGACCCGGACGACCTCTTCAGTGAACTCGTCCAGGCGAGCGCCACCGGTCGAAACGATTCGATATAGGCTTACTGGGTGAACCCCACCCCTCTCGGAACCCGCGCGTGAGCGCCGGCGAAACCGCTGCGACCGTCACCGCCCGCCTGACCCCTGCGCGCACCCGTCTCGCCCTGCTCGCGCTCGCTCTCGGCGGGTTCGGCATCGGCTCGACGGAGTTCGTCGCGATGGGCCTGCTGCCCAACATCGCGCACGACCTGCTGCCCGCCGTCTATGCCGCGTCGCCGTCCGAAGCGAACGCGCAAGCCGGCTGGGCGATCTCCGCGTACGCGCTCGGCGTGGTGGTCGGTGCGCCGACGATCGCGGCGTTCGCCGCCAGGCTCCCGCGCAAGCAGCTGCTGCTCTGGCTGCTCGTCGCGTTCACCCTCGGCACGGTCGCCTCCGCGCTCGCGCCGACGTTCCAGCTCGTGCTGCTCGCACGCTTCGTCAGCGCTCTGCCCCACGGGGCGTACTTCGGGATCGCATCGCTCGTCGCCGCATCACTGATGGGGCCGGGCAAACGCGGTCAGGGCGTCGCGTTCGTGCTCTCCGGGCTGACCATCGCGAACGTCATCGGCGTGCCGCTCATCACCTGGCTGGGGCAGACGCACGGCTGGCGTGCCGCCTACCTCGTCGTCGCGGCGATCTTCGCGCTCACCTTCGCCGCCGTCGCTGCGCTCGTGCCCTGGCAGCCCGGCAACCCCAAGGCAACAATGGCCAACGAGCTGAAGGCGTTCAGCCGCCTGCAGGTGTGGCTTGCCCTCCTGATCGGCGCGATCGGCTTCGGCGGGTTCTTCGCCGTGTACACCTACGTCGCCCCGATGGTCACCACGATCACCGGGCTCAGTGAGTCCGCTGTGCCGCTGGTGCTCATCCTGATCGGCCTCGGCATGACGGTCGGCAACCTCGTCGGCGGACGGGTCGCCGACCGCGCCCTCAAGCCGGGGATGCTCGCCTTCTTCGTGATCCTGCTCCTCGGCCTCGGCGCGCTGTACTTCACCGCGTCGAACGTGGTCGGACTGCTGATCTCGCTGTTCGTGATCTCGGCCGCCTGCTGCGCGATGTCGCCGACCATCCAGACCAGGCTGATGGATGTGGCGCACGAGAGCCAGTCGATCGCCGCCGCCCTCAACCACTCGGCTCTCAACATCGCCAACGCGGCGGGCGCCTACCTCGGCGGCCTCACGATCGCGGCGGGGTTCGGCTACCTGTCGCCCGTCGTGGTCGGCGCGATCCTCTGCGTGGCCGGCATCGCCCTGGCCCTCGTCTCGTTCTCGATCGACCGCTCCCGCGAACGCCGTGGCGTCGACACCGGCGTCGTGCACGCCCAGCGCCCAGCGCCCCTCCCGATCGACTGAGGCGCGTCGGCGCCCGCGCCCGGGAGAACGCGCGCGATATGACTGCGGTTTCTCCGTTCGGACGGAGGAACCGCATCCAGTGGCCGGGTTCTCCGTCCGGACGGGGACCAGCGCGGCGAGTCGGCCGGGTTCTCCGTCCGGACGGAGACCAGCGCGGCGAGTCGGCCGGAAGTTCCGGTCTTGCGAGGGCGGGTCGTTGCGCAGGAGAACGCGCGCGACACGCCTGCTGTTGCTCCGTTCGGACGGAGGAACCGCATCCAGTGGCCGGGTTCTCCGTTCGAACGGAGAAACGCGGGCTAGTCGTTCTGGAGCAGGATGCCGTCCTGGATGGCGCGCTTGCGGAGCGCCACCTTGGTGCCGACGTCGTAGCCGGCGACGCGATACTTCTCGCGGATGCGCTTGAGGTAGCTCTTCGCCGTCTCGTCCGAGATGCCGAGCTGGAAGGCGACCGCCTTCACCGGCTCGCCTGCGCCGTACAGCGCCATCACGCGGCGCTCCTGCGCGCTCAGCTTCGGCGCACCGCCGACCTCGCCCGAGTTGAGGGCCAGGTCGAGCTCCGCCGAGATGAACGACTCTCCCTTGCGGGCCGCGCGGATCGCCTCGACGATCATCTCGGCGTCCTCGCTCTTCACCAGGTAGCCGAGCGCACCGGCCGCAATGGCCTCGCGGACGACGGCCGGCTCGGAGTACGTGCTCATCAGCACCGTGCGGACACCCGTGGTCTTGAGGGTCGACAGCTTCAGCGACACCGGGATGTTGTCTTTCAGGTCCAGGTCGAGCAGGACGACGTCCACCGGGAACTCGGGATGCGTGAGCAGCTCGGGCCAGCTGGCCACCGCTGCGACCATCCGGATGTCGTCCGCGGCGTTGCGGATCCATTCGGTCAGGGCGCCGAGCAGCATCTTGTGATCGTCGACGATCGCGATTCTGATGGGAGGTGCCTCGGTCACGGGCTGCCTTTCTTCACGGTAGAGGGAGCCGACAGGGCTGGTGTCAGGCAAGATCTGCTGAGCTGTCGCTCACGCTGGTGATCTCGATGCGCAGTGTCGATCCCGCGAAGGTCTCGGCGTAGCGGCCCACTTTACGGATAGCTTGCCACGCTGCGGGGTCCACCCCGTTTCGCGGCACACCGGTGGTCGATATCACGATCGATATTCTGGCACCCGGATTGGGGTCGCCACGCTCTGGCGCGCTGGGACGCGCCAGGTCGAGCGTCAAACTGCGCGGCTGGGATGCGCCCTGGCGGACGGGATCGCTGATCAGGAGCCACACGGCGGTGAGCAACCCGTCGCGCTGGTCGCGGGTCAGCGCGGCGGCGAGCCCTTCGCTGTCGGTGAGCGTGACGGCGGGGCCGAGCAGCGCGGACTCCGTGACGGCGTGGTAGAGCCACGTCTCTTTGCGGCCCTGGATGAGGTGCAGGCGCAGCTCGGTGGCGATGCTCGCCGCCGCGGAAGCCGTCTCCTCGTCCAGCGGGAGGGAGGTGCGACCGCTCGCCACGCCGTCGAGGAGCCGTTCGGCGGCGAGGTCGAGGCGGGCGAGCTCTTCCGACGCGAGCATCCCGACCGCGTAGCCGGGGGAGGACACCGTGCTCTGCACCTGCACCAGGTCGAGCTCCAGCTGGATGAGGGTGCGCAGCGACCGCACGATCTGCACGCCCAGCAGCGGAGGGGCGACGCTGAGCGCGATGGTGACGAACGCCGGTCCGAGCGCCGCGAGGTCGTGCTGGCCGCGGAGCGCGAACGCGGCGGCGAGGACGACGCCGAGGGCGATGGATGCGATCACGATGTCCGACGGCGGGCGCGCGGCCACGCAGAGCAGCAGGGCGGAGCCGACGGCGACGGCCGCTGTGGGCTGCGCCCCCGTGTCGCCCGGCCCCCAGATGCCGACGATGTCGAGCAGCACGACCGCAGCCCAGATCCCGATGGCCGTGTAGAACATCCAGGAGGGGAGTTCGTCTGGCAGCCTCGGGCGCACGACGATGGCGGCGACCAGGGTGATCAGGAGCCCCGTCCACGCGATCAGGGTGAGCGGGAGCGCGGCGTATCTGCCGAGGTTCATCAGCATCACGGCGAACTGGAACGCGATGAGCGCGAACGCGGCGACGTTGAAGCCGATGTCGAGTCTGGCGCGGCCGAGCGCATCCCGTTCGCTGTCGCTTCCGATGCGGCGGGGCACGGTCTGTTCTGTCACGTGGCTCATTTCGGCACCTCGAGGACGACGGTGGTCCCGCTGCCAGGGGAGGAGAACAGGCGCGCGTTGCCTCCGACGTCGCGCAGCCTGGCCACGATCGACTCGGTGAAGCCGAGCCTGCCGTGCTCGATGGTGCTCACGTCGAAGCCCTTGCCGGCGTCGGTGACCATCGCGCGCACGGTCGTCTCGTCGTCGGTGATCGTGACGTGGGCCTCGTTGACGCCGGAGTGCCTGCGCACGTTCTCCAGGCACTCGCCGAGGGCGAGCAGGAACGCGTCGAGGATGTCGCTCGGCAGGAGCACCTGCCCTGAGCCGTGCCAGTTGACCTCCAGGCCCATCCTGCGGAAGCGCTGCTTGACCGATTCGAGCGTGTTGCCGAGGGTCGACTCCTCGACCGGCTTGAGCTTGTAGTCGCCGGAGCGCGTCGGGTCAGGGGTGAAGCCGAGGCGCAGCTGCCGCAACAGCGCGGCGTCCTCGCCCGCCTGCTCGCGGAGGGCGCCGGCGCTGACGCCGACGCCGGAGTGAGCGAGCAGGGTGAGCGTGGCGAGCACCGTGTCGTGCAGCAGCCGCGCTCCCTGACGGCGCCGCGCCTCCGTCTCCGATGCCTGGCGTTCCACCCGGTATGCGCGACTCATCGTCGAGATGCGCGTCAGGGTGCGGGGGACGGTGCGCGAGAGCCACACGCCCGTCGCCGTGAGGGCGACCCAGCCTGCGACCGTGAACAGCAGAGGTTCGGCCAGCTGCGAACCGCTCAGGATGAGGGTGGCGGACTCCGCGGCGAGTGTGATGACGGACGCGCAGATCAGCAACCCGACGCGACCGCGCGACGTCACCGTGGGAATCGCGACGCTGGCCACGGATGCGCCCCCGACCATCCCGACCGCACTCAGCGCCGATGCGCCGAGCGGCGTGGCGGGAAGGAGGTTGAGCAGGATGATGGCAGCGCCCGCGACGACGATCACCGCCACCCACACAGTCGTGTGCGTCAGCGACGTGAGCTGGACCTGCGCGTACGCGAGGCAGGCGAGCAGCACGACCGCCGCCAGGTACAGGGCAAGCGGAAGCGTGCCGGGAATGCTCAGGCAGAGCAGGGTCGTCGCGGTCGCAGTGAGGCCGACGTTCCTCGCCGTGACGGTGAGGAGTCGATCACGCTCCTTCTGGATGCGCGACATTCTCCTCCGTTCGGCTCAGGCGGCGAAGAGCCTGCGCAGCTGCTCGCTCACGGCATCGTCCTCGATGAGGAAACCGTCATGCCCGAAATCCGACTCTATTACGACGGGCTCTGATCCGTCGATGGTCGTGGGGAGGCGCGCCGCGATCTTCTCCTGGCCCTCGACGGGGAACAGCCGGTCGCTGTCGATACCGACCACCAGGGTGCGCGCCGTGACACGCGCCAGGGCGGCGTCGAGACCTCCGCGCCCACGTCCGACGTCGTGCGAGTTCATCGCCTGCACCAGCACGATGTAGCTGTTCGCGTCGAACCGCCTGGTGAACTTGTTGCCGTGGAAGTCGAGGTACGACTCGACGGCGAACCGCCCGTTGTCGCCGAGCGGGCTGATCTCGCTCTGCCAGGTGCGCTCGAACCTCTCGTTGAGCTCCGAGGGACTGCGGTAGTTGATGAGCGCCATCCGCCGGGCGAGTGCGAGCCCCTGGTGCGGGCCGTTCCCGTCTCCTGCGTCGTAGTAGAGGCCGCCGCGGAACAGCGGGTCGGTGCGCACGGCCTCGATCTGCACGGAGTTGAGGGCGATCTGGTCGGCCGTCGAATACGGCGGGGCGGCGATGACCGCGAGCCTGGCCACACGCTCCGGGTAGCTGACCGCCCACTCGAGCGCCTGCATCCCTCCCATCGAGCCGCCGACGACGCCTGCCCAGCGCTCGATGCCGAGCACGTCGGCGAAGGCGGCCTGCGCGTTCACCTGATCCCGGATGCTCGTGAACGGGAACCGGGGGCCCCACTCCGTGCCGTCCGGGGCGATGGATGCCGGTCCCGTCGTTCCCTGGCAGCCTCCGAGCATGTTCGGCACGACCACGAAGAACCGGTCGGTGTCGATCGCCTTGCCAGGGCCGATGATCCCCTGCCACCAGCCTGCGGTCGGGTGTCCTGGCCCCGCGGTGCCGACGGCGTGGCTGTCGCCGGTGAGCGCGTGCAGCACCAGGACGGCGTTGTCGTGCTCAGCGGAGAGCGTTCCCCACGTCTCGTACGCCACCCGCACGTACGGGATGCGTTCCCCGCTCTCGAAGTCGAAGGCGCCGATTCCCGCGAAGGACCGCGACCCAGCGGGGTCGGACTCCTTCCAGGCCCCGCTCGCCGGAGGCTTGCCGAGGAGCGACCTCGCTTGGGCGTCCGTGATGAAACTCGACGGGGCCGTGTCGGCGGATGTCTGCCACTCCATGTCTCCATACTGGCTGACCGCGCGGGGGAGGGTGGCTGTGTTACGCGCTCAGCGGTCGCCTTCCCGGTCATCGTGCTCGTCGCGGTCCTCGCGGTCGTGGCCGTGGTCGTCGTGCGGCCGGAGGCGCTGGGTCTGCTCGGTGATGTAGGAGACGATCGTCGCGCTCGCGGTACCGACGATCGCGATGCCGCCCATCATCAGGATGACCGCCAGGATGCGGCCAGGAACGGTCACCGGGACGTAGTCGCCGTAGCCGACGGTCGCCATCGTGACGCAGGCCCACCAGACCGAGTCCCCGAAGCTCAGGATCGTGGCCCCAGGTGCATACCGCTCCTGCTGATAGACCGCGAGCGAGATGACGTACACGAACATCACCACGGTCGACGCGGCGACGATCAGCACCCTCCTGCGCACGTGCGCAGGAGACCGGCCGCGCAGCAACGGGATGCGATGCAGCTCCCGCAGCAGCCGGAACGGCCGCGCGACGGGGAACAGCACAGACGCCAGGTCGATCAGGTTCTTCCTGACGAACAGCCATTTCTTCGCGCTCAGGCTCAGCCGCACGACGTAGTCGACGAAGAACGCCGCCCACACCGCGAACAGCACAGCGGTGAGCAGCGCACCGAACCACGCCGGACGCGACGGCTGCAGGATCGACCACGAGTACGCGATCAGGAACAGCACACTGGCGACGAGCAGCGGCCACGCCGTCTTGTCCTCCCAAGCGGTGCGCCTGCTGTCGTCGCCGGTCATGTCAGTCGCCGTTCACCCGCAGCTCGCCCTTGTGGAACCGGTACGGCGCCGCCTGCGCGACCGGCTTGATCACGATCAGATCGAGGTCGACGTGTCTCGGACGCTCCAGCGCATCCACGATCGTCGCCGCGACGTCCTCCGCCGTCAGCGGCTCAGGGACGTCCTGGTAGACCGCATCCCGCTTTCCTTTGTCTCCGCCGAACCTGACCAGCGAGAACTCCTCGGTCGCGACCATGCCTGGCGCGACCTCGATCACCCGGATGGGCTCGCCGTTCAGTTCCAGCCGCAGCACCTCGGTGAGGGCGTGCTCGGCGAACTTGGCCGCGTTGTATCCGCCTCCGCCGACGTATGCGGTGTGCCCGGCGATCGAGGTGATGTTCAGGATGTCCGCGTGGCCGGACTCCGCCGCACCCGACCGCAGCAGGGGCAACAGCGCGCTGATGACCCGCTTTGTCGCGATCACGTTGATCTCGTACATCCACACCCAGTCGTCGATGCTCGATTTCTCCACGGAGTCGAGCCCGAGCGCGCCGCCGGCGTTGTTGACGAGAGCGTGGATGGGGCCGGTCGCCTCCAGGTGCGCGCGCAGCGCATCCACGTCCTCCTGCTTGGTGAGGTCGGCGGCGAAGACGTCCGCCCCCGTCTCCTCGGCGAGGCCGGCCAGCCGGTCGGCGCGACGCGCCACCCCGACCACCTCCCAGCCGTTCGACCGGAACAACCGCACAGCGGCCGCCCCGATCCCCGAACTCGCACCCGTCACGACGACCCGTCTCACGCTCATGCGCCTATTCTTCACGGATTACGGCATGTTGCGCGCGCGTTGCCCGCGCTGCCCGGCGCGTCTAGCCTGCTTGTAACGGCGGTGGGGAACCGCTCGACACGCATCCACCCGAAGGAGTGAGCCATGACCGACGCCGCCGACTGGCAGTTCGAGACCAAGCAGATCCACACCGGAGCCGCACCAGACCCGGTGACCAACGCCCGCGCGACGCCGATCTACCAGACCACCTCGTACGTGTTCAACAACGCTGAGCACGCCAAGAACCTGTTCGCGCTCGCCGAGTTCGGCAACATCTACACGCGCATCCAGAACCCGACGCAGGCCGTCGTCGAGGAGCGCGTCGCAGCGCTCGAAGGCGGAACGGGCGCCCTGCTCGTCGCCTCCGGCCAGGCAGCGGAGACCTTCGCCGTCCTGAACATCGCCCAGGCAGGCGACCACATCGTCTCCTCCAGCTCGATCTACGGCGGAACGTACAACCTCTTCAAGTACACGCTTGCCAAGCTCGGCATCGAGACCACGTTCGTCGAGAACCAGGACGACGCGGACGAGTGGCGCCGCGCTGTCCGCCCGAACACCAAGCTCTTCTTCGCCGAGACCATCGGAAACCCGAAGATCAACATCCTGGACATCGCGCTCGTCGCCGACGTCGCCCACGAGGCCGGTGTGCCGCTGATCGTCGACAACACGATCGCGACGCCGTACCTCATCCGTCCGTTCGAGTTCGGCGCTGACATCGTCGTGCACTCGGCGACCAAGTTCCTCGGCGGTCACGGCACAGTGATCGGCGGCGTGGTCGTCGACGGCGGAAAGTTCGAGTGGTCGAAGAACGTCGAGAAGTTCCCCGGCCTCACCGAGCCTGACCCGTCGTACCACGGCGCCAGCTACACGGCTGCGGTCGGCGACGGTCTCGCGTACATCATCAAGGCGCGCGTGCAGCTGCTCCGCGACCTCGGTTCCGCCATCGCCCCCGCGAGCGCCTGGCAGCTCATCCAAGGCATCGAGACGCTGTCGCTCCGCGTCGAGCGTCACGTGCAGAACGCGCAGGAGATCGCAGAGTTCCTGGAGAACCACCCGGACGTCGCCAGCGTCAACTACTCCGGCCTGCCCACCAGCCCCTGGTACGCAGCGGCCAACAAGTACGCCCCCAAGGGCGTCGGCGCCGTCCTGTCCTTCGAGCTCAAGGGAGGGGTGGATGCCGGCCGCGCCCTCGTCGACAACCTCGCCCTGTTCAGCCACCTCGCCAACATCGGCGACGTGCGCAGCCTCGTCATCCACCCTGCATCGACCACGCACTCGCAGCTCACTCCCGAGCAGCAGCTCACCGCAGGCGTCACGCCCGGCCTGGTGCGCCTCTCGGTCGGCCTCGAGAACATCGACGACCTCAAGGCGGACCTGACGGCCGGTCTGACCGCCGCCCGCTCTGTCGTGGAGGCAGCGCGCGCTTAAGCACGGCGTTCGTCACGGAAACGAGTGGTCCCGGATCGTTCAGGGGCCACTCGTTTCTGCGTGGTGCCCAGAGGGCTGTTCGTGAGGCTCAGGAGCGCGCGACCGCGACGCAGGCGCGCAGCAGCTCGACCGCCTGGAGCGCGTCGGCGACGACGAAGCGCTGGCGGTTGCCTGCGCGGTCGAGTACCGCCCTGCGCAGCAGGTCGGCGTGCTCCGGCCAGCGGTCTGCGGCGAACGCGGCGGCCTCCGACTTGGAGATGATCGCGCCCGTCTCCACGGTGGCGACCAGGCGCGCTGGGCCGAGCGCCACCCAGCGCACGGTCTCCGAACGCACGGGGGCGTCCTGCGCGCGGCCGGCCAGTTCGGCGACCACCCGCTCGCCGAACGGCTCCCAGTAGTCGACGAGATTGGCGCGAGAGAACGCAACAGCCCCTGCCGCCGCATCCGGATGCCGGTCGGCGACAGGGGACCAGATCACGTCGCCGCCGTCAGGGACGCCCTGCACGCCGGACTCGAGCTCGCGCCAGGTGACCCAGGAGAGCTGCGCGCCGGGCTGCGCGGACACGAGAACCCCCTCGATCACCTGCGGGGCGGTCTGCAGCGCGTCAGGTCCCCTGGCGATCTCGGTCTCGGTGAGGTAGACGCCGTCGATGTGCGGCTGGGATGCGGCGTGCAGCCCAGCGAGCAGGTCCAGTTCGGCCAGCGGGTCGCGGGTGACGACGAACACCACGTCGATGTCGCTCACCCCGTCGTGCCAGTCGTCGGTGACGGCCGACCCTGTGACGATCGCGCGGCTCACCAGCCCTGGCGCGATCCGCGCCTGTTCGAGGAGGAAGCCGGTGAGGGCGTCCGAGACGGCAGGGGGGAGGTGTGTATCCATGTCAGACCACCGGGGACTCCGCGGCGATCGTCTCTGGCGCTGCCTCCGCGTCCGTGTCGGCGAAGGCGAGCTTGGGGACGAAGAAGAGCAGCACGGCCGCGACGATGGCGCCGACTCCGCAGATCGTCCACACGAGCATGTATCCGAACAGGCTGGCGGCCGTCGCGGTGACGGTCGCGGCGCCGGTGAGCAGCACGACCCCGAAGACGGCGGACGCGAACGAGCCTCCGATGGTCTTCGTGGTGTTGGTGAGCGCGGTGGCGATGCCGGTCTGCCCGCGCGGAGCAGCGGCAGCGGCCGCGGCGGGCAGCGCCCCGACGAGCGCGCCGGAGCCGATGCCGGCGATCGCCATGTTGGTGAAGACCTGCCAGGTCTCGAAGTGGAACGGCAGGAACAGCAGGTAGCCGATGCCCACCAGGAACGCAGCGACGATGAGGGTGACGCGCGGGCTCAGCCACGAGGAGACGATCGGGAACAGCACGGCGCCGACGATCATCGAAATGAGGTACGCGCCGATCAGGATGCTGCGCTGCCCGGCGGAGAGCCCCAGCCCGTAGCCGTTGACAGGGTCGGTGCCGGCGAACGTGCTGAGCGGCGCCTGCGCGCCGAGGAGGCTGATGCCGATGAGACCGGCCGTGAGTTGCACCGGCCACATGTTCGGGCGGCGCAGCACGTGCAGGTCGATGGCGGGGTCGTCCTGCTTGAGCTCCCAGCGGCCGAACGGGATGAAGGTGAGCACGCCGACCACGATCAGCACCCAGACCCACCAGGTGCCGACGCCGTTGATGCGCAGGAAGGTGAGGCCGGAGGTGATGAGCAGGAGACCGAGCGTCAGGATGGTGAAGCCCACCGCATCCAGTCGGCGTCCTGGGACGGGCTCCGACTCCGGCACGCCGAACAGGATGGCGAAGAAGACCAGCGTGACGGCGATCGCCGGGACGATGAGGGTGAGCGTGACATTGCTGCCGAGCGCTTCGAACAGCAGCCCTGCGCCGATCGCGCCGACGATCGCGCCGGCCTCCAGCGCGACGACGAGCAGACCGGCGGCCTTGCGGGTCTGCGAAGCGGCTGTGCCCGTTCTTCGACCGCGGTCGAAGATGAGCGCCACCTCGAGAGGAAGCCAGACGACGTAGAAGCCCTGCAGGGCGAAGGCGATGAGGAACGTGGTGAAGTTGCTCGAGAAGGCGAGGGCCCACGTCGCCAGCGCGGTCAGCACCGTGGCGATCAACAGGATGCGCTTGTGCCCGAACATGTCGCCGAGCTTCGCGAGCACGGGGACCACCAGCGCCGACAGCAGCAACTGCGCGGCCTCGAACCAGTTGTAGTCGGCGTCGTGGATGCCCAGATGCTTGACGATGTCGGAGATCAGAGGGACGTAGTACCCCTGCAGAATCCCGCTCGTCACCTCGACGAACGCCAGCCACCCGATCAGCCCGGCCGTCACGCCGAGCGCGACCCTGGACCGTGTCATCCCTGACTCCATTTCTGGATGCTAACAGCCGGTCGGCGAGTTGGATGCAACAGGCTCGAAACCGCGGAGCGCGCGTGCCGTCACCGCCGTATCGCGGGGAGCTGGGCTGGCCGGTACGGTAGGAGGATGGCAGGTGAACTCGACGACTCAGGATCAGCCGTTCTCCAGGAGACGGAGCGAGAGGTTCTCGGCTGGCTCGAGTTCGGCGAAGCCGCAAGGCATCTCGCCGGGGAGGTCGTGGAGTCCGGCTTCGAGCCCGATCTGGTGGTCGCCATCGCGCGCGGCGGCCTGCTGCTCGCCGGAGCGATGTCGTACGCGCTCGGCATCAAGTCCTGCGGCGCCCTCAACGTGGAGTTCTACACCGGGGTCGACGAGCGCCTGCCAGAGCCCGTCGTGCTCCCTCCGATGCTCGATCAGAGCGCGCTGAACGCCAAGCGCGTCCTGCTCGTCGACGATGTGTCCGACTCCGGGCGCACCCTGGCGATGGTCGTGGACCTGATCGCCGCATCCGGCGCCGATGTGCGCACCGTCTGCCTGTACTCGAAGCCGCGCACCGCGCTGGAGCCCGACTTCGTCTGGCGCCGCACCGACAGGTGGATCACGTTCCCGTGGTCCGCACTGCCTCCCGTGACGGCCGGCGCCTGAACACCGCCGCATCAGGGATCGACGTGCCGAAGTCTCTCGCCGAGCTGGCCGCCGACGGGTCGATGGACCCCGGCTGGGCCGCCGCGCTGGAACCCGTCGCCGACCGCATCGCCGCGATGGGCGAGTTCCTGCGCGCGGAGGTCGCCGCGGGCCGGCCATACCTTCCAGCAGGCGAGAACGTGCTGCGCGCCTTCCGTGCTCCGCTGGCAGAGGTGCGGGTGCTGATCGTCGGACAGGACCCGTATCCGACCCCGGGACACCCGATCGGACTGTCGTTCGCCGTCGAACGCCACGTGCGCCCCGTGCCGCGCAGCCTGCAGAACATCTACCGCGAACTCCGCGACGACCTCGGCGTCACACCGCCACAGCACGGCGACCTGAGCGCGTGGTCGCGGCACGGCGTCATGCTGCTCAACCGCGTGCTCACCGTGCGCCCCGGCGAGCCGGCGTCGCACCGCGGCAAGGGGTGGGAGGCGGTCACCGAGCACGCCATCCGGTGCCTGGTGGAGCGCGGCACGCCGTTCGTGTCGATCCTCTGGGGCAGGGATGCGTCTACCCTGAAACCCCTGCTCGGCGGCAATCCGTCGATCGAGTCCGCGCATCCGAGCCCGCTGTCCGCATCCCGTGGCTTCTTCGGGTCGAAGCCCTTCTCCCTGGCCAACGAGGAGCTGCGGCAGCGCGGGGTGCAGCCGGTGGACTGGTCCCTGGAGCCGTAACCTCCACGAAACGGCGGGCGCGTAGGCTTGTCCCGTGCTTGAAGAGGAATACCAGCCGCGCAGGGAGCTGCCCCGGCACCTGAGGAAGACGGAGCCGGCAGAGGCGCCGTTCGAGTACTCGATCCGGGATGCGGTCCCCGCCGACCTGCCATGGGTGCGCGAGATCTACAACCACTACGTCGCCAACAGCACCGTCACGTTCGACGAGGACGCGATGACGCTGCGCGAGTGGAAGAGCAAGTTCGCCTACCTGCACAAGCTGAACATGCCGTTCATCGTCGCCGTGTCGCCGAGCGGGCAGATCCTCGGCTACGCGCTCGTCTCGCCGTGGAAGCAGAAGCGGGCATACCGCTTCACGGTGGAGAACTCGATCTACCTGGGCGCCGCATCCACCGGCAAGGGTCTCGGCCCCGTGCTGATGCAGGCCCTGATCGACAAGTCCAAGGAGGCGGGCCTCAAAGAGATGATCGCGGTCATCGCCGACAAGGGCGCTGAGGCGTCGATCAAGATGCACGAGAACTTCGGCTTCACCGAGATCGGTCGGATGGGCAGGGTCGGCTACAAGTTCGACCGCTGGCTCGGCACCGTGCTGATGCAGCGGTCGCTCAAGTAACGGTTTCGCATCCCCAGGATCGCGGTGCAGGGTCGCGCTGTATTCTGAGCGCACGCGCGTCACCGCGCCGACATGCTCCGGGGGGAATATATGAAGAAGACGTCTGCATCCGTGGCGGTCCTCGCCGCTGTCGCGATGGTGCTGGCACTGGCGGGATGCGCTGGGGCCGCTCCGGCCGAACCGCCGACCACGTCCGCGTCGCCGACGCCCGCACCGACCGCCACACAGGCTGCCGCGCCGACCGTTCGCGTGGCGACGACCTGCGACGCGCTCGCATCGCAAGCGCAGATCGACCAAGCGGGTGGAACGCATCTGCCGGCGTCGACGGCTCCGGTGACGCCCAACCCGCCCGGCTACGGCAACCAGCGGATGGGAGTGCTCACCTGCGTGTGGGCGACGTCCGATCCCAACACGGGTGCGGGTCCTGCGGTGCAGATCTCGGTCGTCCCTGACGCGACCAGGGCCGGGTTCGAGGCGTACCGCACGGGCGAGGCCGTGGCTTCCAGCGATACGCCGTCCTCCGTGGGGCCGGACGCGTACACGTACTGCGCAGGAGCGCCAGTGGTCCTCTGCGGCTTCCACGCCCTGCTGCCCCACTACGGCATCGTCGGAACGGTCTTCGGCGGTGGGAGCACCCTCGGGGATGGCGCGCGCTCCGCCATCGACGCGATGCTCGCGCAGACGTACGGGGTGGTCTCCGGGCTGGCGGCGCCCGCCACGGTCTGGCAGCCGCCTGCGCCGGCGCTCCAGGGGGCATCGGACTGCGACGCGATCGTGACGTCGGAGCAGTTGACGGCGGCTACCGGTGTCGGCCCGGCTCACGCGGCGAAGTCGGACGACGGAGAGTATTCGACCTCCCTGTTCAATGTCGCCCACCAGGTCGGAGCCTTCTGGTGCGGCTGGGTGGAAGACGACGGAGGGACGAGCTTCACCATCGGCGTGCTCCCCGGCGGTGCGACGTATCTGGAGCATCTGCGCGGCAGCGACGCGGAAGAGCAGCCAGGCGTCGGCGACGCAGCGTTCTGGGCGCCGGACGGCGACCTGAACGTCGTCGCCGACTCCGGCTGGTTGCAGGTGCGCGCTGTGCCGGGGGAGGGCAAGACGGCCCCGACGCACGACCAGCTCGCTGCGCTCGCGAAGCAGATCATCGCCAACCTCGGCACGACGTGACACGCGGGCGGCGCGATCCGTCGCCTCGCGCCGGTCGCCGCGACGGGTGACTAAGGTGGCGTTCGTGACCACCGTGACTCCGGACAACGGCCGCGTCGCCTCCGCCGCCCCCGCGACGCCCGCGAACCTGCCGCTGCGCAAACGCCCTGTCGACATCTTCTTCATCGTGATGTTCTCGCTGTTCATCGTGACGTGCATCATCAGCGACGCCATCCCGACGCTCGGCATCCCGCAGACGTCGACGACCACGAACCTGTTCGCGCAGTGGAATTACACGTACTCGTCGCAGTACGACCCGCTCTACCAGAACCCGCCGATCTGGCTGCGTTTCATCACCGGCACCTCGGCGTTCATCTACCTGCCGTTCTACGTGCTGCTCGTGATCTGCCTGTCGAAGGGCTACAACTGGATCCAGCTATATGCGGTGATCTACGCCACGATGATCATCAGCCTCACGGGCATCCCGATCTTCGGCGTCGAGTTCTTCGGCGACGCCGCCCAGCGCACCCCGCAGCCGATCATGTTCCTGCTCTACAACGGCCCGTATGTGCTGGTGCCGTTGCTGCTTCTGATCCGGATGCGCAAGCCGGTGCCGTTCACGCGGCGGTTCTAGCCCCGCCAAGCTCGAGCAGTCCGACGCCGCCGATCACGAGCACGATGCCGGCGATCTGCACCCAGGTGAGGGATTCTTTGAAGAACACCCACGAGATGATCACGATCGCCACCACGCCGACCGCCGACCAGATCGCGTACGCGATGCCGAGGGGTACGCCGCGACCGAGCGAGAGGGACAGGGCGGCGAACGAGGCGACGTAGCCGACCACCACGATCAGGTACGCCCACCATTTGGGGTTATCTCCCGAGGTGAATTTGAGGAACGTGGTCGCGATCACCTCGGTGGCGATGGCGATGCCGAGGAAGAGGTAGCCGAGCACTGCTGTTGCTCCTGTCAGACGGCCGGATGCCGGTCAGTACACAAACTAGCGGGAGGACGACACGATGGACCAGGACGACCAGCAGGCCCAGCACCCCGACGAGCACCAGAGGCAGAAGCCACGAGTCCGCCAGCTCAGGATCGTGGTCGAGGCCGACGACTACGACGAAGCGCTCGCGTTCTTCCGCGACGTGCTCGGCCTCGACGAGCAGGAGTCCTACTCCGGCGACGGGGGAGCGGAGGTGGCCATCCTGGATGCGGGCCGCGCCACCCTGGAGATCGCGAACCCCGCCCAGAAGGCGATGATCGACGACGTCGAGGTGGGCAGGCAGGTGGCCCCGCACATCCGGTTGGCGTTCGAGGTGGACGACAGCGCCGCGGTCACCGCCGAGCTGGTGGATGCGGGCGCCGAGCTGATCGCGCCGCCCACCCGCACGCCGTGGAACTCGCTCAACGCACGACTCGCGGCCCCTGCCGGGTTGCAGCTCACCGTGTTCCAAGAACTCGGCGACCGCGCCTGACAGGGGCCGCGATGGGGGTGGACAGCGTAGCGAGCGTCAGCTCTTCGGCGTGGCTCTGCTGATCACGAAGTATCCGCTGACCGCCGCGAGTGCCGTCGGGACCAGCAGCCACGCCACCACTCCGACAGGGCCCATCGTTGCGAACCATTCGCCCACCGCTGGCCAGCTCGACGTGAACGTGATCAGGGCGACGGCTCCGACGATGAGCAGCACGAGCACCGCTCCTGCGACGAGCACGCCGTTCATCCGCCAGCGCATGTACAGCGTGCCGCTGACCGAGCCGACGAAGAAGAAGAACAGCATCGCCACGAACACGATGAACAGGCGGGCGAAGAACCCGCCTCCACCGAAGTAGATCGACGTGAACAGGTGGCCGCCGAGGCCCCAGCCGCCCGTCGCCTCCTCCAGCGCGGACAGGATCGTGAAGCCGATGGCGTACCCGGCCGCCAGTATCACGAAGGTCAGGGCGGAGCCGAGGTAGAAGTCGCGCCTGGTCACGCTGTAGCCGAGCGCGAACGGGAACGTCATCGAGACCACCTGGATGCCGACCACCAGCATGTAGACGAAGATGTAGAACCCACCGCCGCTCCACTGGGTGCCCTCGAAGGCGTGGGCGCGGTCGGCGGGTGCCGTCGCGGCCCAGATGATCCACCAGATCAGGTAGTTCACCAGCCAGATGAAGCCCATGATCATCATCGGCACCCAGATGGTGGTCCACTTGTTGACCAGGTTCAGTCTCACCACCCGCCAGATGCGGTGGGCGGACGCTGGCGTTGTGCGGAGGTTCACGGCCTCCGGCGTGATGGCGGTCATGCGCTCTGCTCGAATTCTGTCGCTCGGACGTTGGTCTTGCGGACGATGAGTTGCTGGAGGGAGACCGGGCTGAGTTCGAGCCCGGCCGCGACGGCCTGCGCCCTGTCGCCCTGCGACAGACCGCAGACCGTGACGGAGGCGAGACCGCCGACGCCGTCGCGGTGGATGACGTCACGGCCGACGACGAACTGCTCGACCGCTCCGCGCTGCCCGACGACGGTGGTCGCCGAACCGCGCATCTCCTCCGCGTCCTCGTCGATCAGGATGCGTCCCTGGTCGATCACGATGACGTGTTCGAGCAGGTTGGCGACCTCGTCGATGAGGTGGGTGGAGAGGATGACCGTGCGCGGGTGCTCCGCGTAGTCCTCGAGGAGGCGGTCGTAGAAGATCTGCCTGGCGACCGCATCCAACCCGAGGTACGGCTCGTCGAAGAAGGTCAGCGGCGCGCGGGAGGCGAGGCCGACGATCACGCCGACGGCAGAGAGCTGTCCGCGGGAGAGCTTCTTGATGCGCCGGTCCACCGGGAGGCGGAAGTCGGCGATCAGCTGCTCGGCGAACTCCGCATCCCAGTTCTCGAAGAACCAGGGTGCGCTGCGGAAGACGTGCTTCGGCTGGAAGTCGTCCGGGTAGCGCTGACTTTCCTTGATGAAGCAGAGGTTCTGCAGCACGCGGGCGTTCTCCACCGGGCTCTCCCCGAACACCTGGACGTCACCTGCGGTGGCGAAGACCTGGCCGGTGAGGAGCTGCATGATCGTGGTCTTGCCCGCGCCGTTGCGGCCGAGGAGGCCGTAGATCTTGTTCGGCTTGACGGTGAAGCTGATGTCGTCGATCGCGGTGAACGATCCGAAGCGCTTGGTGAGGCCGTCGACGTGGACGGCGGGCGCGATCGAGGTGGGTGTCGCTGTGGCGGTCATGCGCTTACTCCTTCCGTGGTGATCATTTCGGTGAGTTGCTGGGGGCCGATCCCGAGCTTCGCCGCTTCGGCGAGCAGGGGGCGGAGGTATTCGTCGCGGAACGCGTCGCGCCGCTTGGCCATGAGGCGCTCGCGGGCGCCGTCGGCAACGAACATGCCGATGCCTCTCTTCTTGTAGAGAATCCCGTCGTCCACCAGGATGTTGACGCCCTTTCCTGCTGTGGCGGGGTTGATGCGGTAGAAGGCCGCGAACTCGTTCGTCGACGGCACCTGGGTCTCTGGGGGATACACGCCGTCGATGATGTCGTTCTCGATCTGTTCGGCGATCTGAACGAAGATCGGCTTTCCCTCTTCGATCATTGGTACCTCCGGCTCTCTAACCTCATGGGTTAGTTACTGATGTAACTAACCAACCAGGTTGACGACGATCTGTCAAGACATTTCTCGGCGGGGGATCGGCGGGGATAGCCTCGGAGCATGGCCGAACTCCACGAGCTCACCGCTCTCGCCCTCTGGCAGGAACTACAGGCGGGCAGGGTCTCACCCGGGGAACTCGCCTCCCACTACCTCGACCGGATCGACAGGCTCAACCCGCAGTTCGGGGCCTTTGTGACGGTCACCAGGGAGAACGCGCTGGCGCGCGCCGACCGGCTCGCCTCCGAGGTGCCGAAGACCGCACCGCTCTGGGGCCTGCCGTCGGGCGACAAAGACCTGTGGATGCGCGCAGGAGTCCGCACGGGGTTCGGCTCGCGGCTGATGGCCGATTTCGTCCCTGACACCTCGGACGAGATCGTCGAGACGCTGGATGCGGCGGGCGCCGTCAGCCTCGGCAAGACGAACGCCCCCGAATTCGGCCTCCCCGCATACACCGAGTCGCTCGCGGCCCCTCCCGCCAGGAACCCGTGGGACCCGTCGCTCGGCTCCGGCGGTTCCAGCGGAGGGGCGGCCGTCGCCGTCGCCAGCGGGATGCTCCCGTTCGCGCCAGGCTCCGACGGCGGCGGTTCGGTGCGCATCCCCGCCGCCGCCTGCGGCCTGGTCGGTCTGAAGCCGACGCGCGGGCTCGTCCCAGCAGGCAGCGGCATCGACTCGCTCGCCGGCCTGGTGGTCGACGGCCCGCTCGCACGCACCACGGCCGATGCAGCTCTCCTGCTCGACGGGATGATCGCCAAGCGCGACGGCCGCATCGACCACCACTACACGCTGCGCGCCCCGTACGACGACGACGGCCCCTTCCTCGGCACAGCCGTGCGAGGGGAGGGCCGCTTCCAGCTCGGCGTCATGACGACCTCGGCCTGGGACGACGCATACGAGATCGTCATCGCCCAGGAGGCCAGGGCGGCGCTCGACGCAGCAGTGGATGCGTTCACCGCGATGGGCCACGGAATAGAGGAGACCGCGCTCGTCTCCAACCCGACGTACGCGCCGGCGTTCCGCACGATCTGGCAGGCGGGCGCAGCGCGCATCCCGGCGGAGGGCGAAGCGGAGAACCTGCTCGAACCGCTCACGAAGTGGCTGCTCGGCAAGGGGAGGGCGATCAGCGCGAGGGAGCTGAGCGAAGCGCTCTCGGCACTCACCGCGTACGAGCGCTCCCTCATCCGGCAGCTCTCGTCGTTCGACGCCGTGCTCACCCCGGCGATGGCCATGACCCCGCGCCCCGTCGGCTGGTACGACCAGGAGGACGGCGAGCGGAACTTCGAGCAGCAGGTGCAGTACACCCCGTTCACGTCGATGCTGAACGTCTCCGGGCTCCCGGCGATCGTGCTGCCCATCCTGCAGACCGACGACGGCCTGCCGATGGGCGTGCAGCTCATCGGCCGTCCAGGCGGGGAACGCACCCTGCTGTCGCTCGCCGCCCAGCTCGAACGGAAGGTGCGCTGGCAGCTCCGCTACCCGCCGGTCTGGTGACCGGCGTACGATGACCGGCGTGAGCGTGGACGACTCGTTCGGTCCTGCACTCGGCGAAGCGTCGCGGCTCGCCGAGCGGTGGCTCGACGGCGTCCGCGACGGCAGCATCCCGGCCGCGGCGACCATCGACCAGGTCAAGGATGCGCTCGGCAGGAGCATCCAGGATCGCGGAGACGACGCGGCGACGGTGCTGCGCCGGATGGGCGACGCCATCGAGCCCGGGCTGCTCAGGATGCACTCGCCGCGCTTCCACGGCTGGGTGATCGGGGGTGCGCATCCCGTCGCGCTCGCCGCCGACTGGCTGGTGTCCGCCTGGGATCAGAACGCCACGCTGCGCACGGTGACGCCGGGAGTGGTCGCGGCGGAGGAGCTGGCGGGGGAGTGGATCGTCGAGCTGCTCGGTCTCCCGCCCGCCGCGGAGGCCGGATTCGTGACAGGCGCGACAATGGCGAACTTCGTCGGGATCGTCACGGCCCGCGACCACGTGCTGCGCGAGGCGGGATGGGACGTCGCCGCGGACGGCCTCTCCGGTGGTCCGCGCGTGCGGTTCGTCGCCGGTGCGGAACGGCATGGCTCCCTCGACGAGGCCGGCCGGTTCGCCGGGCTGGGCGCAGCGCGGCTCGTGGACGCCGACGACGAGGGCAGGATGCGGGTGGATGCGCTGCGCGAGACGCTCGCGGAAGGCGACGGGCCGACCATCGTCTGCCTGCAGGCCGGCAACGTCCACTCCGGTGCGTTCGACCCCATCGCCGACGCCGTGGCGGTCGCGCACGCCGCCGGTGCCTGGGTGCACATCGACGGGGCGTTCGGGCTGTGGGCCGCAGCGTCGCCGCGGCTGCGTCACCTGACGGAGGGGATGGCGGAGGCCGACTCCTGGGCGACGGACGCGCACAAGACCCTCAATGTGCCGTACGACTGCGGCATCGCGATCGTCGCGCATCCCGAGCTGCTGCACGCGTCGTTCGCGCAGCACGCCGCGTACCTGACGGCGACGGAGGTGGGCTCCGATCCGAACGACAGGGTGCCGGAGCTGTCCAGGCGCGCCCGCGGGGTGCCGGCGTACGCGGCGCTCGCCCAGCTCGGGCGGCACGGGGTGGCCGAACTGGTGGAGCGGTTGGCGGACGCGGCCGACGAGCTCCGGGCGCGGCTCTCCGAGCTGCCGGAGGTGCGCATCCTGAACGACGTGGTGTTCACGCAGGTCTGCGCGACGTTCGGCAGCGACGAGCGCACGCGCGCCGTGACCGGCGAGCTGGCGCGCGACGGCGTCGCCTTCGGCTCTCCGTCGCGCTGGCACGGGCGCGACGTGCTGCGCTTCTCGGTGAGCAACTGGCTCACCGACCGCGCTGAGGCCCGGCGCACCGCTGCCGCTGTCGCCGACGCCCTCGCGCGCATCCCGTAGCCTGGCGGCCGGATGCCGGCGGGCGATGTCTGGGGTGGTGCCGGAGCTAGTTGACCGGCCCTGTGTACTTCTCGCCTGGACCCTTGCCGAGCTCATCGGGGATGGGGGACGCCTCGCGGAATGCGAGCTGCAGGGAGCGCAGGCCGTCGCGGAGGCTGCGGGCGTGCTGGTCGCCGAGGTGCGCCGCGCTCGCGGTGACCAGGCCGGCGAGGGCGTCGATGAGCTTGCGGGCCTCGTCGAGATCGGTCTGCGCATCCGGGTCGTCGGCGAGGCCGCACTTCACCGCGGCGGCGCTCATCAGGTGCACCGCGGTGGTCGTGATGACCTCGACGGCGGGGACTTCGGAGATGTCGCGGGTGGCCGCGCTGACGTCGTCGGAGTCGTCGAAGACGTAGGATGTGTCGCTCACTGCTTTCCTCTGTTAGAATCGTTCGGGCTCCGGGACTTCTGTCTCGGTACGAAAGTGGAGATTCCTCCCACCCGCGCTTGACCGCTTCACTAGGTTACCGGGTTGTTGCACTCCGCCAACGCGCGCAAGCGCGGGGGTAGACAGGGTGCTGTACCAGGCCTGCGAGAAATCGCAGGAATGCGTTGGTGCGTGGAAAATCCTCTTTCGCCGGTGTCGTCACCCGACGAGATCGCGGCCGCGAAGTATCGCTTGATCAGAGGAGAAAAGCATCAGCGATCCCCGTACCAATGACCGTATCCGCGTCCCGGAAGTTCGACTTGTCGGCCCCAGCGGAGAGCAGGTCGGCGTCGTCAAAATCGAGGTCGCCCTCCGTCTCGCGCAGGAAGCAGACCTGGATCTGGTTGAGGTTGCTCCCAACTCCAAGCCGCCTGTCGCGAAGATCATGGACTACGGCAAGTTCAAGTACGAGGCTGCGCAGAAGGCGAAGGAAGCCCGGCGCAACCAGGCGAACACCATCCTCAAAGAGGTGCGGTTCCGCCTCAAGATCGACAAGCACGACTACGAGACGAAGCGCAAGCGCGCCGAAGGCTTCCTGAAGGCCGGCGACAAGGTGAAGGCCATGATCCTGTTCCGGGGTCGCGAGCAGTCGCGACCCGACCAGGGCGTCCGTCTCCTCCAGCGTTTCGCAGAAGATGTCGCCGAGTTCGGCTCGGTGGAATCCAACCCGACCATCGACGGTCGAAACATGGTCATGGTCATCGGCCCTCTGAAGAACAAGTCAGAGGCCAAGGCCGAGGCCAACGCACAACGTGCCGCCACGAAAGCGCGGGCCCAGGGCCGCGACACCGAGGCGGTTGCTGACGCAGACGACTCTGCTCAGTCCGAAGAGAGTTCGCCCGCCGAGGCGACGAACGAGGAGAAATAATGCCCAAGCAGAAGACCCACTCCGGGGCCAAGAAGCGCTTCAAGATCACCGGCAGCGGCAAGGTCATGAAGCAGCAGGCCGGTATGCGCCACAACCTGGAGGTCAAGTCCAGCGACCGCAAGCGTCGCCTCAACCAGGAGCAGGTCGTTCCCGAGGTGGATGCCAAGGTCATCCGCCGCATGCTCGGCAAGTAACCCCACCCGACTTTTTAAGGAAGTAAAGAAGACATGGCAAGAGTAAAAAGGGCGGTCAACGCTCACAAGAAGCGTCGGGTCATCCTCGAGCGTGCCGAGGGCTACCGCGGACAGCGTTCGCGCCTCTACCGCAAGGCCAAGGAGCAGGTCACTCACTCGCTGGTCTACAGCTACCGTGACCGCCGTGCGCGCAAGGGCGACTTCCGTCGTCTGTGGATCCAGCGCATCAACGCCGCGAGCCGCGCCAACGGCCTCACCTACAACCGTCTGATCCAGGGTCTGGGTCTCGCGGGCGTCGAGGTCGACCGTCGCATCCTCGCCGAGCTGGCCGTCAACGAGCCCGCCACCTTCGCGGCTCTGGTGCAGACCGCCAAGAAGGCCCTCCCCGCCGACACCTCGGCGCCGAAGGCTGCTGCGTAACCCGCACTCACCACCGTCAGAACCCGGTCGACCTCGCGTCGGCCGGGTTCTTGCGTCTCCGCGCCGTCGAGTCCGGAGTTGTTCACACCAGGCAGCGGCGTGTCGCCTGAACAACTTCAGGCTCGATGATGCGGGGACGGGCCCTAAGCTGGGGACATGCTTGACAACCCGCGCTCACCGCGCGTTCGGGCCGTTGCCAAACTCGCGAAGCGCGCCGCCAGGGCCGAGACGGGGCTGTTCCTCCTCGAAGGACCGCAGGCGGTGGCAGAAGCGCTGTCGTTCCGCCCGGAGCTCGTGGTCGAGCTCTACGCGACGCCGACGGCGCTCGAACGGTACAGCGACATCGCCCAGACAGCCGTCGACGCCGGTGTCGACGTCGAGTTCGTCACCGAGCAGGTGCTGGATGCGATGGCCGACACGGTCACGCCGCAGGGCTTCGTCTCCGTGTGCCGTCAGTTCCCCACCTCGGTGAAGGACATCTTCGCCGACCGGCCACGGCTGGTCGCGATCCTCGAAGAGGTACGCGACCCTGGCAACGCGGGAACGATCATCCGCGCCGCCGACTCCGCGGGGGCCGATGCCGTCGTGCTGACCGGGCGCACGGTCGACCTCTACAACCCGAAGGTGGTCCGCTCGACCACCGGCTCGCTCTTCCACGTCCCCGTCGCCGTCGGCGCCAGTCTCGACGACGTCGTGCAGCGCGCCCACGGCGCCGGTCTGCAGGTGCTCGCGGCCGACATCAAGGGAGAGGACCTGCTCGCAGCGCGCACGGACGGCCAGCTCGCCCAGCCCACCGTGTGGGTGTTCGGAAACGAGGCGCGCGGCCTGGCGGACGACCTGCTGCACCTGGTCGACCGCGTCGTGACGGTGCCGATCTACGGCCGCGCAGAGTCGATGAACCTGGCCACCGCCGCGAGCGTGTGCCTCTACGAGTCCGCGTTCGCGCAGCGTTCGGCCGACATCCTGGAGTAGCCGCCGCCCGACCGAGCCGGTTCGTCCGGCGCTTGGCGGGGCGCTGAGTTGTATCCTGTCGCCCGGTGGGCACCGCAACGCGGAAGGCAGGCGTCATGACCATCTGGGGAGACATCGCACTCGACGGAGCGCGCAGGACCGTGACGGTGGAACGCGAGTTCGCCGCGTCCGCCCCGGAGCTCTGGGACGCACTCACGCGGCCCTCCAGGCTCGCGGACTGGATCGGCGCGTACGAGGAGACCGCCGACGGCTTCCGCCTGTCGATGGGCGGCCTCGACGTGGATGCGCTGGTCGCCGGACGCGTGATCGCCTGCGAACCGGAGCGCCGCATCCTGGTCGGGTGGCGGTTCAGCGGCGACGGTCGCACGGAGGCCGGCACCGAGGTCGAGGCGACGCTGGAGCCGGCCGGCGACGACCGCGCGCGGCTGACGCTGCGGCACGCGCACGTTCAGGCGGTGACCGCCGCCGTGTACGGCGCAGGCTGGGAAGACGTGCTCACGAACCTGGCCGGAGCAGTGGGGGAGGAGACGTCCCTGATCGGCGAGCACGCGTATCTGGGGAAGGCGGCGGACCCTGCGCGGTCCGACGCGGCGCTGGAGGAGTACCGTCGCGTGGAGGCGGCGCTGGTGCAGGCGCGGATGCTGCGCGCTGGCAACCGGTCAGCGGTGCACCTGGAGAGGCTGCTGGATGCTCCTCGCGAGGTGGTCTGGGACGCGCTGACGCTGCCGGATCGCATCGGCCGCTGGCTCTGGCCCGTCGTCGCGTGGCCGGACGATCCGGCCAGGGAGCGCAGACTGCTGCCAGGCGACACGTTCACGCTCGGCGACGAGAATGTGCAGGGCGGCGCGCACGAGATGGAGGTGCTCGAACTCGAGGACGGCCGCCTGTTCGCCTTCACCTGGGGTCCTGACCGCTCTTCCGTGCGCATCCGGTTGGCCGACGACGCGGCCGGCACGCTGCTGACCCTCGACCAGGAAGCGATCCCCGACGTGTTCGGCGGCGGCAGGATGCGCTCGGCCCCTGACTTCGCGGCGGGCTGGCACTCGCTGGTGGACGGCCTGACCCTGCTGCTCGCCGGCCTGAGCGTGCCGGAGCCCGGCGGCCTCTGGGATGCGGCGTACGCGGTGTACGTCGAGACAGAGGCCGCCCGGCCAGACGGGATCAGTGCGCGATGACCGGCTCGTTCGGCTCCTGCGCATCCGCGGTGACGGGGGCGCCTCCGGGGTTACCGAGCGACGCTCCGTTCCCGCGGCGGCGGTAGAGCAGGCCGGAGAGGATCGCTCCGAAGACGAAGAACCCTGCTCCCCACCAGTACGCGGTGGCGTAGCTGTGCACGGCGGCCTCTGCCGCGACGGACGCGGTCGGCGGCAGGTGCGACGCGACGTAGTTCGTCGCCGCCGTCGCGGCGAGCGTGTTGAGCAGTGCAGTGCCGATCGAGCCGCCGACCTGCTGGCTGGTGTTCACCATCGCCGACGCGACACCGGCGAAGTGCCTGTCGACGCCGAGGGTCGCGGTCTGGATGGCCGCCGGCATGATCGAGCCCATGCCGGTGCCGAGGATCATCAGAGCGGGCAGCACGTCGGATGCGTAGTTCGCCGTGACGCCGAGGTGGGTGAGGTAGACCATCCCGATCGCGGCGATGGTCATGCCGATCGGCACCATCACTTTCGGCCCGAACCTGGGCACGAAGATGTTGGTCGAAAGCTGAGCGGCGATCACCAGCATCACGATCATCGGCAGGAAGCCGAGCCCGGTCTGGATCGGGGTGAACCTGAGCGTGGTCTGCAGGTAGTAGGTGACGAACAGGAAGATGCCGAACATCCCTGCGCCGGCGATCAGGATCGACGAGTACGACGCCCCTCGGTTGCGGTCGAGCACGATCGACAGCGGCAGCAGGGGATGCGCGGCCCTGCGCTGCCAGAGCACGAACGCGATCAGCAGCACGGCCGAGGTGGCGAGCAGGCCCCAGCTCTGCGGGGAGTCCCAGCCGTCCGTCTCCGCGTTGGAGAATCCGTAGACGAGGCTGAACAGCGCGCCGGAGACCAGGATCGTGCCTGGCACGTCGAGCTTCGGCCGCGGGCCGGAGCGGGCGACGCTGCTGACGAAGATGCTGGCGCCGATGACGGCGACGATCGCGATGACGACGTTGATGTAGAGGTTCCAGCGCCAGTCGAGCTGTTCGGTGAGGAATCCGCCGAGGAGCAGGCCGACCGCGCCGCCGGCTCCCGCGATGGCGCCGAAGATGCCGAACGCGCGCGCACGCTCCTTGGGGATCGTGAACGTCGTGGTGAGCACGGCAAGGGCGGTCGGGGCGAGGAGCGCGCCGAACGCGCCCTGCAGCGCCCTGGCTCCCACGAGCATCCCGAAGGTGCCTGCCGCGCCGCCGAGAGCCGACGCCCCTGCGAAGCCGATGAGGCCGATGATGAAGGCGCGTTTGCGGCCGATGAGGTCGGAGAGCCTGCCGCCGAACAGCAGGAGGCTGCCGAAGGCGAGGGAGTATGCGGTGACGATCCACTGGCGGTCGGCGTTGCTGAAGCCGAGGTCGGCCTGTGCCGACGGGAGGGCGATGTTCACGACCGTGGAGTCGAGGACGACCATGAGCTGCGCGAGGGCGACGGTGACGAGCGTCCACCAGCGGCGGGTCGAAACGGGAGGGGGATTCTGCGACATGGAGGTCAGCATATACGAAACTAACGAGTTCCGGATCTCCCGAGTTCTAAAATTAACCTTACAATGGTCTGGATGCACAGCCACAACACGAAGGGAGCCGCAATGACGCAGCTCGACACCGTTGACGAAACGCGGACGGCGCCCGCGAAGCTGGGCCGCAAACGCGACCACACCCGCGACCCGGAGATCATGGCGGCCGCCCTCGATGTCCTGGCGGAGACCGGATACGAGCGCATGACCATGGACATGGTCGCCGCACGGGCCAAGGCGGGGAAGGCGACCGTCTACCGCAGGTGGGGGTCGAAGGCCGAGCTGGTCATCGAGGCCGTCGCCTGCATGAAGAAGGTCGACATCGACCCGGAGACCCTGCCGGACACCGGCACGCTGCGCGGCGACATGCTCGCGATGATCAAACCGCACAGCCTCGAAGACGCGGAGAAGAAGCTGCGCGTGATGGCCGGGCTGATCTCGATGCTCGCACAGGACCCCGATCTCGCGGAGGCGGTGAACGCGGCGATCGTCGAGCCCCGCGCATCCGTCAACAGGTTCTTCATGCGCAGGGCGATCGAGCGGGGCGAGATCGCGGCGGACTGCGACGTCGAAACGCTCTCGCTCGTGACGCCGTCGATGGCGTCGTACCGCACGCTCATCTTGCACAAGCCGGTGGACGGGGAGTTCCTCATCTCGCTGATCGACGGGGTGCTGCTGCCTGCCGTCGGGCTGGGGGAGAAGCAGGCGAGCGCTCGCTAGGCGTAGTGCTCGGCTAGCCGGGTCGAGGGCGGTCGGTTCCGGATGGGGACGTGGGGCCCACGGTGCTTGTGGGTCACGCCGGTTCCGTGAAGAGCGCACTCGAGTGCCCCCAGAACCCGGCCGCGGCCGCGGGGGATCTCTTGCGGGCGATATCTGCTCGTCGGCCCCGAACTGATCCGTGGCAGGGGCAGCTTCACGCTTCGGGGGTCGGGATTCCGTATCTGACGGTGTCACGTTTGATATAATGATGCGTCTATGGTGACCGGGATCAGTTCGTCATGCCGTGGGTTCGGGTTCGGGTTCGGGTTCGGGTTCGTCGGCGGGCGTGGCGGGAGCGGAGAGATGTGCGACTAGTTGGACGAGTGGTGAGCGCTGCCCTGCTGGGCGTCGCGCTGATTGCAGGTCTGTCCGCTTGTTCGTTGATTGGAGATCGCCTAATGCCACCAGATCCTCCCGTTCGGGACCAGCAGCGCGCGTCCGCGCTCTATTTCCGCGACCAGTGGCAACCGAACGTCGAAGAGGTCCGGTTCACCCGGGACGGTGGCCGGCCG
>Ga0153994_1000071_pt1 | contig 60785 bp, 59 predicted proteins | sample TSNC078MetaG_FD_104735 | JGI IMG/M metagenome (GOLD analysis project Ga0153994, IMG submission 104735) | Attine ant fungus gardens microbial communities from North Carolina, USA - TSNC078 MetaG | ecosystem: Host-associated > Fungi > Mycelium > Unclassified | place: USA: North Carolina, Lumber...
GCCGCTGGGACGAGCACGACCGTCAGCGGCAGGAGCAGGAGCGCTCCGGAGACGACGGCGGGCGCCACGCGGACGTCGGGTGCTGGACACGGGTACGCCAGAGCACACACTGTCGGGATGCCCTGCGCGAGCGCCAGGAGGAGCCAGCTTACGAGGACGATGCAGATGGCGGGCCATGCTCTGCGGAGGGTTCTCGATAGGGTGACGTCGGTGTCCATCGGTCCATGGTCGCAGGAAGACACCGCGGATGCCTTCGAGCCCCCGGCGATCGAGGATCCGTGACGGACTGCGAACGTCGACTTCGCGTCCGATCCATCCGAGCCGGCGGGGAGCGATGCGGTCTCCGTGCGAACGTCAAGACCAGGGATGGTGAACGGTGGTCAGCTTCCCCACTCGGCGGAACAGAGTTCTTCGGCCTCGATGGTCAGATCGATCGTCTGGTGTAGGAGACTCCCCATCGATGTCGACTGCAACAGGGTGTACCTGTCGTACTCGCCCAGTGGGGCGATCGCTGCCAGTTGCCACGCGGCCGCGACGGGATCGTCCGACAGTTCGGCGCCGGCATCCGGCTGCGGCTCCGCGACGCGGGCGATCACACGGCGGACAACCGCTTCGGCCTCGGCCCGCAGGGGTGCGAGCGCCTCGGACCACTCCAGATCCGGCAGCATCGAGAGCTCGGCCCGAGGATACGGGTTCTCGTCGACCCAGCGATCGACCGTGAACCGCCTAGTTCCAACACCGACGATGAGCAGGTCGTCGGCGCCCGCGGCCGCGCTCACGAGACGCGCCATCGTCCCGACCGATGCACGCTGGTCGCCACCCCCGGCTTCGGGTCCGCGCTCGATGAGGACCACGCCGAACTCGAACCCCGGCTCGTCCTCGTCGAGCAATCGCCCGACCAGGGTGAGATACCGCGGCTCGAACACCCGCAGGGGGATGGGCACGAACGGGAACAGCACTGATCCGAGCGGGAACATCGGTGACGGGGCCATACCCCAGTGAAGCACCGCTGACATAGAGTGAACAGGTGCCCCGGCCGCGCCCCGAGATCCCAGGAACGGGACAGGAGTCTGTGTGGGACTACCCGAGACCGCCGCGCATCGAGCGCGTCTCCGCGCCTGTCACGATCCGTCTGGGCGGGCAGCTCATCGTTGAAACACGAGACGTCGTCCGGGCGCTCGAGACCAGCCATCCGCCGGTCTACTACCTCCCGATAGCGGACTTCGCAACCGGTGCGCTGCTCGACGCGGAAGGATCGTCGTTCTGCGAGTTCAAGGGTACCGCACGATATCTCGACGTGCACGGCGGAGGCGAGGTGCGGTCCGCTTGCGCGTGGAACTACCCGCATCCGTCGCCCGGCTTCGAACCGCTCCGAGACCGCGTCGCCGTCTACGCGCAGCAGATGGACGAATGCACCGTCGACGGTGAGGTCGTCACGCCGCAGCCCGGAGGCTTCTACGGCGGCTGGATCACGAGCGCCGTCGTCGGACCCTTCAAGGGGTCGCCGGGGTCACAGGGCTGGTGAACGCCGGGGATGATTACACGTTGAAGCGGAACTCCTCGGCATCAGACCGGTGGGCGAGACTATGGCGAGCCTAGATTCGGAGTTGGCCCACCGGGGGCTCGATTTCGAGAGCGACCAACTTGCCTGCCCTCGATCATGTCGAGAAGGTCCCATCTGATTCGGGTGTGATCCAGACACGACATGACGTGCCCGAAGGGGTCCCTTGGGGCCTACTTTCCGGAGGAGCTCGGATCCCCGGCTCGGTCGGAGTCCAAGTGTGCCCTCAGCTCGCGCACGAGCGCTTCGCTCGGCACTCCTTGAAGCGTCTGTGTTCGGTCAAGCTTTCGCAATTCATGGAGGCGCTTCTCGATCTGCGTGAGAAGCAACTTCCCGTACAGGACCTCGTCCGTTGGGGAAGCATCTTCGGGCCAAAGCTCGTCGGTTCGTGGCGCGCCGCCGTCGAGGTACTTTCTATTGATGGCGCGCCGCTTTTCGCGATGTTTCGTACGCAATTGCGGAAGCCACGACGCGATAACTTCATTGCGTATTTTCTCCGATTCGGCGATCGAGATACCGGCGACTGCCGAGACATGTTCAGCGCTCGCGTGATAGGCCTCGGTGTCACAGAGGAGTGGACAGAAGACCTCGATCCCGCGTTCACTGAAGACGTTTGCCCACTCCGCTAGTTCGTCGTCAGTCAGAAAATCGCGATCACGGTGAATGATCACTCGTGGAGAGTTCACCATCATCTCGGACATCTCTCGAAACGCTTCGGCCGCGAACATGTTCCCCAGCCCATTGAACGAGGCAACCTTCACATCATCTGCCGAGTATCCGGCCTTCTGCAGAGCGAGCTGAAGCGCCCAGGGATCTTCGTCTTCCGTGCAGAGAATCACGCGGCTAGTCAGGTCGAGCTGATCGAGAGCGCCCAGGTCCATGAGTAGCGCAGTGAGTTCGCGCTGATCATCCGACTCGACCCTGCCATCCTTCATCCAGACGACTTTGACTCGCTCAGATGCACCCGTAATCAAGTGCCGACTATGCGTGCTGACCAGGACTTTGCACTGGAAATCAATGGCGACGCGCTCAAGCGCCACTCCAAGCGCTTTCTGCCGCGACGGGTGAAGGTGGCTGTCGGGTTCGTCCACGAGGAGAAGGGCAGGCCTGAATAGGAGCACATACGCAAAAATCTGAGTGACCTGCAGGATCCCAGTACCCCACAAGTCGACAGGCAGGTGGTTCTTCGACGCAGCCGAGTCGCCCGTGGCGAGACGCACATCCACATACAAATCGCGGTCGGGGTCGTACTCGACGCGAAACGAAACTGGGACTTTGAGAACCGACTCGAGGAGGGTTTCCAGTTCGCGTAGGAGGCTACGCTCCGCGAGCAACCTGATGATGTTCCGAAAGACCAGGTTCGCATCACCGCTCGCCGCCTTACGGAAAACTGCTGCGTAACCACTCATCTCTTCACGGTGAGGGACGCCCGCAAGCCCTGGGACATAGACGCTGAACAGCTTCTTCGGATCGCTAATGATCTGGCCGAACCCTGCAGAAGTGCCCGAACGGTCCACGCCCACGTTGTTGTGATTACGAGCCTTGTACATCTCGATTCGGTACTCAGAGCTGAAAGTGCTGTCGACAGGGAGTCCCTCGAAGTCGACCACCCCGCGCATGCCATGCGTACGGTTCTCATATGGCGTGCCGTGCCCGAGCAGCGAAAATTCTGCAACTGGCGAATAGCGCAAGCTCGCTTCAGCGACGACCTGCTGGCCCAGCTCCACTGAGGCCTGTGCGCAACTCACCGCCGTGTGAATTGCCTGCAGCACGCTACTCTTCCCGGAGTTGTTACCGCCGACCAAATAGGTAATGGGCCCGAGCTCGATCCGCGTATCTTCGATCCTCTTGAAATTACGGATTCGAACTGCGTCTATCCGCAATGGGGAAGACTTCAGAGCGGGAGTTTCGCCTGTGGGCGACGCGATCTGCTCATCAACGGACTCGTTCGCCCCGTCGACCGGGACGCGCGAGAGCAAGCCCTCGTCCCTGCCTGCCATGACGTCATTCATCCCTATCTCTCCTGCCCTTTCGAGTCCGTGTTCGACCTGCGATTCACTTTCCTGGCCCCTCGATGCCTAACTTTGACCGACCGAACTCCACCGTTTGAGCGTCCAGCATGTCGTACGCCGTCCGCATCTCGCCCGACACATCAACCCCGAGAGCTTCTACCCGTCCCAGCGTCGGTTGACGACCATTCGTGTGCGGGCTGCGCGCCACAGATTCGATCGCTTCGGCAGACACCTCACGCGCGAGTGAGAACTCGAACGTGGCGCTCTCGAACGCCAGGAAGACCGTGGAATCGAATCGAAGCTCCGGAAGGGGCTGAATTCGCCGCCCGTCCCGCCATCCGTAAACCCATCGCTTTCACCTGGATTTTGCTGCCCTCCGTGTCGGTGACGTAATGCGATTTCGTCGACTTGGGTTCGAGGAAACCACCGCGCGCAACGAGCACCACTTGCTCGGCGATATCACCCAACGGCTTGTTGTTGGTCCGCACGAGATCACGATCCCGGCGTTAGGAGACGCTGCTCGCCTCTAACCTCAGAAGATCCCTTACGGAGAAACGCGTAACGTCAGGCAGTTCCCCTATCGGTCACCCTTCCCAAATGCCTAATTGTTGAACCTAAACTCCACAACATCCCCATCCTGCATCACGTAGTCCTTGCCCTCCATGCGCGCCTTCCCCCGCGACCGCGCCTCGGCCACCGAGCCCGCATCCACGAGGTCGTCGAACGAGATCACCTCGGCCTTGATGAAGCCCTTCTCGAAGTCGGTGTGGATCACGCCGGCCGCCTGGGGGGCCTTCCAGCCCTTGTGGATGGTCCAGGCGCGCGACTCCTTCGGGCCGGCCGTCAGGTAGGTCTGCAGGCCGAGGGTGTCGAAGCCGATGCGGGCGAGCTGGTCGAGGCCGCTCTCGGTCTGGCCGGTGGATGCGAGGAGTTCGGCCGCGTCGTCGGCGTCGAGGTCGATGAGCTCGGATTCGAGCTTCGCGTCGAGGAAGACCGCCTGGGCGGGAGCGACCAGGGCGGCGAGTTCGGCGCGGCGGGCGTCGTCGGTCAGCACGGACTCGTCCACGTTGAAGACGTAGATGAACGGTTTCGCGGTGAGCAGGCCGAGTTCGGCGATGGGCTCCAGGTCGATGGATGCGGCCGACAGCGGCTTGCCCTCGAACAGCACCGCGTGCGCTGCCTGGGCCGTCTCGAGCACGATCGGCTCCAGCTTGCGGCCCTTGACCTCTTTCTCGTACCGCGCGATCGCTTTGTCCAGCGTCTGCAGGTCGGCGAGGATCAGCTCGGTGTTGATGGTCTCCATGTCGCCTGCCGCATCCACCTTGCCAGCGACGTGGACCACATCCGGGTCGTCGAATCCGCGGACCACCTGGGCGATCGCGTCGGCCTCACGGATGTTGGCGAGGAACTTGTTGCCGAGACCCTCGCCCTCGCTCGCGCCCTTGACGATGCCCGCGATGTCGACGAACGACACCGGTGCAGGGAGGATGCGCTCACTGCCGAAGACCTCGGCGAGCTTGTCGAGCCGCGGGTCAGGCAGGTTCACCACGCCGACGTTCGGCTCGATCGTGGCGAACGGGTAGTTCGCCGCGAGCACGGTGTTCTTGGTCAGCGCGTTGAAGAGGGTGGACTTTCCCACGTTGGGGAGTCCGACGATTGCGATAGTGAGAGCCACGATCGACCATTCTACGGGCCGTGCGCCGCGCACCCCCGCGCTGCGCGAAGCACTCGTGCGAAACGTGCGGTGCGCGCGCTCCGCAGCGTGTGTTCGGCACGAATCGTGCGCCGCGTCAGCCCGGAAGCACGGTGCGGTAGCAGTGCGTGACGTACGGGAGCTCGAACGTGTCGCGGCCGGCCAGGTCGGGATGCTCGGCCGCGAGCCTGCGAAGCGATGCGATCACGGCTGCCTGGGTGTCGGCGTCCTTGGTGATGAAGTAGCTGCGCGAGCGGGCCAGGTCGAGCATCCCGTCGACAGTCAGCTGCTGCACCCAGCGCACCTCGTGCCGTTCCAGCGGGCCGAACGGCTCGCCGACCACGGGCTCGACCTCGTCGCTCGCGTACGCGGAGCCGGTGTCCATCAGCTCGCCGAGCTGCCGCACCCAGTCGACGGACTCGTCGCGGAAGTTCCACACCAGCCCGAGCGCCCCACCCGGGCGCAGCACGCGCGCCACCTCGGGAACCGCGACGGCGGGGTCCACCCAGTGCCACGCCTGCGCCGCCACCACCAAGCCGGCGGAGTGATCGTCGACCGGGATGCTCTCCCCCGTGCCCAGCCGGGCTGCCACCCCGGGGAGTCGCTCACCCAGCACGCGCAGCATCTCCGGCGACGGGTCGACGGCGGTCACATCCAGCCCGCGCTGCACGAGGGCGGCGGTGAGCTTGCCCGTGCCCGCGCCGAGGTCTACGGCGGGGCCGGTGGCGTCGCCGATCAGCCAGGACACGGCCTCGGCCGGATAGCCGGGACGCGCGGCGTCGTACACGTCGGCAGCCTTGTCGAAGGAGCGGGCATGGGCGTCGTGGTCGTTCCGTTCGTACATGCTGCCGATGCTACGCGCGCACCCTGCGGTGGATGCACGCCCCGCCCCCACGCATCCACGGCACACCGCCGCCCTAACCAGGCGGCGTCGGTGGGCCGTGCGAGCATGTTCCCGTGCCACTGGACTTCACCGCTATCGACTTCGAGACCGCGAACGGGAGTGCGGCGTCCGCGTGCTCGGTCGGGCTCATCAAGGTGCGGGACGGCAAGGTGGTCGACCGGGTCGGCTGGCTCATCCAGCCGCCCATCGGACACGACTTCTTCCAGGAGTGGAACACGCGCATCCACGGCATTCGCGCAGAGGACGTGGTGAACGCCGCCGGCTGGATCGACCAGCTTCCCGACCTGGTCCAGTTCGCGGAGGACGACTACCTCGTGGCGCACAACGCCGGGTTCGACATGGGCGTGATCCGCGCCGCGTGCCAGGCCACTGCCATCGCCTGCCCCGACTACAGCTACCTCTGCAGCCTGCAGGTCGCCAGGCGCACATACACGCTCGACTCGTACCGGCTGCCGGTCGCCGCGATGGCCGCGGGGTTCGAGGACTTCCACCACCACGACGCGCTGGCCGACGCCGAAGCCTGCGCCGCCATCATCGTGCACGCCGCCCGCCGCCACGGGGCGGCCAGCATCGACGAGCTCGCCGTGAGCACCGGCTCCCGGCTCGGCCGCATCGGCACCGCGCAGGCCGCGTAGCGCTCCCAGCCACTCCTACCCACGCCCACTCGCCGCGCCCACCCGCGCACCGGGCGGAATCGGATGCTAATGTCGGGACCACCCATTTGTCCTGACATGAACGAGGTATCGTGCCCCAGAGCGACGGCCCCCTCCCGCAGCACCTGTTCATGGACCTCGACCACTCCGGGCCGGTCCCCCTCTACTTCCAGGTGGCGACGCGGATCGAGAACGCGATCGTGGACGGCGAGCTGCCGCCTGGATCGCGGCTGGAGAACGAGATCGCACTCGGCGAACGCCTCGGCCTGTCCCGGCCGACCGTACGGCGCGCCATCCAGGAGCTGGTCGACAAGGGCCTCGTGGTGCGCCGTCGCGGGATCGGCACCCAGGTCGTCCACGGTCCCGTCACCAGAAAAGTCGAGCTGACCAGCCTCTACGACGACCTTGCGCGCGGCGGCAAGCATCCGGAGACCACCCTGCTGCTGCACGAGGTGATCCCGGCAGGACCCACGATCGGCGGGGTCCTCAACCTGGAGGCGTCGAGCCCCGTCCTGCACCTGCGGCGCCTGCGCAGCGCGGACGGCGTGCCGGTCGGCGTGCTGGAGAACTACCTGCCGTCCGACTTCACCGACATCACGGCGGCCGACCTCGGCGAGCACGGTCTCTACCAGCTGATGCGCGGGCGCGGCACCACGATGCGGGTGGCGCGCCAGACGATCGGCGCGCGTCGCGCATCCGCCGAGGAGAGCACGCTGCTGGAGATCGACGGCGGCGGACCGGTGCTCACCATGGACCGCACCGCGTACGACAACTCCGGCAGAGCCGTCGAGTTCGGCCACCACTGCTACCGGCCCGACCTCTACTCCTTCGAGATCACCCTCGTCGACAAGTAGGCCACCCACCCGCCAGCCCCTCCGGGCCCCGAGACGCCAGTACCTGTCGCGAAACGCCCGGGATGCGCGACAGTTACTGGTATCTCGCCCGCGCGCCCACGTTCCCGGGGGCAAGGCGGGTGGACGATCACGCGTAGAACGCGGGACGCTCCACGTAGCTGACCTCGGTGCGGAGGCCGCTTGCCTGCGCACGCACGCCCGCCTCGCAGACCGCGGCAGCGAGGTAGCCGTCCCAGGCGCTCGGGCCGTCGATCGCACCGCGGCGCACCGCATCCACCCAGCGCTGCACCTCGGTGTCGTACGCCTTCGCGAACCGCGTCGTGTACGACAGGTGCTCGGCCTGCCGGAACGCGCCGTCCACATACCGGGCGATGCCCGACGTGCGCCCGATCTCGGCGACGCTGCGCTCGAACACCGCGTCCGTTGTCACCTGGTAGCCGAACTGGATGTTCACGCTGATCTCCACGTCCGCCAGCACACCGGATGCGGTCTCCAGCAGCACCAGCTGCGGCTCGCGCAGGCCCTCGGGGGCGAGCGAGTTGCGGCGCGGCTTGCGCACCTCGACGGCGGCGATCGGCTCGCCGACGAGCCACGGCACCACGTCGATCTCGTGCACCACGGAGTCGGTGATCAGCATCGACTCTGTGTAGCCGGGCGGGGTCGACGGGTTGCGGTGCGCGCAGTGCAGGGCGAGCAGGGCGCCGGCGTCTCCGGAGTCGATGAGCTCTTTGAGCTGCAGGTACTCGTCGTCGAAGCGTCGCATGAAGCCCACCTGGATGCGCGGACGCCCGGTCTTCTGCTCGGCCTCCAGGATGCGCAGCGACGACTCGGAGTCCGGCGTCAGCGGCTTCTCGCAGAGGATGTCCACCCCGGCGTCGAGCGACGGCAGCAGCACCGACTCGTGGAACGGGCCAGGCGTGGCGATGATGACCGCGTCGATGCTGTCGTGCTCCAGGGCGTCCTCGATGCGGCTGCGCGTCACGGCACCAGGCGCGCCTGCGGCGGCAGCGGCGGCACGGGCGGCGTCCGGTTCCACGACGGCCGCGACGTCGGCGCCTGCGATGTGCTTGGTGATCCTGGTGATGTGGTCGGAGCCCATGATCCCGGCGCCGACGACGGCGATGCGGAGGGGTTCGGTGGTCATGCTGGTCTTCTTTCGGTGGGGAGGTGTCGCCGGATCGGGAAGGGGGTCAGTCCTGGCGGGCGTGCCGCGTGCATCCGAAGATGTGCTCGCGGGTGCGCTTCGCGATCGGGAACGGACGCTCGATGTCCGTGCCGTACATGTCCTGCTCGACGATCGCGAAGATGTTCTGGTCGATGGCGCTGACCGCCTCGATGATCGGCGCGAAGTCCGGCACTCCGGCCGGCGGCTCTGTCATGACCCCGCGGGCGACGGCCGTCGCGAACGGCACGTCGTTCTTGAGCACGTCGGCGAGGATGTCGCGGTCGACCTGCTTGAGGTGCAGGTAGCCGATGCGCTCCGGATACGCCTGGATGAGCTTGAGGTTGTCGCCGAGGTAGTAGGAGAAGTGCCCGGTGTCGAGGCACAGGTTCGTGTACGCGGCGTCCGTCTCTGTGAGGAACCGCTCGACCTCGCCGTACGTGCCAACGTGACTGTCGGCGTGCGAGTGGAACTGCTGGTGCATCCCGAACTCCTCGAGGAGCGCCTTGCCGAGCTTGTCGTGCCCGGCCGCGAGCTTCGCCCACTGCTCGTCGTCGAGGGTGCGGCTCTCCAGCACCTCCTCCGTGGCGTCGCTGCGCCACAGGTCGGGGATGACCACGAGGTGCTCCGCCCCGAGCGCTGTGGCGAGGCCGGCGACCTGCAACGCCTGGTCCCACGCCCTCTGCCACTGGTCCTCTCCCTTGTGGAAGCCGGTGAACACCGTGCCGGCGGACAGCTTGAGGCCGCGCGAGCCGAGCTCGTCCTCGAGCTGGTGCGGGTCGGTCGGCAGGTAGCCGTACGGCCCCAGCTCGATCCAGGTGTAGCCGGAGGCGACCACCTCGTCGAGGAAGCGCTGCCACGGGATCTGCTTCGGGTCGTCGGCGAACCAGACTCCCCACGAGTCAGGGGCTGTGCCGATCCGCAGGGCGGGGGTGCTGTCTGTCATCGTTCTCCTCTGGATGCTCTGGATGCTCGTGATGCGCTGCGTGCGCTGGATGCGCTGGATGTTGTCAGCCGACGTACGGCCGCTGGCGCGTCTTCTGCTCGTCGTACGCGGCCCTGGCGTCGCGGGTGCTGTCGAGTTCCGACGTCTCCGCGACCGGCACGTCCCACCAGCCGTCGCCGTCCGGCGAGAACAGCAGCGGGTCGCTGTTGATGTGGATGAGGGTGGGTCCCGTCGCCGCCTTGGCCCGCGCGACGGCGGCCGTGAGGTCGGCGATCGCGTTCGGGGTCTGCTCGACCCTGATCACGTCGACGCCGAGGCTCGCCGCGTTGGCCGCGAGGTCCACCGGCAGAGCTGGGCCGTCGTCGAACGCGTTGGTCGCGTCGTCGCGGAACCGGTACTTGGTGCCGTAGCGCTGCGATCCGACGGTGTCGCTCAGGTGCCCGATGGAGGCGTAGCCGTGGTTCTGGATGAGCACCACGATGATCTTCACGCCCTCCGCCACCGCGCTCACCAGCTCGGTGTGCATCATCAGGTATGAGCCGTCGCCGACCATCACGATCACGTCGCGGTCGTCGGCGCCGCGTTTGGCGCCCATCCCGCCGGCGATCTCGTAGCCCATGCAGGAGAAGGCGTATTCGACGTGGTAGCCCAGGTCGTCGCGCACCCGCCACAGCTTGTGCAGGTCGCCCGGCAGCGAGCCGGCGGCGCAGACCACCACGTCCCGTGGGTCGCTCGCCGCGTTCACGGCGCCGATGATCTCCGACTGCGACGGACGGTCGAGCCCGCGATCGGCGAAGCTCGCGTCCACAGCGGCGTCCCACGTGCGCTTCTCGCTCGCGACCTCGTCGCGGTAGGCGGCCGGCGTTCCGAAGCCCGCCAGCGCGTCCCGCAGGGCGACCAGTGCCTCCCTGGCGTCGGCGATCACCGGCAGCGTCGAGCCGTGCTTGTACGCGTCGAAGGATGCGACGTTGACGTTGACGAAGCGCACGCCGTCGCGCGCGAACGCCGTCCGGGATGCCGTGGTGAAGTCGCTGTAGCGCGTCCCGATCCCGATCACCAGGTCCGCCTGCGCGGCGAACCGGTTGGCGGCGGTCGTCCCCGTGGAGCCGATGCTGCCGAGCGACAGCGGGTGGTCCCACTCGATAGAGCCGCCGCCCGCCTGAGTGGTGCCGACCGGTATGCCGGTGGCCTCCGCGAACGCGCGCAGCTCTGCCACGGCGTCGGAGTAGATCACACCGCCGCCCGCGACGATGATCGGACGTTCTGCCGCGGCGATCGCCCTGACCGCGCGGGCGAGCGCGTCGCGCTCCGGCACGGGACGGCGCACGTGCCACTCGCGGTCGGCAAGGAACTCCAGCGGCACGTCGACGGCCTCCGCCTGCACGTCCTCCGGCAGCGCGATGGTGACCGCTCCGGTCTCCACGGGGTCGGTCAGCACGCGCATCGCGCCGAGCGCGGCGGAGAAGAGCTGCTCGGGTCGCGTGATCCTGTCGAAGTAGCGCGACAGCGGCTTGAACGCGTCGTTGACGCTCATCGAGGCGTCGTGCGGCAGTTCGAGCTGCTGGAGCACGGGGTCGGCCACGCGCGTCGCGAACGTGTCGGACGGCAGCAGCAGCACGGGCAGCCGGTTGGTGGTGGCGAGGGCGGCGCCGGTGAGCATGTTGGTCGCGCCGGGGCCGACGGACGCTGCGCAGGCGAACGTCCCGCGGCGGCGGCGCAGCCGCGCGTACCCGACGGCCTCGTGCACCATCGCCTGCTCGTTGCGGGCCTGGTGGTACGGCATCATGGCGGGGTCCTGCACGGCGAACTGCTTGAGCGCCTGCCCGATGCCTGCCACGTTGCCGTGCCCGAAGATGCCGAACGTTCCGGCGATCGTGCGCTCGCGGTGCTCGCCGTCGACGGTCCACTGGTGGGCCAGGAACTCGACGAGAGCCTGGCTCACGGTCATGCGCTTGGTGCCGCTCACAGGGGTGCTCCTTCGGTGGATGCGGTGGTGTCGGTGGATGCGGTGGTGTCGGTGGATGCGGTGGTGTCGGTGGATGCGGTGGTATCGGTGGATGCGGTGGCGTCGGTGGATGCGGCGCTGCCGGTGGATGCGTACGGGAGCCGCGCATCCATCCCGTCCGCGTCCCAGGCCTGACGCACCCAGCCGTGGGCGGGGTCGTCGGTGATGAGCCAGGAGCGCTCGGCGTCCGGCCCGGCCATCACGTTGAGGTAGTAGAGGTCATAGCCCGGCGCTGCGACGGCCGGGCCGTGGTAGCCGTGCGGCACGAGCGCGATGTCTCCGCTGCCGACCCGCGCGTCGATGGCGATCGGACGCTCGTCCGACGAGTACGTGGCGAACACGGCGAACGGCGCCGCCTCCGCCGGCGCGTCCGCTCCGCGCGTCACCGCCGTCTCGAAGTAGTAGATCTCCTCCAGCCTGGACTCGACGCCCGGCCGGTGCTCGTCGTGCTTGTGCGGCGGGTACGATGACCAGTTGCCGGCGGGCGTGATCACCTCGCAGGCGATCAGCTTCACCGCATCCAGTGCACCAGGCACGCCGAAGTTGTGCACCTGGCGGCTGGACTGGCCGCCGCCGCGCAACTCGACGGGCACCGCGGAGGCCGGCAGGTAGGCGGCGGGGCGACGCTCGGCAGTCACGGCTTCCGTCACAGCGACCCGGCCGTGCCCGCCGATGGTCGCCGACGTCCCTGCGCCGAGGTAGAGCACGTCGGTCGGGCCATCGAAGACGGACGCGCGCCCGGCGAGGACCTGCGAAGCGGTCGCAGCGCCCTGCTCGTCGTACTCGACGGTGAACGACCCGGCGAGCGGCACGATCATCCGCTCGACGTCACCGGCGGCGAGCGCCACGGTCGCGCCGCCACCGTCGCGGTCGGCACCGTCGAGCTCCGCCACCCGCAGGCCGGTGTGCTGCCAGCCAGGGATGCGCGCGTCCACCACAGACTCCCAGCCGTCCTCCGCCAGGTCGCCAGGACCGAATACCCACTCACTGCCGTTGCGCATGACTGCTCCTACTTGGTCTGCGGGAATCCGAGGTTGATGCCGCCGTGGCTCGGGTCGAGCCAGCGGCTGGTGACGGCCTTCTCGCGCGTGAAGAACTCGAAGCCGTGGACACCGTACGCTTTCGCGTCGCCGAACAGGGACTGCTTCCAGCCGCCGAACGAGTAGTACGCCACCGGCACGGGGATGGGGACGTTGATCCCGATCATGCCCACCTGCACCTCGTTCTGGAAGCGGCGCGCCGCTCCCCCGTCGTTGGTGAAGATCGCCGTGCCGTTTCCGAACGCGCCAGAGTTGATGAGCTCGACGCCCTCCTCGTACGTTGCCACGCGCACCACGGAGAGCACCGGTCCGAAGATCTCCTCCGTGTAGACCCTGGATGAGGTGCTCACCCGGTCGATCAGCGTCGGTCCCAGCCAGAAGCCGTCGGCAGCGCCGTCGACCTCGATGCCGCGGCCGTCGATGACCACGTCCGCACCGTCCGCGATGGCCACGTCGATGTACGACGCGACCTTGTCGCGGTGCTCGCGCGTGATCAGCGGGCCCATGTCGCAGTTGCGGCGGCCGTCGCCGATGCGCAGGCCGGCGACGCGCTCCGTCACCTTGGCGATGAGCTCGTCGGCAACGGGCTCGACGGCGACGATGACGCTGATCGCCATGCAGCGCTCGCCTGCCGAGCCGAAGCCGGCGTTGACCGCGGCGTCCGCGACCAGGTCGAGGTCCGCATCCGGGAGCACCAGCATGTGGTTCTTGGCGCCGCCGAGCGCCTGGACGCGCTTGCCGTTCTTCGCTGCGGTCTCGTAGATGTAGCGAGCGATCGGGGTGGAGCCGACGAAGGAGATGGCCTGCACCTCCGGGTGTTCGAGCAGCCCGTCGACGGCGACCTTGTCGCCCTGGAGCACGGTGAAGACACCGTCGGGCAGCCCTGCCTCCGTGAACAGCTCGGCGAGCCAGACCGCGGCGGACGGGTCCTTCTCGCTGGGCTTCAGCACCACGGCGTTGCCTGCCGCGATGGCGACGGGGAGGAACCAGAGCGGCACCATCGCCGGGAAGTTGAACGGGCTCACGATGCCGACGACGCCGAGCGGCTGCTTGAGCGAGTAGACGTCGACGCCGGTCGAGACGTTCTCGGAGTGCTCGCCCTTGATGAGGTGCGGGAATCCGGTAGCCAGCTCCACCACCTCGAGTCCGCGGGTGATCTCGCCGAGCGCGTCGGAGACGACCTTGCCGTGCTCGCTCGTCACGATCTCGGCCAGGTCGCCCTTGCGGGCGTTCAGCAGCTCCCTGAACGCGAACATCACCTGCTGACGCTTGGCGATCGAGGTGTCGCGCCAGGCGGGGAACGCTGCGGCGGCCGAGTCGATCGCCGCGGCGACCTCCGCCTCGTCCGCCAGGCCGACGTTCGCGCTGGCCGTGCCGATCGCCGGGTCGTAGACCGGAGCGAGCCTGCCGCTGGTGCTGGGCGTACGACGGCCGCCGATGTAGTGCGGGATGACGGGGAGGTCGGTGTCTGACATGGTGCTGATGCTCCTTCGCGGGCGGTGCTGGGCGGGTGACGCCGGTGGGGGTGAAGCGTGGGTGGGAGGCGTTGGTGTGTGGGTCGGTGGCCTGGTCGGTGTGCGGGTCAGTGGACGATGGATGCGGCCTGGTCCACCGCGGCGGCGACGTCGTTGTGCTCCGGGTAGAGCAGCGTGCGGCCGACGACGAGCCCCTTCACGCCCGGCAGGCCGATGGCGTTCCCCCAGGCGTCGTACACCGCACCCGGCGCGGTGCCTGGCGCCGGATCGCCGCCGAGCAGCAGGGTCGGGAGGGTGGTCGCCGCCATCACCGCCGCCATGTCGTCGACGACAGGCAGTTTCAGCCAGCTGTACGCCGAACTCGCCCCGAGACCGGAGGCGACGGCCACCGACGTGATCACCGCCTCCGTCGACAGCTCGTTGACGATCCGCTCGTCCTTCCACACGCTCATGAACGGCTCGATCATGATCGGCAGCCGGGCGGCGGCCGCCGCGGTGACCGCGTCGGCCGACGCTGCGAGGGTGGCCGCGGTGCCGTCGTCCGCGAGGTTGATCCGGACCAGGAGCTTGGCGAAGTCGAGTCGGGCGGCGACCAGCGCATCCACGTCGTATGCGGTGAACCTGTCGTCCATCTCGAAGGTGGCACCGCGCAGTCCTCCGCGGTTCATCGAGCCGACGGCGATGCGGCCGTCCAGGAGGCCGAGCACGGCCAGGTCCTCGATGATGTCCGGGGTGCCGAGCACTCCATCCACGCCCGGGCGTTCGAGCGCCGCGGCGAGGCGCTGCAGCAGGTCGTAGCGGTCTGCCATCGCGAGCGGGTCGGAGCCGACGCCGAGAGCGCCGCGCGCCGGATGGTCGGCCGCGACGATGAAGAGCCGGTCGTCCCCGGTCAGCAGTTCACGCGTCTGACGGGTGGCGAGGGCGTCGGCGATCCGCTCTGGCTCCGCCGCGCGGATGCGGCGCAGCCTGTCGAAGTCGGAGGCTGAGATGGGGCCGTCAGCGAGCTGCACGGGATGCTCCATCCAGCAGCGCGTCGACCTCTGCGGTCGTCGGCATGGCGGTCGAGCACTCGCGGCGGCTGGCGACGATGGCGCCGGCCACGTTGGCGAAGCGGATCACCTGTTCGAGCGGCCAGCCTGCCAGCAGACCGTGGCAGAGGGCACCGCCGAAGCCGTCGCCTGCGCCGAGGCCGTTGACCACCTGCACGGGGAACGGCTCGACCTCGACGGTCTCTGTCCTCGTCTTGGCGAGCACGCCGCGCGGGCCCTGCTTCACGACGGCGAGCTCCAGGCCGCGGTCGAGCAGCGCATCCGCCGCCCGGTGCGGGTCGGTCTCCCCGACGGCGATCTCGCACTCCTCGCGGTTGCCGACGGCGACGGTGGCGTGTTCGAGCGCGCGGGTCACCTCGGCGGTGGCCTCGGCAGGCGAGTTCCAGAACATCGGGCGGTAGTCGAGGTCGAGGACCGTCAGCGGGCGGCGTCCCCGAGCCTCCCAGGCGGCGTGGTGCGCGGTGCGGCTCGGCTCCTGCGAGAGGCCGGTGACGGTCGCCCAGAAGATGCGCGCATCCCGGATGGCGGCGAGGTCGAGCTCGGACGGCTCGATCACGAGGTCGGGCGCGATGGGCTCGCGGTAGAAGTAGAGCGGGAAGTCGTCAGGAGGGAAGATCTCGCACAGCGTGATGGGGGTGTTGAGGCCGGGGACCGTGGAGACGAAGCGGTTGTCGACGCCGAGCCGCGCGATCTCGGCGCTCACGTATCGGCCGAGCGGGTCGGCGCCCGTGCGCGTGACGATGGCTGCGCGGCGGCCGTGGCGGGCAGCGGCGACGGTGACGTTGGTGGCGCTTCCGCCGAGGTACTTGCCGAACGTGCTGACCTCTTCGAGGCCGACGCCGTCCTGCAGCGGGTAGAGGTCCACGCCCGACCTGCCGATGGCGATGAGGTCGAACGGCGCCTCTGATGCTCCCGCCGCCTGATCTGTGATCTGGGTCATCCCTCGGTGGCTGCCTTTCGCTTATGTCCTGACATAGTGACATGGAAAGCCTATTCGCGGCGTGCCCCGCGCGCAACCTCCCACTGTCGGAGGCCCCTGTCACACTCGAAGCATGGACCCCATCCTCTCCCTCCTCCTCGGACTCCTCGCCGGAATCGTGCTCGGAGCGGCGGCGGGCGGCTTCGCCGTCGCCACGCTCCTGCGTCGCCGCGCCGAGTCAGCGGCATCGACCTCCCCGGCCGTTCCCGTGGAGGACCCGGCCGTCGTCGCGGCGCGCCACGCGGCAGAGCTGGCGGAGCTCCGCGCGGCGGAGGCGGCGGTGCAGGCCGAGATCCGGCAAGACCTCGCCGCCACTCAGGCCACGGCGGATGCCCTCCGCGAGCAGGTCATCTCGCACCAGCTGCAGTACCGCGAGCTGGTCGAGCGCCACCGCGTCGAAGCGGAGGCCAGGGAGCAGAGGGAGCGCGCGGAGAGCAAGGTGCTGCAGGCGCTCGCCCCGGTGCGCGAGAGCCTGAGCGACATGCAGAAGAAGGTCACCGAGCTCGAGACGCAGCGCAACCAGCAGCACGGCGAGCTCGCGCAGCAGCTCAAGTCGGCCACGGAGTCGGAAGAGCGCCTGCGCAGCACGGCGGAGTCGCTGGCGTCTGCGCTGCGCTCCAACAGCACGCGCGGCGTGTGGGGCGAGACGCAGCTGCGCAGCGTGGTCGAGGCGGCTGGGCTGATCGAGCGCGTCGACTTCAGCGTGCAGTCGAGCATCCAGTCGGAGTCCGGCGCCGGGCGTCCGGACATGATCGTGCACCTGCCGGGCGGCAAGAGCATCGCGCTCGACGCCAAAGTGCCGTTCAACGCCTATCTCGAGGCGAGCCAGATCCCCGCCACCGCCACCGGAGCGGACGGCGCCCAGCGGGATGCGCTGCTCAAGCAGCACGTCAAGGCGGTGCGCGACCACATCACGGCCCTCGGCAACAAGGCGTATTGGACGGGGCTCGACTCCTCCCCCGAGCTGGTGATCGCGTTCATCCCGAGCGAATCGCTGGTGTCGTCGGCGATGGAGGCGGACCCGTCGATCATGGAGTTCGCCTTCAGCAAGCGGGTCGCCCTCGCCTCGCCCGTCACGCTGTGGTCGGTGCTGAAGACGGTGGCGTTCAGCTGGCAGCAGGATGTGCTCACTCAGGAGGCGAAGCAGCTCTTCGACCTGAGCCGCACCCTCTACACACGCCTGTCCACCACCGCCGGCCACATCGAGAAGCTCGGCCGCTCATTGGAGCGCACGGTGAAGGACTACAACGGCTTCGTCGGCTCGTTCGAGCGCCAGGTCTTCCCGGCCGCCCGCAAGCTGAACGCCCTCGACGAGTCCAAGATGATCGGCGTCCTCGAAGGCATCGACGAGGCGCCGCGAGAGCTCACCGCGTTCGAGCTCGTCGCCGAGCTCGACGACGACGACGAGCCCACCACCGCCCCTACCGCTGCCGCTGCCCTCCCCGACCGCCGCTCCGCCTGACCCCCGCTCCGCCTGACCCCAGCCATCGAGTCCGGAGTTATTCAGGCGACGCGCCGGGCGCGGGCGTGAACAACTCCGGGCTCGATGGTGCGGGAACGGCTCAGAGCTGGTCGGCCTCGAGCCACTTGGCCGCGAGGTGGTCCGCGATCACGCGGCGGATGGTGCCGGACTTGCTGCGCAGGACGATGCTCTCTGTGCGGATGATCGGGCCCTTGCGGCGCACACCCTCGACCAGGCCGCCGTCGGTGACGCCGGTCGCGACGAAGAAGGTGTTGTCGCCCTGCACCAGGTCGTCAGCACCGTAGATGCGGTCCATGTCGAGACCGGCCGCGATGCCGCCGGCACGCTCCGCGTCGTCCTTCGGCGCCAGCTTGCCCTGCATGAACCCGCCGAGCGCCTTGATCGCGCACGCCGTCGTGATGCCCTCCGGGCTCCCGCCGATGCCGACGCACATGTCGATGCGCGACTCGTAGCGGGCGGCGTTGATGCCGCCGGCGACGTCGCCGTCGAGCATCAGCCTGGTCCCCGCTCCCGCGGCGCGGATATCCTCGATCAGTCCCTCGTGGCGCGGCCGGTCCAGGACGGCGACGCGGACCTCGCCCACCGGCTTGCCCTTCGCCTTCGCCAGCTCGCGGATGTTGTCCCCGATCGACTGCGAGAGGTCGACGACCCCGATGCCCTCCGGCCCCGTGACGATCTTGTCCATGTAGAACACGCTCGACGCATCCAGCATCGAACCTCGGTCGGACACCGCGATCACCGACAGCGCGTTCTGGCGGCCGGCGGCGGTCAGCGAGGTGCCGTCGATCGGGTCGACGGCGATGTCCACCGCCGGTCCGCGACCGTTGCCGACGTGCTCGCCGTTGAACAGCATCGGGGCATTGTCCTTCTCGCCCTCGCCGATGACGATCAGCCCGTCGAAGTTGACCGTGCCGAGGAACTTGCGCATCGCATCCACTGCTGCGCCGTCCGCCGCATTCTTGTCGCCCCTGCCGATGAACGGCGTCGCCCGGATCGCCGCGGCCTCTGTCGCTCTGACGAGCTCCATGGCCAGGTTCCTGTCTGGATGCAGGTAGAGGGATGCGGTGTCAGTGCTGATCATGATGGGTCCTCCCGGACGGATTCGATGTCGTCGTCTTCGACGCTGCTGTATCGGCGATGCCAGTGTATCCGCGCGCCGGCGCGCGACGACGGAAAGCGCACGAACGTTCACCTGGCGTACGCGACCGGCGCATCCCTGCCCCCGAGCGGCGGCTCCTCCCTCGGCAGCAGGAGCGCTCCCACCGGCTCGGTATGATGAGACCCGTTCGACACTTCGACTTCAAGGAGCTGCAATGCCCATCGCCACGCCGGACCAATATGCAGAAATGCTCGACAAGGCGAAGGCCGGTGGTTTCGCGTACCCCGCGTTCAACGTGTCGTCGTCGCAGACGATCAACTCGGTCCTCCAGGGCCTGACGGAGGCCGGCAGCGACGGCATCATCCAGGTGACCACCGGCGGCGCAGACTACTTCGCCGGTCAGACCGTCAAGAACCGCGCGGCGGGCGCCATCGCCTTCGCGAAGTTCGCCACCGAGGTCGCCAAGAACTACCCGATCACGGTCGCCCTGCACACCGACCACTGCCCCAAGGACGCGCTCGACAGCTTCGTGCTGCCGCTCATCGCCGCCTCCGAGGAGGAGGTCCGCGCCGGACGCAACCCGATCTTCCAGTCCCACATGTGGGACGGCTCTGCCGTGCCGCTCGCGGAGAACCTCGAGATCGCGCAGGACATGATCAAGCGCACCAAGGCCATCAACGCCATCCTCGAGGTCGAGATCGGCGTCGTCGGCGGCGAAGAGGACGGCGTGCAGCACGAGGGTTCGAACGAGGCGCTCTACACGACCCTCGCGGACGTGGAGAAGGCCGTCGAGGCGCTCGGCCTCGGCGAGAACGGCCGCTACATGGCCGCCCTCACCTTCGGCAACGTGCACGGCGTGTACAAGCCGGGCAACGTCAAGCTGCGTCCCGAGCTGCTGAAGACCATCCAGGACGGCCTCGCCGCCAAGTACGGTCACGGCCCCAAGCCGCTCGACCTGGTGTTCCACGGCGGCTCCGGCTCCACCGACGCCGAGATCGCCGAAGCGGTCGCCAACGGCGTCATCAAGATGAACATCGACACGGACACGCAGTACGCGTTCACCCGCTCGATCGCCGACTACATGTTCAAGAACTACGACGGCGTCCTCAAGGTCGACGGCGAGGTCGGCAACAAGAAGCTGTACGACCCGCGCGCGTGGGGCAAGGTCGCGGAGACGGCGATGGCCGCCCGCGTGATCGAGGCCACCAAGCAGCTCGGCTCTGCCGGACACTCCGGCAAGTAGTACACCGCGGCGGTCGGGGCTCGCGCTCCGGCCGCCGCGTCATATCCAGGGAGGTTGGCCGCCATGGCCGACGAGGAACAGAAACCCGACCAGCGACCCCGCCCGAAGTACGGCGAGCTCGCGCCGGAGGGGTGGGTGTGGCATCCACCGGCGGATGCGAACCGACTGGACACCTCGCATCCCACGGCAGAGCCTGACCGCTACGGCGAGCACGGGGACGCGGCCCAGCAGGACGCCGCGCACCGCGACGCCGCCCAGCGCGGCGCGATCCCCGTCCACCGGGATGCGCGCGCCCCGTACGCGGACCGTCCGGGCTTCGCCAGCCAGCACCAGCAGAGCCCGTCGACCCAGCTGCGCTCCGACGCACCGCGCTGGAACATGATCGTCACCGTCGTGCTGATCGTCTTCGGCCTGTTCGGCGCCACCAATTCGATCAGCGGTCTTCTCTCGCTGCCCTCCGCGATGCAGCTGATGCACCTCAACCAGAACCTCGGCGACTACACGCCGGCGGCGTCGGTGCAGGGAACGCTGATCGCCGGGGCTGTCGTCATCGGGCTGCTCTGGGTGATCTCGACCGCCCTGTCCGTCTGGCTGCTGGTCAAGCGCAGGATGGCGTTCTACATCCCGCTCATCGCCGGCGTCGTCGCGCTGATCGCGCTGCTCGGCTTCATGTCGGCGGTGCTGCTCACCGATCCCGTGCTGATCGACTTCTACAGCGGGATCACTCCTCCGCCGACGAGCACGCCCACCCCGTAGAACGTCGCGGGCCGTCCGCACGGCGAATGGTCCGCGATGAACGACGAACGGCCCGGCGCATCCCGCACCGGGCCGTTGCTCCGTTTCCTGCTCCGTCTCCGGATGCGGTTACGCAGCAGCCTCGCCGCGCGCCTCGCGCAGGCCGGCCGCGAGCGGCGTGGTCGGCCGCCCGATCAGCTCGCTGAGCGTGGGCGTCGCATCGGCGAGCGCGCCGTCGCGGATGTTGCCATCGAGCGCCACGACAAACCCTGCCGTGCCGTCGTCCAGCCCGGCACCGGTCAGGATGCTCGTGTGCTCCTCCGGGCTCACCGACCGGTATGCGACGGGCTGGCCCAGGATGTCCGAGACCGTCTCGGCCAGGTCGGCGAACGTCCAGGCGACATCGCCGGAGAGCTCGTAGACCGCTCCGTCGTGGCCGGGGGTGCTGAGGACCACGGCTGCAGCGTCCGCGTAGTCGGCGCGGGATGCGCTCGCGACCCGGCCATCCGCGGCGCTCGACACGATCTCGCCCGTCGCCGCGGCGGTGTCGACCTGGCCGACGTAGTTCTCGGTGTACCAGTTGTTGCGGAGGATCGTCACCGGCAGACCGGACTCCGCGAGCAGCTTCTCGGTCGCGGTGTGCTCCGGTGCGAGGACGAGCGCGGTGTCGTCGGCGTGCGGCGCGCTGGTGTAGACGATCCGGCCGACCCCGGCGGCGACGGCCGCGTCGATCGCGTTGGCATGCTGCTGCACGCGCTTGCCGACCTCGCTGCCGGAGACGAGCAGGAGCGCATCCGCCCCGTCGAACGCGGACACCAGGGTGTCCGGCTTCTCGAAGTCGATGGCCGCGGTCTGCACGCCGAGCGCCGCGAGCGGCGCGAGTTTCTCCGCCGAGCGTCCGAGCGCGCGGATGTCGGTGGCAGGAACGCCGCGGGCGATGAGGGATTCGACGACGAGGCGTCCGAGGTGGCCGGTTGCTCCGGTGACGACGATGGTCATAGTGATGGTTCCTTTCGGTCGGTCATCGAGGCCAACAGAGACCCCTGCCCGATACTTCCCAATCGAAGGTACCCACTTTTTGGTAAGTTACTGACGTGGACACCAGTAATCAGACGTTGAACGGCTTCGGCTTCACGGATGGCGTGCTCCCCTCGGCCTGCCCGACCCGTGTCGTCCTGAACCACGTCACCAGCACCTGGGGCGTGCTCGTGCTCGTGGCGCTCTCCCAGAGCGACCACCGCTGGGGCGAACTGCGCCGCACGGTCCAGGGCATCAGCGAGAAGATGCTCGCGCAGACCCTCCGCACCTTGGAGCACGACGGCTTCGTCCTCCGCACGGCCCAGCCGACCATCCCGCCCAGAGTCGACTACAGCCTCACCCAGCGCGGCCGCGACCTCACCCAGCATCTCCTGCCCCTGATGTCCTGGATCGCCGCCAACGCCGACGACATCGTCGCGCCGGTCTGAGAGTCAGCGACGGCCGCCGAGGGCGCGTGCGTCCTGGTTGCCCGCGAGGTCTTTGCGGAGCTCCTTGGGGAGCGAGAACATGAGGTCCTCTTCGGCCGTCTTGACTTCCTGCACGTCGCCGTAGCCTGCGCCGCGGAGGTCGTCCAGCACTTCCTGCACCAGCACCTCCGGCACGGATGCGCCGCTCGTCACGCCGACCGTCTCCACGCCGTCGAGCCACTCCTGCTTGACCTCGCTGGCGTAGTCGACCCGGTACGCGGCCTTCGCGCCGTACTCCAGCGCGACCTCGACCAAGCGCACGGAGTTGGACGAGTTGGCCGAGCCGACCACGATCACCAGGTCCGCCTGCTCGGCGACCTTCTTGATCGCGACCTGGCGGTTCTGGGTGGCGTAGCAGATGTCGTCGCTCGGCGGGTCCTGCAGGTTGGGGAAGCGCTCGCGGAGGCGGCGCACCGTCTCCATCGTCTCGTCGACGGACAGCGTGGTCTGCGAGAGCCAGACCACCTTGTCGGGGTCCTTCACCGTGATCGTGTCCACGTCGTCCGGGCTGTTGACCAGGGTGACGCGGTCGGGCGCGTGGCCCGCCGTCCCCTCGACCTCTTCGTGCCCCTTGTGGCCGATCAGCAGGATCTCGAAATCGTCGCGGGCGAAGCGCACGGCCTCGCGGTGCACCTTGGTGACGAGCGGGCAGGTGGCGTCGATGGCCCGCAGCCCTCTGTCGGACGCAGCCTGCACGACGGCGGGAGAAACACCGTGCGCGCTGAACACGACGTGCGCGCCCTCCGGCACCTCACCGACCTCGTCCACGAAGATCGCTCCCTGCTGCTCCAGCGTGGAGACGACGTGCACGTTGTGCACGATCTGCTTGCGCACGTAGACGGGTGCACCGTAGTGCTCGAGCGCCTTCTCGACGGCGATGACGGCCCTGTCCACACCCGCGCAGTATCCACGCGGTGCGGCCAGCAGGACCCTCTTGTGTCCGACGACCGGGGTATCCTGTAGCCGGCCTCGCGCACCGGGAATCCTCGGCATCGGAAGGCTGATGGTTGCGTCGCTCACCCTTCGATCCTAGGTGAGTGCGCTGAACACTGGTTGGGAGGCTCGGTGACGGACACGACCCGCGCACCGTCGATGGAGGTCGGCCCTCCAACAGCGGACGCTCCGTGGCCGGTCGCCACGCTGGCCGGAAAGATCCGCGGCTGGATCGAACGGCTCGGCACCGCCTGGGTCGAGGGCGAGATCACCCAGTGGGGCGTCTCAGGCGGCAACGTCTACGGCAAGCTCAAAGACCTCAACGAGGATGCGACCGTGAGCTTCACGATCTGGTCGTCCGTCAAGGCGCGCATCCCTGCCGACCTGAAGCAGGGCGACCGCGTGATCGCCGCGATCAAGCCCAACTTCTGGGTCAAGGGCGGCTCGCTCACGATGCAGGTGTTCGACATGCGCCACGTCGGCCTCGGCGACCTGCTGGAGCGCCTCGAACGGCTGCGCCAGCAGCTCACCGCCGAGGGTCTGTTCGCGCCGGAGCGCAAGAAGCGCCTCCCGTTCCTCCCGCACACCATCGGGCTCGTCACCGGCAAGGACTCCGACGCGGAGAAGGACGTGCTCCGCAACGCTCAGCTGCGCTGGCCGCAGGTGCGTTTCCGCACGGTGTACGCCGCCGTCCAGGGCGACAGGACGGTCTCCGAGGTGACCGCCGCCATCCGGAAGCTCGACGCCGACCCGGAGGTCGAGGTCATCATCGTCGCCCGCGGAGGCGGCGATTTCCAGAACCTGCTCGGCTTCAGCGACGAAGTGCTCGTGCGGGCCGCCGCGGCCGCCGCGACCCCGATCGTCAGTGCCATCGGGCACGAGGCGGACCGGCCGCTGCTCGACGACGTCGCCGACCTGCGCGCATCCACGCCGACGGATGCGGCCAAGCGCGTCGTCCCCGACGTCGCGGAAGAGCTCGCCAGGGTCCAGCAGGCGCGCGCCCGCATCGGGATGCGCGTGACGCACATGATCGCAGCAGAGATCGACCGCATCGGTCACCTCCGCACCCGCCCGTCCCTCGCATCGTCGAGCTGGATCGTCGACTCGCGCGCGGAGGAGCTCACCCGCTTCGTCGCCCGCGGCGCCGAGCTGATCGACCGCAGCGTCGACAGGGAGGCCAGGAGGGTCGCCGAGCTCCGCGGCCAACTGCGCGCGCTGTCGCCGCAGGGCACGCTCGACCGCGGCTACGCGATCGTGCAGCTCGCGACCGGCCACGTCGTGACCTCCCCGGACGAGATGCCACCCGGCACCGACCTGCGCCTCACCGTCTCCGGCGGCGCCGTCGCCGCGACAGCGGGAGACCACATCCCGTCGCCGGCCGGGCACACAGAGTCCGCCGCCACGAAGACAGCACTCAGCTAGACAAATAGAATGGATGCCATGCCCCCCACCGAGTCGACTTCCAGCGACGACGCCCGCGGCAGCGATCCGCTCGCCTCGCTCAGCTACGAGGAGGCGCGCGACGAGCTGATCCGCGTCGTCGGTCAGCTGGAGCAGGGCTCGTCGACGCTGGAGGAATCCATCGCACTCTGGGAGCGCGGCGAAGCGCTCGCCCGGCACTGCGAGGAGTGGCTGATCGGGGCGAAGGCCCGGCTGGATGCGGCGCGCGCCGGTGCGGGTGCTTCGGCAGGCGTCGGCGCGGGAACCGCCGGATCGACGGACGCCGAATGAGCAATCGCACCAAGCCGCCGGCGGTGGTCGCCGAACTCGGACGCCCGGAGACGCCGGAGGAGACCGCGGCGCGCAAGGCCGTGAACTCGGCCAACCACCGCAACAGACAGACCGTCAACAACCTCGTGTACTCGCTGATCGCCTGCGTCGCCCTCGTGGCCGTGATCGTGCTGTTCGTGCCACGGGGCAACCCGACATCGTCGGCGCCGCCGGTGGACTACGCATCCATCGCAGCGCAGGCGCAGGGGTCGGAGCCGAACCGGCTCCTCGTGCCGGAGCTGCCGTCGGACTGGAAGTCCAACAACGCCGAGCTGCGCACCAAGACGCCGGACGGCGTCGACTCCTGGTACGTCGGGCTGATCACCCCGAAGGCCCAGTACATCGGCATCACCCAGGGCTTCGACGCGAACGACACCTGGACGGCCCAGCAGGTCAACAAGTCCATGATCAAGGGCACGCGCACCATCGACGGCGTGCGCTGGGACGTCTACGACAACCGCACGTCCAGCGACGACAACGGCAACGTGGAGTACGCGCTCGTCAGCTCGGCGGGCAAGAGCACGATCATCGTCTTCGGCACGGCCAGCGACGCCGAGTTCGGCACCGTCGCAGGTTCCCTCGCCGACCAGATTCGCCAACTCGGAGGTTCGTGATGGGTAAACCGAGGCCGTCCCGCGTCTGGGACGCCATGCTGCGTGGAAACGAGCGGTTCGTCTCCGGCGAGCCTGAGCATCCCCGCCAGGATGTCGAGCGCCGGGAGACCATCGCCACCGGGCAGGCGCCGCTGGCCGCGATCTTCGGATGTGCGGACTCCCGGCTCGCCGCCGAGATCATCTTCGACCTCGGGCTGGGCGACGCCTTCGTGGTCCGCAACGCCGGTCAGGTCATCTCCGACTCCGTGCTCGGCTCCCTGGAGTACGCGGTCGGCGTGCTGGAGGTTCCGCTGATCCTGGTGCTCGGGCACGACGAGTGCGGCGCCGTGCGTGCCGCCATCGACTCCCAGGCGCAGGATGCGACCCCGCTGCCTCCGCACATCGCGCACCTCATCGCGCCCATCGTCCCCGCCGTGCACGCCATCGCGGGCGTTCCAGCCGACCAGCCGGTCGATCCGGCAACGGTGGATGCGCTCGCGGTCGGCAGGGAGCACCTGCGGCACACCGTGGCCGAGCTGCTCGAAGGCTCCGAGATGATCAGCGCCGCCGTCGCGGACGGTTCGTTGGCTATCGTTGGTGCCAACTACCGGCTTCAGGAAGGTCGGGTCGTCCCCGACGTCGTCGTCGGATTGGCCGACCCGGTCACCGACTGAATCGCGGGAAGACCGGCGAATCCGCCGGCCCCGCACCAGAAAGGAAAACACACCGTGGTGGACACCCAGGCGGACGCCGACTACCGCATCGAACACGACACGATGGGCGAGGTCCGCGTTCCAGCGGCCGCGCTCTACGGCGCGCAGACGCAGCGCGCCGTCGAGAACTTCCCGATCTCCGGATCGGTGCTCGAGCCGACGCAGATCGCCGCGCTGGCCCGCATCAAGAAGTCGGCGGCTCTCGCGAACGCCCAGCTCGGCGTGCTCGACCAGTCGATCGCCGACGCCATCGCGGCCGCGGCCGACGAGGTCGTCAGCGGTGCGCACGACGGCGAGTTCCCGATCGACGTGTACCAGACGGGCTCCGGCACGTCGTCGAACATGAACATGAACGAGGTGCTCGCGACACTGGCGTCCCGCACCCTCGGTCAGCCCGTGCACCCGAACGACCACGTGAACGCCTCGCAGTCGTCCAACGACGTGTTCCCGACCTCCGTGCACATCGCTGTGACGGGTGCACTCATCGACGACCTCATCCCCGCGCTCGACCACCTCGCGGTGTCGCTCGAGGAGAAGGCGGAGCTGTGGGCCACCGTCGTCAAGAGCGGCCGCACCCACCTGATGGATGCGACGCCCGTCACCCTCGGCCAGGAGTTCGGCGGTTACGCCGCGCAGATCCGTCTCGGCATCGAGCGGGTGCAGGCGTCCCTGCACCGTGTTGCGGAGGTCCCGCTCGGCGGCACGGCCGTCGGCACCGGCATCAACACGCCGCTCGGCTTCCCGCAGCTCGTCATCGAACTGCTCACGCAGGAGACCGAGCTGCCGATCACCGAGGCCCGCAACCACTTCGAGGCGCAGGCCAACCGGGATGCGCTGGTCGAGGCGTCCGGCGCCCTCCGCACCATCGCGGTCAGCCTCACCAAGATCTGCAACGACCTGCGCTGGATGGGCTCCGGCCCCAACACCGGCCTGGGCGAGCTGCACATCCCGGATCTGCAGCCCGGCTCGTCGATCATGCCCGGCAAGGTCAACCCGGTCATCCCGGAGGCCGTGCTGATGGTCGCCTCCCGCGTGATCGGCAACGACGCGACGATCGCCTGGAGCGGCGCGTCCGGCCTGTTCGAGCTGAACGTGGCGATCCCCGTCATGGGCACCGCCCTGCTGGAGTCGATCCGCCTGCTCACCCAGGGCTCGCGCGTCCTCGCCGACAAGACCGTCGCCGGCCTGGAGGCCAACGTCGAGCGCGCCCGCGCATACGCGGAATCGAGCCCGTCGATCGTGACGCCGCTCAACCGCGCGATCGGCTACGAGGCCGCAGCCAAGGTCGCCAAGCACTCCGTCGCCCAGGGCATGACTGTGCGCGAGGCCGTCATCGACCTCGGCTTCGTCGACCGCGGCGAGGTCACCCTCGAGCAGCTCGACAAGGCGCTCGACGTCCTCAGCATGACCCACCCGGGCTGATCCGGCGCGTTTCGCCGACCCTCGACACGAGGGCGCTCTCCTCCGGGAGGGCGCCCGTCGGCGTTGCGGCTGGGAGCGGGTGCGGGCCCGCGGCGGCGCGAGGGCGGAGAAGGCGGCGACCGGCTCACAACGCCGCTCCGGTCGCCCAGAACGCGCAGAGCAGATACGGACCGAGCGGCAGCCCGTCCGCCGTGGGAGCGCCGCGCAGCAGCCTGCCGGCCGCAGCGATGCCTGCCGCACCGAACGAGACCGCCAGCCACGCGGAGACGGCGATCGCCGCATCCACGTCGGTGTCCGCTGCCAGCTCGGCCAGCACGAGCGTGATGAGGCCCGCGAGTTTGACGTCGCCCATCCCGAGCGCTCCCCCGGCGGCCGCGCAGAGCAGGACCGCCAGCACGATGGCGCTGACGATCAGCGACCCGGCGAGCGAGCCGACGCTGCCCAGCTGGCCGGCGCTGCTGACCGCTCCGGCTCCGCCGTCGCGCGCCAGCGCGCTCCACACCGCGCCCACCGCCGCGAAAGCGTAGCCGGGGAGCACCAGGGCGTTCGGCAGCCGCCGTTCGCGCAGGTCGGCCTCGCACAGCGGCAGCGCCACGGCCGCCAGATACGCCGTGCCCACCCACCGCGAAGCGGCCGCTGCCGAACCTTCCACCGCCGCAAGCGCACACGCCGCAAGCGCAACCACCACGACAGCCACCACCCACCACACAGCGCAGAGGCCGACCGGTGCACGCCCGGTCGGCCTCTGTAACGTTCGCTGCTGCTTCCCCACAGCGCGACGCTAACAACCCGTCGAACACCCCAGGACGTTATCCACATTCCGGGGCGTGGATGCGGTTGTTCACATCACTTCGTTCCCTTCCAGCATCTCCGTCACCAGCGCCGCGATCGCCGAGCGCTCGGAGCGGGTGAGGGTGATGTGCCCGAACAGCGGGTGGCCCTTCAGCGTCTCGATCACCGAGGCGACACCGTCGTGGCGGCCGACCCGGAGGTTGTCGCGCTGGGCGACGTCGTGCGTCAGCACCACCCGGGAGTTCTGCCCGACCCTGCTCAGCACCGTCAGCAGCACGTTGCGCTCCAGCGACTGGGCCTCGTCGACGATCACGAACGCGTCGTGCAGCGACCGGCCCCTGATGTGCGTGAGCGGCAGCACTTCGAGGATGCCGCGGTCCTGCACCTCGTCGAGCACGTTCTGCGAGACGAGGGCTCCCAGGGTGTCGAAGATCGCCTGGCCCCACGGGTTCATCTTCTCGCCCTGGTCGCCCGGCAGGTAGCCGAGCTCCTGGCCGCCCACCGCGTACAGCGGCCGGAACACCATGATCTTCTTGTGCTGCTGTCGTTCGAGCACCGCCTCCAGGCCGGCGCAGAGCGCGAGGGCCGACTTGCCGGTGCCCGCGCGTCCGCCGAGCGAGAGGATGCCGATCTCGGGGTCGAGCAGCATGTCGATGGCGAGACGCTGCTCGGCCGAGCGACCGTGCAGTCCGAACACATCCCTGTCGCCGCGGACGAGCTTGAACTCGCCGTCCCCGACCACGCGGCCGAGGGCCGAACCGCGGTCGGAGTGGATGATGAGGCCCGTGTTGGCCGGCATCCCGTCGACCAGCTCTGTGCGCATCCACTCGTTCTCGTACAGGTCGCTCATCGCGTCGCTGCCGAGGGAGAGCTCTGCGAGCCCCGTCCAGCCGGAGTCGACGGCGAGTTCGTGCCGGTACTCCTCGGCCGCCAGGCCGATCGACGCCGCTTTGACGCGCAGCGGCAGGTCTTTGGAGACGACCGTGACGGCGAGCCCGTCATTGGCGAGGTTGAGGGCGACCGCCAGGATGCGCGAGTCGTTGTCCCCGAGCTGCAATCCGCTCGGCAGCACGGACATGTTGGAGTGGTTGAGCTCCACTCTCAGCGATCCGCCGTCACCGACCGGGATGGGGAAGTCGAGCCGTTCGTGCTTGATCCTCAGTTCGTCCAGATTGCGCAGTGCTTGCCGCGCGAAGTAGCCGATCTCTGGATCGTTGCGTTTGCCCTCCAGTTCGCTCACGACGACGACGGGGATGACGACAGCGTGTTCGGCGAACCGGAAGATCGCCTGGGGGTCGGACAGTAGGACCGAGGTGTCGAGCACGTATGTGCGCTCCGCCTGGTTGGTTCCGCTGTCGGTCGACTCGAACTGTCGGGTACCTGATTCAGCCACGACCACTCCCACCCCGCTCGCTCTGGAGAGCTCGCGGATCTGTTTGGCGAGTCGGCCGGTGGGTGTCGAAACGAACTTACGTGGCCGTCTCGATCGGGCTCCGTGCCCGATAAGCCGAACCTACGCCGCACCTCCGACACGCTCGGCAGACACACCGCCGTGTCGCGTTTCCATCGGGTGAACTTTCGCCCCCACTTCGGGTGCGTCGCCCCTCCCTGCTCCCCCAGCTCGCCCTCCCTGATCATCGAGTCCGGAGTTGTTCAGGCGTCGCGCGGCGTGTCGGGCGGAACAACTTCGGACTCGATGGCTGCGGGGGCGGGGGGCGGGTCAGGAGAGGGAGGCGTAGGAGGTGAAGGCGGCGCGGAGCATGTCGAAGGTCTCGTCTGTGGTGCCCGCGTGCACCGAGATGCGCGCGTTCGTGGCGCGGATGGATGCGGTGATCCCGTGATTGAACAGCGACGCGCTCAGCGCGGTCAGCTGCTCCGGCAGCGGTTCGAGCACGACCATGCCGGCCCGCTCGGCGGCGTTGCGCGACGACGCGACCGGGATCGCGTACTCGTCAGCGAGGTCGAACACGCGCTCGACCCTGTCGCCGATCGCCGCGCTGACAGCGGGGACGCCCACCGCGGCGATGTCCTCGAGCGCCGCCGCGAACCTGGCCTGCGCGATCGGGTCCGGGTTCGAGATGCTGAACGCCCGCGTGCTGGAGCTCGGCTCTCCGACCTCGTCCCACGACCCGTCCAGGTCGGCGCCTGTCCAGCCGCTGAACACCGGCGTCAGGTGCTCGATCGCGCGCGCGCTCGCGACGAGGAACCCTGTCCCCCATCCGGCGCGCGCCCACTTCTGCCCTCCGGCCACCACGACGTCCGCCACCTCGTACGGCGCGTCGACGACGCCGAAGCCCTGGATCGCATCCACGATCAGCAGCCGGTCGCCGATCACCTGGCGGATGCCGTCGATGTCGGCGAGGTAGCCGGTGCGCGAGTCGACGAGACTCACCATCACGGCCGTCGTGTTCGACGTCAGCTGCTCCTTGATGCGCGCCGGCGTGACCCGCTGGTGGTCGGTCTCCAGCCAGGTCGGCGTGACGACGCGCATCGCCTGCGACGCCCGCACCGCGGCGTATGTGATGCTCGGGAACTCGGCAGCGGAGAGCAGCACCTCGCCCCCGGTGAGCCCGAACGCGGCGTGCATGAGCCCGATGGATGCGGTGGGCTGGAACGACACCTGGTCGGACGGGAAGCGAGTGAGCGCCCCCACCGCATCCCGTACCCGCTGATCCTCGGCGCGCATCCGCTCGATGCTGCCGAACCGCGCCTTAGCGAGGATCTCGTACTGTCCGACCGCTTCGGCGAGCGCCGCCGCCGAGATCGGTCCGACCCTGCCGTAGTCGAGGTAGCCGGACTCCTCGGTGAACCCGGCGGCGAACTCGTCGATCGTCATCGTCGTCATGTGTGTTGTGACCTCCCGGAACATTCTGTCAGTCCGGGCGTGAGCGCATCACACCATGACGAGCGTCCACAGCGGCGGATCACACCGGGCGGATCACACAGCGGCGGATCACACGGCCGCGCGTGCCCGCTCCTCCGCGTGCGCGTCCGAGCGACCCGCCGCTGCATCCGCGAGATAGCGAGACACCGGGGGCAGCCAGAGCGGCACCGCCGCCGCGAGCGCACAGACCGTCGCGACGAGGAGTCCGAGCTGCAAGCCGCCGCCGTCGCCACCGACGCCGAGCAGCGACGACTCGGTGGCGTCGCCGAGGAGGACCACCGCGACCGCGCTGACCACCAGCCGGGCGAGCGCCGATCCGCGCTGCACGAACAGTGTGGCGACGACCTGCACCGTCACCACGACAACGGTCACCCCGGCCTGCACGAGCGCCACGATCGCCGGGCCCCAGGCGTTCGGCACGATCAGCGCCTGCGCGACGGCGAGCACGCACGCCACGAACGCGACGAACGCGGCGGCGACCGAGAACCACAGGTATGGCCCTGCCGCCTGTGCGCTCCGACCCGGCTCGGAGGCCGGCGCAGCACGCAGCGCGGTCGGTCGGCGCGCCGTGAGCGCGAGAGCGCAGGCCACGAGCGTCAGCGCCGCGAAGCCCAGCCAGGTGAGTGACGTGGAGGTGAACAGGCTTCGCGGATCGAAGTGCGTCAGATAGGCGAGCTGCACCACCTGGACGACGACGAGCAGTCCGGCCAGCAGGATCGCCGCGATGAGCCAGCCGGCCCCGGCGCCACGCGCTGCCCTGCGTGCGACGCCGAGCACCACGCACACCACGGTCAGCGCGAGCAGCACTGCCCTGGTGCCGAACTCCGTGGCGAACAGAACGCCCTCGCTCATCCCGACGGTCCACAGCGCGTAGAGGCCGATCACCCGCAGTGCCGACCAGGCGAGGCCGATGCCGAGCAGCGCGGCGGCCGACGCCAGCCAGGCAGCGACGCGCATCCGGCCGTCGTCCGCCCGCCACGCCGTCAGAGCGAGTCGTCTCGCAGCACCCATCGCAACCCCCATCGGTCGAACCCCGTCGTCACGGTCCGCCCGGCACCCCCTGGCGGATTCCCTCGACCATAGCAGCGCCCGCGCGCTCAGCCGCCGAAGCGGCGCTGCCGCCGCGAGTAGTCGCGCACGGCGCGCAGGAAGTCGACCTCGCGCAGGTCGGGGCCGAGGGCTTCCACGAAGTAGAACTCGCTGTGGGCGCTCTGCCAGAGCATGAAGTCGCTGAGCCGCTGTTCGCCGGAGGTGCGGATGACGAGGTCGGGGTCGGGCTGCCCTCCGGTGTAGAGGTGCTCGCCGATCAGGTCGGGGGTGAGCAGGTCGGCGAGGGTCTCCAGGCTCCCGCCCTTGGCGTGGTGGGCGGCGACGATGTCGCGCATCGCATCCACGATCTCCTTGCGGCCTCCGTAGCCGACGGCGAGGTTCACGTGCAGGCCGGTGTTGTGCGCTGTGCGGTCCTCAGCGCCCGTCAGGGCCGCGATCAGCGGCTCCGGCAGCCCGGCCGTCGAGCCGACGTGCTGGACGCGCCAGTCGCGGTATCTGGACAGGTCGTCGGCGAGCTCGGCGATGATCTCGATGAGGTCGGAGAGCTCGCCGCTCTCCCGGTTGGTGAGGTTGTCGCTGGAGAGCAGGTAGAGCGTGACCACCGAGATCCCGAGGTCGTCGCACCACTCCAGGAACTCGCGCATCTTCGCGGCCCCTGCGCGGTGCCCGTGCGCGACCGTCGTCAGCCCGAGCTGGCGCGCCCAGCGCCGGTTTCCGTCGATGATCATCGCCACGTGGCGGGGCATCGACTCGGCGGGCAGGTTGCGCTTGAGCTTGTTCTGGTAGACCCCGTAGAGCAGCCCACGTCCGAGGGGGAAACTCCATCTGCTCACGGAAGTACGTTACCCCGACCGCAGCGCTGAACTCACAGCATGAGGTCACGCGGCTCCCGTACCCTTGGGCCATGACACCGCACGACGCCCAGAAATCGGAAGACGTCGCCGAGTCCCTGAGCGGGCCGGCGGACGCTCTGGACTCCTCCGATGCGGCCGTGAAGGCGGATGAGGACCGCGGTCCCGACCTCCCCAACATCCCGCTGCTGGATGCGTCCCCCGCCAACCCCGCCGAGATCAAGCCCACCTGGCGCGGCTGGATCCACGCCGGCACCTTCCCCGTCACCATCGCGGCAGGGATCGTGCTCATCACGCTCGCGCACGGCGCCCCGGCGAAGTGGTCGTCCGCGGTGTTCGTGCTCACCTCGCTGCTGCTGTTCGGCAACTCGGCGCTCTACCACCGCTTCAACTGGAAGCCGAGGATGAAGGTCCTCCTCAAGCGGATCGACCACGCCAACATCTTCCTGCTGATCGCGGGGACGTACACCCCGCTCGCCGTGCTCGCGCTGCCGCCGTCGAAGGGCATCCTGCTGCTGTCGCTGGTCTGGGCCGGGGCGCTGCTCGGCATCGCCTTCCGGGTGTTCTGGATCCACGCGCCGCGCTGGCTGTACGTCCCGCTCTACCTGGCGCTCGGCTGGGGCGCGCTGATGTACGTCGTCGACCTGCTCGACGCGAACGTCGCCATGATGGTGCTGGTGCTCGTCGGCGGGCTGTTCTACTCGATCGGCGCGGTCATCTACGGCATCAAGAAGCCGAACCCGGTGCCCGGCGTCTTCGGGTTCCACGAGATCTTCCACACGCTGACCGTCCTGGCGTTCCTCTGCCACTGGACGGCGGTGCTGCTGATCGCGCTGCACCCGGTCTACAACGCGGGCTGAGCGCGGGGCGACTCAGCGCCGGGCGACTCAGCGCGCGGTGTCGTCCTGGCTGTCCGGCCCCGCCTCGCCGCTCTGGCCAGCCTGCTCGGCGTCCAGCTTCTCCGCGATCTCGGCGCGGTAACGCACCCGCCGGATGCGCCTGGTCATGTCGAGCGCGAGGAGCACGGCCGCGACGGCCACCAGAAAGGTGACCACGAAGCCGACGACGCCCGGGGTGACCTGGTCGTCGCTCGGGCCGCCGGTCGGAGTGGGCGTCGGGGTCGCAGCGGTGACCCACACGGCCGCGCGCAGCAGCGCATCCTGGATCATCGCACTCCCTCGCGGTCGAGAACGATTCCTGCGCGCAGGGCGGTTACGGGCATCCGGGTCTCCACTTTCGAGCCGTGGACGAAGCGCAGGGTTTCACAGCTTCGTCTCCTAGTCTGGGTTCAAGCCTACCGTCGCCAGGACGGTGCACTTTCCACGGGAGAACGCTCAGTGCAGGGAGAAGCATGGCGGTGACCGAGACCATCGATCGCCGTTACGGTCGTACGCCCAATCGCAAACGCCGGGATCGCTGGTGGATCATCGGAGCGGCCATCGCGTTCGTCGCGATCTTCACCGCGTGGGTGTTCTGGGCCGGCTGGGACAACGACCAGGCCGACCTGGAGACCACGGACACGGCGTACACGATCACGGATGCGCATCACGTCTCGATCAGCTTCTCCGTGAACACGCCGCCCGGCACCCCGGTGACCTGCGCCATCCAGGCGCTGAACGAATCGTTCGCGGTCGTCGGCTGGCGCATCATCAGCATTCCGGCCTCCGAGAAACGTCTCACCGAATACACGGAGACGATCAGGACGACCGAACAAAGCAATACCGGTTTGATTTCCAGCTGCTGGCTGACCTAGGATTCTTCGATACGCCCCGACCTGATGTCGGGGCGTCGACTTTATCCAGCCGGTCCCCGGACCGGCCGATCTGCCCAGCCGGCCCCCGGACCGGCGGCGCAAAGGAGTTCATCATGTCTCAGGAGTCTCAGGTCAGCTTTCTGACCCAGGATGCGTACGACCGTCTCGCGGCCGAACTCGAGGAGCTCAGCGTCAACGGCCGAAACGAGATCGCGAAGCGCATCGAAGCGGCCCGCGAGGAGGGCGACCTCAAGGAGAACGGCGGATACCACGCCGCGAAGGACGAGCAGGGCAAGATCGAGGCCCGCATCGTGCAGCTCACCAACCTGCTGCGCAACTCGACGGTGAGCGAAGCCCCGCAGAGCCACGGTGTCGTGGAGCCGGGAACGGTCATCACCGCGACGATCGCGGGCGACGAGAGCACGTTCCTCATCGGCAACCGCGAGATCGCCGCAGGGACCGACCTCCAGGTCTACTCCGAGGGCAGCCCGCTGGGCGAGGCCATCCTCGGCCTCAAGGTCGATGAGTCGACCACGTATACGGCCCCGAACGGCAAGCAGATCGCCGTCACCATCCTGAAGGTCGAGACCTACACCGGCTGACCGCCGCTCGACTCGTACGAAAAGCGCGGTGCAGGAATCCTGCACCGCGCTTTTTGCACGACTCGTGCGGCCTACTCGTAGTCGAGGACGGGGTCGTAGCCCGCGGCGCGCAGCGCCTCGATGACGTGGTGGCGGTGATCGGTGCCGCGGGTCTCGACGCTGACGTCGAGCTCCACCTGACTGAGCTGCAGGCCACGGCCATGGCGGGTGTGCAGCACCTCGACCACGTTGGCGTTGACGCCAGCGAGGATCTCGGAGATGCGCGCGAGCTGACCGGGACGGTCGGGCAGCATGATCGTGAGCTTGAGGTAGCGGTCGGAGGCGGCGAGACCGTGGCTGATGATGCGCTGCATCAGCAGCGGGTCGATGTTGCCTCCGGAGAGGATCGCGACGGTCGGACCGAGCGCGGGGATCTTGCCGGCGAGGATGGCCGCGACTGCGGCGGCGCCCGCGGGCTCGACGACGAGCTTCGCCCGTTCGAGCAGCACGAGCAGCGCGCGGGCGATGTCGTCCTCCGACACGGTGACGATCTCGTCGACCACGTCGCGGATGATCTGGAAGTTGAGGGCGCCCGGCTTGCTCACGGCGATGCCGTCCGCGATGGTCGCGACGAGCGCGATCTCGGTCGGCTCGCCCGCGTCGAGCGACGGAGGGTACGCGGCGGCGTTCGCGGCCTGCACGCCGATCACGCGGATCTCGCGGCCCTCGGCCGCCGCACGCTGCTTGACGGCGCTGGCGACACCGGAGATGAGCCCGCCGCCGCCGATCGGCACGACGACGGTGGCCGCATCCGGAACGTCGTCGAGGATCTCGAGCCCGAGCGTGCCCTGGCCTGCGACCACGTCCGGATGGTCGAACGGCGGGATGAGGACGGCGCCGGTCTCGGCGGCGAAGTCGGCGGCGGCGCGCAGCGTCTCGTCGACGATGCTGCCGCTGAGGACCACATCCGCCCCGTAGTCGCGGGTGGCCTGGAACTTGGGGATGGCGACGCCCACCGGCATGAAGACGGTGGCGTGGATGCCCAGCTCCCTGGCCGCGAACGCGACCCCCTGAGCATGGTTGCCCGCCGAGGCCGCGACGACGCCGCGCTCGCGTTCCTCCGCGGTCAGCTTGGCCATCCTGTTGTATGCACCGCGGATCTTGTACGACCCGGTGCGCTGCAGGTTCTCGCACTTGAGGAGCACCGGTGCGCCGAGCACATCGGCGAGGAACCGCGACGTCTCGACCGGTGTCGGCTCCGCGACCCTGGACACGATGGCACGCGCGGCCTCGATCTCGTCGAGGCTCGGCCCAGCGAAAGGAGTGCGCGTCGAATCAGTCAGCGTGGCCACGGGGGACAGCCTACTCGCGGACGTATTCCGCCAGCCGAATGTGACCCACGGGGACCGTTGTCGCCCGCATCCGGTGCGGCGCCGTCACCATCACGTGCGCGCCCTGCGCGGCTGCCGAGGCACTGTCTGCCAGAGCACGGTATCCGGCGCGGCGTACGGGCCGGCGGAGCCCTCGCGCCACGCTCCACTCGACACGTAGTGCACCATCACGTTGAGCACGGCCGCCACGGGCACCGCGAACAGCGCGCCGGGAATGCCTGCGAGGAGCGAACCGGCTGCGACGGCGAGCACGACAGCCAGCGGATGCACCTTGACCGCCGTCCCCATGATCAGCGGCTGCAGCACGTGACCCTCGATCTGCTGCACCAGGAGCACGACAGCGAGCATGATGACCGCGAACACCCAGCCCTTGAAGATCAGCGCGATGAAGATCGCCAGCGCGCCGGTGACCACGGCGCCCACCACGGGGATGAACGAGCCGAGGAAGACCAGCACGGCGATCGGGATCACCAGCGGCAGCCCCAGGAAGAACGCCCCGAGGCCGATGCCGAGCGCGTCGATGGACGCGACCAGGATCTGCACCTTCACGAAGTTGCGCAGCGTCACCCAGCCGGCCTGACCCGCGCCGTCGACCGCCCGGCGGGCGCGCTTCGGGAAGATGCGCACGATCCAGTTCCAGATCGAGCGGCCGTCGATGAGGATGAACAGCGTGCTGAACAGGGTGAGCAGCACCCCGGCGAGCACGTGGCCGAGCGTCGAGCCGATCGAGAGGGCGCCGGAGATGAAGATCTGGCTGTCCTGCTGGATGGATTTGGTGAGCGAGTCGAGCGCTCCGCTGATCTGGCTCTCACTGAGACCGAGCGGCCCGGAGGTGAGCCACGCGCGGAACTGATCGTACGCGGCCACCGACTGCGTCTGCAGCTCGTGGCTCTGCCGCGTGACCTGCCAGACCGCCAGGTAGAGCAGCCCGCCGATCACCACGATCACCGAGACCATCGCGGCCACGATCGCCGCCCAGCGCGGCCACCGGTGACGGTGCAGGAAGTCGACGAACGGCACGAGCAGCGCTGAGATGAGCACGGCGATCAGCAACGGGATGATGATGAGCCGCAACTGCACCACGAGGAAGATCGCGACGGCGATGACCGCGCCGATGACCAGCAGCCGCCACGACCAGGCGCCGGCCACGAGCATCCCGTGCGGCAGCGACTCCTCGACCGACGCGCCAGGCTCGCCCGGCTGCCCGGTGCGCGCCGGCTTGCCCTGCGCGGCCCCGCGGGCTTTGAGGAACCAGCCGCGCGCAGGCGCGCGGTTCTCGCCCGGCGTGACGGTGATCTGCTTCGGCGTCGCGTCGTTGTCTGACATGCTCGCCAGTCTAGGCTGGCCGTTCCTGGCGTCCACGGGGTTGACGCGGGCTGTGCGCAACGCACAGGAGGCGCACAGCTGTGGAGGGCAGGGCGGCTCCCGGCGGTGCCGCCACCGTCCTCAGTCCTGGGGAGCGACCCCCACCGTCACCGGCGTCCCTGCCAGCGACAGGTGGATGCGCTCCCCCTGCGCGGGAGCGTTCCGCGTCTCGTGCTGCACGGCCAGTTCCGTGCCGTCGTCGAGGCGCACCCTGGTGCGGCGCAGCGCTCCGAGGAAGCTCGTCGTCAGCACAACACCGGACAGCGCGGAGACGCCGGTCCCCGTGCCCGCCTCGCCCGTGAACAGCACGTCCTCCGGGCGGAGGTACACCGTCACGGGGCCGTCCGCGGACGGGGACACCAGCGGCACGCGCATCCCGAACACGGTCAGCTCTCCCCCCGCGACGACGCCCGGCACGCGGTTGGTGAGACCGACGAACTCGGCGACGAACGCGGACACCGGCCTGCGGTACAGCTCCTCCGGCTCGCCGATCTGCTCGATGTCGCCAGCGCGCATCACGGCGACCCGGTCGGCGACGGCGAGCGCCTCCTCCTGGTCGTGCGTGACGAAGAAGGTGGTGATGCCGAGCTCGGTCTGGATGCGGCGGATCTCGTCGCGCAGCTGCACCCTGACCTTCGCATCCAGGGCGGACAGCGGCTCGTCGAGGAGCAGCACGCGCGGGCGGGTCACGAGCGCCCTGGCGAGGGCGACGCGCTGCTGCTGACCGCCGGACAGCTGGTGGGCGTAGCGGTCGGCGTGGTGGTCGAGCCCGACCAGTTCGAGGGCCTCTGCTGCTCGGCGGCGGCGGTCGGCGGTCGCGACCCTGCGCATCCGGAGACCGAATTCGACGTTCTGCCCTGCGGTGAGGTGCGGGAAGAGCGAGTACGACTGGAAGACCATGCCGAGGTCGCGGCGGTTGGTCGGCTGGTCGGTGACGTCCTCTCCGTCGATGAGGATGCTTCCCGCGTCCACCCGCTCCAGCCCGGCGAGCGCGCGGAGGGCCGTGGTCTTGCCGCAGCCGCTCGGGCCGAGCAGGGCGATCAGCTCGCCGGGGCGGGCGCTGAGGCTCAGCCCGGCGAGACCGGCGCCTCCACCGAAATCGCGGACCACGCCGCGGAGTTCGACGGTGCTGCCGAGCCCTGGCGCGGACGCGGATCCGGGGCGGACGGAGGTTTCGAGTGCGGACACAGGTCAGCCTTTCGCTGAGCGTCGACGGCCGGCCGTCACGAGACGGTCGACGACGAAGAGGAGGAGGAACGCGAACACCAGCGCGAGCAGCGCGAAGATGACCGCGACGAACGGGTCGGACTGCGAGACCAGCAGCAGAGCGGTCTGCAGGTTCACCCGGCTGAGGAGGGAGGCGATGGTGAACTCGCCGAGCACCACGGCCACCGAGAGCACGCTCGCGGCCAGGATGCCCCGGCGCAGGTTCGGCACCAGGATGCGCAGCAGCACGCTCAGCCAGCCGGCGCCGAGAGAGCGGCCCGCCTCGCTGAGGGTGACGACGTCGATCGCCGCGATGTTGCTCTGGATCGCCCGGTATGCGTACGGCAGCACGAGGATGCCGTACGCGAAGGCGAGCGTCCAGGTGCCAGAGCCGAACAGGTCGGTGACCACCGCGTATGTCGGGGCGAGCCCGACGACCATCACGATCGCGGGGATCACGATCGGCAGCAGGCACACCAGCTCCAGCACGCGCCGCAGTCTCGGGATGCGCACCTCGACCAGGATCATCGTCGGCAGCAGCACGAGCAGCACGATCGCGACGGTGACCACCGCGAGCACGAGCGAGTTGCCGAGCCCCTGGTAGATGCGGTCGTACCGGGTGGTCTCGCCGCTGAAGACGACCACCCACCTGTCGAAGCTGTAGACGCCGGGCTTCGCGGTGCGCAGCGTGAACTCCAGCATCGAGAACAGCGGGATGAGGAAGAAGAGGCCGAAGATCGTCCAGATGACCGTGCGCGCGACCGGCCCTGGGCCGAAGCGCAGCGCCTGCGCGTTGCGCCGGGCGCGGGTGCGCCGCTTGCTCTCCACCTGCGCGCCGCTCACCGCTGCCACCTGGCGGTGCGGGAGGCGAGCGCGGAGTAGCCGAGCATCACCACGACCATGACCACGAGCATCCCCAGCGACATGGCGCCGGCGAGGTTGGCGCGGCCGAGGACGGTCTCGGAGATGAGCGCCTGGCGGATCTGCAGGGAGACGATGTTGTTGGCCTGCCCGACCAGGGCCGCGGCGGTCGCGTACGACGAGAACGCGTTGGCGAACAGGAGCAGCAGGCTGCCCAGGAACGACGGAAGCAGCACCGGGATGCCCACCCGGAACCAGTAGGTCGCCCTGCTACCGCCGAGGGTGGCGTTCGCCTCCAGCCACTGCGGTTTCAGCCCCTCGAGCGCCGGCATGAAGGTGATGACCATGAGCGGGATCTGGAAATAGAGGTACGGCAGGATGAGGCCGGGCACCGTGTAGAGCCAGACGCCGTTCTCGTAGATGTTGATGTGGAACTGGTTGCGCAGCAGCACGGTGACGAGCCCCTGCGCGCCGATGGTCGCGATGAACGCGAACGCGAGCATCACGCCGCCGAACTGGGCGAGGACGCTGCTGGCCGAGTCGACCAGCGAGCGGGTCACGCCTCCCGGACGCGAGCGCAGCATGGCGAAGCAGAGCGCGGCGCCGCCGACCGCGCCGACCACGGCGGTCACCGCGGAGAGGAAGAACGCGCCGACGAAGGAGCCGAAGATGGCGGGTTCCGCGAGGCCGGTGAGGTTCGCCCAGGTGAACCGGCCGTCCGCATCCACGAACCCGCTGCCGACCGCGATAATCGTGGGGATCGCGAGGAAGACGACGACGTAGAAGGCGAACGGGGTGAGGCCGAGGACGGCCGGGAGGCCGCGACGGCGACGCCGGGCCTGGGCAGGGCGCGAACCGGATCCGGAGCCCTGCTGCGCCCGCTCAGCCGGCGTGGCGCCGAACGGCGACCGGCGCCGGGTCTCCCCGGCGCCGTCGCTGTCCAGCGGCGGCGCAGCAGCGCCGACGGTGGTGTCTGTCATCAACCGACCGCGTTCGCCCATTTGGCGTTGAGCAGGGTTCCGGCGTCGGTGGCCTGCTTGTCCGTCATGACGGCGGTCTTGTCGAGCTTGCCGGGGAAGTCGGCCTTGTTCAGGGTGCCGGCCTTCTCCATCGCATCCACGCGGGCCGGGTACGCCCCGCCCTTGAGCCAGGCGTTCTGCGCTGCGTCGCTGTAGAGGTACTCCTCCCAGAGGCGTGCGGCGGCCGGGTGCGGCGCGTCCTTGTTGATGGCCTGGTTGTAGTAGCCGACGTACGCGGTGCCGGGGAGCACGGTGTACTTCCAGTTCACGCCGCCGCCCTTGATCGTGTCGGAGGTCGTGTAGCCCTTCTGGTTGAACGACCAGTCGAGCAGCACCGGGGTCTCGCCGGAGGCGATCGTGTTCGGCTTGCCGTCCGCCGCGTTCCAGTTGCCCGCCTTCTTGAGCTTGGCGAACCAGTCGATGCCGGGGGTCAGGTCGTCGAGGGTTCCGCCGGCCTGCAGGTCGGCGAACGCGACGGCGCCCGCCGCAGCGGCTGCCTGGGTCGGGTTGCCGTTCAGCGCGACGGCGCCCTTGTACTCGGAGCCGAGCAGGTCGTCGAGGCTCTTCGGGGCCGACTTGATCTTGTTGGCGTCGTAGCCGACCGCCATCACGCCGTAGTACCCGACCTTCCAGAGGCCGGTGCTCTCCTTCTCGTCGGCGGGGATGTCGTCCCAGCCGGTGGGCTTGTACGGCGCGAAGTACTCGGTGTTGGCGAGGGCGACGGACGAGCCGATGTCGAAGGTGTCGGGAGCGGTGTCCTGACCCTTGAGCTTCTTCGCGGCGTCGATCTCCTCCTGGCTGGATGCGCTGTCCTGGCTCGGGTTGATCGTGATCCCGTACTTCTTGGTGAAGCCGTCGAAGATCTCCTGGTAGTTCGCCCAGTCGCCGGGCGTCGCGATGATGTTGAGGGTGCCCTCCTTCTTCGCGGCGGCGATGAGCGCATCCATGCCGCCCGCTGCCTTCACATCGGCTGCCGATGCGATGTCCTTCGACGCGGTCGGGTCTGCTGCGTTCGCCCCGCCGGTGCAGGCGGCGAGCGAGAGTGCGACGACGGTGGCCGCGGCGGCAAGGCCGGCGACGCGTGCGCGCTTGAATGTCACGGTTCCTCCAGTGTGGGGTGCCCGGTTGGTCGCCCCGCGTTCGGTCGCGGGACACATGGATTCCCGTCCGGGCCGATGCAAACGTATGGCGGTCGTTCGACCGGCCGGGGTGGCGTCGATGGACGGCAGGTGAACGAGCGGAGAAGGACTGTCCGAGGTTCCCGCTATGGTCGACACCGTGGTAGAAAAGGTCTCCCCCGCGCTCGCACGCCGTATCGCCCTCGCCGCGCAGGGGTTCGGCCGCCCGCATCCCGAGTCGGTCGGCACCCGGCAGCTCAACGGGGTGATCGACCGCATCAACCTGCTGCAGATCGACTCGGTCAACGTGTTCGAGCGCAGCCACTATCTGCCGGTGTTCGCGCGGGTCGGCGCCTACGACAAAGAACTGCTCGACAGGCTGACCTTCGCCGCGAAGTCGCCGCACACGGAGTACTGGCCGCACGAGGCCGGGTTCATCCGGCGCGAGGACTGGCCGCTGTTCCAGTGGCGGATGGATAGTTTCCGGGCGCGCTACGGCACGGACTCCGACGGGTGGTACCAGCGGAACGCATCCACGGTGGAGTGGCTGCGCGCCGAGCTCGCCGACCGCGGGCCGCTCGTCGCCGGCGAGATCGAGCACGACGCGAACAAGCGCAGCGGGCCGTGGTGGGGATGGTCGGATGTGAAGCGGGCGCTGGAGTTCCTGTTCCTGTTCGGCGAGGTGGCGGTGGCGGGGCGCACGCGGTTCCAGCGCCGGTACGCTCTCGCGGAGGACGTGCTGCCCGCGTCGGTTCTCGAGACGACGGTTCCGACCGTGGATGCGGTGCGCGAGCTGATCCGCCGCTCCGCCGTCGCGCACGGGATCGGCACGGCGGCCGACCTGGGCGACTACTACCGCATCAAGCGCGCTCCGGCCGTCGCGGCCATCCAGGAGCTGGAAGACGCCGGCGAGCTGATCCCCGTGACGGTCGGCGGCTGGGAGCGCGGTGGCAAGCCGGAGAAGGCGTGGCTGCACCGGGATGCGCGACTCCCCCGGCGGGTGTCGGCCGCGGCTCTGCTCTCGCCGTTCGACCCGGTGGTCTGGTATCGCGACCGGGCGCTGCGGATGTTCGACTTCCACTACCGCATCGAGATCTACACCCCGGCTGAGAAGCGGATCTTCGGCTACTACACGCTGCCCATCCTGCTGGACGACCGCGTGGTGGGGCGCATCGATCTGAAGAGCGACAGGCAGGCGCGCGTGCTGCGGGTGCAGTCGGCGTGGACGGAACCCGGCGCGCCCGCCGAAACCGTGGAGCGTCTGGTGCCGCTGCTGCGCAGCACCGCTGCCTGGCAGGGCCTCGACACGCTCTCCGTCACCACCCCGCACCGCGGCGACCTCGCCCCGCGCCTCGCCGCCGCCCTCTGATCCGCCCCGGTCCCCCGATCCCCCGGTCCCCCGATCCCCCGGTCCCCCTCCCGAAACCATCGAGTCCGAAGTTGTTCAGGCGACACGCCGAGCCGGGATAGGAACAACTTCGGACTCGATTGCTTGGGGCGGAGCGGCGGGCGGGCGTAGGGTGCGGGCATGAGTTCACCGCTGGAGTATCTGGACGCTGCCGGGGCCGATGAGGCCGACTTCGAATCGCCGATGCGCGAGCTCTACGCCTACCGCGACGGCGACAACTGGGTCGACGGGTTCGTCACCGGGGTCAAACGCGGGGGCGCACAGGACGGCTCCACGCTGGTGCAGTTCGACGGACGCACCTGGGTGCCCGCCTCCGAGGTGCGGGCGTCCGACCACTACGTCGCCGTGCTCCTGAACCCGGACGACACCGTCTACGCGGAGGTCGTCCAGAGCTACATCGACGGCCAGCCCGCCAACCCGATCCGCGACGTCTCCACCGTCGACGGCCAGAACGTCGGCACGCTCTGGCACCCGGTGGATGCGCCGCGCACGTCGTCCACGCGCATCCCCTACCGCTACGCAGGCACCGCCGAACTCGACTGACGCCCCCGCCCGCGGCAGTCGAGCCGGGAGCCACGCACGCTCCGCGCGGCGTGTTGCGTGCAGAACTCCCGGCTCGATCGTTTAGAAGGTGGAGCCCATCTTCTCGAGGCGCTCCACGCGCTCTGGGATGGGCGGATGCGTGCTGAACAGACGGCTCATCAGGCTCGGCTTGAGCGGGTTGGCGATCCAGAGGTGCGCCATCGACGAGTTCTGCTTCTGCATCGGCCGGCCGTATGCCTCCAGCTTGAGCAGGGCGCTCGCGAGCGCATCCGGGTGCCGGGTGGTCATGGCTCCCGTGGCGTCGGCGAGGTATTCGCGCTGGCGGGAGACCGCGAGCTGCACGAGGGTCGCGACGAGCGGGGCGATGATCGCGGCGATGAGGCCGAAGACGATGATGACCGGGTTGCCGCCGCCACCGCCACCGCTGTTATTGTTGCGGTTGCCGCCCATGCCGCCGAAGAACGCCATGCGCAGGAAGATGTCGGCGATGAAGCCGATCGCCACCGTGAGGCCGAAGACGATCATCGACAGCCGGATGTCGTAGTTGCGCACGTGACCGAGCTCGTGCGCCATGACGCCTTCGAGCTCGGCGTCGGTCATGATGTCGAGCAGTCCGGTGGTGGCCGCGACAGAGGCGTGCTGCGGGTCCCGCCCGGTGGCGAACGCGTTCGGCGCTGGGTCGTTGACCACGTAGACCGCCGGCATCGGCGTTCCCGTGGTGATCGACAGGTTCTCCACCACGTTCCACAGCCGCGGGTTGTCCGCCTTGGTGATGGGGACGGCGCCCGACATGCTCAGCGCCTGACTGCTGGCCAGGAAGTACTGCACCACCGCGTAGAGGGTGGCGCCGATGATCACGAACCAGAGGATCGTGTAGCTGTGGTAAATCAGGCTCGCCAGCCAGCCGAGCCCACCGATGATGATCAGGAACAGCAGGATCGTGAAGACCGTATTGCGCTTGTTCCTGGCTATCGCCCTATACATCGCCGCCCGCTAGAACTGGACGCGCGGGGGCTCGGCGATGGCCGCGAGGTCGCTGACCTCGAAGAAGTCGCGCTCGGTGAAGCCCATGCGCTTGGCGAAGATGTTGTTCGGGAAGACCTTGATCTTGGTGTTCAGCTCGCGGACGCCGCCGTTGTAGAACCGGCGCGACGCCTGGATCTTGTCCTCGGTGTCGACCAGATCGGCCTGCAGGCGCAGGAAGTTCTGGCTGGCCTGGAGCTGCGGGTACGCCTCAGCGACCGCGAAGATGCTCTTCAGCGCGCTCTGCATGTGGCCCTCGGCCACGGACGCTTCCGCCGGCCCCTGCGCGGACAGGGTCTCTGCACGCGCCTGCGTCACGGACTCGAAGACGCCCTTCTCGTGCGCCGCGTATCCCTTGACCGTCTCGATGAGGTTCGGGATGAGGTCGGCACGCCGCTTGAGCTGCACCGTGATGTCGCTCCACGCCTCGTCGACGCGGACCTTGAGAGTCACCAGCGAGTTGTAGGTGGCCCACAGGTAGATCCCGATGATCGCGACGATCACGACGACGATGATGACCGGGATGAGCCATTCCATTTTCGGGTACTCCTTGGTGTGCTGGCGCGTGAACGACGTGGCGCAGATCCCATCCTAACGGCGGGTCATGGCGCTCCCACCGCGTTCCCACCACTCTCAAAGCAAGCGTGGTGCCGTTCGGCAGGCGGCGCCCGTGCGGGTGCACAATGGGCAGGTGAGTGAGGTCGCCGAACGTCGCAGACGGGGTCGTCCGCGCAAGGAGCGCGACGGCGCATCCACCAAGTCCGCCATCCTCAAGGCGGCGACGGAGGAGTTCGCCGAGCACGGGTACGACGCGGCGTCTTTGCGGGCGATCGCGCGGAGGGCGGGCGTCGACTCCGCACTCGTGCACCACTACTTCGACGACAAGGCCGAGCTGTTCACCGCGTCCCTGGATGCGCCCCTGCGCCCCGACCGCATCCTGGACGTCATCCTGGCAGGACCACGGGAGGAGATCGGCGCCTCCGTGGTGCGCCTGCTGCTGCGACAGCTCGACGACGCGAAGTCGCAGGCCCGGATCGTCGCGATCCTGCGCACGGCGCTCGGCAGCGGTCCCGGCAGCCGGATGCTCAAGGAGTTCCTGACCAGGGAGGTGTTCGTGCGGCTTGCCACGCTCGCGGGAGGCCAGGACGCCGATCTGCGAGCGAATCTCGCCGCATCCCAGCTGGTCGGGCTGATGCTCGCCCGGTTCGTACTCAAGCTGGAGCCGATCGCGCACGCGTCCGCCGACGAGCTGGCGCGGCGGGTCGGGCCTGTGGTGCAGTGGCATCTGTTCGGGGACCCGTCCGCGGGGAGCCTCGACCGTCCTTGACGCTTCGCCGTGCCGGGCGAATAATTCATCACATGATGAATTCCTCGATGGGCACGGCGGTCTCCGTGGACGGTCTGACGGTGCGCCGCGGCCGCGCGACGATCCTCGACGGCCTGACCCTGCGCATCCCGCGCGGTGAAGTGGTCGGACTGCTGGGGCCGAGCGGATGCGGGAAGACGACGCTCATGCGCTCGATCGTCGGGGTGCAGCGCGTCGCGGGCGGGACCGTCGAGGTGCTCGGAGAACCGGCCGGCTCTGCCGGGCTGCGCCACAGGGTGGGCTACGTCACCCAGGCGGCGAGCGTCTACGACGACCTCACGGTGCAGCAGAACCTCGCGTACTTCCGGCGCATCCTCGGGGCGGCGAAGGCCGACGTCGACCGCGCGATCGAGGCCACCGACCTCGGAGCGAACGCCGGGCAGCTCGTCTCCACGCTCTCCGGCGGGCAGCGCAGCCGCGTCTCCCTGGCCGCTGCCCTGCTCGGCTCCCCCGACCTGCTCGTGCTGGACGAGCCGACGGTCGGCCTCGACCCGCTCCTCCGGGTGGAGCTGTGGGAGCTGTTCCACCGCCTGGCCGATGCCGGCACGAGTCTCCTCATCTCGAGTCACGTGATGGACGAGGCCAGCCGCTGCGACCGGCTGCTGCTGATGCGCGACGGGGCGATCCTCGCGGACGAGACGCCCGCATCCCTGCTGGCCACGACGGGGGCCGCGGATGCGGAGGGCGCGTTCCTGGCGCTGATCCGCCGCCGCCATCCCAAGCACGCGCTGCCGGATGCGGACGGCGTCGACGGCGCGGACGGCGCGGGCTCCGCACACTCCGACGAGGACGACGACGAGGGCGGGGCAGCGCGATGAACGGCTCCCGCACCATCGCCACCGCCGGCAGGGTGCTCACGCAGATCCGGCATGACCCGCGCACGATCGGGCTGCTCGTCGTCGTGCCCAGCCTGCTGATCGGACTGGTCGCGTGGATCTTCACGGACACTCCGGTGTTCTCCACGATCGGCCCGGCGATGCTCGCCCTGTTCCCCTTCATCGTGATGTTCCTGGTGACGAGCATCACCACGCTGCGCGAACGGCGCACAGGCACTCTGGAGCGCCTGTTGTCGATGCCCCTCGGCAAGGCGGACTTCATTCTGGGATACACGATCGCGTTCGGGCTGCTGGCGATCGTCCAGACGCTCGTGGCGGTCGGTTACGCCGTGTGGGTGTGCGGGCTGGAGATCAAGGGCAGCGTGTGGCTGCTGATCGCTGTCGCGCTCGCCGACGCGATCCTGGGGACGACGCTCGGCCTGTTCGTGAGCGCGTTCGCCCGCACCGAGTTCCAGGTGGTGCAGTTCATGCCTGCGCTGGTGTTCCCGCAGATCCTGCTCGGCGGCATCTTCATCCCACGCGATCAGCTGCCCGATGCGCTGCACATCATCAGCGACTGGCTCCCGCTCTCGCACGCCATCGACGCGCTGAACGCCGTGGCGAACGACACGCACGACGCCGCATACGTCGGAGGCGAGCTCCTCATCATCGGAGCGTTCGCCCTCGCCGCGATCATCCTCGGCGCCCTCACCCTGCAGCGCCGGACCGCCTGACCCCATCCGCCCCGCCTCCCCCCGGCCCCGCCCCCTGATAATCGAGCCCGGAGTTGTGCACGCTTTCCACGGCGTGTCGCGTGAACAACTCCGGGCTCGATTATCAGGGGGCGCGGTGGGAGCGGGTCGCGGGGAACGACGACGCGGCGCCGACGCTCCCAGGTGCCCGACACCGGGGGCGGCGACGCCGCGATCGTGTTTCGCTGGCGACATCCGTGGTCGGACGGATGCCGTCAGAGCTCGGCTAGGGACAACCCCAATATCCCGATGGGGTCAGCACGAGCGTTGCGCCGGGGCACGGACCGCACCCCGAATTGTCCGGGGGCGCGGACGACACCCCCGGGGCGTAGTACGGCGCTGCCGCGGCTGGCGCGGCGGCCGACGTGTGCGATGGGGCGGCGGAGTCGGCGGTGCGGCTCCTCGCCTCCTGGTATTCGGCTGCGGCGACGGCCGCCGCCCGCGCGGCGGCCTCTGCCGCGAGGCGCTGCAGTTCGGCCTGCTCGAAGGCGGCTACAGAGTCCGTCACAGCCTTCTCCGACTCCTTCAGCGTGACGACGGACGCGGTCACGGCGAACGCCGTCGCACCGGATGCGCGACTCGCGACGGCGTCGATGGCAACGCTCAGTGCATCCCGGCCGGCTGCAGCGGCTTTGCCGGCGCTCGACGCCAGCACGCCGCGGGCGCGCACGAGCTCTGCTGCTGCCGCAGCGACGGCCGCAGAGCGGCGAGCGTCGGCGACCGCGACACGGACCACGGCATTGGATGCGCGGTTCCCGGTGTCCATCCTGGCGGCGGCGGCTGTCCGCGCGGCCTCCCGCGCCTCGACGACCGACGTGGACACGGCGCCGCTGGTCGCGGTGACGACTCCGGCGCCGATGGCGAGCGCGGCGACGACGGCGATGCCGCGGCGGACCACGGCGCCGGCGGCGCTGGCAGTGCGGATGGTGCGGTCGGACATCGGCTTGCTCCCTGAAGATGAATTATGCTCAATAACTCACAGGCGATTCACAGCTAGCACGGAGTGTTCCAGGGAAATGAGGACGTGTCAAGATTCTCGTTCGTCACACGAGTCACACCCGTTACATCCATCTATCCCGGCCAGGCCCGAAAACACGGGGATTTCCGCGAGAACACGCGGAATTCCGAGGCTTCCTCAGCCGGGCGTCCCCTGGGTGCGCGGCACCCGCTTTGGGGACACCGCGCATCCCCGAGATGGCAGCGACGCGTCACTCCCCCAGCACGCGCCGCAGGTAGACGTTCTCGAACCGTCGCTCCGGGTCGAGACGGTCGCGCACCGCGAGGAAGTCGTCGAACCGCGGATACGTGCTCCGTAGAGACTCGGCGTGGCGCGTGTGCAGCTTGCCCCAGTGCGGCCGGCCGTCGTGGGCCATCATGATCTCCTCGACCGCCGCGAAGTACTCCGTCGAGTCCTCGCGGTAATAGCGATGCACGGCGATGTAGCCGGTATCGCGCCCGTACGCCGTGGAGAGCCAGTTGTCGTCCGCCGCAGCCGACCGCACCTCCACCGGGAACGAGATGCGCCAGCCGCGGTGCTCGATCAGCGCCTTGACTTCGGCGAGCGCGCCGGGAACCGCCTCCCGGGGGATGGCGTACTCCATCTCGCGGAAGCGCACGGTGCGATTGGTCACGAAGACGCGTGGAGACACGTCGGTGAAGTCGCGGTTGCCCGTCAGCTTCTGCGCCAGGCGGCTGAACGGCGGGATGATCGCGGGGGCGACCGTGCCGAGCGCGCAGACGCCGCGGTAGAGGCCGTTGGCGAGGAGTTCGTCGTCGACCCACCTCCCGAACGTCGGCAGCGGAGCGGACGGCGACGACAGCGGCAGGCGCGTGTTCGTCTTGGTCAGCGCCGTCTCGGTGTGCGGGAACCAGTAGAACTCGAAGTGGTCCTCGGACGCCGAGCGTTCGAGGAAGGTGTCGAGGGTGTGCTGCAGCGGCTCAGGGCGCTCCACCGCCTGCAGCAGGTAGGCCGGCACGCACTGGATGGTCAGGTCGACCAGTACGCCGAGCGCCCCGAGTCCGAGACGCACGGCGGGCAGCAGCTCGGCGTTGCTGGCCTCGTCCACCGTCAGCACGTCGCCCGTGCCGGTCACCAGGGTGGCGCCGACGATCTGCGTCGCGAGGCCGCCGAACCCTCCACCCGTGCCGTGCGTGCCCGTCGAGGTGGCTCCGGCGATCGTCTGCCGGTCGATGTCTCCCATGTTCTGGAGGGCGAGCCCGTGCTGACGCAGCAGCTTCGGAAGCTCGTGCAAGTGCGTCCCCGCCCCGAGCCGTACCCTGCCGCGCTCCACGTCCACGTCCACGATGCCACTCAGGGCGCCGAGGTCGAGCTGGACGCCGGGCGCAACGGCGATGCCGGTGAAGCTGTGGCCGGCGCCGACCGCTTTCACGCGCATCCCCTGTCTGGCCGCTGCCGCGACAGCGCGCTGGACCGCCTCGGCGTCCGCCGGACGTTCGACGCGGGTCGGGCGGACGTGCTCGGTGCGCGCCCAGTTGCGCCACACGGCGCCGGTCGCCGTCACAGGAAGACCTGTCCGTCGCCGCGGTAGCTGGGCACCGTGCCCACCACGGTCGCCCGGCCGTCGACGGTGTCCACCAGGTGGAACTCGTTCACGTGCTCGCTCAGCTCGCCGGACTTCGTGTGCCGCAGCCACACCCTGTCGCCTACCCGCATCACCCCGGCCGCGGCGCCGGTGAGCGGCGTCTGCACCTCGCCTGCCATCTCGCGCGCCACCATCGACAGCCCGGTGGGCCAGACCACCTGCGGCATCCTGTCCGGTCCTGGGGGGCCGGATGCGATCCAGCCGCCGCCGAGCAGCGTCGCGATGTCTGGCCCTGGCCTGCGCACGACCGACAGCGCGAAGGAGGCGGCGGGCGCTGGACGGAACCCGGCGTACCCGTCGAACAGGTAGCCGCCGAACAGGCCACTCCCCGCCGCGATCTCCGTCACGGACTCGTCCGAGGAGGTGAACTCGAGCGAGCCTGTCCCTCCTCCGTTCACGAATTCGAGGTCGGCGACCTCGCGCACCGCGCTCACCGCCTGCGCCCTCCGGTCGAGCAGTTCCGCGCCGGAGTTCTTCTGCATCCAGCGCACCGTCGCGCCCCACGCCGGCTTGCCTGCCGGTTTGTTCCCCTGCCCGGCGATCTGCGCCTCGTACGCCATCATGCCCACCAGGGTGAACCCCGGCCTGCGCACGATCGCCTCCGCGAGCTCCCGCACCGCCGTCGGCGCGTGCAGCGGCGAGCGGTAGACGCCGATGTGGCCGAGCACGGGACTCAGCCAGGACGCGTCCAGCTCGATGCACAACCGGATGCTCGCACGCTGCGACGGCGGAACCACCGCGTCGATGAAGTCCAGGTGGGCGACGGAGTCGACCATCAGAGTCACCCGGGAGGCGAGCTCCGGCGCGAACGCCAGGCGCGCGATGGCGACCCGGTCAGCGGTCGGATAGCCGACGACGACGTCGTCGATCGGCGGGTGCCCGTCCGTGCCCTCCGCGAGCCACAGCGCCTCCGGCAGCGTGTACGCGAGCACGCCCGCGTATCCGGGGAGCGCGAGCACCGCATCCAGGACCGACCGCACCCGCACCGACTTGGAGGCGACTCTGATCGGCTTGCCCGCCGCCCTCCGCAGCATGTCGTGGGTGTTGTGGCGGAGCGCTGGGACGTGCAGCACGGCGAGCGCAGGGTCGAGCCTGGCGGTCGCCGCCGAGAGCGACGGCCAGAACGCATCCGGAGTGGTCCAGGTGCGCTCGGACGGCGCCGGTTTCGTACTGAGGTCGAGGTCGTAGGTCATCAGCGCACCGCTTTCACTCGTGCGACCGCGAGAGCACCCGCGAACGCGAACAGACCGGAGAGGACGAACAGCCCGACGAACCCGCCGAGCGCTGCGACGATGCCCGCGCCGATCAGCGGGGCCATCGCCTGGGGGACGGCGGTCGCGATGTTCATGATGCCGAGGTCCTTCCCGCGGTTCTCCGGGTCGGGAAGCACCTGGGTGGCGAGCGCCTGGTCCACAGAGAGGAAGCAGCCGTAGCCGAGTCCGAGCAGACCGGCGGCGATCATCGCCACCGACAGTTCAGGGACGAACGCCAGCAGCAGTGCGGCGACCCCCTGGATGGCAGAAGAGAGGAACACGAACGCCTTGCGCCGCCCGATCCTGTCCGACCAGCGGCCCATCACCAGGGAGGCGACGATCACGAACACCATGTAGATGAGGATCAGGACCAACAGGTCGTCGTCGGCGTTCTTGTCGTGCAGCCCGAACTCCAGGAAGTAGAGGAGCAGCGACGTTCCGAACGCATTGCCGAAGTTGACCAGCACGCGGCTGAGGAGGGTCCAGCCGAAATCGGGATGCTCGCGCGGCGAGATCCACAGGCTCTCGATGATCCCCCGGAACGTCATCTTCTGCCGCAGGTGCGCAGGAAGCACAGCGTCCGGAAGGAAGAGGAACGGCAGGACCAGCACGAGCAGCAGCACCGCCATCGCGGTGTACCCGAACAGGGCGCCGACGAACACGTACGTCACCAGCGAGACGCCGAGGATGATCCCGATGGCCTGCGGTGCGCTGATCCAGCCGGAGACGTAGCCGCGCTGGCCCACGGGCACCTGGTCGCTGATCGTCGCGGTGAGGGCGGCGGTGAGGATGCAGAAACCGGTGAGTGCGAGCGACCAGAACACGCCGATGCCGACGATGCTGGTCTGCAGCCCGAGCAGGATGAGGGACACGGCGAACACGACGGCGCCGCCGGCGATCCACGGGCGTCTGCGGCCGAATCGGCTGGTCGTTCGGTCGGACAGGGCGCCGGTGAGCGGGTACGCGATGATCGCGCAGACGCCGGAGATCCCCGAGATGATGCCGAACACCACCACGTTGTCCACCCAGTACGTGGTGTCGAGCTGCTTCTGCACCTGATCGGGCAGCAGCTTCTGGATGGGGGCGAGTTGCGCCATCCAGACGCCGAGCCAGGCGATCGCGAAGAACGCGATCCAGCGGCCGGGCACCCGGCGGGTCGGCTCGGCGAAGACCGCCGGAGCTGAGGTTTCTGTCATCGGAGTCCTGCGTTCGGGTCGAGGGCGGAAGGAACAGGAACGGGTGTTGCCAGCGTCGCCACAGCGTCGGCGGCGAAGTCGATGGTCGCCTGGGCCGCCGCGTCGTCGCGGGTGACCAGCCAGGCGACGGTGAGGCCGTCGGTGAGGACGACGAGCAGACGCGCGACCTCGTGCGTGGGAAGCGTCCACGTGCATCCCGTGATGGCGGCCGCCTGCACGACGGCGTGCTCCGCGACGGCGAAGTAGCGTTCGTACTGGCGACGGGCCAGGGGCGCGAAACCCGGCTCGCGCAGCGCCCACTGGGTGAGTTCGAACATCGCCTTCTCGCGGTCGGGGTCGGCGCGGACGGCGGCGAAGTAGTGCTCGAGGCCCGCGCGCACCGCATCCCGCATGGTCGGCGCATCCGGCAGCGCGTCCGGAGCCTCGAACACGGGGGCGAATGCGGACTGCTCTCCGTCGACGACGGTGTTGACCAGCTCGGCCATCAGCTCGTCGCGCGAGGTGAACGCGTAGTGGAAGCTGGCGAGGGACATCCCGGCCTCCGCGACGATCCTGCGGGTGGTGGCAGCGGCGACCCCGTCGCGCGCGACGACCGAGAGAGCGGCCTGCACCAGAGCGGTGCGGCGTTCCACAGCGGGGATGCGTGTCACGGCGGACTCCTCGACGGCGGCTTCCCGCGCATCCTCGCGCGAGAAGTGGGACGGTTGACCCAGTTGTTAGTATGCCGTAAATCCGGCCAGGGAGTTTGACAGGACGGGCCGCGCCACCTGAAATGGGGTGGAATGCGCGTGTTTTCGTCAGATGTTTCGCCACCAGTCCGGTCGAGGGGGTCGTCCGGGCTGCTTCTGTCTGCCCTGATCCTGGTGGGCGTCGCGAGCGCAGCCACCCTCGGCGCGATCGGCACGGCGGCACCGGCGACGGCGGCCACCTCGACACCATCCGCTCCGTCCGATTCCTCGGCCCCCGGCTCCCAGCAGCAATCGCCGCAACAGCCATCGCCCGATTCGCAGCAGCACCCGCAATCCGCCCTTCCTCAGGCCACACCGTCTTCGTCGCCCTCCGACACCACCACGCCGACCTCTCCTCCCCCGACCTCCGGCCCGCCGACGATCGACCGGCTCCCCTCCGGTCTCGTCACCACGTTCCCGCTCGCCGTCTCCGGCTCCGGGACGGCCGGCGACCTCATCCACGTCTCCGCCGGCGCTGCCAGCACCGCCGGCGCCCGCTGCGACGCCCCCGTCACCGCGCAGGGCGACTGGACCTGCTCCATCGCCACGCCTCCGGACGGTCCTGGCGTCACCGTGCGCGCCGAGTCGCGGGACAGCGGCCTCAGCGCATCCAGCAGGGTGGATGTGCTCTCGCCACCGGTCATCGCGTCCGAGAGCGGCACCCTCGTCTCCGGGGGCGGCGTGCACGGCACGGCGTATCCGGGGGCGACCGTGACGGTGCGCGCCGAGAACGGCTCCAGCTGCTCGTTCCCCGCCGACTCCGCAGGAACCTGGGGCTGCGTGCTGAGCAAGCCGCTGCCGAGCGGCACGCACAGGATCACCGCAACGCAGCGCGCCCCGTTCTCCAGCCAGTCCTCCGGCACGAGCGCCCCCGTGGCGATCACGGTCGACACCACGCCGCCCGCCGCACCGACCATCGGGTCGCCTGCCCCGGGCACCGAGGCGCCGGTCGGGGCGCCGCTCGCCTTCTCCGGCGCAGGAGAGAACGGCGCCAAGGTCACGGTCTACGGCAGCGACGACAACGGAAGCACGGTCGTCTGCTCCGCCGTCGTCCACGGCACGTCCTGGACCTGCAGCGGAAGGCTCGGCGCAGGACGCTTCACGGTCTCCGCCCTGCAACGGGATGCGGCCGGCAACGTCAGCGGCGGGTCGAACGCCGTCGCGATCACCGTCCTCAGCGCTGCCCCCTCGCCGTCGACCTCGCCGGAGTCGCCGTCCGCGACGCCGTCGCCGCACAGCACTCCGAACCCTGCCGCACCCGTCGTTCCGCCGGGGACGACCCCCAGCCCGACCCCGTTCGACCCCTACAACGGCAACGGATCGCCTGGCAGCACGCCCGATTGGCTGGACACGCCGTTCACGAGCGCGACCGCGCCGGTCGTCTCGGTCGAGGCGTTCCCCGGCTGGCTGCGCTCCCTGCTGCTCGCGGCCGCCGCGCTGCTCCTGCTCGCCCTGCCTGCCCGGCTGCTCGCCGTCACGGTGGCGCGGGAACGCGACGGACGGGAGAAGCGGAGCAGAGCGAGCATCTTCGGACGCAACCGCAGCAGGGCAGAGCTGCGGGATGCGGACGCGCTGTACGCGGGCGCCGGCGGGTCGGGGGCGCGACGCGTCGGCGCGGCGGGCGGCGCATCCGGAACACGGGGCGCATCCGGAACCGGCGCGACCGGCGCAGGCGCGGCTCGCGCCCTGGCCGCAGGAGAGAACGAGGCGGCGGCCCCGCGCAGCCCCTGGTTGATCCCGACCGCGTTCGTCGCAGCGGCGGCACTGGTGACGCTGTCCAGCCCTGTCGACGATGCGGGAGCCTATCTGCGGGTGATCCTCGCCCTCGCTGTCGCGCTGGCCGCGGTGAACGCGGTCTGGGTCGCCGTCGCCCGCTGGGTCTCCCCGCACTTCGGCGGCGGTCGCGTCACGCTGACGTTCCGCCCGTGGATGCTCGTGGTCGTCGGCGTGGCCGCCATCGCATCCCGCCTGCTCGGGCTCCAGCCCGCCCTCCTCTTCGGGCTGATCCTCGGTGTGGCGTTCGCCGGCGCAGCCGGTCGGGTCGCCCGCGGACGCGTCGCCGCCGTACAGGTCGCGGCCGTCGCCCTGCTCGGCGTGGTCGCCTGGCTGACGGTCGGCGCGCTTCCCCAGCCGACCGGCGTCGTCTCCGCGTTCCTCCGCGAGCTCGCCAACGCCGTCTCCCTGCTCGGCCTCGGCTCGGCGGCCATCGCCCTGCTGCCCATCGGCGGCCTCGCAGGGCGCGCCGTCTTCCAGTGGTCCCGCGGAATCTGGCTCGGCCTCGGGCTCGTGATCTACACGCTGCTGTTCGCGCTGCTCCTTCCTGTCGCGTCATTGGTCGAGACCGGGCAGGGAACGCTGGTCGTCGCGATCGCCGTGTTCGCGTTCGCCGCACTCAGCGTGTGCGTGTGGCTGTGGGAGAAGTACGTGGAGCCGGAGCGCTAGACCGCATCCAGGTAGAACCAGTCGGCGCCGTCGCGCACGAACCGGGATGCCTCGTGCTGCACCCCTCGCTCATCCCCTTTGTAATAGGCGGAGAACTCGACCACGCCCTCCAGGTCGAACGGGCCGCCGCGCTCGGTGCGCTCGATGTCGAGCCGGTACCAGCGCAGCCCCGCGTCGAGTTCCAGGGACTCAGGACGCGTCGACGCGTGCCAGCTGCGCAGCAGGTACGCCGCGTCGCCGAGTGCGAACGCGGAGAAGCGCGACCGCATCAGGCGCTCGGCGGTCGGGGCGTGCTGCTCGGCGCGGTGGAGCGGGCCGCAGCACTCGTCGTACGGCTGGCCGCTCAGGCAGGGGCACCGGGAGGAGGACACCGGACGAGCCTACCGGCGCTCCGGCCAGCACACAGAAGGACCCGGCCGTGACGGTTTCGGGGGAATCGAGGTCACGACCGGGTCGGAGACACCACACCAGTTCGGCGTCTGCATCCAGTGTGCAGCCGCCAGGTGAGTGCGTCCTTTCCGCCCGCTGAAAGTCCTCACAGCGACGAGATACCAGTACCTGCGTCGGCGCGCGGCGTGTCGCCGGCAGTTACTGGCTTCTGGCCGCGTCGCCGGCGGCGACGACGCAGAACCGGTTGCCGTCCGGGTCGGAGAGCACGACGTAGTCGGCGCCGTCCTCGTAGTCCCAGTCGACCGTGGATGCGCCGAGCACGAGCAGGCGCTCGACCTCCGCATCCTGGTCGAAGGCGTACAGGTCGAGGTGGTGGCGCTGGTGGTGGGCGGACGGGCTGGTCACTTCCTTGATGGCGAGCTGCGGCCCACGCCCCTCCTTCGGGACGAGGATCGCCCAGTCGACGTCCGGCTCCCGCAGCGGGCGGTAGTCGAGCGCCGCCGACCAGAACTCGATGGCGCGCGGCACATCCCGCACACCCCACACGATCGAACCGATGCGCATCATGGCCTCAGTATCCGCCAGCCGCGGTGCGACCGCCAGCGTTCGACGGTGTACCGTAATCGCATGGCTGGTTTGCTCATCGGATTCATTTGGCTCGTCGTCATCGTCGGCGGAGGCCTGTCGCTGGCCGCCCTCGTGCAGATGGCGAAGTCGCCGTACCGCAACCGCTGATCCTGCGGTAGCGCCGCGCGGCGGCGCGTCAGCGCAGCCCGGCGATGAAGAGGTTCAGCACCCGGCGCAGATCGTCGCGGGTATACCCGCTCTTGTTGGCCGCCCAGGCGAGCGAGCTGGCGAACACGAACAGATCGTCGGCCTTGACGTCGTCGCGCACCTCCCCGGCATCCTGAGCACGCTTCAGCAGCAGCGCCGTCGACTTCTTCATCGAGCTGCACGGCGCCGTCAGCGGCGATTCCGGGTCGCAGACGGCCTCGGCCACCGAGTCGGGCAGCCCGTCGAAGCTGGAGAGGTGCCTGGCGAGCTCGATCAGCCACTCGTTCAGCGCCTCGCCCGCATCCGGCCTGGCCAGAAGATCCGCGGCCTTCGCGTCGAGCCCCTGCCTGCTCTCGACGAGCGCGGCGGCGAGCAGGCACTCCCTGCTCGGGAAGTGCCGGTACAGCGTCCCCGCCCCGACGCCGGCCTTCTTGGCGATGTCGTCGAGCGAGGTCTGGACGCCGTGCTCGGCGAACGCTTCGCAGGCGACGCTGACGATCTTGTCGTAGTTGCGCTGCGCGTCGGCGCGCAGCGGCTTGGGCTGGGTGATGGTGTCGCCGCCCACTCGAGCTCCTTTTCTGAACTGTTCACTCTGTCGCCATTGACAAAGCGGAGACTGTCTCCATATTGTTGATCACTCAAGAGGAGAGCCTCTCCGGATAGCAGTCTAAACCCCGCGGAACGGAGCGCACTATATGTCGACCACCGAACTCAACGATCCACCCACTTCCCCGCTCCCCGCCGTCACGTCCACCCCGGCCGCCGCATCCCGCGCGACAGGCGCACCCCGCGCATCCCGCGGATCCCGGTCGTCCCTGCGCGGCCCGGCGCTCGGCCTCGTCGTCGTCTTCATCACGCAGCTCATGCTCGTGGTCGACGCGAGCATCGTGAACGTCGCCCTCCCCGACATCCAGAACGAACGGCACTTCTCCCCCACCGACCTGTCCTGGGTGGTCACCGCCTATGCGCTCGCGTTCGGCGGCCTCATCCTGCTGAGCGGCAAGATCGGCTCGATCGTCGGCGCCCGGCTGGCGCTCATGGTCGGCGTCGGCCTGTTCATCGTCGCGTCGGCGCTCGGCGGCTTCGCGCCCACGCCGGAGATCCTGGTCGCCGCCCGCATCCTGCAGGGCGTCGGTGCAGCCATCGCAGCGCCGAGCACGCTCGTGCTGCTCGTCGCCAACACCACGGAGGGCGCCAACCGCGCCAGGGCGATGTCGCTGTTCGTCCTCGCCGCGGGCAGCGGCGGTGCGATCGGACTGATCCTCGGCGGCATCCTCACCACCAGCTTCGGCTGGGAGTGGGTCATGTTCGTGAACGTGCCGATCGGCATCCTGATCATCGTCGGAGCCGCCCTGTTCCTCACCGAGACCGAGCGCGTCCCCGCCAAGCTCGACCTGGGCGGCGCCGCCGTCTCCACGATCGGGATGGTCGCCCTCGTCTACGCGTTCACCCGAGCGGCGAGTCACGGCTGGTCGGACGCGCAGTCCATCGCCTCGTTCGTGATCGCGGCGGCATCGCTCGTCGGCCTGGTGTTCATCGAGCGCAGGCACTCGAGCCCGGTGGTGCAGCTGCACTTCTTCTCCCGGATGCGCACGGCCGCCCCGCTGCTCGGGATGCTCCTGGTGCCCGCAGGCATGTTCGGCTTCTTCTACTTCGTGACGCTGTTCACGCAGAAGGTCCTCGGCTTCGACCCGCTCGGCACCGGCCTCGCGCTGCTCCCGTTCGTGGGCGCGATGCTCATCACCAACGAGCTCGCACCCCGCTACCTGCTCCCGCGCGTCGGCGAGAAAGTGGTCGGCGTCATCGGCCTCAGCGGGATGGTCGTCGGACTGGTCTGGCTCGGCCAGATGAGCGCATCCAGCACGTTCCTCAGCGGCATTCTCGGGCCGGCGATCGTGCTCGGCATCAGCGGCGGCCTGACGTTCGCGCCGCTGACGTCGATCGCGATGGCGCAGGCTCCCTCGACAGAGGTGAGCGCCGCATCCAGCCTGGTGCAGGGGATGCAGCAGCTCGGAGGCAGCGTCGGCGTCGCGGTGCTGACCACGGTGTTCATCTCGGTCACGGCGACGTCCGGCGAGGCGCACGGGATCTCGACCTCGCTGCTGCTCGGCGCGGCCTTCCCCGCGGCCGCCCTGGTGCTGTTCGCGATCTGGGGGCGGCGCATCCCGGCGACGGACGGGGCGTCCTCCGGTGCGGCGGGGCCGGTGGGGATGCACTGAGTCGGGGTCCGCGCGCACGCGGCGGCGTCCACGGGGTTCCGTGGGCGCCGTCGGTGCGTGTGGAGGCGGCAGAGCTGTGCTCGGACAGTCACGGTTCGGCGCTACGCCAGGCAGCCGGAGCCGAGCGCCAGGTGCGCGAGGAGCATCCCGTCGGTCGCCCACCACGCCAGGAGCACACCGGCCGCCGTGATGACGATGGCGGCGACGAGCCCCCGCCACACTTTCCCGCCCCGCACGCCAGGCGCGAAACCGATCAACGCGGCCACAGCGCCGGCGGTGACGAGCAGGAGGGGCACGACGCCGAACGCGATCAGGAACGTCACCCCGCTCTGCCCGGCCGCTCGCGCCTTGCACTCGTCGCCCCAGGTGTCCTCGACGACGATCGCGAACCACATCCACGCGACGAGCCCGGCCACGGTCGACAGGACGATCGCGAGCGTGAACCGCGCCGAGGCAGCCCTGCGGTCGTGCCCCCCAGCCCGCTCGTGCAGCTCCCCCTCGTGCCGGTCCCCCGCGTGCCGCTCCCCCTCGTGCCGGTCCCCCGCGTGCCGCTCCCCCTCGTGCCGGTCCCCC
>Ga0153994_1000072_pt1 | contig 60750 bp, 58 predicted proteins | sample TSNC078MetaG_FD_104735 | JGI IMG/M metagenome (GOLD analysis project Ga0153994, IMG submission 104735) | Attine ant fungus gardens microbial communities from North Carolina, USA - TSNC078 MetaG | ecosystem: Host-associated > Fungi > Mycelium > Unclassified | place: USA: North Carolina, Lumber...
ACTCGGCGTCGTGTCGGTGGCTCGCGAGCTCGGGCTGCGCATCCCGGAGGATCTGTCGGTGGTCGGCTTCGACGACATCCCGGATGCGGCGAATGCCACACCCCCGCTGACCACCGTCGCGCAACCCCTGCACGAACTCGGCGAGCGCGCGCTGCAGATGCTGCTCGCCCTGCTGGACGACCAGCCCGTGTCCAGCGGTGTCCACCTGCCGGCGGAACTCGTCGTCCGCGCCAGCACGGGGCCTGCGCCGACCGCCTGACGAAAATTCCATTTCCCATCGGCCGCTCTCGCTGATATGTTCTTAGAAACAACAATTCCCCTCCGAGAGTGAATCAGTGTCGATCTATTCCGCAGCTGCGCCGTCGAGCACGGCGCAGGCCCACCGCATCCACGATGCCGTCGTGACGGTTCTGGATACACGGGGAGAGCCGCTCGCGGGCGTCGAGGTCACGGTCGAACAGACCAGGCACGCCTTCGCGTTCGGCAACATCGGCTTCGACTTCATCGGACTCGCCAACGGCGAGAGCACGAGCGACGCGGACGAGCGCCTCGCCGCGCTGTACACCGACGTCTTCAACACGGCGACGCTGCCGTTCTACTGGGGCAGGTTCGAGCAGCGCCGCGGAGAACCGGACACGCTGCGGCTGCAGCGCACGGCGCGCTGGTTCCGCGACAGAGGCGTCGCGCTGAAGGGTCACCCTCTGGTCTGGCACACGGTGCAGCCCGACTGGCTGCTCGGCCTGCCGCTCGACGAGGTCGAGCGCCTGCAGCGCGAGCGCATCCGCCGCGACGTGCGCGACTTCGACGGCCTGATCGACACCTGGGACGCCATCAACGAGGTCGTCATCATGCCGGTGTTCGACAACGGTGAGAACGCGATCAGCCCGCTCGCCCGCGCCAGAGGGCGCATCCAGATGATCAGGATGGCGTTCGAGGAAGCGCGAGCGGCCAACCCGCGGGTGAAGCTGCTGCTCAACGACTTCGACCTCTCCACCGCATACGAGTGCCTGATCGAGGGCGTGCTGGAGGCCGGCATCCCCATTGACGCCATCGGCCTGCAGACGCACATGCACCAGGGCTACTGGGGAGAGGATGCGATGCTCGCGACGGTCGACCGGTTCGCCCGCTACGGCCTCCCTCTGCACCTGACGGAGACGTCGCTGGTCTCCGGGCACCTGATGCCCGCCGACATCGTCGACCTCAACGACTACCGCATCCCGTCGTGGCCGTCCACGCCGGACGGCGAAGAGCGCCAGGCGGACGAACTCGTGCGGCACTACCGCTCGCTCGTCGCTCATCCCGCCGTCGAGGCCATCACGTACTGGGGCATCACCGACGCGGACGCCTGGCTCGGAGCGCCGATCGGGCTCGTCCGCGCCGACGGCAGGCCCAAGCCCGCGTACGACGCGCTGCGCCGCCTGGTGAAGGAGGACTGGTGGCTCTCCCCCACCAGCACCATCACCGACGAGCACGGTCGCGTCGCCGTCTCCGGTTTCAGCGGCGACTACCTGGCGCGCGTGGGCGACGCCGCCACCGAATTCACCATCGACCCCACCACCGATCGCATTCCGATCTCCATCCCATCGAACACCTGAAGGAAACTCCCATGACCGCAACACCCACCCGCGAGGACAAGTTCTCGTTCGGCCTCTGGACCATCGGATACAACGGCACAGACCCGTTCGGCGGCCCGACCCGCCCGCAGCTCGACGTCGTCGAGGCCGTCACCAAGCTCAACGAGCTCGGCGCGTACGGCCTCACCTTCCACGACGACGACCTGTTCGCGTTCGGCTCCACCGACGCAGAGCGTCAGAAGCAGATCGACCGCCTCAAGGGCGCCCTCTCCGACACCGGCGTCATCGTGCCGATGGTGACCACCAACCTGTTCAGCGCCCCGGTCTTCAAGGACGGCGGCTTCACCTCCAACGACCGCGCCGTGCGCCGCTTCGCGCTGCGCAAGGTGCTCCGCAACCTCGACCTGGCGGCAGAGCTCGGCGCCAAGACGTTCGTCATGTGGGGCGGCCGCGAGGGTGCGGAGTACGACGCAGCCAAGGACATCCGGTCGGCGCTCGAGCGCTACCGCGAGGCCGTCAACCTGCTCGGCCAGTACGTCACCGACAAGGGATACGACATCCGCTTCGCCATCGAGCCGAAGCCGAACGAGCCCCGCGGCGACATCCTCCTGCCGACCGTCGGCCACGCCATGGCGTTCATCGAGACGCTGGAGCGCCCTGAGCTCGTCGGCGTCAACCCCGAGGTCGGCCACGAGCAGATGGCCGGACTGAACTTCGCCGCCGGCATCGCCCAGGCGCTGTACCAGGGCAAGCTTTTCCACATCGACCTCAACGGCCAGCGCGGCATCAAGTACGACCAGGACCTGGTCTTCGGTCACGGCGACCTGCAGAACGCGTTCGCGCTCGTCGACCTGCTCGAGAACGGCGGCCCGAACGGCGGCCCGTCGTACGACGGCCCCCGCCACTTCGACTACAAGCCGTCGCGCACGGAGGACATCACCGGCGTGTGGGACTCCGCGGCCGCCAACATGCGCACCTACCTCCTGCTCAAGGAGCGCGCGCAGGCGTTCCGCGCCGACCCCGAGGTGCAGGAGGCCCTGGAGGCGTCGCGCGTCACCCAGCTCGCACAGCCGACCATCGCCGACGGCGAGAGCTACGACGACCTGCTCGCCGACCGCTCGGCATTCGAGGACTTCGACGCCGACGCGTACTTCGGCGGCAAGGGCTTCGGCTTCGTCCGGCTACAGCAGCTGGCGCTCGAGCACCTGCTCGGCGCACGCTGAACCGACCCACTCCTGAGGGGCGCTCCGACCGGGGCGCCCCTCTCCCCCGTTGAAAGGACAGAGCGGATGACCCTGGTCGCCGGAGTCGACTCATCCACCCAGAGCTGCAAGGTCGTCGTGCGCGACGTGGAGTCGGGAGCCGTCGTGCGGTTCGGCCGTGCCGCGCATCCGGACGGCACGGAGGTCGACCCCGCCGCGTGGTGGACTGCGCTGCAGCAGGCCATCGCGGAGGCCGGAGGACTCGACGACGTCGCCGCCGTCTCCATCGCAGGACAACAGCACGGGATGGTTGCACTGGATGCACAGGGCCGCGTCGTCCGCGACGCCCTGCTCTGGAACGACACCCGCTCCGCGCAGGCGGCCCGCGACCTGATCGCAGAGGTCGGCGCCGCGGAGTACGCCGCGCGCGTCGGCGTCGTGCCCGTCGCGTCGTTCACGGCCACCAAGCTGCGCTGGCTCCGGGATGCCGAGCCGGAGAACGCCGCGCGCGTCGCGGCCGTCGCACTCCCGCACGACTGGCTCACCTGGCGCCTGCTCGGCTACGGCCCGGACGGCGAGAGCGAGCTGGGCCCCGACCTCGACGCCCTGACCACCGACCGCTCCGACGCGAGCGGCACGGCGTACTGGGGTGCCGCGTCCGGTGCGTACGACCTCGACCTGTTCTCCCAGGCATTCGGCCGCGGCGCCCGCGAGGCCGGCGCCGAGGGCGACGGCGTCGTGCTCCCCCGCGTGCTCGGGCCGGCGGAGCCGGCCGGGCGCACCCCGTCCGGCGTACTGGTCGGGCCAGGGGCGGGAGACAACGCGGGCGCTGCACTCGGGCTCGGCGCCGCGGACGGCGACGTGGTCGTGTCCATCGGCACCAGCGGAACGGTGTTCGCGGTCACGGACGCTCCCGTCGCCGACGAGAGCGGAACCGTCGCCGGCTTCGCCGACGCGAGCGGGCTCAGCCTGCCCCTCATCGCCACCCTCAACGCCGCCCGCGTGCTCAGCTCCATCGCCGATCTGCTCTCCGTCGACTTCGACGCGCTCGCCGAGCTCGCACTGTCCGCCGAGCCCGGCGCAGAGGGCGTGGTGCTGGTCCCGTACTTCGAGGGAGAGCGCACGCCCAACCTGCCGGACGCGACCGCGAGCATCCACGGGCTCACCATCGCGAGCACCCGGCCGGCGACCTTCGCACGCGCCGCGATCGAGGGGATGCTCTGCGGCCTCGCAGACGGTCTCGACGCTGTTCGCGCGGTCGGCGTGCGCGAGAAGCGCGTGCTCCTGATCGGCGGTGCGGCGCAGAACCGTGCGGTCGCTGCCATCGCGGCGCAGGTCTTCGACGCGCCCGTCGTCGTGCCGTCGCCCGGCGAGTACGTCGCGGACGGCGCGGCGGTTCAGGCGGCATGGGCGCTCACCGGCACGCGCCCGTCCTGGACGGTGGATGCGGCCCCCGCGCTGGCCGTGGACACCAGGCAGGTCATCCGCGAGCAGTACGCGCGTGCGACGGCGAGCGCGAGCGCGAGCGTCTGAGCAGGAGTACGCAGACGCGAACGCGAAAGGGTGCGGCCGGGAGATTCCCGGCCGCACCCTTCTGCGTGACTGGCGGTGACTACGCCGTGACGGCCTCGCGCCTGCCGCCGGGACCGACGTACTGCGAGCTGCCGTAGCCGACGATGAAGTACCCGATGATCGCGAGCAGCCAGAGCAGGAAGATGCTGAACGCAGCACCCTTGCCGAATGCACGGCCGACACCGAGGGCCACGATGATCGCGACGATGATGTTGACGATCGGGATGAAGTACAGGATCACGAGCGCGCCGTGGAATCCGCCGATCTTCACCAGCAGGTAGGTGTTGTAGATCGGGATGAGTGCGCCCCAGCCCGGCTTGCCTGCCTTGGTGAACACGGGCCACAGGGCGATGACGACAAGGATGTATCCGATGAGTCCGCCGATGACGGACGGCACAGGGTTGTATGCGGTGGTCTCGGTGGCGATCAGGCCGTCGGCGGCCAAGGCGATGGGAAACATGGGTGTCCTCTCTGTGAACGGAATGACAGTATCCACTCAGGGTTTCAACAGGGGGACGCGAGGTGAACCGGGCGTGTCGTCGTGTGACCTCGGAGTATCGTCGCGGCGGCGGACGGCTGTCGCTCGGCCCCGCGGTTCGGGAGCCGTCCGGCTGCCGCCGCGACGAGTCTGGATGGGTACCGCGTCAGCGGCGCGACACCAGGATGCGCGGGCCCGCCGCCCACGACGCCAGGCACAGGATGCCCGTGAAGGCGAACGCTCCCACGAACGGCCACGCGCCGCCCAGTCCGGCGAGCGCCGCGAAGACGATCGCGGTCGCCGCGAGCGAGATCGACGAGCCGATCGCGTCCGCGATGGACAGCGCCGAGCTGTTGAAGCCCTGGTTCTCGATCGTCGAGTACTCCAGCGTGAGCACGCCCAGCCTCGGGTACAGGATGCCCATGCCTGCCCCCGCGAACGCCCAGCCGACCACCACGATCACCGGCGGGAGGTGGAAGAGTGCCGTCAGCAGCAGCGAACCGACCGCGATGCTAAGTCCGGCGGAGCCGAGCATCGCCGCCGTGCTGTTGCGGATCGCGGGGAACTTGCCCTGCACCCATGACGCCGCCGCCCAGCTCACGCCTGCAGCGGTCAGAGCGAGGCCGGAGAGGGCCGCCGTGAAACCGAACTCCGTCACCAGCAGGAGCGGGACGTAGACCTCGGCGGCGAAGAACGTCCCCGCGACGATTGCGCGCACCAGGATCACGCTCGGCAGGCCGCGCGCCGCGCGGAGCGCCCGCGCAGGCAACAGCGGACGGATGGCGAACAGCGCGACGGCCACGGCGAACACGGGCGCGATCCACTGCACGGGGCCGCGCGCCTCCGCCGTCAGGTTGAGCGCGAGCACGGCGACAGCGACGAGCACGGCCCAGCCGATGCGGCGCAGGTCGAGCGGTGGACGCTCCTCGCCATCGGCAGGCCGGTGCACCCCGCGCATCGCGGGCACCACCATCAGCATCGCGAGCACCACCAGGGCGACGACGCCGAGGAACACCCAGCGCCACCCGACCGACTCGGCGAGCGCCCCCGCGATCAGCGGTCCGATCAGCGACGGGATGACCCAGGCCGCCGCGAACCCGGCGAAGATCTTGGCGTGCAGCGACGCGGGATAGACGCGGGCGACGATCACGTACAGCGCCACCGTCAGCGCCCCTCCGCCGAAACCGTGGATGAGCCGACCCGCCACGAAGACGCCCATGTTCTGGGCTGTGCCCACCACGAGCAGCCCGGCCACGAACATCCCGACAGAGGCGAACAGCGCGTTCCTCGGGCTGCCCCTGTCGCACCATGCACCCGCGAGCACCATGCCGACCACGCTGACGGCGAGCGGGCCGGCGAACGCGAACGCGTACAGGCTCGCACCGTGGAGCTCGCGGCTCACGGTGGGCATGATCGTGGTGACGGCGAGCGCTTCGAACGCCGCCAGCATGATGAGGGCGCACATCCCGATGCTCACCCAGCGGTACTGCTGGCTCAGCACACCCCCTGGCGGAGAGAGGTCGGCGACTGCGGCGCCCTGCTGTTCCGGCGCACCCTGCCGTTCCGGCGCATCGGGCTGAACGGCCGCGCTCGGCTGCGCTGGCGCGCCCGTGCGGTCGATGTCGTCACTGGTCATGGTGCGAGCCTATGACCTCAACTACGGTTGAGGTCAATGAACCCGTCCGAACCGATCCTCAGCGTCGGCGACCTGGCCGCGCGCAGCGGCGTCGCCGTGTCCGCCCTGCACTTCTACGAGCGGCAGGGCCTCATCAGCAGCGAACGAACGGCGGGCAACCAGAGGCGCTATCGGAGGGACGTGCTGCGTCGGGTGGCGTTCATCCGGGTCTCGCAGCGGGTGGGCGTGCCGCTCGCCGAGATCCGGATCGCGCTCGATTCGCTACCGGAGGGGAGGACGCCGACCAAGAAGGACTGGGCGCGTCTCTCGCGGCTGTGGCGGGATGCGCTCGACGACCGCATCCGGGATCTCGAGCACCTGCGCGACGACCTCACCGGCTGCATGGGATGCGGGTGCCTCAGCCTGCGCACCTGCGCGCTGCAGAACCCGTCGGACGAGCTCGGCGGCAGCGGACCAGGACCGCGCAGATGGATGGACGACGACTGACCGTTCAGCGCGGCGCGGCGGTGGAGGCGCGCACGATGAGCGCCGGTTGCACGTTGCCGGGGTGCGGCTCCTCCGTCGACTCGATCTCGGCGACCAGCCTGGCGACGCAGCGGCGGCCCAGTTCGGCGAAGTCCTGCCTGACCGTCGTGAGCGGCGGACAGAAGTGCGCAGACTCCGGGATGTCGTCGAAGCCGACGATGCTGAGGTCGCCGGGGATGTCCCTGCCGAGGTCGCGCGCAGCGTGCATGACCCCGAGGGCGAGCTGGTCGTTGGAGGCGAACACCGCCGTGACGGTCAGGTCGGCGAGCAGTTCCAGACCGGCGACGTAACCGGACTGCGCAGACCAGTCGCCGCGGATCGGCGGGAGCGCATCGAACCCGGCCGAGCGCAGCTCCTCCTCGAAACCGCGCACCCTGGCCTGCGCCTCGATCCAGCCGAGGGGCCCGGAGACGTGGGCGATCCTGCGGTGCCCGAGGTCGATCAGGTGGCGGGTGGCGACGCGGGCTCCGGCGATCTGGTCGACCGACAGCTCCTTCTCCGCGTATTGCGCGCCCGCCTGCAGCGTCACGTACGGCACGTCGAGGCTGGCGGCGATCTGGTCGAGCACCCGTTCCTGCGGGGCGATCACGACGACGCCCTCCACTGCCTGCGCGAGCAGGTGGTCGATCCCGTCCGCGATGCTTTCCGCACTGAGGTCGGCGAGCTGCGCCACGGTGACGTAGTACCCAGCTTCGCGTCCGGCGTTCTGGATCGCGCCCATGCTCGACACCGGGCCGTACAGCGCGGCGGCGGAGGAGGTGAGCACCCCGATCGTGTTCGACCTGGCGGTGACCAGCGCTCTCGCTGCGCGGTTCGGCCGGTAGTGCAGCGCATCCATCGCCTGGACGACCCTCTCGCGCGTCGACGCCCGGATGCTCGGGTGCCCGTTGAGCACGCGCGACACGGTCTGGTGCGATACTCCGGCGACGCGCGCGACATCGCGCATACTGGCGGCCCTGCCCGCGCCTTCCTCGTGCGTCACCCCCCAATTATGCGTGCCGCACCACGCGTTCGAGTCCGGAGTTGTTCAGGCCAGCCCCCGGCGCGTCGCCTGAACAGGTTCGGACTCGATCATCGGGGAGCGGAGGGGGTGGGGGCGGGACGGGAGTGACGGCGGGGGCGGATGAGGACGGCGGCCATCGCGAGGGCGAGCGGGAAGACGAGGTGCCAGCCGGCGAGGAGGAGGAGACCGGCCGCGAAGACGCAGGACGCGAGCGACATCCACCAGCCGACCGACCGGCGCGGCAGCAGCACGAGCGCCGAAGCGACGCCGAGCGCATAGACCGCCGCGGCGATGCTCGTGTGCACGAGGATGAACGGCTGCAGGTCGCCGCTGGCGAGCACCACCGCGGAGTACGCCGCCATGATCACGGCGGACAGCAGCAGGCCGCGACGCGCGATGCCGCCGTTCTCCGCACCGCGCCCGAACCAGCGGGGCAGGTCGCCGTCGCGCCCCATGGCGGCGCCCAGCTTGCTGAACGCCGCCAGGTACGCGTTGAACACGCCGGTCACCACGATGGCCGCGATGACCGCCACCACGATCCCGCCTCCCCTGCCGGACGACACCACCACCAGGTCGAGCAGAGGCACGGCACTGGTGGATGCGCGCCCGCCGAGCACCAGGACCGTCACCGTCTGAATCGCCAGGTACGCGACGGACACGATCACGAGCGCCAGCGCCGTCGCCCGCGGGATGTCCCGCTTCGGGTTGCGGAACTCCCCACCGATCCCCGCCACGGCCTCCCATCCGGCGAACGCCCAGATGTACAGGTTCATCGCGAGGCCGACGCCCGCCCAGCCGTGCGGCAGCAGCGGCTGCAGGTTGGCCGAGTTCGCGTGCGGGACGGCGGCGGCGAGCACGAAGACGAGCACGGCGACCAGCGCGGCCGACAGCACCAGCTGCAGCCACCCGGCGAACCGCACGCCGAACGCCGTCACGATCACCGGGATGACCATGAGACCGATGGCGATGAGCGTGGTGGTTAGCGCATCCCCGCCGATGACCGCGACCACATACCTGGCCGTCATCAGCGCGGCGATCGGCGCCCCGATCGGCGTTCCGAAGAAGAACCAGTAGCTGATGACGCGGGCGGCGGTCGGGCCGAAGGCGCGTCTGGCGAAGGTCGCGACGCCGCCGGCATCCGGATGCCGGCGTGCGAGGGCCGCGAACGTGGCGGCCAGCGGAATGGAGATGATGGCGAGGGCGGCGACCGCGATGATCGACCCCGGCCCGGCCACCGACGCGGCGAGCGCCGGAAGCACGAGGATGCCTGTGCCGAGGACGGCGGCGACGTACAGCGCCGTGCCGCCGGCGACGCCGAGATGCCCGTGGGGTTCGGCGGTATCCCCCGGCCGGCCATCGTCGTGGGCGCCGCGGGCGCGCGCGATCGAGGGCCCGCTCTCCGTCATGTCTCCATGATGGCGCGGACCCCCGACATCGCCTATTGCGGCCGCCGGTCTACGTGGTGAGGTCGTAGACCGTCGTGCTCCCGACCGTCGTCGCCGTGAAGTTCTGCTCCACCCAGCTCGCGATGGCACTGGATGCGCTGCTCCCTCCGTTCGCCTGCCCGACGCCGCCCGCGATGAAGTAGTGGATCTTCCCCGCGGCGACGTACGCCATGAACTGCGCGAGCGTCGGCGACGGGTCGGAGCCGTTGAAGCCGCCGATGGGCATGACCGCCTCCTGCGTCGCGAGCTGGTATCCGGCCGCCGAGTTGGAGCCGATCGCCGCCGCGACCCAGGTGTACGACGATGCGTCTGACTTCAGCAGAGCGCTGAGCTGCGAGCTGACGGCCGAGGAGCCGAGGAGGCCGCCCATCCCGCCGCCCTGAGCGGTGCCGCCAGTGGTGGTCCCTGCGCCGCCCTGCGTCGTTCCGGTCCCGCCGGGAGGCGCGAACCCGCCGCCCGCACCGCCGGTGCCCCCCGTTCCTCCTGCGGCTCCCGTCCCTCCGGGAGCCGCGCCTGGTCCTCCCGCGCCTCCCTGCGCCCCGCCGAAGCCGCCCCGGCCCCCACCTCCGCCAGGGCCGCCCATCGACCCGGAGACTGTCGGGCCTGCGGTCACGATCGAGCCGGTGTGGGGCGTCGCCACGGTCTCCACCGAGTACGCGGCGGGGGCGAGCAGTGCGGCGACGAGGGTGGTGGCGATGGTCGCTCCCGCGAACATCCGACCGCGCGGAGGCAGCACGAGCAGCACCGCCCCGAGGATCGCCAGCACCAGCACCACCACCTTCAGCCAGGGCAGCCAGTCCGCCGCCCTGTCGAGCAGCACCCACGCCCACACCGCCGTGCCGACCAGCGTCACCGCCGACAGGATGCGCACCCACAGCTTCTCCCTCGCCGACCAGGCCGCAGCGGCCCCGATGGCGACGGTCCCCGCCAGTGCCGGAGCGAGAGCGACGGTGTAGTAGGCGTGGAAGATCCCGGCCATGAAGCTGAACGCGAGGGCCGTGACGATGAGCCACCCGCCGAAGAGCAGCAGCGTCGCCCTGCGCGCGTCCGTCCGCTTCGTCGCCCGACCGAGCACCAGCGCGAGCACGAACAGCACCAGGGCGGCGGGCAGCAGCCAGGCGATCTGGCCGCCGATCTCGTTCTCGAACAGGCGCAGGATGCCGGTGGCTCCCCACATCCCTCCGCCGGCGGTCGTCCCGCCGCCACCGGTGACACTGCCCGTCTCGTCGCCGGTGAGGCGACCGAGCCCGTTGTAGCCGAACGTCAGCTCCAGGAAGCTGTTGGTCTGCGATCCGCCGATGTACGGGCGCATGGACGCAGGCACCAGCTCGACGACCGCGACCCACCAGCCCGCAGCCACGATCACCGCGCCGAGGGCGGCGAACAGGTGACCGAACCGCTTCTTCCAGGAGACCGGCGCCACGGCCAGGTACGCACCGGCCAGCACGGGGAGGATGAGGAACGCCTGCAGTTGCTTCGTCAGGAAGCCGAATCCGACCGCCACCCCTGCCAGCAGCAGCCAGCGCATCCGGCCGGACTCGATGGCGCGGAGAGTGAAGTAGACGGATGCGGTCAGCAGGAGCACCAGCAGCGCATCCGGGTTGTTGAACCGGAACATCAGGACGGCGACCGGTGTGATCGCCAGCACACCGCCCGCGAGCAGCGCGGTCTGCGCCGAGTAGTGCCTCCGCACGATGCAGTAGACGATGGCGACGGTCGCGACGCCCATCAGCGCTTCCGGCACCAGGATGCTCCACGAGCTCAGGCCGAACAGCCGCACCGAGAGCGCCATGATCCACAGGCTCGCCGGCGGCTTGTCGACCGTGATCGAGTTGGCTGCGTCGCTCGAGCCGTAGAAGAACGCCTCCCAGTTGACGCTCCCCGCCTGCACGGCCGCCGAGTAGAACGAGTTCGCGTAGCCGCTCGCCGCCAGATCCCACAGGTAGAGGAGCGCTGCGACGCCGAGCAGGCCGAGCAGAGCTGGACGCTCCCAGGCGGCGCTCCCCGCCCTTCCCCGGATGAGCCGGCGTCCGGCCGCTCTGAGCCGTCCTCCGGCTGTCGGCTGTTCGGAGGCGGGGTATGTCACCGCCGGGTGGTCCTGCGTCGTGGTGGTCATGATCCGTTCGCTTCCTGTCGGAGATCGGTGGTGTGCAGTGCGTGGTCCCGCATCGACTCGATCGGGATGGGAGGGGCAGCGTCCACCGCTGGCGGTGCGGCGCTGGGGGCCGGGCGACGGGATGCTCGGAACACCCAGAGGCGCAGGAGCACGAACCGCACGAGGGTCGCCACGAGGTTCGCGACTGTGAGCACGATCAGCTCCGCCCTGGCTCCTGCACCCGGCGCCGACAGGTGAAGCACGGCGAGCGATCCTGCGGTCATCCCCCAGGCGACCCCGAAGACGATCAGCCCCTGGAACTGGTGCCGCACGGCACCGCTCCTGCCCCTGACCCCGAACGTGAACCTCCTGTTCGCCCCGGTGTTCGCGATCGTGGTGATCAGCAGCGCGGCGAAGTTCGCGAGTTGCGCGGGGATCAGCCTCTGCAGCAGCAGATACAGCACCGCGTACGCGGCGGTCGACAGCACTCCGACGACGCCGAAGCGCACCACCTGCCCGAAGAAGCTCGGCGGTCTCGGCGGGTCGAACGGCCGCCTCCCGAGCTCCGCGTACACGGACTCGAGCGGGATGCGGCCGCGCGCGATGTTGCTGCCGACCCTGAGCATCCCCTTGAGGTCTGCTCGCGCCGTCGACACGATGTCGACAGAGCTGTCCGGATCGTCCACCCAGTCGACGGGGATCTCGTGGATGCGCAGCCCGGCCCGCTCGGCCAGGATCAGCAGTTCGGTGTCGAAGAACCACGCGTCGTCCTCGACCAGCGGGAGGAGCCGGTGCGCCACCTCCCGCCTGATGGCCTTGAACCCGCACTGTGCGTCGCTGAAGCCGACCGCCATCGTGCGGCGCAGCAGCAGGTTGTAGCTGCGGGAGATGAACTCGCGCTTGCCTCCGCGGGTGACGCGCGCGCTTCGGCCGAGCCTGGTGCCGATGGCAAGGTCGGAGTGGCCGGAGAGCAGCGGCGCGACGAGCGGTGGCAGGGCGGCGAGGTCGGTGGAGAGGTCTTCGTCGAGGTAGACGAGCACGTCGGCGGGCGACGAGCCCCACACCAGCTTGAGCGCGCGACCCCGGCCCTTCTGCGGGAGGTGCACCGCGACGACGCCGGGGAGTTCGGCCGCGAGCGCGTCGGCGATCTGTGCGGTCGCGTCCGTACTCGCGTTGTCGGCGATCGTGATGCGCCAGGTCTGGTCGATTTCGCCGGTCAGGTAGGCGTTGAGCTGACGGATGGACTGTTCGAGCGTCGCCTGCTCGTTGTAGACGGGCACGACGATGTCGAGCGACAGGGGTGAGAGTGAGTGCGACATGAGGACAACCCTCACGTCGTTACATTCCTGTGACCTTTGCTGACCCTATGCGCGGTGAATGCATCTCCTCCGCGGTCGCTATGCGCCGCCGGTCAGAGTCCTGCGTGCGCCGCGAGCACCTCCACTGCGAGCCGCCAGTCCGAGGCGGGAACGCCGTCGCCCACCTCTGTGCCCTCCTCCTCGCCGGGGAGTCGCGCGACGAACCGCGGCCACGCCTCACCGTCGAGGTGCACCTCCTCGATCAGGCCGAGATACTCTCCGCCGTAGTAGACCTCCCATGCCGCAGTCGCCGTCGGGCTGTACATGAGCGTGAGCGGCGTCGTGCCGTAGCTGTAGACCGCGTGCTGGTGGTCGAGCTGCTTCCCGGTCATGTCCGGCAGAGTATTCGCAAACACCGCGGTGCGATAGCGGGTGTTGAGCCGTATTGCGCCGACCGCGGATCAGAGCACGGACAGGTCGTCGCCCGACCTGCTCAGCTCGTGCGTCGCATCCACCGCTGCGGAGACCACGTCCTCCAGGCTCCCGCGCACGGCGAACGCCGCCCGCTGCCTGCCGGCCCCTCCGCCTGCAGCGACGATGCGCTCGAGCCCGTCGCGCACCAGCTCCAGGTCGCCGTTCGCCTCGAGGGCGGCTCCGATGTGGGCGAGCAAGGCGTCCAGCGCGTCAGCGATGGATGCGCCGGCCCCGTGCTGTGGATGCGGCAGCCTGCCCTGCGTGCCGGTCAGCGCCGCCTGCCACCCGGCCAGCCGCAGCGCAGCGGACGGCAGATCGGAGGGTTGCACACCCGCGTGCCACTCCTCCGCCGCCGTGTCGACCAGCGCGCGGACGACGGCGGCGAGGACGACGGCGTCCCGCGCATCCAGGCAGACGTCCGCGATGCGCACTTCGACCGTCGGCTGCTTGTGCGACAGCCGGGCGTCGAGGTAGACCATTCCGTAGTCGAGGATGACGCCGGTGTCCACGAGTACCCGTTCGAACCGGTCGTACTCCTCGACGGAGCCGAACACCTCCGTGGGCCCTGCGCTCTGCCACTGGTGCCAGGTGAGGAAGCGGAAGCTCGCATACCCGGTGTCCGCGCCGTCCGCGAACGGCGAGTTGGCGCTCAGCGCGAGGATCACGGGCAGCCAGGTGCGGATGCGGTCGAGCACAGCGACGCCCTCCTCGCGCGACGCGATGCCGACGTGCACGTGGCAGCCGCAGACGAGCGTCTTGTGAGCGGTGGCCCCGTACCTCCGCATCATCTCGCCGTAGCGCTCCTTCTCCGTGGGATGCGGCTGGACGGGCAGCGGAGACATCGCCAGCGCCGCCGCGCGCACGCCGAGCGGGCGGACCAGCTGGTCCGCGCGCTCCCTGCCTGCCACGATGTCGGCCAGGAGGTCGCCGGTGGAGGTCAGCGGCCTGGTCTGCGTCTCGAGCATCTCCTGGTGGATCTCCGCTGCCACTTCCGGGGCCGCCTCTCCCTGGCCACGCCCCGGCTCGTCGTCGCCCGCCGCCGCGGCGAGCGCCTGGGGTGCGACGGCACGCGGGGCGCCGGTGTGCTCGTCGACGAGCAGCAGTTCTTCCTCCACCCCGAAAGTCCTCATGCACCAACTATCCGCGCCAGCACCTGCCCTGGCCAGTCCCCCACCAGGAACGTGTCTGTCGTGACGTAACCGCACGACTCATAGAACCGCACCAGGTCGCCCGTGCCTCCCGCGTAGCAGTCGACGCGCAGCATCCGGACGCCCGCCGCTTTCGCCTGCTCGTCGGCGAACGCGAGGAGCGCCCTGCCCGTGCCCTTCGCTCGCGGGTCGCGGGAGCCGATCAGTACTTTCACGTAGAGCTCCGGCTCTGTCGCCGCAGGAACATAGTCGGTCGCATCGCCGAGGATCAGCGCCCCGACGACCCCCGCATCCGGATGCTCGGCCACCCACGCGCCCGGCTCCGCGACCCAACCGGTCACTCTGTCCACCTGCTTCTGCTGGGTGGAGAACGGTTCCGTGCCCCACTGCCGGGTGTTCCCGATACTGACGAACCAGGCGATGGCGTCGTCGAAGAGGCGGAGGACCGCCGTGGCGTCGGCTGCGGTGGCGGGGCGGATGGTCGTCGTCATCCCTCGATCATCCCGCGCGCTCCTCCTCCAGCACGGCAGGCGCTTCCCGTTTCCCGAACCGGAACGGCGCCGCGAGCGTCGGCAGCAGCGTGCGCCTGCGCAGGACGAACAGAGTGACGGCGAGCACCGCGTACACGGCGGACACGATCAGGCGCGCCTCTGTCGTGGTGAACACGAACGTTGCGGCGAACAGGACGAACAGGGCGACGGCCCAGCGCCCGCTGAACCGGAGGGTGAGCAGCATGGCCACGCCCAGGATGGTCTGCGTCGCCGTCAGGGTGAACTCCTCGACCTGGCGCCCATCCATCGGGAGGGCGAGACCTCCGCCGCCGATGAGGTGCGCGATCGGGAGGGTGCCGACCAGCGCCGTCCACTGGTTGACTTTGCTGGCGAGCAGGATGCCGATGCCCATCGCCGCCTTGCCGCGCAGGGCGAAGATCACCGCGATCACGAACTCGGGGGCTTCGGACGCAAGGGGCGCCAGCCACTGCACCAGCAGGAAGTCGTCGATGCCGAGCGACTTGCCGCCCTCCACGAGGCTGTTCGCGAACGGTTCGGCGAGCAGCAGGATGATCACGGCGGCGAGCACGAAGATCGCGATGACGGTCGTCCGGCGGGCGCGGGTGGGCAGCGTGCCGACGCTGTGCGCGACGCCGACCAGCTCCGGCTCGTCGCTCTCCCCGGTCGACACCCGCCACAGGTAGTACGCGAACAGGGCGAGCAGCAGCACTCCGAGCACGACGTGGATCTGTCCGGTGAGCGGGATCAGCAGGGTGAGGACGGAGGCGACCAGCAGGAGGCCGAGCTCCACGCGGTTGTCGCGCGGCAGCACAATGGCGAACGGCGTGGCCTGCACGTCCGGATCGACAGGGGTGCGACGGCGCCGCGCTGCGCGGAAGGCGAGGAACGCGATCAGCAGGATGAACGGCCAGCCGAAGCCGAGCAGCAGCCGGTTGGAGCCTGTCATGTTCGCCGCCGCATACTGCGCCTGCGACGGGTCGGAGCCCGCGGTGAACGCGAAGTACAGGTCGATGGCGTATTCGGGCAGGATCGCGATGATCGCCAGCAGCCCCACCGCGAGGCCTCCGGAGATGTCGACCTCGGCGGCCTCCCCCGCCCACGCGAGGGCGAAGGCGGCTGCGACGATCGCGACGCCGAACGCGAGCACCCCGACGAGCGGAGGGACATGAACGCCGGTCAGCCGCAGGGCGACACCCTGGGCGGCGATCAGCGCGACGATCCCGAGCGGGATGACGAGGCGGCGCCAGGTGGATGCGGGTGCCTGCGCTGTTCCTGGCGGTGCGGGATGGTGAATATTCGACACGGGGAGACCCTTTCGATCACAGGCAGCGACCGAGAAGAGTGCAGGGGTGACTCGGTCGCCGTGAATGGCCGACCGAAGGTCTCGTTCGCCCACACGGACCATGCCGTTCGGGTGGGGCGCCGGGCAGGTCACCGTGACCCGCCAGTATGTCGACGCACCGCTTCGCCGTCTCGCGGCGGTGGGAACTACTCCCCTTCGATGCCTTCCATCCTGCCCGGGATGCGCGCGATCCTGTGAACCGGCTGGGCACCTTCCCAGCGTTTAGGCCAGGCTGACGCGGCGACTCAGGTCAGGCTCATTCCGCCGTTCGGCCGCCCGGCACGAGAAGCTCCACGATCGGCTCCGGATGCGCCAGGGCGGCGAGGTGCCCACCGGGCACGCGGTGCGCATCCACGCCAAGTCGCTCGCGCGCGACACGCTCCTGGAAGGCGGCGGGGAACAGCCGGTCGTCCTCGCCGACGATCACCGTGATGGGTACGTCCGGCCAGCCGGGGAAGTCGCACGCCTCTGCGAACATCTCCGCCGAGTCCGGCTCGCCCTCCTGCTGCTCGAGGCCGTCGCGCTCCTCCTGCGGAAGATCGTGGAGGAAGTAGAGGTCGAGATCGAACTCGGCGTCGGGGTCGCGCCCCTCTGCGATGTCGTTCTCCCGCATGGCGGGGCCGTGACCGACCGCCTCCCACCAGCCTTCCGCCGACTCACCCGGCACGGGGATCATCGCGTTGAGGAACACGATGCGGCTCACCGGGAGCACCTGCGCCGCGAGTGCGGCCGTGAAACCGCCCATCGACTGCGCGACGATCACCACATCGTCCGCGCCGTCCGCGGCAGCGACCGCCGCCGCCGTGTACTCGGCGAGCGCGTGGCCGTCTCCTGTCTCGAAGTCGACGGCGACCGCATCCAGCCCGCGAGCGCTGAGCTGCTCGGCGACGCGGTGCCAGACGTATCCGGCGCCGCCTGCGCCGGGAAGCAGGATGTACCGCATCAGCTGGTCAGCGTCCCCTCTGCGATGGTGGGTCCTAGCGCGAGAGCGCCTGGTCGATGTCCGCGAGGAGGTCGGAGACGTCTTCGATGCCGACGGAGAGGCGGACGACGTTGTCTGGAACCTCGAGTTCCGTGCCGCGAACGGAGGCGTGCGTCATCTCGCTCGGGTAGCCGATCAGCGACTCGACCCCTCCCAGGGACTCGGCGAGCTGGAACACCTCTGTCGACTCCGCGAACCGGCGCGCAGCGTCGGCCCCTCCGCTGAGCGCGACGGACAGCATTCCGCCGAAGCCGCTCATCTGGCGGGCGGCCAGCTCGTGGCCAGGGTGGGTCGGCAGGCCGGGGTAGTAGACGGCGTCGATCCCCGCGCGGCCGACCAGGGTCTCCGCGATGGCCTGCGCGTTCTCGGTGTGACGCTGCATCCGCACGGCGAGCGTCTTGATGCCGCGCGTGGTGAGCCACGCATCCATCGGCGCAGACACGGCACCGGCGGCGAACTGGATGAACTGCACCTTGCTCGCCAGCTCATCGTCGGAGAAGACGAGGGCGCCGCCGAGCACGTCGGAGTGGCCGCCGAGGTACTTGGTGGTCGAGTGCGCCACCACGTCCGCGCCGAGCGACAGCGGCTGCTGCAGCGCAGGGGATGCGAACGTGTTGTCCACGACGACCAGCGCGCCGACCGCGTGGCCGAGCTCCGCCAGCGCCGCGATGTCGCTGATCTTCATCAGCGGGTTGCTCGGCGTCTCGATCCAGAGCACGCGGGTGCGGTCGGTCTGCAGGGCGGTGCGCACCGCATCCAGGTCGGTGAGGTCCACCGTGGTGTTGCGGATGTCCCACGCGCCGTGGATGCGGTTGATCAGCCTGTGCGTCCCGCCGTACACGTCGTTGCCGAGCACCACGTGGTCGCCCGGCTGGAGCACGGCACGGAGAAGGGCGTCCTCTGCGGCGAGGCCGGAGGCGAAGGACAGCGCGCTCGTGCCGCCTTCGAGGGCGGCGAGCAGCGTCTCGAGCGATGTGCGGGTGGGGTTGCCGCCCCTGCTGTACTCGTAGCCGCCGCGGAGGCCGCCGACGCCGTCCTGCACGAAGGTCGAGGTCTGGTAGATCGGCGGGATGATCGCGCCGGTCGTGGGGTCGAACTCCTGGCCGACGTGGATGGCCTGTGTTGCGAACTTCATGGTTCTGTCTGCTGTTCTTTCTATTCGCTGAGGAAGTTGAGGAGGTCCTGCCTGGTGAGCACGGCGACGGGCTTGCCGTCCTCCGTCACCAGCAGGGCGTTCTCGGTCGCGAGAGCCGTGCGGGCCGCGCTGACCGACTCGTTGACGCCGATCAGCTGGAACGGGTCGCCCACGTGAGCGCCGACGTCGTCCGTCATCGCGGCACGGCCGCTGAACACGGCATCCACCAGTGAGGTCTCGTCGAGCGCCCCTGCCACCTCGCCCATCACCACGGGCGGTTCTGCGGTGAGCACCGGCAACTGCGATACGCCGTACTTGTTCATGATCTGGATCGCGTCGCGCACGGTCTCCGATGGATGCGTGTGCACCAGGTCGGGCAGGTCGCCGCGCTTGGTCTTGATGACGTCGTGCACCGTGGCCTCGTCCGGCACGTCGCTGAAGCCGTACGACCGCATCCACTTGTCGTTGAAGATCTTGGCGAGGTAGCCGCGTCCGCCGTCCGGCAGGATCACCACGACGATGTCGTCAGCGGTGAGGTCCTTCGCCGCGCGGAGCGCCGCGGCGACGGCCATGCCGCTGGAGCCGCCGACCAGGATGCCCTCCTCGCGCGCCAGCCGACGCGTGACGTGGAAGGACTCTGCGTCGGAGATGGCGATGACCTCATCCACCACCGTCGGGTCGTACGCGCCCGGCCAGAAGTCCTCTCCGACGCCCTCGACCAGGTACGGCCGCCCCGTGCCGCCGGAGTAGACGGACCCCTCTGGGTCGGCGCCGATCACACGCACTGCGCCGTCCGACGCCTCCTTGAGGAAGCGTCCCGTGCCGCTGATGGTGCCGCCGGTTCCGACGCCGATGACGACGTGCGTCACCTTCTGGTCGGTGTCGCGCCAGATCTCTGGACCCGTGGTCTCGTAGTGGCTGCGCGGCCCGTTCGGGTTGAAGTACTGGTTGGGCTTGAAGGCGCCGGGGATCTCCGCCGCGAGCCTGTCGGAGACGCTGTAGTAGGAGTCTGGATGCTCCGGCGCCACCGAGGTCGGCGTCACCACGATCTCCGCCCCGTATGCGGTGAGGACGTTGCGCTTGTCCTCACCCACCTTGTCCGGAAGCACGAAGACGCACTTGTATCCGCGCTGCTGGGCGACAAGCGCGAGCCCGACGCCGGTATTGCCGCTCGTCGGTTCGACGATCGTCCCGCCTGGCTTCAGCAGCCCTTCCTTCTCCGCAGCGTCGATGATGCGGGTTGCAATGCGGTCCTTCGACGAACCTCCGGGGTTCAGGTACTCGAGTTTGACGAGCACCGTCGCCGCGATTCCGTCGGTCAGCCTGTTGAGCTTCACGAGCGGAGTGTCGCCGACCAAGTCGATGATGGTCTCTGCGTAATTCACGCGACCAACCGTAACAGTGCCGCGTGCGGACCGCCCGTAGAATTACGTCATGCCAGTGTCCGACCTCTCGACCGTGGCCCAGGATTACCTCAAAGTGATCTGGTCGGCGACCGAATGGTCGGAGACCCCGATCACCGTCAAGCAGCTCGCAGAGCGCCTGGGCGTGCGCGCAGCCACCATCTCCGACGGCATCCGCCGCCTCGTCGACCAGGGGATGCTCGTGCACGAGCCGTACGGCGGAATCGAGCTGACGGAGACCGGCCGCCACCACGCCGTCGCGATGGTGCGCAGGCACCGGCTTCTGGAGACGTTCCTGGTGGAGGAGCTCGGCTACGGCTGGGACGAGGTGCACGACGAGGCGGAGGTGCTCGAGCACGCGGTCTCCGACGGGCTGATCGACCGCATCGACCGCAGGCTCGGCTTCCCATCCCGGGACCCGCACGGCGACCCCATCCCCACCGCGGACGGCACGGCCCACCGGCCGGACGCGACGCCCCTGCTCGCCGCCCGCACCGGCGTGCGGCTGACGGTGTCGCGCATCTCCGACGCCGAGCCGGCCATCCTGCGCTACCTCGCCGAGCGCGGCATCGTGCCGGACGCCGAGCTGAGCGTCGACGAGCACCGCGAGTTCGCCGGCGACGTCACCGTGCGGCTGGGCGACGCGGAGATCGTGCTCGGCCAGACGGCAGCCGGCGCGGTGTGGGTGGCAGGCGACTGACCTCGTCAGCCGACCCACTCCCCCACTGTCAGCACCACCAGCGCGATGTTGAGCACCACCACGAGGGTCGCGATCCCGACCCCTGCCACGCGCATCCAGACACTGTCCACCCTGTCTCCCATCACGGCCTTCGACCCGGTGAGCCTCAGGAGCGGGATCATCGCGAACGGGATGCCGAGGCTCAGGAACACCTGGCTGACCACGAGCGCCCAGGTCGGTTCGACGCCGAGCGCGAGGATCGCGATGGCGGGGACGAGCGTCACCACCCTGCGCGTCAGCAACGGGATGCGCACCGTCAGCAGCCCCGCCATGATCGTCGCCCCCGCATAGCTGCCGACCGAGGTGGATGCGAGCCCTGACGCGAGCAGGCCGACCGCGAACGCGATCCCCACCACGGGGCCGAGGGCTGCCGTGATCGCGGCGTGCGCCCCCTCGATCGTGTCCGTTCCCTCTGCACCGCCGAGGGAAGCTGCGGCGAGCAGGAGCATGGCGATGTTCACGGCCCCGGCGAGCACGAGGGCGGCCACGACGTCGACGCGGGTGGCCCGCAGCAGCCTGCGACGCGCATCCGGAGTTGTGGCGTGGCCGTGCCTGTCGCGGGCGAGGGCGGAGTGCAGGTAGATCGCGTGCGGCATCACCGTGGCGCCAAGCATGCTCGCCGCGAGCAGGACGGTCGGGGCGCCGTCGAACCGGGGAACCAGTCCGCCTGCCGCCGCGCCCCAGTCGACAGGGCTCACGAACAGGCCGGCGAGGAAGCCGATCGAGATCACGCCGAGTAGCCCGAGGATGACCGCCTCGAACGGCCGCTGCCCCCTGCGCGACTGGATGGCGAGGATGCCGATCGCGACCACGCCGACGACCAGGCCGCCGAGCGGAAGCGGGAGGCCGAACAGCAGATTGAGCGCGATGGCTCCGCCGATCACCTCCGCCAAGTCGGTCGCCGCGGCGACCAGCTCCGCCTGCACCCAGAACGCCCGCCTGCCCCCGGTGCCGAGGCGTGCGCCGAGCAGTTCGGGAAGGCTGCGGCCCGTGACGATCCCGAGCTTCGCCGACTGGTACTGCACGAAGACAGCGATCACGTTGGCTGCGACCAGCACCCAGACGAGCAGGTAGCCGTACTGCGCGCCCGCGGTGAGGTTGGCGGCGACGTTCCCAGGGTCGACGTAGGCGATGGCGGCCACGAATGCCGGCCCGAGCAGGAACCAGAGGCGGGTGGACGGGCGGCGCACGCGGGAGGAGCGCTGCTCCTTCGCCGTCACCGCATCCGCCATCGCAAGCCCCTAACTGAATTGTTAGGCCAGCCTAACACTCAGTCGTCGAGCAGCGCGCCCTCCGTCTGCTCGCGGTAGAGGCCCGCGTACACGCCGCCGCGCTCCAGCAGCTCCCTGTGCGTTCCGTGCTCGACGAGCTGCCCGTGGTCGATCACGAAGATGACGTCGGCCGCGACGATCGTGGACAACCGGTGGGCGATCGCGATGGTGGTCCTGCCCCTGGATGCGGTGTCGAGCGCCTGCTGCACCACCCGCTCCGAGATGGAGTCGAGGGCGCTGGTCGCCTCGTCGAGGATCAGCACCTCCGGGTCTTTGAGCAGCACCCTGGCGATGGCGATGCGCTGCTTCTCCCCACCGGAGAGCCGGTAGCCGCGCTCTCCGACGAGCGTGTCGTAGCCGTCGGGGAAGCTCGCGATCGTTTCGTGGATGTTCGCCTTCCTGGTGGCCTCCTCGATCTCCGCCTGCGTCGCATCCGGCCTGGCGTATCGAAGGTTCTCCGCGATGGTGGCGTGGAAGAGGTATGTCTCCTGGCTCACGATGCCGATGTGCGAGACCAGGGAGTCCTGCTGCAGCGACCTGATGTCCGTGTCGCCGAACAGGATGCGCCCGCTCGTCGCGTCGTAGAACCGCGGGATGAGGTACGAGACGGTCGTCTTGCCTGCACCGGACGGGCCGACGAACGCGGCGAACTCGCCGGGCTCGATCACGAAAGAGACGTCGTCGAGAGTGTTCCTCTCCCCCTCTCGCGCATCGGGGTAGCGGAACACGACGTGGTCGAATTCGACGCGGCCGAGATCCTGCTCTGGGTCGACAGGGGTCGCATCCTGACGGTCGGAGATGGCCGGCTTCAGGTCGAGGTATTCGAAGATGCGGGCGAACAGCGCGCCGGAGGTCTGCAGGTCGAGCGCCACCCGCATCAGGGCGAGCAGCGGGAACAGGAGCCTGGCCTGCACGGTGGTGAACGCCACGATCGTGCCAGCGGTGATGTCGGTGGCGCCGCCGAGCACGAGCCAGCCGGACACCAGATAGACGATGGCGGGGATGGACGACAGGAAGATGTTCACCATCGCGAAGAACCACTGACCGCTCATCGACTGCGACACCTGCAGCCGGATCTGGTTCTCGTTCTCGTCGGAATACCGGCCGACCTCTGCGGCCTGCCTGTTGAAGCTCTTCGAGAGCAGGATGCCGGACACGCTCAGCGTCTCCTGCGTGATCGCCGTCATATCGGACAGCGACTCCTGCGTCTTCGTCGCGATCCGCGCGCGCACCTGGCCGACTCTGCGCTGCGCGATGACCAGGATCGGCATCAGAATGACGGCCACGATGGTGAGCTGCCAGTTGAGCAGGATCATCGCGACGAACGCCGCGATCACCGTGACCGTGTTGCCCAGGATGCTCGACATCGTGTTGGTGAGGACGTTGGCCACACCGCCGACGTCGTTCTGCAGCCTGGACTGGATGATGCCCGTCTTCGTCTTGGTGAAGAAGCTCAGCTCCATCGACTGCAGGTGCGAGAACAGCCGGACCCGCAGCGCGCCCATCACTTTGTTGCCCACCGACGAGGTCAGATAGGTCTGCCACACGCCGAGCAGCGCCGACCCGACGAACACCACGATCATCACGACGACGATCGTGATCAGCGCCTCCATGTCCGGCTTGCCGCTCTTCGGGAACAGCCCGTCGTCGAACGCCCGCTGGGTGAGCAACGGGGGAACCACCGACAGCGCCGCTCCGATGAGCACGAGCACCATCGTGACGATGATCGCTGTCCTGTGCGGGGCGAAGAGCGTCGTGATGCGGCGGAACAGGTGCGGGATCTTGGGCGCCGTCGCGTTCAGCGCCTTCTGCGCCTCCGCGTCTCCGCCGCTCACCCGGCCGCGACCGCCGCCTCCACCGCCGGCCATGCCGCGCATCCCGCTCATGGTTTCAGCGTAGACCCGGCGTGACACAACCGTGATGCAAGCGCTTGACGTAAACGCTTGCACTGCACCCGTACACGGGGGTAGCGTCCGTGCAGGGCGCACCCGCGCCTGCACCAAGAGCTCAACGAGGAGTGAAATGAAAGCAGCACGTCTCTCGGTGATCGCCGGAGTGGCCGTCGTCGGCCTCGCGCTGGCGGGATGCACCGGTGGTGGTTCAGGGGGCAGCGGGGGCGGGGACGCCAGCGCCAACCTCACGTCGAAAGGCCCGATCACCTACGTTCAGGGCAAGGACAACTCGAACGTCGTCCGCCCGCTCGTCGACAAGTGGAACGCGGCCCACCCGGATGAGAAGGTCACCTTCAAGGAGCAGTCCGACCAGGCAGACCAGCAGCACGACGACCTCGTCCAGCACTTCCAGGCCAAGGACTCCGGCTACGACGTCGTCGACGTTGACGTCGTGTGGACAGGCGAGTTCGCCGCCAAGGGCTGGCTGCAGCCGCTGACCGGCGACCTCAAGATGGACAACTCGGCGCTTCTGGCACCGACCGTCAAGTCCGGCACGTACAACGGCACCCAGTACGCGGCGCCGCAGACCTCGGACGGCGGCATCCTCTACTACCGCAAGGACCTCGTTCCGACGCCGCCGAAGACCTGGGACGAAATGCTCAAGGACTGCGACATCGCCAAGGCGAAGGGCATCGGCTGCTACGCAGGACAGTTCGCCAAGTACGAGGGTCTGACGGTGAACGTGGCTGAGGCCATCAACACCAACGGAGGCACCATCGTCGGCGACGACGGCAAGACCGTCACCGTGGACAGCTCGGAGGCCAACGCCGGACTCACCCGCCTGACCGACGGCTTCAAGAACGGGCAGATCCCGGCTGAGGCCATCACATACCAGGAGGAGCAGGGACGCCAGGCGTTCGAGGCAGGCAAGCTCCTGTTCCTGCGCAACTGGCCGTACGTGTACAACCTGGCCAAGACGGACGGCAGCTCGACCGTGAAGGACACCTTCGGAATCGCACCGCTTCCCGGCGTCACCGCCGACAAGCCGGGCGTCTCCAGCCTCGGTGGTCACAACGCGGCGATCAGCGTCTACTCGAAGCACAAGGCGACAGCGTTCGCGTTCCTGAAGTTCCTGCAGAGCGAAGAGACCCAGAAGTTCTTCGTGACCCAGGGCTCGCTGGCTCCCGTGCTGTCCTCGCTGTACGACGACGCGAGCCTGAACACGCAGCTGCCGTACCTGTCGACCCTGAAGACGTCGATCGAGAACGCCGTCCCGCGTCCCGTTTCGCCGTTCTACCCGGCCATCACGAAGGCGGTGCAGGACAACTCCTACGCCGCGCTGAAGGGTGACAAGTCGGTCGACCAGGCGCTGAAGGACATGGCTGCGGCCATCAAGACCGCGAGCGCCGGATAACCCGACCGGATGCGGCCACCGGGCGGCGGGAACTCTCCCGCCGCCCGGTCCCCTTCCCCTGAACCCCGTCTCGGAGGCCTCACATGTCAACGTCGAACGTCGTCGCCCCGCCAGGAACCCAGAACCCCAAGTCGCCGCAACTGCGCGCAGGGGTGAAGAAGAACCGCCGTCAGCAAGGCCGCTGGGCGCTCTATCTCATCCTCCCCACCCTGGTCCTCCTCGCTGTCGTCATCGGTTATCCGGTCGTCAGCGCGATCATCATGTCCTTCCAGAAGGACGCCGGACTCGACCCGGCCACCGGCCTGTTCGTGCAGGGCGGCTTCGCCGGATTCCAGAACTACGCGCACTGGCTGTTCCAGCAGTGCGCAGGCCCCAACGGCGAGAGCATCACCTGCCCGCCCGGCAACCTGGGCTCGCAGTTCTGGAACGCCGTCTTCGTCACGTTCTTCTTCACCGTCACCACTGTGGTCCTGGAGACCGTGCTCGGGATGTGGTTCGCCTTCATCATGAACCGCACCTTCCGCGGCCGCGGCCTCGTCCGCGCCGCCATCCTGGTGCCGTGGGCCATCCCGACCGCCGTCACCGCGAAGCTCTGGTACTTCATCTTCTCGGTCGCCGGTATCGCCAACGCCGTGCTCGGCGCGCACATCCTCTGGACGAGTGATGAGTGGGCATCCAGGTTCGCGGTGATCATCGCCGACACCTGGAAGACGACGCCGTTCATGGCGCTGCTCATCCTGGCCGGGCTGCAGATCATCCCGGAGGAGGTGTACGAGGCCGCCAAGGTCGACGGCGCCACCACCTGGCAGCGGTTCTGGCGGGTGACGATGCCGCTGGTGAAACCGGCTCTGCTCGTGGCCGTGCTGTTCCGCGTGCTCGACGCCCTCCGCATCTACGACCTGCCAGCGATCCTCACCGGCGGAGGTGGTGGCACCGGTAATGCCACGACCACCCTCTCCATCCTCGTGGTCGATCAGATCAGGCAGGGCTTCAACAGCGCCTCCGCCCTGTCGACGATCACGTTCATCCTCATCTTCCTCGTGGCGTTCATCTTCGTCAGGTTCCTCGGGACCAACGTCGTCAGAACGCAGGAAGCCCAGCAGAAGGGAGCGAAGTGATGACCACCGTCGCCGGGCCGGCAGCTGCCACTGCCGAAGCGAACGCCCTCCCCCGCACCAAGCAGAAGTCCAAGACGAAGTCGCGCCAGCGCAACGCGGGCATCCGCACCGGGATCAGCGCGATCATCATCGTGCTCTGGTGCCTGCTGCCGTTCTACTGGATGGTCGTGACCTCGTTCCGCGATGTCGGGTACACCTTCGACACCACGCCGTGGTTCACCCACTTCACCTGGGACAACTACGCGACGGCGTTCTCCACCAAGCTCGGCAACCATCTCGGCCAGGCGCTCCTGAACTCGCTGTTCATCGGAGCCTGCGTCACGATCATCGCCCTGCTGGTCGGCACGTTCGCCGCGTACGCGCTCGCTCGCCTCGAATTCAAGTTCAAGGGCATCGTGCTCGGGCTCATCCTCGGTGCGTCGATGTTCCCCGGCGTCGCCCTCATCACGCCGCTGTTCCAGCTCTTCACGAACATCGGCTGGATGGGCACGTACCAGGCCCTGATCATCCCGAGCATCTCGTTCGTGCTCCCGCTGACGGTCTACACGCTCACCTCGTTCTTCCGTGAGATGCCGTGGGACCTGGAGGAGGCGGCACGAATCGACGGATGCACGCAGGCGCAGGCCTTCCGGAAGATCATCCTGCCGCTCGCTGCTCCCGCGGTGTTCACGACGGCGATCCTGGCGTTCATCTCCTCCTGGAACGAGTACCTGATCTCCAGTCAGCTGTCGAGTGACGCCACGCAGCCCGTCACCGTCGCCATCGCCTCCTTCGCCGGCAGTCAGCCGCACCAGGAGCCGTACACCGCCGTCATGGCGGCCGGCACGATCGTGACGGTTCCTCTGGTCATCCTGGTGCTGATCTTCCAGCGCCGCATCGTCGCCGGGCTCACCGCCGGTGGTGTGAAGGGCTGATCATGCGCTGGGACGATTCGCTGGAAGTGGTCGACGTCGGTATCGGCATCGTCGGGTTCTTCGCGTTCGCGTTCCTGATCGTTACGATCGTGAGCGAGCTCACGGGCGCCGATGCCCTCGGCTGGGCACTGACACTGTTGGCTCTCGTTCTCATCCTCGTGCTCCTCTGGCAGGCGCGGCTCCGCATCGCGGCGTCGCGTCGGCCGGAGGGGGACGACGAACGCGTCACCATGCCCCACCAGGGCTCCTGACGACGAGGGACGAGCATGGCAGGGATCGACGAGGTCGCGCGCGCGACGGGCGTCTCGACGGCGACGGTGTCCAGGGCGCTGCGCGGGCTGCCGAACGTGTCGGACAAGACGCGCGCTGCCGTGCGGCGTGCGGCGGACGAGCTCGGCTACGTCGCCTCATCGAGCGCCTCCGGGCTGGCGAGCGGCCGGACGCTCGCGATGGGCGTCGTCGTCCCGTCGGTGAGCCGCTGGTTCTACACCTCTGTATTGGAGGGCGTCGACGCCGAGCTGCGCGCCGCAAGCTACGACATGATCCTGTTCAATCTGGGAGGGCACCGCGGCGACAGAGAGCGGGTCTTCCACCGCAGCATCCTGCGCAAGAGGACGGACGCTCTGCTGGCGCTGTGCCTCGACTTCACGGCGGATGAACGGCACCAGCTCGCCTCGCTCGGCCACCCCACGATCGTCGTCGGCGGCCCGGTCAAGGGGCTGCGCAGCGTCGGCATCGACGAGAAGGCCACCGCGCGCATCGCCACGGAGCACCTGATCGGGCTGGGGCACACGGACATCGCGCACATCGGCGGCGAGGACGAGGAGGGCCTGAACAAGCAAGTCCCTGTCGGGCGCCTGCACGGCTTCCAGCAGGCGATGCGCGACGCCGGACTCCCCGTGCGGCCGGAGTGGGTGGTCCCCGGAGGGTTCTCCCTCCCGCTCGGGCGCGCGGCGATGAACGCCCTGCTCGACCGGCCTGGTCCGCGCCCGACCGCCGTCTTCGCCGCGTCGGACGAGATGGCGATGGGCGCGATGCTCGCTGCGGCCGACCATGGTCTCTCCGTGCCGGACGAGCTCTCTGTGATCGGGATCGACAACCACGATTTCGCGGAGTCGTTCCAGCTCACGACGATGTCGCAGGACCCGTTCGACCAGGGGGCGGTGGCCACCCGCATCCTGCTGGACGAGCTGGCCGGCGGAGAGCCGCGCAGCCGCTCCGTCCGCTCGAGCGCGAAACTGACGCTCCGCGGGTCGACGGCCCCACGGCGCTGAGCCTCGCTCATTCGCGTCCCGACACGCGCGGCGGCCTGCCTGATAGGTGCAGTGCTTACCGATCTGAAAGAATAGCCGAGCGAACGTCCGGCTGATCGTGCCTTTCGGGTAGGCGCGATCAACTGCTGTCGATGTCGCCCGTTCGTGAGCTCCTAACTCGGGAACGGGAAGAGCCGCCCTGCCTAGGAACAGGGCGGCTCTTCGAATTTGCGGACGCTGCGGCCGAGGCTGCGCGCGCTTCGGCGTCAGGCTGCGTCGCCGACGGAGACGGCTTCCGCCTCCTCGACCCCCGACTCCTCGACGCCGTCGACCCGCTTGAGGTAGCGGTGCCCGGCCACGATCAGGATGACCGCGACCAGCACCGAGACGGCTCCTGCGAAGAACGGCGTCGCGGGCGAAATCGTGTCGGCCAGCAGCGTCGCCGCCGGCGGTGCGATGGCTCCGCCGAGGAACCGGACGCCGGAGTACGCACTGGATGCGACGGACCGAGGCAGGTCGGTGGCCTCCATCACGCACTCGGTGAGCACGGTGTTCAGCACGCCGAGCAGCAGGCCGCCGACGATGACGCAGACGATGAGTCCGACGAGGGAGCCGATCAGCAGGCCGGCGGCGAGCAGGTCGATGGCGAGCAGCGGCATCACGATCCAGAGCACCCTGGTGCGCGGCAGCCGCCTGGTGAGCAGAGGCGCACCCCAGACCGACGTGATCGCGAGCGCGACGCCCCAGCCGAAGAAGATGAGGCCGAGCGAGATCGCGTCCTCGACGCCGAGCGGAACGAGGGCGAACGGCGTGTACGCCAGGAGCACGAAGAAGCCGATGTTGTAGAACAGGGCCGCGGCGGCGAGGAAGCCGAGCGCCGGCTTCGCCAGAGCCTTGAACGGCGCACCCAGGCTGGTCGGCTGCGGCTTCTCCGGCGACTTCTTGAGCATCAGGACGATGGCGATGAAGCCGACCGCCATGAGGGTGGCCGTGCCGAAGAACGGTCCGCGCCAGCTCCAGCTGCCGAGCAGGCCGCCGAGCAGGGGGCCGATCGCGATGCCGAGACCGAGCGCGGCCTCGTAGAGGACGATCGCCGACGACGTTCCTCCCGCCGCCGCTCCCACGATCGTGGCGAGAGCGGTGGAGATGAAGAGCGCGTTGCCGAGTCCCCAGCCTGCGCGGAAGCCGATGATCGACTCGACGTTCTGGGAGAGCCCTGCCGCGAGGGCGAACACGACGATCAGCGCCAGTCCGATGAGCAGGGTCTTCTTCGCTCCGATGCGGCTGGAGATCCAGCTGCTGAAGAACATCGCGATGCCGGTGATCAGCAGGTAGCTGGTGAACAGCATCTCGGTCTCGGTCGGGGTCGCCTGCAGACTCTTCGCGATCGCGGGGAGGATGGGGTCGACCAGTCCGATGCCCATGAAGGCGATGACGGAGGCGAAGGCGACGGCCCAGACGGCGGTCGGCTGCTTGAGGAGGTTGCTTGGTTTGTCGTGAGACATAGAGGTGATGGGCTCCGGTGGTTCGGTGGTGGGTGGTGCTTTCGTCAGTGCGCGATGACGGGCTCCGCCGGGGCGGAGAGGCCGACGCGGGACCCGAGGATGCGCACGGTGGCGCGCAGGGCGGCCACTTCGTCTTCTGTGAGGTCCTCGAACATCGGCACGAGTGCCCCGGACAGTTCGTCGCGCCAGTTCTGCAGCGCGGTCTCACCCTTGGCGGTGGCCGCGATCTGCCAGGCCCGCGCGTCGTCGGTGTCCGCGATGCGCTTGACCCACTCGGACTCGACGAGATTGCGGACGAGTTTGGTCATGGTGGGCTGGGAGACCCTGCTCTGCGCGGCGAGTTCCCCGAGGCGCATGGGGCCGGAGGCCTGCAGGACGCTGAGGGTGCGCCAGACGGCCGGCGATTCCGTGTTGCCCGTGACGCGGACGGCGAGACGTGTCAGCCGGTGACTGGCGACCACGAGGTCGCCGATCGTGTTCCGGAGATCACTGGGGGTGCTGTGTGTCATGCTGACAATTATATATAGCTTTGCTATATAAATCAATGGCGCGCGAGCACGTACGCCTGCTGCACCTTCTCCGGCGCGACGGGCTCGCGCACGAGCCGCGCGTGCTCGGTGAAACCGGACGCCACCAGCAGCTCGTGGATGCGGTCGGGGGCTTGGCGGTACGCGTCCAGTTCCAGATCGTGGCCGTACGCGTGCCGCAGGCTCACGACCTCGTCGCCCACCTGGAACGCAAGCAACAGCCAGCCCCCTGGGCGCACCACCCGCGCGAACTCCGCGAACAGGATGTGCTGCCGCTCTCGAGGAGTGTGGATGATCGAGTACCAGGCCACAGCCCCGGCGAGGGCGGCATCCGGAAGCTCGAGCGCGGCCATCGTGCCGACCTCGAACAGCAGCTCCGGGTATGCCTCGCGCGCCACCTCCACCATCGCGGGTGAGAGGTCGATGCCGAATGCGTCCAGCCCCAGCCCCGCCAGGTGCACGGTCACCCGCCCTGGTCCGCAGCCCAGGTCGGCCACCTCTCCCCCGCCTGCCGCCCGCACGTGCTCGGCGAACGCCGCGAGCATCGCTCTGTCGAGTGCCTTCCCCGCCAATTCGTCGCGCAGCAGCGCCGCATAGTCGACGGCGACGGCGTCGTATGCAGCTCTGGTGGCGACGACATCGGGATGCTCGGTCATGCCAGCAGTCTAGAGAAAGAGAAACGCCCCCAGCTACCAACTGGGGGCGTTCTCACGGGGTCGGGGGCTACCGCAGGAATCGCTCGTACAGAGCGATGCTGCGGTACAGATCCGGCGGGTGAGCGGAGCTCTCCCTGGTCTCGCCCGCGAGGGTCGCGACGGTCAGGTCGCGCCAGTATGCGGCGTATGCACGCCACCTGGATCGGTTCATCGTGGTTCTTCCTTACGGTTGTGCGTCCTTGCACACCGATGCACGCAGGCGGGCGCGATCGGACGCGGTGGGTGGTCGAGCATCCACGTCGATCGGCGTCGTTAAACGCACGAAGGGCGTCGCCCCGTTGCGGGGGCGACGCCCTTCACAACGCGGATACTCGTCTTGCGAGGAGTCCGCGTCGCGTTCCGGCAGTCAACCTGCGGTAGAAAGAGCCCCGATGGGGCGCAGACTACTTGAGGGTGATGGTGGCGCCAGCCTCTTCGAGCTGAGCCTTTGCCTTCTCTGCGGTCTCCTTGTTGGCGCCTTCGAGCACGGTGCTCGGAGCGCCGTCAACGAGGGCCTTCGCCTCACCGAGGCCGAGGCTGGTGAGTGCGCGCACCTCCTTGATGACCTGGATCTTCTTGTCACCGGCAGCCTCGAGGACGACGTCGAAGGAGTCCTTCTCCTCGACCTCTTCCGCGGGAGCGGCAGCGCCAGCACCGGCCGCAGCAACGGCGACGGGGGCGGCGGCGGTGACCTCGAAGGTCTCCTCGAACTTCTTCACGAACTCGCTCAGCTCGATGAGCGTGAGCTCCTTGAACGCCTCGAGCAGCTCGTCAGTCGACAGCTTTGCCATGATTTTCTCCTTAGATTCTTTCTCGTTTACTCACCGCTGGAAGTGCATCCCGAGGGGATGGACTACGCAGCGGACTCCTGCTTCTCACGCAGCGCGTCGACCGTGCGAACGGCCTTCGACAGCGGTGCGTTGAACAGATATGCGGCTCCGAACAGCGAGGCCTTGAAGGCGCCGGCCAGCTTGGCCAGCAGAACCTCACGGGACTCGAGGTCGGCGAGCTTGCCTACCTCTTCTGCGGTCAGCGGGTTACCGTCGAAGTAACCACCCTTGACCACCAGGAGAGGGTTTGCCTTGGTGAAGTCACGCAGCGACTTCGCGACGGCGACAGGGTCACCGTGAACGAAAGCGATCGCGGAGGGGCCGACGAGCTCCTCATCGAACGACGAGATCCCGGCCTTGTTGGCAGCGATCTTGGTCAGCGTGTTCTTCACCACGGCGTACGTCGCGTGCTCACTGATGGACTTGCGCAGCGTCTTGAGCTGAGCAACAGTGAGACCGCGGTACTCGGTCAGCAGAACGGCGGTCGAGCTCGTGAACAGGTTCTCGAGTTCGGCAACCGTGGCTTCCTTGTTCGCCATGGCCTACTCCTCTATATCTACGTCGCACACCGCGGGAGCGATGTGCGCCCAGACCGCCGGCATGAAAAAAGCTCCGGCGCAGAGGCACGGAGCTGGCGACGCAGGAGAACCTGCGAGAACTGCTTCATACACCTGCGCGGGCGCCCACCTGAGTGGATCTTCTTGTCGTGCGAGCACGACAACCAGCGGTCTTTGGCTTCGTACAGCGTACGGGATGCGCGCGGCAGGCGCAAATCAGGAACTGGCGGCCAGGAACCCTGCGATGTCCTGCGCGAAGTGCGGGTGCAGCGGGACGCCGCCGTGGGCGCGGCCGCGGTAGACGATGTGACTGGCGTGCCGGATGCGCTTCGCCGTTTCACGGCCGAGCTCCGGCGGGTAGAAGACGTCGCGCTCGCCAGAGAGGATCAGGGTCGGAGCCGTGATGCGGTCCACCCTGTCGAGGACGTCGAAACGGTCCTCCGCGCGGACGAGCGCGATCAGGCTCTCCGGGTCGTCCGGTTTCGGGGCGAGACGGCTGGCCAGCCGCACGATCGGGTCGAAGTGCTTCGAGTTCATGGTCGCGCTCGCCAGCTCGGCGTACGCGCGGCGGTCGCCGGCGGCGAGGAGGGAGACGTACCTGCGCTGGATCGCCCGGCCGCGTGAGCCGAGCCGGCCTGAGCCGGCGGCGACGACGAGCGACTTCACGAGGTCCGGGTGGTCGGCGGCGAGCTGCAGCGCGACGCTCGCACCCGTCGACAGCCCCATCAGTGCCACGGGACGGTCGAAGTGCTCGCGCACATACCGCCCGTAGATGTCCGCGATCTCCGACATGTCGAAGTCGGTCGGAAGGTAGGCGGGACGCCCGACGGCGTGCACGCGGTTGACCCTGGCCGGTCCGCGCACGATCAGCCGCTCGATGAGGCGGTCGACCCCGCGCGGGTTGTCGACCTCGGCGGGGAGGGCGCGGATGAACAGCAGCGGCTCGGCGTCCGCATCGCCGTAGTGGGCCGTGGCGAGGATGTCTGGCGTCATTCCTCCGCCTCGCCTTCGCGGTCCTCCAGCGGCAGCGACACCGCGAAGACGGTCTCGCCCGGCTCGCTCTCCACCGTGAGCTCTCCCCCGTGGGCCTCCACGACCGCGCTGACGATCGCGAGGCCGAGCCCGGTCGAGCCCGTCGCGCGGTTGCGGGAGCTGTCTCCCCTGGCGAACCGCTCGAACAGCGTTGAGCGCACCTCGTCCGGGATGCCTGGGCCGTTGTCTTTCACCGAGATGACGGCGCGGTGGTTCTCCGCGTCGACCGCGAGCTCAGCGACGACCTTCGTGCCCTCCGGGGTGTGCACGCGGGCGTTCGCCAGCAGGTTGGTGACCACCTGGTGGAGGCGCGGCTGGTCGCCGATCACTTCGACAGGCTCCTCAGGCAGGACGATCGACCAGCTGTGATCCGGGCCGGCGGCGTGCGCGTCGCTCAACGCGTCGATCAGCAGCATGGAGAGGTCGACGGGGTCGCGGTCGAGTTCGCGGCCCTCGTCGAGCCTGGCGAGCAGGAGCAGGTCTTCGACGAGCGAGGTCATCCTCGTCGCCTCCGACTCGATCCGGCCGAGCGACCGCGTCACGTCGGTCGGCAACTCGTGCGGCGAGCGCCTGGTCAGCTCGGCGTACCCCCGGATGGAGGCGAGCGGGGTCCGCAGTTCGTGGCTGGCGTCCGCGACGAACTGCCGTACCTTCTGCTCGCTCGCCTGCCGGGCGGTCAGCGCGGAAGCGACGTGGCCGAGCATCCGGTTGAGGGCGGCACCCACCGTGCCGACCTCGGTGTGCGGGTCGGTGTCCGCCTCCGGGACGCGCACGGACAGCGCGACGTCGCCGCGGTCGAGCGGCATCTCCGCCACTTGCTGCGCCGTGCCTGCGACGCGGGCGAGCGGGCGCATCGCCAGCCGCACGACGAAGCTCGCGATCAGGAAGGCGAAGATGAGCCCGGCCAACGTGACCAGCACGATCACGAGGGTGAGCTGGGAGACGGTGGCGTTCACATCGCTCAGGGGCAGGCCGATGATGACGCTGTCGCCGTTGTCGAGGCGCGCCGCGGCGATGCGGTACGAACCGAGCGCCTCGCCGAGATCGACGGTGTGCGGTTTCTCGTCGGAGGGGACCGTCAGCAGGGCGAGCCCGTTGATCGTGACCTGCTTCGGCTCGAGCGGCTGGTTCGTGGTGGTGGGCTGATCCGCGAGCACCACGGGCGGGAAGAGGAGCCCTCCGCTCGCGCTGCGCACCGCGCCGAGCGTGCCCGTCGGCTGACCTGGCGTCTGCACGACGCCCGCCGCCTGCGGGCTGGTCGGTCCGCCCGCGTTGATGCGGTCGGCTGCGTGCTGGCCGCGGACGAGCGCACTGGTGAGCTGGCCGTCGAGCCTGCTGATGAGGTAGCCCTGCAACGCCACGACGCTGACCGTCCCGATCACGGCGCCGAGCACGGCGAGCATCGCGACGACCACGAGGACGACGCGGCTGCGGAGCGTCCACGAGCGGAACGGCCGGATGCGCTTGACCAGGCCGCGCATCCCGCGCGTGCCTGCCGGGGTGTCGGTCGGTGTGCCCGTCGCGCGGGCTGTCGTCATTGTGCCGCCTTGACCATGTAACCGGCGCCGCGCACGGTGTGGATCATCGGGGCGCGGCCGGAGTCGATCTTCTTGCGCAGGTAAGAGATGTACAACTCGACCACGCTGGACGATCCGCCGAAGTCGTAGCTCCAGACGCGGTCGAGGATCTGCGTCTTGCTGAGCACCCGGCGGGGGTTGCGCATCAGGAAGCGCAGCAGCTCGAACTCGGTGGCGGTGAGCTGGATCTGCTGGCCGTCGCGGTGCACCTCGTAGCTGTCCTCGTCGAGGACGAGGTCGCCGACGATCAGCACCGGGTCGCTCTCGTCTGCGACGGCGGCACGGGACCGGCGCAGCAGTCCGCGCAGGCGGGCGACCAGTTCCTCCAGGCTGAACGGTTTGGTGACGTAGTCGTCTCCGCCCGCGGTGAGGCCGGCGATGCGGTCGTCGAGCGAGTCCTTCGCCGTGAGGAAGAGGACGGGGGCCTCGTTGCCGTCGGCGCGCATCCTGGACAGCACTTGGAGTCCGTCGATGTCAGGCAGCATGATGTCGAGCACGACCACGTCCGGCTTGAACTCGCGGGACAGCTGCAGCGCCTGCTGGCCGTTGGATGCGGTCTTCACATCCCAGTCCTCGTAGTGCAGCGCCATCGAGAGCAGGTCGGTGAGCGTGGACTCGTCGTCGACGACGAGCACGCGGATCGCGGTGCCGTCTGCGCGGCGCAACAGGCTACGGGGCTGGGTGGAGGTGCCGGAGGCGGCACGCGAGTTCGTGGTCACCTTTCTCATTATGAGGAGTGCTCTTGATGAGGGCTATGCGAAAGCTATGGGAATTCTGTGAGCCTTCGACCCCGCACACAGCCAAAACATAGCCGCGCCATAGTCCTCCCAAATTCCGCGCTCCTAACGTCCAGATCGCCCCTAGCCGACCCAGAGATACGGAAACAGCATGTTCGGGACTTATCTGCGGCGCGAACTCCTCAATCGCCGCAAGCAGACAGTGATCATCGCGGTGGGCATGGCCCTCGCGATCGCACTCGTCATCATCGTCAATTCCGTCTCCGCGGGGGTGAAAGCAGCACAGGCGAGTGTCCTCCAGTCGGTCTACGGCGTCGGCACCGACATCACCGTGAGCGAGCCGGCGACCGCGCAGAGCGCCACCACCAACCAGGCGCAGGGCGGCGGCCCGCGCTTCGACTTCGGAGCGAACGCCGGCACGGACACCGGCGCAGGCCGCTCGGTGAACACGTCCCGCCTCGAGCCCACCCGCGGCGCGACGGTGATGGATGCGACCACTCTTGCCACGGTCAAGAAGGTGGACAATGTCTCCGCTGCCGCTTCCGTGCTCTCGCTGACCAACACCAGCTTCTCCGGCACCCTCCCCAACTTCCAGCAGCTGCGCGAGCAGCGTCAGGCGGGCGGGACGGGCGGAGAAGCCACCGTGCCGAACCCGGCGCCGACCGGCGGCTCGGACGGCGCAGGCGGAAGCTCGTTCAGCGTCGACTCCTTCTCCGTCCTCGGCCTCGACCCCGCGGGCAAGTCTGTCGGGCCGCTCTCCTCGGTCACCCTCTCCAGCGGGCGCGCGTTCGCGGCGTCCGACGCGGGCAAGGACGTGGTGGTCCTCGACCAGGCGTATGCCAAGACCGGCAGCAAGGCCGTGGGAGACACTGTCACCATCGGCGGCACCGACTTCAAGGTCGTCGGCATCGTAGCGGCGACGGGCAGCGACTCCACCACGGCAGCCAACGCGTACATCCCGCTCGACGTCGCCCAGAAGCTGTCCGGCCAGACCGACAAGGTCAGCTCGGTCTACGTGACCGCGGCGTCCGCCAGCGACATCGACCAGATCAAGTCCGACCTCACCAAAGCCCTGCCGAAGGCGACCATCAGCACCCAGGCAGACCTCGCATCCAGTGTCTCCGGCTCGCTCGGCACGGCAGGCGACCTGATCGCCAACCTCGGCACCTGGCTGTCGATCATCGTGCTCGCCGCCGCGTTCCTCATCGCGATCCTGTTCACCATCTCCGGCGTCACCCGCCGCACCAGGGAGTTCGGCACGCTCAAGGCGATCGGGTGGTCCAACGGCCGGATCGTCGGTCAGGTGGCAGGCGAGTCGGTGGTGCAGGGTCTGATCGGCGGCGTCATCGGCGTCGCCGTCGGCCTCGTCGGCGTTCTCATCGTCAACGTGATCTCCCCGACCCTCTCCGGCCGCGTCGGCGGCAGCACCGTCGAAGCGGCGGCACGGACAGGCACGGGAACGGGCGGAGGCGCCGGCACGGGCGGCGCGGAAGGCGGCTTCGGCGGCGGAGGCTTCGGCGGCGGCACAGGCGGATTCGCCGGAGTGCGCAGCGCAGCGGCCAACGCCACAACGGACATCGCCCTGCACGCCCCCGTCACCGTCTGGGTGATCGTCATCGCCGTCGGCCTCGCCGTCCTCGGCGGCCTCCTCGCCGGCGCCATCGGCGGATGGCGCGCTTCCCGTCTCCGTCCTGCCGCAGCCCTGCGCTCGGTCGCCTGACCCACCCAAGGAGAGAACGTGTACACGCTCACCAACGTCACGAAGAAGTACTCGCAGTCGAAGCGCGAGGTCGTCGCCCTCAACGACGTGACCCTGCACATCCCGGACGGCCAGCTCGTCGCCATCCAGGGGCCGACCGGTGGCGGCAAGTCCACTCTGCTGCAGATGCTCGGTGCACTGGACCGGCCGACGACGGGATCGGTGGAGCTGGAGAAGTCCAGCCTGTCCGGGCTCGGCGACGGCAAGCTCACCGCCATCAGGGCCAACGAGATCGGGTTCGTCTTCCAGGGCTTCAACCTCATCCCGACGCTCACAGCCCAGGAGAACGTCGAGACCGCTCTCGCACCGCTCAAGGTGAGCAGCGATGAGCGGAAGAGGCGCGCGGCGGAAGCGCTCGCCTCCGTCGGCCTCGCCGACCGCGGCAGCCACCTGCCGAGCGAGCTGTCAGGCGGTCAGCAGCAGCGCGTCGCCATCGCGCGCGCTCTGGTGAAGAACCCGAACGTGCTGCTCGCGGACGAGCCGACGGGCAACCTGGACGAGGAGACCCGTGACGAGATCATGGACCTGCTCGAAGGGCTCTGGCGCGACCGCGGTCTGACACTGGTGATCGTCACGCACGACTCCGCGGTCGCGAAGCGGGCGCAGCGTCGCCTGCACATCAAGCACGGCCAAGTGAAGGACGTGGCCTGACTCGTCACCGAGAAGAAGAACCGGCCTGACAGCCTCCGGGAATCCCGCGACCGCGGGGAGTTCGAGAGAGCCGGGCCGGTTCTTCCGCGTTGCTGAACGAGACGAAGTCCCAGCCGCGGCGGGGGTCGCCCCAGGGCAGGTGCGAGCCGAGCACGCCCGCGCGCCCCTTCTGCGCTGGGCGGGTTCGGTCGCCCTGGCCGTGTTCGATGATCAGCAGCCGTCCTCAACGCCGTCATCGCCTGGACCCGACGATTGCAAGGCACCACCTACCCTGCCGTCGCCGGTCGATGATGTCGAGGAGCCGGTTTTGGATGCGCATGTCTTCGGTGCGCTGGGTGAAGTCCGGCCCGATGATCCCGCGTACCTTGTCCGGGTGGCCATGAGGTCCTGATGCACAGGAGGGACGCAGTGGCATTGGGCAGGCGGCGCGATACGACTCAGGCTTGCGTTACCGGCAGAGGGATGCTCAGAGTCCCGAAAGTGGTTGGAATTCGCTGTTCGACGGATTCACCGAGACGATCACGGTGTTCACATGTCCGGGTCCCCGGTAAGTGAAGTCGTAGACCACTTGAAACCCGAGTTTGTAGCCAGGCTGTAGCGCACCGTTTGACTTGCGATCCGGGTAGTCCTTCATGTACTTGATCTCTCGTTCCACGCTGGTCTTGTCGAAGCCGTAGGCTTCGGCGCCGTCCCGGAGGATGGTGAAGAACTCCTCCGAAGCGTCCGCGGTCAGGAAGTACGCGATTTCAGTAACCCACCCTTCCTGCGCGACCGTGAAGAAGGTGAGGTGGTCGGTATGAGCGGTGAGTGTTCCGTGGGAGCCATGGAGGGTGAGGGTCATCAGGCCGTCTGTTGCGATATCCGGTACGTAGCGGGCTGTGGCGGGGATGCCGATGTCTTCTTTGAGCAGTTCGTTTCTGGTGAGGTCGAAGGTGACCTGGCAGGTTGCGGCGATCTCCTTCAAGCCGGCTTCGTCGAATTGTGAGTTCCTGAGTTCGTTCATCGTCGTTCCCTGCGTGGTTGGAGTGTCGCATTGCGGTCGTGAGGAATGTAATGTGAGCGCCTGGACTACCCCGCACCCGGACAGCAAGAGGGTCAGCAACCCAGCTGTCGCAATCCCGGCCAGTTTGCCGTATCTCATGGTTTCTTCTTCCCGGTGTAGCCCTGCCGGACCCGGTCGATGATTTCGAGGAGCCGGTTTTGGACGCGCATGTCTTCGGTGCGCTGGGTGAAGTCCGACCCGATGATCCCGCGCATGGTCACCCGGTCCTCATTCACGGCAGGATGCGGTGGCATTAGGCAGGGGCGATATGACTCAAGCTTGCGTCACCGGCAGAGGGGTGCTTACAGTCCCGGAACTGGTTGGGATTCGCTCTTCGTCGGATTCACCGAGACGATCACGGTGTTCACATGTCCGGGGCCCCGGTAGCTGAGGTCGTAGATCACCTGGAACCCGAGCTTGTAACCGGGATCGAGCGCAACTTTGGACGCGCGGTCTGGATACTCACTCATCGACTTGATCTGGTATTCCACGTCGGTCTTGTCGAAGCCGTAAGCGTCGGCGCCGTCCCGGATGATGGTGAAGAACTCTTCCGGGGTGTCCGCGGTCAGAAAGTAGGAGATTTCCCTGACGTCAACTCTTTGTTCAGGTGCGAAGAATCTGATGTGGTCGGTGTGGGCGGTGAGTGTTCCGTGGGAGCCGTGGAGGGTGACGGTCATGAGGCCGTCGACGCTGAGATTAGGTACGTAGCGTGCGGTGACGGGGAGACCGAGGTCTTCTTTAAGGAGTTGATTGGTGGTGAGGTCGAAGGTGACCTGGCAGGTGGCGGCGATCTCCTTCAGGCCGGCTTCGTCGAATTGTGAGTTCCTGAGTTCGTTCATCGTCGTTCCCTGCGTGGTTGGGGTGTCGCATTGCGGTAGTGAGGAGTGTGAGGTGAGCGCCTGAACCACCCCGCAGCCGGACAGCAAGAGGGTCAGCAACCCAGCTGTCGCAATCCCGGCCAGTTTGCCGTATCTCATGGTTTCTCCTTCCCGGTGTAGCCCTGCCGGACCCGGTCGATGATTTCGAGGAGCCGGTTTGGGATGCGCATGTCTTCCGTGCGCTGTGTGAAGTCCGACCCGATGATCCCGCGCACCCTCTCCGGGTGCTTGGTCACCAGGTCCCGATACACGGGCAGCGTGTCCTGCTCGATCAGTGCCCACCGGTCGTCCTTGTCCGCGATGTTGCCCTCGGAGAAGACCTCGGGGAAAGTCTTCGCTCCCGGGATCGATGCCGCGCCGATCAAGGTGATCATCTGTGTCATCGCCTCTCCGGTTATCGGATGGCTGCGCATGTCGTCGTAGTTGTCGTTGATGATCTGCTTCTGCTCCCGCTCGAGCAGGAATGTGTTGCCTTCAGCGACTTGCTGGGGATCGCCGGAGGCGATCTCTTCCCATGCGGCGTAGGTTTCGCCGTCGATGGCGCCGGAGGCTCGGAGGCGTTCGATTTCTTTCATGCCGCCGGCGAGGAAGGCTTCATGTTGGCGGCCCTGGTCGAGAAAGATCTCTTTCTGCATCCCCAGCAGGGTGGTTTCGAAGAATCGCAGTTCGTCGTCGCCGAACTGTTTCAGGGACGCCCAGAGCTCGTTGGGGATGAACGGGGGTTGTATCCCGGAGTTCAGGATGCTGCGCAGCATGGCGAGGTCGCGGAATCCGCCGGCGAAGGACGGCCCGATCATGTTCGCCATTCCCGCCCATTGGAGATCCGGGTTCTTCAGGTAGAGACGGCCGTAGTAGTCGTAGACCTTCTTGATGATCTCCCAGTTCGCCTCCGTCCCGTGATTGAAATCCCATGTCGTGGGGTCGATGCCCGCCTTCACGAGAGCTTTGTGATTCCAATACCCTGTGAGGAAGTGAGCTCCAGTTGAGGACCTACCGCCCTCAACGCTTCCCCTACCCCGGGCAGTGCCCCGTCCGCCGCCGCCGCGACAGCCTCGTTCATCTCTTTCAGGCGCTCGGTGAGGTCGCGTTGCGCCCTCGTCGCGGCGAGCTGCCTTGTCAGCTCGTCCTCTTTCAGAACCCCGAAACGATTGACCTTGCTGTCTTCGTGCGTGAATCTCGCGAGATCCTTCTCGATGACCGCGACCTCATCTCGTGCCGCGGCGATCTGCGGGGCGATGTCTCGAGACAGAACGAGTTCAGCGGCGGAATAGCCCCTGCCGGACAGTTCACCACCGCGCAAAGCGCCGGCAAGGCGACGAGCCGCAGAGTCCGTCGCCTCCAACACGGACAGGGCCGTGGTGAGGTTCCCGGCCAACGCCGTCTTCAGCTTGTCCGAATCAGCCGCGTCATAGACCAGCCCCATCACGCACGCCCTCCCTCATCGCCCGACCGCTCTGCGTCCGCAGCCCGGTTGATGGCACGCACCGTCTGGGTCAGCACCTCTGACTGCTCGCTCGCGAGTCGACCGACATACGCGTCGACCTCTCTGCGCGCTGCCAACTCCTTCTGCACGAAGTAGTTCGTCGTTCCCAAGCCGGTCGCAGCCTCCTCGAACCGGGAAGTGTGATCCCGCATCGCCCGCCGATACTCATCCCAGCGCTCCTCGTGCCGGCGAATATGTGAAAGCGCATCCGCGACGTCCTGCTCGGACGAGACCTGTCCGTAGCTCTCCCCATCACGACCGTTCACGAGCCAGCACCCCAGGTCGCCGCGTCCAGACTGTCGCGTTGCTCGATCTGCTTCGCTAGAGAATCGACATTCCTCGCGTGACTGATCAGAGTCGCGGACAGCATGACGATGCCATCCAGGGCGGTGTTGGTCACCGTCGCGGCATCCCTCATGCTGGCGATGTTGCTAGAACCGAGTTCCACGGTATGCGCATCGATGTCAGTCTTGATGGCGGCGACACCGGCCACCGCGTCCTGAGCGGCAGCAACGCTTGACCTGAATTTCACTACTGAAACCTCCAACCCTTAAATACAACATAGGGGTTGCTCGGCTGTCGGGTCCACCCCTGTGCCGTCTCGCTGGAAGCCGTCCGCGCCGATCTCGCTCGCCGCAAGCTGGGCTTTGGCGGCCGCGCGCATGACATCCGAGCAAGACGCGCTTGAGGTATCCGGCGGCGTAACGCGCCAAGCTCACGAACATCCGCGCCGACGAGATCGGATTCGTCTTCCAGGGGTTCGACCTCATCCCGACGCTCACCGCGCAGGAGAACGTCGAGACGGCGCTCGCCCCGCCCAAGGGATCGAGCCGTCGGTCTCCGGTTCAGGCCGGCAGAACCACCAGCCCGAGCGCCTCGACGATCGCCACCGCCTGACGGTCATCGATGACGGCGCCCCTCAGGGTGGTGTTGCGGGGGTCGAGGCCGGTGAGGTCGCTCCCCCGCAGCGTCGCCCCGGTGAAGTCGGCTCCCTCGAACCAGGATGCGGAGAGGTCGCACCCGGCGAAGGTGGCGTCCTGGCAGCGGGCATAGCCCAGATCGGCTTCGCGCAGCCGGACGCCGGTGAAGTCGGCGCCGCGCAGCTCGGCCTTCTGAAAGCTCGTGAACGACCAGTTGCCGCCGTCGACTTTCAGCAGGCCGAACTCGCAGCCGTCGAACTGGCTGCCGGTGAGCTTGCAGCGGGTGAAGGTGGTGTCGAAGAAGTTGCAGCGGGTGAACGTGCAGTTCACGAACGCCGATTCGGTGTGGCTGCTGACGTTGAACTTGACGTTGAGGAAGGTGCACTCGGTGAACACGGCGCCGGAACTGGTCAGCTCCGTCATATCGACGTCGATGAACTCGACCCGCTCGAACTCGTCGCCGTCGAGGTCACGGCCGTACCAGTCCTCACCGCGAACCGTCGTCTCGGTCACGGGCATTCTGCTGCGTCGTCCACTGTCCGTCATGACCCCATCCAAGCACCGGCCGCCGACGCCTGCGCGCCGACGGCCGGAGCCGGATGGTTCGGTCTGACTCAGTCCTGGTTGCTGAACGCAGCGTCGAACGACGCTGTCGGCTGCTTCCAGAGCAGCGAGCGGATGTAGCCGACCGCTTCCTTCGCGCCGTGCAGCCTGTCCATTCCGGCGTCCTCCCACTCGATCGAGATGGGGCCGTCGTAGCCGATCGAGGTGAGCGCGCGGAACGAGTCCTCCCATGGCACGTCGCCGTGCCCGGTCGAGACGAAGTCCCAGCCGCGACGCGGGTCGCCCCATGGCAGGTGCGAGCCGAGCACACCGGCTCGGCCGTTCTTCGGGCGCAGCCGGGTGTCCTTGCAGTCCACGTGGTAGATGCGGTCCTTGAAGTCGACGATGAACCCGACAGGGTCGATGTCCTGCCACATCATGTGGCTCGGGTCCCAGTTGAAGCCGAACGCCTCGCGGTGGTCGATCGCTTCGAGCGACCGGACACTGGACCAGTAGTCGTAGGCGATCTCGGAGGGGTGAACCTCGTGGGCGAAGCGGACGCCCTCGCCGTCGAATACATCCAGGATGGGGTTCCACCGGTCGGCGAAGTCCTGGTAGCCGGCGTCGATCACGTCGGCAGGGACGGGCGGGAACTGTGCGACGTACGGCCAGATCTTGGAGCCGGTGAACCCGACCACCGTGTCGACGCCGAGCTTGCGGGCGACCTTCGCGGTGAGCTTCAGCTCCTCGGCGGCGCGCTGGCGCACACCCTCCGGCTCGCCGTCTCCCCAGACCTTCGAGCCGACGATCGCCTGGTGACGGAAGTCGATCGGGTCGTCGCAGACCGCCTGGCCCTTGAGGTGGTTGGAGATGGCCCAGACCTTGAGTCCGTACCTGTTCAGGATGTCGAGGCGGCCCTGCAGGTACGCATCGTCCTCTGCCGCCCTCCACACGTCGAGGTGTTCGCCTGAACAGGCGATCTCCAGGCCGTCGTAGCCCCACTCGCTCGCGTACTGGGCGACCTCTTCGAGCGTGAGGTCGGCCCACTGCCCGGTGAACAGCGTCACCGGATGCGTGCTGGCGAGCTCCGTGCCGGTGTTCGCGTTGTCTGTCATTCCTCTGTTCCCATCTCGATCCAGGTGCCGGACTCCGCTGAGTCGAGCACGGCCTCGGTGACCCGGACGGCGCGCAGGCCGTCGGTGAAGCGCGGCAGTCCGTCGGGGTCGGCCCCGCCGATGGCCGCGTATGTGTCTGCGACGAACGCGTTGAACGCATCCTGGTAGCCCTGTGGATGCCCGGACGGCACGACGCACAGACGTGCGGCGTCCGCACTGAGCTGGTCGGCGTCGCGCGGGATGAGCAGGCTGCCCTTCCGCTTGCCGACCCACAGCGTCTCCGGCTGCTCCTGGTCGAACTCGACGCTCTCTGCGCTTCCTGCGATCTCGAGCAGCAGACGGTTCTTCCTGCCGGGGGCGACCTGTGAGACCAGGAGCGTTCCGATGCCGCCTGAACGCGTCTCGATGACGACGGCGACCGCGTCCTCCGTGGTGATGCCGGAGTGCGCCGCCCTGTCGGAGAAGTAGGTCTTCTTGGTGGCGGAGACGCGGGAGACCCTGTCGCCGCTGACGAACTCGACCAGGTCGACCAGGTGGGAGCCGATGTCGGCGAACGCCCGGGAGCGGCCGCCTGACGCCGCATCCACCCGCCAGTTGTCGTCGTCGGCGCCGAGGAGCCAGTCCTGCAGGTACGACGCGTTCACGGTGAGCACCCGGCCTGCCGCACCGGATGCGAACCGGTCACGGGCCTCTCGGACCATCGGGTGGAAGCGATAGGCGAACGGCACCGTCGCGGTGCGGTCGCCGACGGCGGCGACGAGCGCCTCCGCATCCCGGACCGTGGTGGTGAGCGGCTTCTCGCAGACGACGTGCTTGCCTGCGGCGAGCACCGCGGCGGCCTGCCCTGCGTGCAGCGCGTTCGGCGTGCAGACGTGCACAACGTCGATCGTGTCGTCGGCGAGCACCTGGTCGAGCGAGTCGTACGCCCTGGCGATGCCGAGGTCGGCCGCAGAAGCGGCGGACTTCTGCGGACTGGACGAGACGATGCCCGCCAGTTCCGCCCGCGCGTTGCGGGCGGCCCTGGAGTGCACCTGCGCCATGAATCCGCCGCCGACGATGGCGACTCTCGGCCGCGGTCCTGCCGTCGTCTCCGTCATTCAGCCATCCTGCCCGAGGGTGGCAGCGCGCGGGTCCCAATCCTCCGGCAGGGCAGGTGCGACCGTGACGGTGCTCTGCACCTCGACGGGAGCACCCGCGAGCCCGGCCTCGATGGTCGACACCATGACGTCGAGCACGTGGTACGCCTGCTCACCGGATGCGCGCTCCGGCACCCCAGCGCGGATCGCGCGGGCCAGCTCGACGACGCCCGTCCCCCTGCTCGAGGTCGATCCGGTCGACGGGAACGTCTCGACACCGTCGGCGCCGTGGACGAGAAGGTCGCCGACGAACGTGTTGGGGTCGGGGACGACCAGCGTGCCCTCGACACCCGCCACCTCGAACTGCGTGCGGCCGAGCTTGGAGTCGAAGCTGAAGATGCTCTGCGCCGTCTGCCCGCTCTCGAACTCGTAGAGCGCACTGACGTGGGTCGGCACCGTCACGGCGAACTCCTCTCCGGCGCGGGGTCCGGAGCCGATGACGCGCGATTCCTTGGCCTTCGATGCGACCGCGCTGACGCGCGCGACCGGGCCGAAGAGCTGGACGAGAGCGGTGAGGTAGTACGGGCCGATGTCGAACAGCGGGCCCGCGCCCTCCTGGAACAGGAAGTCGGGGTTCGGGTGCCAGGACTCCGGGCCGGGGCTCTGCATGAGGGTCAGGGCGGTGAGCGGGGCGCCGATCTGGCCGTTCTCGACCAGACGACGAGCCGACTGGATGCCGGCGCCGAGGAAGGTGTCTGGCGCCGTCGCGACGCGCAGCCCCTTCTCGTGCGCAGCCGTGAGCAGCTCGGTGCCGCTGACGCGGTCGAGCGCGAACGGCTTCTCGCTCCAGACGTGCTTGCCCGCATCCAGGATCTGCAGCGCCACCTCGACGTGCACGCGGGGAAGCGTGAGGTTCACGACGATCTCGATCTGGTCGTCGGCGAGAAGGTCGGCGACAGAGCCCGATCCTGCGATGCCGAACTTCTCGGCCTGCGCCTTGGCACGCGGCTCGTCGATGTCGGCGACGAAGCGCACGTCGAGATCCGGGAAGGTGGTGAGGTTGGTCAGGTACTCGGTGCTGATGACGCCGGCGCCGATAACGCCGACGCCGACCTTCCCGCCGCTCACGCGAGGCCCTTGGCGGTGAGGAACTCGATGCTGTCTGCGACAGCCTCGAACCGGTCGCCGCGGGAGTCGTCGAGCTCGATCACGCGCAGCGCGTTCGGAGCCGCTGCGATGATCTGCTCGATCGGCAGCGAACCCTTGCCGACGGCGACCTGGTCCTTGGTCTCCGTGGTGCCAGGGCCGTCCTTGATGTGCAGCGCGACGACGCGGTCGCCCAGCTTGCCGAGGAGTTCGACGGGGTCGTGGCCGCCGACGGCCACCCAGTACGTGTCGACCTCGAGGACGACCTCGGGTGCGAGCTTGCTCGCGAAGTACTCCAGAGCTGTCACGCCGTCGATCGTGCTCTCGAGCTCGTGGGCGTGGTTGTGGTATCCGACGCGGACGCCGTAGCGGGCGGCGACCTCGGCCGCCTCGTTGAGCTGAGCGGCGATCTCGTCGACGCTCTCCGCCGTCTGCCAGCGCTCCGGCGCGACGAACGGGTCGATGACGGTGGGGATGCCGAGGGCCTTGGCCGCCTCGAAGACGGGCTCGAGGTCGCCTCCGATGAATCCCTGGTGGGTGGTGGGCGCAGTCAGGCCCGTCTCCTCGAGACCGCGACGCAGCTCGTCGCCGAAATCGAGGAACGCGAACGGCTCGACCTGGGTGAACCCGAGGTCTGCGATGCGCTTGAGGGTGCCGACCGTGTCGTCGGTCAGGAGCTCACGAACGGTGTAGAGCTGCACGGAGAGGTTGGACTTCGACACTTTTCTCCTCGTCGAGTGGATGGGGCGCGCCTGATGGCGACGGTACCCATTCAATCCAGACTTCTGCCGAATGTCAATCAAAAGTCGCATGAGAGAAATCGGACTTTGTTCGCTCCAGGAACCGTGTGGTTCAATACCCTCATGACCGACAGCGTGCGCGAGCAGCCGCTTGTCGCCCCGGACGCCGCCGGCCTGCTGGCGATCCTGCGCGACGGCGTCCCTCGCACGCGCGCCCAGCTGGCGGAGCTGACCGGGCTCGCCCGCTCGACGGTCGCGGTGCGGATCGACAGCCTGACCGCATCCGGTCTCGTCGCGCCTGCCGGCGACGACGTTTCGACGGGCGGGAGACCGCCTGCCCGCATCCGCTTCAACCCGGAGTCCCGAGTCGTCATCGCGATCGACCTCGGTGCGACGCACGGAGTCGTCGCTCTCGCCGACCTGGCGGGGAACATCCTGACCAGCGAGTCGCAGCGCATCCTGATCACCGATGGACCGGAGCCGATCCTCGACTGGGCTCTCGGGACCGCAGAGCGGCTGTTCTCCGCCTCCGGCCGCCCACTGAGCGAACTGGTCGGCGTCGGCATCGGCGTGCCCGGCCCCGTCGAGCACTCGACGGGCCTGCCCGTCAATCCGCCGATCATGCCGGGCTGGGACCGCTTCGACATCCCCTCGTACGTCAGCAAGACGTTCGACGTCCCCGTGCTCGTGGACAACGACGTCAACTTGCTCGCGCTCGGCGAGCACGCCCTCATGTGGCCCGACCAGTCCGACCTCCTCTTCGTGAAGGTGGCCACCGGCATCGGCGCCGGCATCATCAACGGCGGCAGGCTGCAGCGTGGCGCGCAGGGCTCGGCAGGCGACCTCGGTCACGTACGCGTGCCGTTCGGGGCGGACACCCCCAGCCACGGAGCCCAGGACGCCGACCTCGAAGCGCTCGCGTCCGGTCCGGCGATCGCGCGCACGCTGACAGCGCTCGGCATCTCGGCACGCACGAGCGACGACGTGGTCGACCTGGCCCGCACAGGCAACCCGACCGTGCTCCAGACGATCCGCCAGGCCGGCCGCGACCTCGGCGAGGTCATCGCGACGTCGGTCAACCTCCTCAACCCCTCGCTCGTCATCGTCGGCGGCAGTCTCTCCCGGGTCGGCGAGCAACTCCTCGCCGGCATCCGCGAGGTCGTCTACCAGCGGTCGACACCGCTGGCGACGCAGTACCTCACGATCACCCAGTCGCGCTCCGGCGAAACCGGCGGCGTGATCGGCGCCGCGATCATGGTGATCCAGCACGCCCTCGACCCCGTCGAGGACAACCAGAGATACGCGAGACCCCTGGGCCGCTGAGCCAGGAACCTCCGCCTCAGCGCCCGTCCCGCAGCACCCGCATCCGCCCCCACCCCCGCGAAATCGAATCGTTTCGACAACCCATCGACCACCACACAGAACACAGAACGGAAGGACAGTCGTGACCACTGCGACGAAACCCGGCGAGACCATCAAAGCCGCCGTCATCGGACTCGGCTGGGCAGGCCAGCAGCACATGGATGCGTACGCGACCCTGCCAGGGGTCGAACTCGTCGCCATCGCGGGCATGGAGGACGGACCGCGCGCCGAGCTCGGCGAGAAGTACGGCGTCACCCGCCTCTACCGCGACTGGCACGAGCTCGTCGAGGACGGAGGGATCGACGTGGTGAGCGTCGCCGTCCCGACCTTCCTGCACGCCCCGATCGCCGTCGGCGCTCTGGAGGCCGGCATCCACGTGCTCAGCGAGAAGCCGATCGCCAGGACCGCCGACGAGGCGCAGGCGATGGTGGATGCGGCGCACACCGCAGACCGCGTGCTCGAGGTCGCGTTCAACCACCGCCGCCGCGGCGACATCGAGGCGCTGAAGGCCGCGATCGACGCCGGCCAGATCGGCCGCCCGTACCACGCGCGTGCGATCTGGCTGCGCAGGGCGGGCATCCCGGCTCTCGGCAGCTGGTTCACCAACCGCGAGATGGCGGGCGGAGGACCGCTCATCGACATCGGCGTTCACGTGCTCGACTACGCGCTGCACCTGTTCGGCGAGCCGAAGGTGACCGCCGTCTCCGCTGTGACGCACTCGGAGCTCGGCTCCCGCGGCCGCGGCGGCGCAGCAGGGAATAAGCAGGACGTCGGCTCCGCATACGAGGTCGAGGATCTCGCCAGCCTGCTGCTGCGCCTCGAAGGCGGCGGCTCGATCGTGCTCGAGACGAGCTGGGCGGCGTACCGTCCGGCCGGCGACGAGTTCGGCATCACGCTGTACGGCACGGAGGGCGGCGCCGATCTGCGCGTCGTCGACTACGCTCCGGCCGGAGAGCTGACCATCTTCACCGGAGAAGGAGAGGCGACCTCGGACGTGCGCGTCGCCGCCGACCCCGGCCGCGGCCACCTGGCCGTGGTCGAGACCTTCCTCGAGCACGTCGCGGATCAGGCCAACTGGTCGCAGTACGACGGTTCGCGCGCCCTCGACCGCGCCCGCGTCATCGACGCGGCGTACGAGTCGGCGCGCCGCAACGCCGAAGTCGTGCTCGAGCCGGCCACGAAGGGAGCATGAGCATGTCAGCACTGCGCGTCACCGTGTGGAACGAGGGTGTCCACGAGGCCACCCAACCGGACATCGCCGCGATCTATCCCGCGGGCATCCACGGGGCCATCGCCGAAGGGCTGAGCGAGGTGCTCGGCTCGGACGTGGCGGTGCGCACCGCCACCCTCGCCGACGACGAGCACGGCCTCACCGAGCAGGTGCTCGCCGACACGGACGTGCTGCTCTGGTGGGGGCACATCGCCCATGACCAGGTCGCAGACGAGGTCGTTGAGCGCGTGCGCCAGCACGTCCTCGGCGGCATGGGCCTCATCGTGCTGCACTCCGGGCACTTCTCGAAGATCTTCATCCGGATGCTCGGCACCACCTGTTCGCTCGCCTGGCGCAACCCGGAGGGCGGAGAGCGGGAGCTGGTCTGGAACGTCAACCCGACGCATCCGATCGCCGAGGGCGTCGAGCAGCCGATCGTGATCGAGGCGCAGGAGATGTACGGGGAGTTCTTCGACATCCCGACCCCGGACGACCTGGTGTTCATCAGCTCGTTCACCGGCGGAGAGGTCTTCCGCTCCGGCGTGACGTTCACGCGCGGCCGCGGCAAGATCTTCTACTTCAGCCCCGGCGACCAGGAGTACCCGGTGTACTTCCACCCTCAGGTGCGCAGAGTGCTCGCCAACGGCGTGCGCTGGGCAGCTCCCGTTGCCGGCGCACGCACGGCACCGGAGGTCTCCAACCCGGATGCGGGAGTCTGGCCGCGGTAGGTCGCGCGACCGTGGGGGCCTGCGCTCGTCGAGGCGATGAGCGCAGGCCCCACGGTCGTTGGTCAGGGGATGGCAGGGCCGGGTACGCTGCAGCCGTCGTGGGTCGATATCGCGGTGTCCCTGATTGTGTGCGTTCCGCCGATGATGGTCAGCTCGGTGATTCCCAGTTCGCGTTCGCCGAGGACGATGCCCGCTGGTTGGCACGTGGGCATGATGACGTACAGAGGCTGACTGTTCTTGCCCGCGAGAGCAGATCCGACGAGCGCGTCCGGGTAGTTCCAGCCGGAGGCGAGGTAGGCGTGGGTCGCGCTGCCGAATGTGTCGCCGATCGCTGCCGACGTTTCGAAGCGGTCCGATCCTGCAACCCGGGACGTGACAGGGACGATGGACGTCGCGTTTGCGAGGATGCCGTCCGAGACGGCCGTCGGGCCGCCTGCGATCACGAGCTTGCCCGGAGCGAGCTTCTTCACGGTCGCTTGCGTGGCGGCGTCAAGCCGATCGGCGTCGCCGTCGACCAGAAGAACGGGACCGCCCGCTGTGCCTGCGGCGGCACCAGCGGAAAGCGCATCAGGATAGTCCTTGCCTGTGGCGAGATAGACCGTCGATACCGGGCCGGTGAAGGTGGCCTCCGCCAGTTGCCGTGACGTGTCGTATCGGTCGACCCCTGCGACGCGCACCACCTGGGGTGCGAGTGACGTCATCTTCTTCTCGACGCTGGGCGCAAGCGCGGACGTCCCGCCGACGAGGACGATCTTCTTCGGTGAGAGTCGCTTGAGTTCGGCCGTCGTCACCGCGGGGACCTGGTCCCATTTGGTCAGCAGCACAGGACCGCCCTGCGTGGCGGCGACCGGCCCGGCTGACAACGCGTCGGGGAAGTTGACACCGCTGGTCAGGTAGACGACGGGCGCCGTATCGGGGTACGCGCTCGTCGAGACAGCGACGGCGGTCGCGAAACGATCGGCGCCGGCCAGCCGCTCCCGGACGGTCGGCACCTCCGTCGGCGCAGCATTCGCGGCGGGGGCAGCGAAGGCCAGTGCGACAGCACCCACGATCGTCGCCACGGTGAGTGGTGTTTTACGCATCATCTATTCCTTATCGATTGAGTTCCGGACGGGCATAGTCGGTTCAGCAGATCCGACCCGCAGCGACATCAGCGTTGAGCGACGTCGTGCCGCCGATCAGAGTGAGCTGAGAGGCGCCGAGCCTGTCCATCTGGGTCAGCACTTCGCGGTTGAGGCAGTAGCCGGGCGAGAGGAAGACGGGCGCCTTCTTCACTGCAGCCAGCGGTGCGGCCACCAGCCCGTCCGGGAAGTTCAGTCCGTTGACGACGAACACCTGCGAAGTGGCCGTCGGGAAGTAGTTCTTCGCGATCGCGACCGACGTCAGGAACCGGTCGGCCCCTGCCACCCGTTGCGTGTCGGCAACGGATGCCTTCACCGTGTTCAGCGTGCTCGCGGACACGACGGCCGTGCCGCCGACAATCCTGACCGCTGTCGTCTTGAGCGACTTCACCAGGCTCCCCGTCGCCGCGTCCGCCGCGGTGGGACCGGAGCTCACGAGTAGCAGGGGAGCACCCATGCCCGCAGCGCCCGCGCCAGCGGAGAGTCCGTCAGGGAACGTGTCCCCGGAAGCGACGAATGCGACCGATGCGCTCGAGAACGCATACGACGCCAGCTTCCGAGATGTTTCGTAGCGGTCGGCGCCAGACACCCTGACGACCGTCCCCGCCAGCTTTTTCAGCTCATTCAGGACAGTGTCGTTGATCGATGCCGGCCCACCGGAGACAACGATCTTGCCTGGCTTGAGCCTGGCGATCTCGGCTTTCGCCGGGGCAGTGAGCGCGGTCGCCTGCGTCAGCAGCAGCGGACCGCCCAGCTTGGCCGCGACCGGTCCGGAAGCCAGTGCGTCCGGGAACGACTCACCACTGGCGACGACCACGACAGAGGCAGACGTCGGGTAGGCCGTCCGTGACACCGCCGCAGCGGATTCGTATCGGTCGCCCCCCTGAATGCGCGTCGACGTCAAAGCCCCCTTCGACGTGACGGTCTGACACGAACCAGTGGGAGTGTATGCGTCACGCGGAAAGTTCAGCACTGTCATACAGATCACGTGCGAACCGGCCGAGACGTCGAACGTCACATCGAATCCGCGTGGAGCGTAGTTCGGCAACGCGTACGCCGCGTTGACGTCCGCGCGGTCGACATTCGTGGCCTGCTGCTTCACGGTGGTGCCGTCCACTGTGATCCTGACCGTCGCAGCCTTCCGCTGATCCGGATCGAACGCCCATCCTGTCGCGCGAATCTTCGCTGGCGACGGGAACTTCACCGGCTCGAGCGTACCGATCGGCCGCTCGTCGCGGCCCAGGTACGCGAGCCCCGCCTGATCGCCGTTCTGGAACGTCGACGAGTCGTACCTCGACGAATGCATCACCTGATTCACACCCTGGAACGGCGCGTCGTAGTGCTTCAGCCCGAGCGCGTGGCCGATTTCGTGTGCGACCACGTGATGCTTGTTCGGAGGTGAATAGCCATCGGTAACGGGGTACATCCACGTCTTCGCCGCCATCACGACCTTGTCGAATTCTTTGCCACTCGCTCTGCCCTGCCGGTAAGCGATAGCGCACCCGGCGAAACCTGCTCCACACGGGCTGGAAGGCAAGGTGAAGAAGTGAATCTCGTTCTGCGGCGGCGTATCGTTCGATTCGGCACTGAGTGAATACTGCCCGGGAGCAATCGTCAGATCAGCGACCCCTGCTGCACGCAGCTCGTTCGCGACCGCCTGCAGAACCGGACGGTACTGCTCAGCCCGTGTCGCCGCTGCGATTTTCACGGTGAAGCGGAATGCGTTGTCGGCTACTTCGGTCAGGAAGCCGCTGTTCCCAGCGGCCCCATCGTACGGAGAGTCCGGAATCCGTTCGCCCGTGTCGAAGTCGTATGCCATGAAGTCATCCGATGGGGCCGGAGCCTCCTCGGCCCAGGCAGGAGTTACTCCGATACACGCCGATACGAAAAGAGTGAGCGCAGTGGCAGCGGCACCCGTCGTCCATCGCCGCAAATACAGGGGCTTACGCATCCGAATCCTTTCATCCATACGGGCGCGACCCTCCACGCCCGGCTGGTTCAACAGAAACTTCAGGCTAGTAGGTACAAATACACAGTTCTAGTATTGATATGTTTTAATAACAGAAGTTTTTCCGTCTCGCGTGGAACGACGCCGCGCGAGTGCGCCAGACTGTTCCCATGGTCCGAATCACCTCACTCCCCGACCCGCGTCACCCCGACCCGACGGACGCGCCTCCGCTCCGTTGGGGCGTGCTCGCGCCAGGCGGGATCGCCGCCGACTTCACGGATGCGCTGCACAAGCACACGACGCAGCGGGTGGTGGCAGCCGGGTCCCGGTCGGCGGAGCGCGCTGCCGCGTTCGCCGCCGCGCACGGCGTGGAGCGCTCGTACGGCTCGTACGTGGAGCTGGTCGAGGATCCGGAGGTGGACGTCGTCTACGTGGCGTCGCCGCACACCCAGCACGCTGAGCACGCCCTCCTCGCCATCGCAGCAGGCAAGAGTGTGCTGGTCGAAAAGCCGCTCGCCGCCGACGCAGAGGATGCTCGTCGCATCGAGCGCGCCGCGAAAGCTGCAGGGGTGTTCGCGATGGAGGCGATGTGGACGCGCTACCTGCCGCAGACCGACATCATCCGGCAGCTCCTGGACGACGGCGTGCTCGGCGACGTGCGCATCGTCACCGCGGATTTCGGCGGCAATGCACGCTTCGACCCGACCAGTCGTCTCTTCGACCCTGCGCTCGGCGGAGGCGCGCTGCTCGACCTCGGCGTATACGTCGTGTCTTGGGCGTCGTTCGCCATCGGCCGACCGGCAGGAGTGATCGCGGCAGGAACGCTCGCGCCCACGGGTGTCGACGAGCAGGTGTCACTCATCCTCTCGTCGCTGAGCGGGGCGCAGGCGCTGCTCAGCACCGGGCTGCGCGCCGCGACGCCGTCGCTCGCGACGATCTGCGGCTCAGAGGCGCGCGTCGAGACCGGCAGCCCGTTCTGGTCGGCGAGCGGCCTGCGCCTGGTGCAGGGCGGGGATGCGCCCGTGCTCGATTGGACCGACCCGTACGGCCGCCCGCATCGTGAGGGCATGTCGTACGAGGCGGCAGCGCTCGCGCGCTTCGTGACGGAAGGTCGCACCGACTCGCCCGTGCATCCACTGGCCGAGGCTGTGCAGACGATCGAGACGATCGACGAGGCCCGCCGCCAGCTCGGCGTGACGGGCGTGGGGTCCGCCACGGCCGGCTGATGCGAGAGAGAATGGACTGGTGCTCGATCCTGTTCTGACCCGCCCAGCCTCCCTCGTCGACCTCCGGCCGGCGGAGGTCGTGCAGGCGGAGCGCGTGCAGGCCGAACTCGAGTTCCACCTCGAAGCACCGGATGCCGACCGCGTCCTCCGCGGGCATCTCACCAGGGTCGTCGCGCACTCCAGCGACAGGGTCGGCTGGCTGCGTGCCCGCAGCCGCGGCATCACCGCGACAGACGTCGCCAAGCTCTCCACGCCGCGTTCCGTGCAGTCCGCTGCGTACGACAAGCTGCACGGCACCGGGTTCTCCGGCAACGTGTACACGCAGCACGGCCGCTCACGCGAACCGGAGATCGCGGCGTGGGTGGCCGCCACCCACGGCATCCAGCCGTCGGATGCGCTTTATCACGCCGAGCGGGACAGGCGTCATCTCGCGACACCGGACGGCCTGACCGTCCGCGCGAGCGGCAGCATCGAGCTTGCGGAGATCAAGACCACGAACAAGCCGTTCCGCAGTGTCCCGCGCAACTACCTGAGGCAGATCTGGTGGCAGCAATACGTGCTCGGGGCGGAGCGCACCCTGTTCGTCTGGGAGCAGCACTCCGGGTTCGTGCCGCTGCACGACGAGCCGGAGTGCCGCTGGGTCGACCGCGACGAGAACGAGATCGCGAAGCTCGTGGCGCTGGCCGGCGACCTCATCGACGCGCTGCGTCGCGCCACCAGCCCGCAGTCGTCCTAGGCGTCCTCTTCGTCTAGTCCGCGACGACGGGCACGCGCACCAGGGTGAGCGAGTAGATCGCCAGCCACGCGATGGCTACGGTCGTGCCGATCAATTCGAGCCACGCCCCGACGTCGGTCGCCACGTGCACGAGAGCGAGCAGTCCGCCGACGATGGTGATGGCGGCGACCGCGAAGCAGCTCACCAGAGAGAACCTGGCCACCCGAGGCACCGTGCTGGCGAACGCCACCTGCAGCATCGCATAGCACGCCGCCGCAAAGCCCAGCACGGCCGTCGCCGTGTGCACGAGGTCCTGCACCGTCGACCGCGGGTCCGCAATCGGAACGGGGCACGCAGCGGTGCAGGTGACCTGCGACGCGACCACGAAGCAGATCGCCGCGAACCCGAGCGTGACGGCTGGCGCCCACCGGTTCAGCAGCCTGGCCGACGACCGGATGTGCCCGCTCGCCAGCGCGATCGAGAACCCGCCGGCCGCGATGCAGAGCAGCGCGATGGCGAACGGCGTCGCGGTCGGCGCGCCCTGGGCGCCGAGCTCGCTCACGTAGACCGGGTACGGCACGGTCAGCCGCGCGGCCCAGATGATGGTCAGGCCCCCGAGCACCGCGATCGTCCCGAGCGCCAGCAGCACGGGCACAGCGCGCTGCCAGCCGCGCGCGAGCACGGGTGCCGCGAACGGTTGGCGCACCACACGCAGCACTCTGCTCACGAGGAGCATCCTAACCAGACCACCCCTGGAAACGTCCTGGGGGTATCCGAAACGCATTGTTCATCAGCGGTGATGCGACCGAAACACCCCTGAAGCATTGGCGGGATTGACTGAGAACCAGCCGATGAGGGGACGACGAATGCAGAAGACGATGCGAGCCGCGCTTCTCGCCCAGCCGGGCGACGCCGACGCGCTGAGGATCGGCGAGATCGCGACACCGGACCGGGTGAACGCCGAGTTCCTGGTCAAGGTGGTCGCGGCGAGCGTGAATCCGATCGACGCCAAGACCAGGGCTGGCCGTGGGGTCTTCGGCGCCATCAGGAACCTGCCTGCCGTGCTCGGCCATGACTTCAGCGGGGTGGTCGTCGAGTCGCCGTACCGAGCGCATCCGATCAAGCCGGGCGACGAAGTGTTCGGGATGGTGATGGTCCCCCGGTTCAGCGGAACATACGCCGAATACGTGTCTGTGCCGAGTCTCAGCGTGGTGCGCAAACCGTCGACCCTCTCGCACATCGAGGCCGCCGGCGCGCCGCTGGCCGCGCTCACCGCGTGGGGCATGGTGGTGGAGGTTGCGAAGGCGCACGAGGGGCAGCGGATGCTCATCCACGCCGGCAGCGGAGGAGTCGGCCATTTCGCGGTCCAGTTCGCGTCGTATTTCGGCGCGCAGGTGACGGCCACCGCATCCGGGTCGAACGCCTCGTGGCTGCGCACGCTCGGCGCGTCGTCGGTCATCGACTACGCGACCACCAGGTTCGAGGACGTCGCCGGCGAAGTGGATGTGGTCATCGATCTGATCGGGAACGTGCACGACGACACGGGCACTCGCTCGCTGCGGGTGCTCCGCCCCGGCGGACTCATCGTCAACGCGCCGACCGGGAGCTGGCCGACCTTCGAGGAGGAAACGGCGGCAGCGGGAGTCCGCGGCACCGACTTCAAAGTCGCGCCGGACGGCAACACGCTCGCCGTGATCTCCCGCCTGCTGGAGTCAGGCAACGTGCGCGTGCACGTCGATCAGATCTTCGCGCTCGAACAGATCGCGGAGGCCCACCGAGCGATCGAATCCGGCCACACGCGCGGCAAGATCGTGCTGAAGGTGGCGGAAGGCTAGAGCGCCCGCTCCATCACCCAGTCGTCCTCCAGCCGGTCGCCCACCAGGAACTGCTTGGAGCCGACCCGCTCGAACCCGTTCTTGGCGTAGAACCGCTGCGCCCTGGCGTTCTCCTCGTTGACCCCCAGCCAGATCCCGGATGCTCCAGCCTGCGCCGCAGCCGCGAGGCTCGCCTCCATGAGCCCGCTCGCCACCCCTGCCCCGTGGTGGCCCGGCATCACGTAGCACTTGCTCAGCTCGCTGGACGGGCGGATGCGGATGGCGGCACTCACGTCGGAGTCCGCCGGCTCGCCGAGGTTCACCATCGTGTATCCGACGGCTTCGCCGTCCTCGCCCTCCGCGATCAGCAGCACGCGGGCGTCGTCTGCGAGGTATTCGCCGAACTTCTCCTCGGAGAGCATCGTCGCGACGAACGCCGCCTTCGCCTCCTCTGTGGTGTGCGGAGGGCAGGCGAGCGGGAAGGTCACGGCGGCGACGGCGGCGAGGCGCCGCGCATCCCGTGCCTCTGCGGAGCGGATGATGACGGTCACCAGACCACCATACTGAAACGGCCGGCCGCCCCAGAAGGGACGACCGGCCGTTTCAGTGCGCTGCGGACGCTAGTGGCGTCCCGCTGCGACCAGGGAGAGAAGGTTGAACGACACACCGCCGAGGCCGGTGACGTCGTCGTATCCCTTCGCGGTCTTCAGCGTGGTGTCCTGATCGAAGGAGACCAGGTAGCTGTTGCCGCTGGTGGCGCTGGTGTATGCCACAGCCTGCGTCGGGTTCTGCGGCAGCACGTCGCGGAAGGCGTTCGGCAGGATGCGCTTGATGCCGTACAGGGTCGGGTTCGCGAACCCGATCTGCGCGTGCGTCGCCTGCTGCACGATCGCGATCTGGGCCGCCACGATCGGAGTGGCCAGCGAGGTTCCGCCGTACGTCTCGTTCACGTAGTCGCCCGTCTCCAGGGTGCTGTCGTCGATGATGGGACGGATGCCGATCGAGAACCCGGTGTACGGGTCTGCGAGGGCGGCCACATCAGGAGAGACGCGGTGACCGTTCGCCAGCGCGGCGGGGACGGCGTTCTTCTGGTAGTCGGGCTGAGCGAACACAGCGCTCACTCCACCGCCGGCTCCGCCGACGAACCGCGTGCCAGGCAGCGGCTCAGCGTATGCGAGCGAACCGTCCGGGTTCTTGACGATCTGGTCGACGGTGTCGCCCCAGCCGGTCTCGAACGAGATCTTGCTGTTCTTGTCGATGCCGAGACTCGTGCCGCCCACCGAGGTCACCCACGGGGAGGAAGCCGGGAAGTCGGGCGACGGGTAGCCGAGGTTCGCGACCTCGTCGCCGTTGTCACCGCTCGAGAAGTACAGGCCGATGCCCTCGCCCGCCGCCTGGAGCTGCAGGTTCACCTCGCCCTGGATCACATCGGCTGGGACAGCCTCTCCGACGTTCCCGTAGCTGTTGCTGACGATCGTGGCCAGCTTGTTGTCGAGGATCTTCGACATGGCGACGTCGAGGCCACCGCTGCAGTCCGTGCCACCCACGTACAGGATGCGAGCACCAGGTGCGATGCCGTGCACGGATTCGACGTCGAGCGTCTGCTCGCCCTGCCATCCGCTCGGCTGCTGGCACAGCTCCTGGTCGGTGAAGTCACTCGGCTTCGGGACCAGCTGCTGGTAGTTCGAGTTGTTCAGGCCGGGCTCGCCGTTCTGCTGCGAGTATGAGTTGACGTCCTTCACGATGCTCGGGCTCGCGTACGCGTCGATGATCGCGACCGTCTGGCCGGAACCGTTGACGCCGCTCTTGTTGAGCTTGTCGAGGCCGTACGCCGTACGCAGCTGCGACGGGGTGTAGCCGCAGTTGAACGTGCTGTACTGCGTCTGGCCGTTGTAGCTCGCAGGAACGGTCACGACGTGCTCGCCGATGTAGTGCGAGCACGGCGTCGCGACCACCGGGGCAGCTGCCGCCTTGCGGCTGAGCTGCGGGGTGCCGGATGCGCCGAGGTCACCCTGCTTGATCGAGTCCGGCTTGGTCAGCGTGCGCGACTGCTCGATGCTGATGCCGGACACCTTCGTGCCGACCGCTGCGGGGAGCGACGGTGCGGACGTCGGCGCGACGAGCTTCTTGCCCGCGTAGTCGAACGAGTGCAGCGACGTTCCGAAGATCGAACCGAGCTGGTCGGGCGTTCCGCGGAAGACCACGTACTGCCTGCTCGCAGGGACAGCGGTGATCGTGAGGCCGGCGGTCTTCAGGAAGCTGACGACAGCATCCGCGTCCGCCTGCGTCGGCGAGAACCTGTTGATCCACTGGCTCGGGCTCAGCGCCTTGCGGAAGCCTGAGGTGACCGGATTCGAGACGGCCTTCGCGAGCGCTTCTGCGCCGTTCTGGTCGCGCAGGGGGAGATAGATCTCGCCCTGGACTGTCTCGTCCGTCGGGGCGGCTCCTGCATCGTTTGCTGCAGTCGCCCAGCTCGGCACGGAGTCGGCGAAGGTGACCCTGTCGGCCGCGTTCGCTGCTCCGGTCCCCGCCATCGACAAAGCCACCGCGGCGGCCGCGGTGGCGATGATTCCGACGGTCCTTTTGTGAAGGACGCGTCTGGTGGTGCGAGTTGTCATGTAGTTGATCCTTACTCGACAGTGAGCGGCGCGCGACGCGCGCCAATCGCGAGAGTAGACCCCACAGTTCTACCGCCACAAGAGGGGTAGACAGTTCTGTTGCATTCTTTTACACGACTGAAGAATTCTCAGCGCAGAACAGCCCGCGCACGCAGAAAAGGCCGCCTCCGGAAACCGGAGACGGCCTTTTCGAACGAAACGAGCCTGCCTAGATGGCGTTGACGTCCAGCGGGATGCCGGGGCCGAACGTGGTCGACACGGCGCCCTTCTGCACGTAACGGCCCTTCGAGGAGGACGGCTTGAGACGCATGATCTCCTCGAGGGCAGCCTTGATGTTCTCGTCGAGCTGCTCGGCGGTGAAGGCCGCCTTGCCCACGACGAAGTGCACGTTGGCGTGCTTGTCGACGCGGAACTCGATCTTTCCACCCTTGATGTCGGAGACGGCCTTGGCCACGTCCGGGGTCACCGTGCCGGTCTTCGGGTTCGGCATGAGGCCACGCGGGCCGAGCACCTTACCGAGACGGCCGACCTGGCCCATGAGCTCCGGGGTGGAGACGGCCGAGTCGAAGTCGGTGTATCCACCGGCGACCTTCTCGATGAGCTCGGCGCCGCCGACCTCGTCTGCGCCTGCGGCGATCGCAGCCTCGGCGGCCGGACCCGTCGCGAACACGATGACGCGCGCGGTCTTGCCGGTACCGTGAGGAAGAATGACGGTACCGCGGACCATCTGGTCCGCCTTGCGCGGGTCGACACCGAGCTTCAGCGCGACC